>ERZ894191.42-NODE-42-length-110967-cov-43.697454_pt1 | contig 110967 bp, 97 predicted proteins | sample MGYA00380282_ERZ894191 | MGnify/ENA primary metagenome ERZ894191 (study PRJEB32331, sample SAMN06328485) | human gut metagenome | biome: human gut microbiome; feature: stool | host: Homo sapiens | collected 2013-02-21 ...
TGACAGCTAATTCATTTGCAGAAGATGTTCAGGCATCACTGGATGCAGGAATGAACGCACATTTGTCAAAGCCGATTGTGATTGATGAAGTTATAAAAACGATTATAAGGTATGTATATAATTGATTAGCAGAGGTTCATGAATTAGCGGAATACAATTGCAGATGAACGGTATATGAAAAATGAAAATGTAGAAGCAGGAATGGAAGGAAAATGAAAGGGAAATGAAAGGAAAAACAGTGATCGCAGGCATTCTGCTTGTGGGAATTTTAGCAGTTACCCTGGCAGGGTGTAAACCTACAGAGGTCAGTAAAACAGAAACCAAAAAGCCTGTTATTACCCTCGGCAGCGACAACTATCCACCGTATAATTATCTGAATGAGGATGGTGTACCGACGGGGATTGATGTAGAACTGGCTACGGAAGCATTCAAAAGAATGGGATATCAGGTGGACGTTGTCCAGATCAACTGGGAGAAGAAAAAAGAACTGGTAGAGAGCGGAGAGATTGACTGTATCATGGGCTGTTTTTCCATGGAAGGGCGCCTTGACGATTACCGCTGGGCAGGACCATACATAGCAAGCCGTCAGGTGGTCGCTGTAAACGAGAACAGTGATATCTATAAACTGAGTGACCTGGAGGGAAAAAACCTGGCTGTTCAGTCCACAACCAAACCGGAAGGCATCTTTTTGAACCGGACAGATGAAAGAATCCCCAAACTGGGTAATCTGATCAGTCTGGGACACAGGGAGCTGATCTATACGTTTCTTGGGAAAGGATATGTAGATGCAGTTGCAGCACACGAGGAATCTATTGTTCAGTATAGGAAGGATTATGATGCAAGCTTCCGTATTCTGGAAGAGCCTCTGATGATCACCGGAATAGGTGTCGCTTTTGCAAAAGACGATGACAGAGGAATCTGTGAGCAGATGAACCGGACTCTGGAAGAAATGCGTCAGGATGGCACATCCCTGAAAATCATTGAAAAATATCTGGATGATCCCCAGAAGTATCTGGAGGTGGATGATCTTGGATATTAAGAAAATGAAAAAAGAAAAAAGAATTTATCTGTTCGGTGGTCTGATTGGAATCTGTGTGGCTGTAGTCTCTCTGTTTTATTTCTTTCACGCAGAAAAAGCGGAAGCAGAGGAAAGAATAGTGGAGATTGTAAACTATGTGAAAGTGCAGTGTTCCACCTACACCCATTATAATGAATCTTCGGAATCCAAAAGTCTCCTCCGTGCCATTGAAAGTGCCAGACAGATGAGTACAAATATTGACATGGAAACAGAAAACGGAGGTCAGCTGAGCCGGGAATTTTTGAAAGGAAATCTGCAGACTCTCTGGGTGGATGGTATCATTGTACTGGATAAAGAAGGAAAGACGGACTGTGAATACAGCACGGATGAATCTCTTGCCAATGAGATTACGGCGTATCTGCAAAAAGAAATTATCATGGACTTTGCCGGATATGAAGAAAGATCTTATTCGGAACGGTTTATCAGAGAAGACGGGTCGCGTATTGACATTGCAGCCTGCGCCAGAAAAGATGCACCGGGCATCGTTGCTGTTTATTATTATACATCTCCGGAATTTACCAGAAATTATACTCTGACGATACAGGGGCTTTTAAAGGGGTATAGTACTCGGAAAGATGGAACGATTATAGTTGCAGACAACGGAATCGTTGTTGCCAGCAATGATGAGAGTTTGTTGGGGCAGAATACGGCTGATAACGAAGTTATTCAGGCAATGAAGAGGCATACAGATAGTCAGCACATTTACCATTTGAAGAATGAAGGAACCGGATGCTACGGAATCATGCTGAAGCAGAGGGATTATTATATCTATGCGTATCTTCCGGATACGGAAGTGTTCCATAACCTTCCATTAAGTATGATAGGCGTTATTTCTCTTTATTGCCTGATGTTCAGTATATTTTGGTTCTGGACCTACAGAACCAATCTGGCACACCGGAAACAGGAACAGGAAAAAGATGAAAAATATAAAGCAGAACTTCTGATAGCTGCAAAAAAGGCAGAGGCTGCCAATGAGGCAAAAACAGAGTTTCTCCAGCGGATGAGCCATGATATCCGGACTCCCATCAATGGAATTCGCGGCCTGGTCAATATGGCAGACCATTATGCAGAGGATATGGAGAAGCAGACGGAATTTAGGACAAAGGTGAAAGAGGCATCGAATCTGTTGCTGGAACTGGTAAATGATGTCCTGGATATGAGTAAGCTGGAGTCAGGTGAAATTGTTCTGGAAGAGATTCCATTTAATCTGAGCAGTATTTCCAGGGAAGTATTTGTTGTGATCGAGCAGATGGCGGCAGAACAGAATATCCGGGTTGTGTGGGAGAAAAAAGAAATCACACACCGTGATTTTATTGGAAGTCCGGGATATGTGAAACGGGTGATGATGAATATTCTGTCGAATGCGGTAAAATATAACAAAGAAAACGGACAGATCTATATCAGCTGCGTGGAAATCCCGTCCGAACAGCCGGAAATGACGACAATGGAATTTGTCTGCCGGGATACCGGAATCGGAATGGCTGAGGAGTTTCAGAAGCATATTTTTGAACCATTTGCGCAGGAACATACGGGAAGTCGCGCAAAGTTTGCCGGAACCGGACTTGGAATGGCTATTTCAAAGAAGCTGGTCGAGGAAATGGGCGGAACCATTACGTTTGAAAGTGAAAAAGGCGTAGGGACGACATTTGTGATCCGGGTTCCATTTAAAATAGATCCGGATGCGGATAAACGCGAAGAACCGAAGAATGTATCCGAAAAATCTATAAAGGGGCTGCATGTTCTTCTGGCAGAGGACAATGAGCTGAATATGGAAATCGCTGAATTTGTGCTTCAGAATGAAGGTGCTGAGGTGACCAAAGCATGGAATGGTCAGGAAACTGTTGAGCTATTCAGAAAAAGTGAATCAGGTGAATTTGATGTCATTCTTATGGACATTATGATGCCGGTCCTGAATGGTTATGAAGCTGCAAGGAGGATCCGGTCTTTGGACAGAGAGGATGCAAAGAAAATACCAATTATTGCAATGACGGCAAATGCGTTCACGGAGGACAGAATAAGAGCAAAAGAAGCAGGGATGGATGAACATGTTGCTAAGCCTGTTGATGCGGAATTATTGATAAAAGTAATTCATAAACTGGTGAAATGTAATTGACACTGTAAAATAGGAAAATACAAAGGAAACTCAGAGGAGAGCTCATAATGAAAAAGAAAAAATGGAGCAGAGTTTTGTCCGTGCTTCTGGTGATGGTGACAGTTATATCACTTTTGCCGGGCTGTGGCAGGAAGCGTGCAGAAAAAGAAGATGCAGAAACAATCACTGTGTATTTATGGAGCACAAACCTGTATGAAAAATATGCACCATACATCCAGAAACAGCTCCCGGATATCCAGGTTGAATTTGTTGTAGGCAATAATGATCTGGATTTTTACAGGTTCCTTAAGGAAAACGATGGATTGCCGGATATTATAACCTGCTGTCGATTTTCCCTGCATGATGCAAGTCCCCTGAAAGACAGTCTGATGGATCTTTCTACAACCAATGCGGCAGGCGCTGTCTATGATACATATCTCAGCAATTTTATGAATGAGGATGGAAGCGTAAACTGGCTTCCGGTGTGTGCAGATGCCCATGGCTTTGTAGTGAACAAAGATCTTTTTGAAAAGTATGAGATTCCTCTGCCAACAGATTATGAAAGCTTTGTCTCTGCCTGCCAGGCATTTGATAAAGTGGGGATTCGTGGATTTACGGCAGACTATTATTATGATTATACCTGTATGGAGACACTGCAGGGGCTGTCCGCATCGGAATTGTCTTCTGTAGACGGACGCAAGTGGCGTACCACCTACAGTGACCCGGATAATACAAAGAGAGAAGGCCTGGATAGTACCGTCTGGCCTGAGGTTTTTGAACGTATGGAGCAGTTCATCCGGGATACAGGGTTGAGTCAGGATGATCTGGAGATGAATTATGATGATATCGTTGAGATGTATCAAAGTAACAAGCTTGCCATGTACTTTGGCAGCTCTGCCGGTGTAAAAATGTTTCAGGATCAGGGTATCAACACAACCTTTCTTCCATTCTTTCAGGAGAATGGTGAAAAGTGGATTATGACTACACCATATTTCCAGGTGGCTTTAAACCGCGATCTGACACAGGATGAGTCACGTCGAAAGAAAGCAATGAAGGTACTGAGCACAATGCTTTCAGAGGATGCGCAGAATCAGATTATCAGTGATGGCCAGGATCTGTTAAGCTACAGTCAGGATGTGGATCTAAAGCTTACGAAATATATGAAAGATGTGAAATCTGTGATTGAAGAAAACCACATGTATATCCGCATTGCGTCAAATGACTTTTTCTCTGTTTCCAAGGATGTGGTTTCCAGAATGATCTCAGGAGAATACGATGCAGGGCAGGCCTATCAGTCGTTTAATGCTCAGCTTCTTGAGGAGAAATCCATTTCTGAGAAAGTAGTTTTGGATTCACAGAAGTCTTATTCCAACCGCTTTCATAGCAGGGAAGGAAATGCAGCATATTCTGTTATGGCAAATACTCTGCGTGGCATCTATGGGTCAGACGTGCTGATTGCAACCGGAAACAGCTTTACGGGAAACGTGCTGAAAGCCGGTTATACAGAAAAAATGGCAGGCGACATGATCATGCCAAATGATCTTTGGGCTTACAGCAGTAAGATGAGCGGTGCTGAACTGAAAGAGACAGTTAAAAACTTTGTAGAAGGCTATGAGGGTGGCTTTATTCCGTTTAACCGGGGCTCTCTGCCGGTAGTCAGTGGTATTTCTGTGGAAATTAAGGAAACAGAGGATGGTTACACCTTGAGTAAAGTTACAAAAGACGGAAAACAAATTCAGGACGAGGATACTTTCACGGTAACCTGTCTCGCGATACCAAAACACATGGAGGCTTATCCGACAGATGAGAATATTGTGTTTGATGGAGGAGATACCACTGTGAAAAACACCTGGACAGGATATGTTTCAGATGGTAATGCCATTCTTGTAGAGCCGGAAGATTACATGACTCTGAGGTGAGAAGATTGAAAATAAATTTTTTCAATCGCGGGATTTGTGTCTGCGCGCACTGACACAAACTCGACATGCGCAAAAGCGTGCGCAGAAATGAGCGGAAAGAATGGATATTGAAAATCATAATACGGATAGAAAGAAGCCTGTCAGGAGAAAGCAATTCATGGCAGTTGTCTGTATCGCTGTCTTGGTGGGAATTGTTTTGATGGTTTTCCGATATTTTAAATTTGTGTCGAAAACTGTTTATGAGGAAAGTGTTTCTCATCTGACGGAGGTTTTTCATCAGTCTGATAACATGATGAGAGAACTGACAGAGAAGAACCTGACATATCTTCATATGTGGGGAGAGAGTCTGCAGGATATTCTCAGCGAAGATGAAATTTGTGACTATATAAAGAAAGCACAGGAGGATACGGGATTTTTAGATTTCTTTTTTCTGTCAGCTGACGGGGACTACAAGATGGCGACAGGGGAAACAGGGTACCTTGGATTACAGGAAAATATGGAAGAGGAGATCCGGCAGGGAAATGATGTGATAGCGAATGCAGCAGTTCCCGGAAAATCTCAGTTGCTTGTTTTTGCCACGCCTAAGGCTCATGGAATTTATCAGGGATTTGAATATGATGCGATTGCCATTGCTTACGAAAACGCTGATATCGTAGATGTACTGGATATTTCTGCTTTCGATGGAAATGCCCAGAGTTTTATGATTCATCCGGATGGCCGTGTTGTGGTGGATCATTCTTCTGAGGCATGGGGGAACGTGTATAATTTCTTCGGCATTCTGAGAGAGCATTCTGATATGTCTGAAAAAGAGATCCATGAGCTTTTGGAGAAGTTTAAAGCGGGACAAAACGGTGCGATGCTGCTGAATCTGGATGGAAGGAACTACTATCTGGTCTATGAAAAATCAGATATTCAGGACTGGATGTTTCTGGGACTTGTCCAGGCGGATATCGTCAATGCCAGTATGAACCGTCTGCAGCGTAGTACGATAATCTTTGTTAGTGCGATCGTGTTCTGTATAGCTGCACTTTTTATCAGTCTTATTATTCAAAAAAACAGGACAAATCTCAGAAGAAAGGATACGGAGATTCTGTATCGGGATGAGCTGTTTCAAAAGCTTTCCATGAACGTGGATGATGTCTTTCTGATGCTGGATGCTAAAACCTATCAGGCAGATTACGTCAGCCCAAATGTGGAAAAGCTGTTGGGGATTACGGTAGAACAGATTCATAAGGATATTTGTATTCTGGGAAAACTGCATTCAGAGAAACAGGAAGATCCGGAGAAAAATAATCTGGAGGAAATTCAGGTTCAGGAACAGAGAGAATGGGATTTTGAATATGTTCATCTGAAGACAGGGGAAAAACGCTGGTTTCATAATATTGCAATGGGCAGTGAGGTAAACGGGAAAAAGAAATATATCCTGGTTATGTCAGACCGTACCTCTGACCGGAAAATGAACCAGGCGCTTTCTGAGGCAGTACGTGCTGCGGAGACAGCAAACAAGGCAAAGAGTACATTCCTTTCCAATATGTCTCACGATATCCGGACACCAATGAATGCGATTATCGGTTTTACGACACTGGCTGTAAGTAATATTGATGACAAGAAAAGAGTTCGGGATTATCTGGGCAAGATCCTTTCCTCCAGCAACCATCTGCTCTCATTGATCAATGACATACTGGATATGAGCCGGATTGAGAGCGGAAAGATCCATCTGGAAGAAACAGAGGTCAGTCTGTCGGATGTACTTCATGACCTGAAGACGATCATCAGTGGACAAATACATGCGAAGCAGCTGGAACTTTATATGGATGCCATGGATGTTACGAATGAGGATGTCTATTGTGATAAGACGCGGCTGAACCAGGTGCTGCTGAATCTTTTGTCCAATGCAGTGAAGTTTACACCGGCAGGAGGAACCGTTTCTGTCCGGATCAGACAGTATCCGGGGACAGTAAAAGGCAGTGAACTGTACGAGATCCGGGTAAAGGATAACGGAATCGGCATGAGCCAGGAATTTGTACAGAAGATCTTTTCTCCTTTTGAGAGGGAACGTACTTCCACAGTCAGCAGGATCCAGGGTACAGGGCTTGGCATGGCCATTACCAAGAATATTGTGAATATGATGGGCGGTACCATTGAGGTTTTGACAGAACAGGGCAAAGGCACCGAATTTATTGTTCGTCTGCCATTTCGGATTCAGTCTAAGCACCAACGGATAGAGAAGATCGCAGAACTGGAAGGACTTAAAGCATTAGTTGTAGACGACGATTTTAATACTTGTGACAGCGTGACAAAAATGCTTGTGAAGGTTGGAATGCGTTCGGAATGGACACTTTCCGGAAAGGAAGCTGTTCTCCGTGCACGACAGTCTATGGAAATGGGAGATGCATTTCATGCTTATATCATCGACTGGCGTTTGCCGGATATGAATGGCATTGAAGTTACCCGCCAGATCCGCAGCCTTGGAGATGATACGCCGATCATAATTCTGACAGCTTATGACTGGTCAGATATCGAAGTGGAAGCCAGAGCGGCCGGAGTGACTGCATTCTGTGCAAAACCAATGTTCATGTCAGATATCAGAGATACCTTGATGACTGCGATCGGCCAGAAACAGGCAGAGGCAGAGACTGCAATCCTTCCGACAGCAGGTTCGGATTTCAGAGGCAGATACATACTGCTTGTGGAAGACAATGAACTGAACAGTGAAATTGCAGTGGAGATCCTCAATGAATATGGCTTCCTGGTTGACACTGCCGAAAATGGAGCAGAGGCAGTGGAAAAAGTTAAGAATTCAAAGCCGGGTAATTATGATCTGGTGCTGATGGATGTGCAGATGCCTGTAATGAATGGATATGAGGCCACGAAGCAGATCCGTGCTCTGGATAATCCGGCACTGGCGGGGATTACAATTCTTGCCATGACTGCCAATGCTTTTGATGAGGATAAAAAGAAAGCTCTGGAATGCGGTATGGACGGATTCTTATCCAAGCCAATCGTTATTGAGGAATTGATTAGCATTCTGCAGAAGAATCTGGATTAGGGGTCTGTGAAATCGTATATAGATAATGCCTGGCCGGAAGCTTACTATAAGGCACTACTCAATGGAAAAGAAGTGAGAAATGGGCTTTCTGTTTTAAGACCAGAATATATCATTCTTTTTAAAGCAAAAGCGTATCTTGATTAGAAAAAGCGAAAATATTTAGGCGAAAAAGTGGATTCTAGTGACATAAAGAAGCATAAAAAAGATATTTTACGTATTGCCTCAGAACTTATGCTTGAATGGGATATATGCCCCTTGTATGGTATTTCGCTGTATTGGGGGTTAATACCCCGTTTAAATTCGCAGTTTTTGTGCGTGAAGGGGCGGCACCGTTGCCCGGCATAAAAGATGACAGAGATTAAGACCGCCCCTGGGGCAAGTATCACAGAATCAGAGTAAAAATGACAAAAAAGGAAAAATAGTACAAAGGAGTCAGCTGTGTGACCACCTTGTCGGAAGGAGAGATACTATGAAGGCAGAAAGCAACGAAAAGCTTCCTGTTAGTGAGAAGTATATGCTCACCATCAAGGAGGCAGCAGCTTATTTTAATATTGGTATAAAGAAACTGAGAAGAATTGCAGAGGATAACCTTGGAACGGTGGCGGTGTACTGTGGAAACAGATTCCTGATCATCCGCCCGAAGTTTGAAGAATTTATTAGTGGTTCTTCAGAAATATAGTTCCTTTTATCTGCCGAAAGTAGTTGCTATTACAGGGCATAAGAGCGAACATAGGATGACCCCGAAAACCCTTGAAAACAGCCACTTTTGGCAGAAAGGAAGTACTTTTATGGCAAGACCAAGTTTAGCAGAAAAGGATATTTTGAATCCTTCTGAGGCAATTGAATATTTTGTTCTGAGCCGGAGAAAATTTTATGATTTATTGAATAATACGGATGGAGAAGATTTTCTGGCATACTACGGAGAACGCAAGCTGATTCTTCTTGTAGCCTTTGAAAGGTATCTGCATAACCATCCAGAACTAAGGAGGCGGGTATAATGGCAAAGGCAGGAAGAGGACAGACAAGGCGAGATTCCAAGCGTAGAGTATTAAGAACGGGAGAGAGTGTAAGAGCAGACGGAAAATATCAATATAAATATCACATTGATGGAAAACCACACTTTGTATACAGTTGGAAACTGGAGCCTACGGATAAACTTCCAAAGGGCAAAAAGCCATGTCTGTCGCTTAGGGAACTGGAAAAACAGGTAAACACAGATTTGGATTTGCTTGTAAATATCGTAGACGGACAGATGACTGTCTGTGAACTGGTAGACCGATATTTAAAAACAAAGACAGGAGTAAGGCAAAGCACAAAACAGGGATATGTTACAGTACAGAGATTACTTGCAAAGGAAACATTTGGCAAAAAGACGATACGAAGTGTGAAAACATCCGATGCAAAGCTGTTCCTTATCAAATTGCAGCAAGAGGATGGGAAAAGCTACAGTTCCATTCATACCATCCGGGGAGTGTTGCGACCAGCCTTTCAGATGGCGGTGGATGATGACATTTTGGTAAAGAACCCTTTCGGATTTCAGCTTGCCGGGGTATTGGTAAATGACGCAGTCACAAGAGAGGCAATTTCCAAAGACCAGATGAGAAAGTTCCTAAAGTTTGTGCATGACGATGTGGTGTACTGTAAATACTATGAAGTTGTGTACATACTCTTTCATACGGGAATGCGAATATCGGAATTTTGTGGACTGACGCTGAAGGACATTGATCTTGAGAACAGAACTGTGAATATTGACCACCAGTTGCAGAGAACATCGGATATGCGATACATCATAGAAACCACAAAGACAGATGCCGGAACAAGAGTATTGCCGATTACAGAGGATGTGGCACAGATGTTTCAGGCAATCATCGAGGATAGAAATGCACCGAAAGTGGAGAAGTCCATAGATGGATATAGCGGATTCCTGTTTTACGATGATAATGGAATGCCACTTGTTGCGATGCATTGGCAACACCGATTTAATCATATGGTTGGCAGGTACAATGACATCTACCGGGTGCAGATGCCAAATATCACGCCTCATGTATGCCGACACACGTATTGCTCGAATATGGCAAAATCGGGAATGAATCCAAAGACGTTACAGTACCTCATGGGGCATTCGGATATAAGTGTTACAATGAATGTGTACACGCATATCGGTTTTGATGATGCTGAGGAAGAATTGAAACGTATGGAAGAGTTTAGGAAGGCGCAGGCGGAGGTTGAGCAGAAGAAAGAGAAACCGATGTCACAGAAAATGTTTAAAGTTGTATAATAGCATAATATGGAAATGGGATGACGCTCTGGCTTAGGCTGGGGCGTTATTTTTGTGGAAAAAAGAAAGATGAATTGGTATAATATTGCTAGATTATAAAGAAAAGGATGTGTAAAAATGCAAAATAGAAAATATCAAGTATTTATTAGTTCAACTTATTCAGATTTAGTAGAAGAAAGAAAAAAAGTTTTGGATATTTTATTAATGGCGGATTGTATTCCGGCAGGAATGGAAGCTTTTGTTGCGACTGATGTTGAACAGTTTGAAGTAATAAAAAAAGTTATTGATTTATGTGATTACTATATATTAATAATTGGACAACGTTATGGTTCAATTAATCCCGATACGGGTATTAGCTATACAGAGATGGAATATGATTATGCCATAAAAAATAAGATTCCAGTGTTGGTTTTTGTGCTTGACGAGCAGATTGTGTTACCAGATGATAAGAAAGAGAATGAATCGGATAAAGTAGAGCGGTTAAAAGCATTTAGAGCAAAAGCATTAACTAATAGGCTATGTAGCATATGGAAAAATACAGATGAATTGGTAGGAAAAGTGGCAGTTTCGATTATGACTGCAAAAGAAACAATAGAAAGACCGGGATGGCAAAGAGGAACAGATTTTGATGAAGCATCGTTACGTAGGACAATAATGAAATTGCAAGAAGAAAATGAAAATTTAAAAGTTAAATTGAATGATGCAATTGAAACAGTGCATTCGTTTACAGAAATTAAAAATGTAGCTTTTGAAAATTATGATGTAAAAATAGATTATCATTATACACCTGCAGGTAGTTATAGAAGGAGTGGTAGCATAGAAAAAAAACTTCCAGAAATATTCAAGGTGATTGCAACACAAATGATGGATGTTTCTTTAACTGAATCGGCTATTAGCGATGCCATAAAATCAAAATATGCTTCAATAACAGGATGCATGGTGTATTTTAATGATTCACAACAGATAAAAATAATATTAAATCAGTTGCGAGCTTTAGGTTTGATATATTCTTCTTGGAGTGAAGGCACAGGAAAGCTATATTGGGGATTAACTATAAAGGGAAGAAGATGTAGGGACGAAATGATTGTTTTGAAAGAAAATATGAGTGCAAACAATACTGAATAATAGTAATATGTGAGCGTTACTTAGATATGAAGATAAAATATTATGAAAGGAACGAATAAATAATATGGATATTACAATGGGAACTGCGGCTACAAAGACAGCTGTGGATTTGGTGAAAAATGAAAATGTATTGAATAAATCAGTTGGTGTGATGGGGATGCTATTTCCTTTTGCTGGACTGAAACAAAAAGCGGTGGAAATGTATGTTGAGGATATTGAAAAATCTGATTTACCGGCTGACACAAAAGTATTTATGGTTTTGAACACGAAAAAGACTTTTAAAAAGATAAAGAACCAAAAGGCTATTGCAGAAATTGCAATGGAAAATGCAAAACAAGGAACGGATTTTTCAGAGGACTCAGGTGTAAGTGAAGAATGGTTGGAGCGTTTTATGGATTCAGCGGGATTTGTGAGTTCAGAAGAAATTCAATGGATTTGGGGAAAAATATTAGCAAATGAATTTGAAAAACCAGGTTCAACCCCTCCTAATATGATTAGAATTTTGTCAGAAATTACGCCGGGATTAGCATCTGCTTTCAGATATATTTGTAGTATGTGTATATTGATTTTGCCGTTAAGTGACAATGGAGATATTCAGGGATGCTTTCAGAAATTAGTTGTACCATACAATAAGAATGATGAAAAATTTAGAGAATGTGGTGTGAGTTTTAATGTTCTCAGTGAGTTGGAAACACTCGGTGTTATACGATTTGAATCGTTGGCAGGTTATATTTCAAAAGGAATTACAAATGATAAAATTCTTATTTGTGTTGGAGATAAATTAGATGTAATAGAGGAATATCAGAAAGGAAAACTTCCGATAGGAAATGTGATGCTTACCTCGGTGGGAGAAGCATTAAAATCTATTACTGATTCTGTTGAAATTAGTGATTATTATGAAATGGTGAAAACATATATGTCAGATAAAGGGGTTAAATTTGCCGATGCCCATGAATATTATGCGGAGATAAAAGGAGACGAACTGACAATTCATAGAAAAAATTCTTTGTAGTAACCCATTCCCTTTTACCACCAATTTTACTACTAACAGGTAGTAACAACTTGCTCAATCTTGCTCTGATTTGCCATAATCTGTAATTTCAGAGCAAAAACCAAATCACAACAAAACAACCAGAAAACCTTGCAAAACAGGGCATTACGGGGTAAAACAAGGAGAAACAAAACTATGATAAAAGTACTTTTCATTTGCCACGGCAATATCTGCCGTTCCCCTATGTCCGAGTTCATCCTTCGGGACATGGTTGCAAAACGCGGCATAGCGGATCAGTTTGAAATCGCATCGGCTGCGACGAGCCGGGAGGAAATCGGCAATCCGGTCTATCCGCCGGCGGTGCGGAAGCTGCGGGAGCATGGCATTGACCCGTCCGGGAAGCGGGCACGCCAGATGACGAAGCAGGATTACGAATATTATGATTATCTGTTGGCAGCGGAGCAGTACAATATTCAAAATATGCTTCGAATCGTTGGCGGAGACCCGGAGCATAAGATCCATCGGCTGCTGGATTACTCAAAGCATCCGCGCGATATTGACGATCCGTGGTACTCCGGGGATTTCGAAACCGCGTACCGGGACATCGTGGAGGGCTGCGAAGCATTCCTGGAGAGTTTCAAATGAACAAAAATGACTGCGAAGCAGCGGAAAGTATCGCAGATTCGTTTCTGCGAATGGCGTGTGTGAATTGTAACTTTGCAGATGCTTCAGGAAAGAGAACCTCAGATTCCCCTACCTATTTAAGGAAATATATGCTACAATAAAAAAGATATCAGGATCAAAAACTCTTTTGCCTCTGATATCAGGACAACAGTATCCGTCATAAAGGCGGGATGACTGATTATCAGATCGCTGCTCCAAGGGTGCTGCGGGCAGCGAATAAGATCGGAGTTTTTGAATGAGTATCAATTCCATGATTTTTCTGACGGCTTTTTTGCCGGTTGTATTTGTGTTGGACAGGCTGTGCGTGCGCAAAACAGCGCTGAAAAATATCCTGCTGCTTTTGGCAAGTCTTGTGTTTTATGCGTGGGGCGATCCGGTTTATATTGTCCTTTTACTTGTTTCGATTGCGGCAAATTACGGGATCGGACTGCTGCTTGGATGTCAGCGGGATGAAAGCGTGGCGGCGAAAGCCGTTCTGGCGGCGGGCATTTTGGTAAACCTGGGGATTCTTGGGTATTATAAATATTTTGACTTCTTTTTGCGGATTGTGAACCGGCTGACGGGAAGCGAGCATGAGATGCGCAATATCCCGCTTCCGATTGGCATTTCGTTTTTTACGTTCGGAGCGATTTCATATCTGATGGATTTATACCGCGGTCATTATGAGGCGGAGAAAAATCCGCTCAACATGGCGCTGTATCTGTCCTTTTTCCCCAAAATTTCAGTCGGACCGATCGCGCGGTACCGCGATTTTGGACCGCAGCTGGTAAACAGACAGGAAACCGTGGAAAAGACAGCGGAAGGAATCCGGCGCTTTGCCTATGGACTTGGTAAAAAGGTACTGGTCGCAAACATTGTCGGCGCAAGTGTAGATAAGATCTATGCGCAGGACATTACAAATGTTACGGGCGTTATGGTGTGGTGCGCGGCGATTCTGTATGCGATTCAGATTTACTATGATTTTTCCGGTTTCACAGATATGGCCATCGGTCTGGGCAAAATGTTCGGATTCGATATTTGTGAAAACTTTGATTATCCATACCTGTCCGGTTCGATTCAGGAGTTCTGGCGCAGATGGCATATTTCCCTGAGTAGCTGGTTTAGGGATTACCTCTACATACCGCTTGGCGGAAACCGGAAAGGAAAGATTCGGACATATTTGAATCTGGCGATCGTCTTTTTTGCGACCGGATTATGGCATGGCGCGACGACAGCGTTTATCGCATGGGGCGCGCTGCACGGATTTTTCATCATTGTGGAACGGATCGGATTTAAGAAAATTTTGGACAAAATCGGCTTTTGGCGTTATGTATACACGGGGCTTGTGGTGTTGTTCGGCTGGGTGATTTTCCGGGTGGCAAATCTGCAGCCGGCGCTGCAGTACATCCGCAGGATGCTGACACCGTGGCAGTATACGCAGAGCACCTATGCGCTGCGGGAGCTGGTCGGAAACCGCTGCATTGTGATGACGGTCATCGGCATCCTTGGCATGGGGCTGATACAGGCAGGCATCAAAAAGTTCTGCCCGACAGCGGAGAAATTAAAGGGCGGCGTATTGGAACTGGTTTACTGCATGTTCCTGATCGCAGCGTCGATGCTGCTTTTGGTCAACGGAACCTACAGCCCTGCAATTTATCTGAATTTCTGAGTGGAGAATGCATATGAATAAAAAAATGGCGGCGGCATGGCTGATTTGCTTTGCGCTTTTGCTTTTGATGCCGGGAGCTGTGTGGGCGGTAACAAAGGAGCGTTTCCAGACGGATGCGACGGAAAATACGGTTTCAACAGAGATTCCGAAGCTGACGAAGGACAATTACAGAGATTATCCGGGACTGGTGGAGAGCGCGTTTAACGCGGCGGTTCCGTTTCGGAGTCAGCTGATTTCCTTTTCCAGCCTGACAGATTTAAAGCTGTTTTGTGAAAAATCCATCAACGACAAGGTTGTGATCGGTTCGGATAACTGGTTGTTTTACAGCATGGAATCGGACATTGATGATTATAAGGGAACGAACCTGTTTACAGAAGGACAGCTTGCACAGATCGCATCGCAGCTTACGACATCGGAGCAGTGGCTTTCCAACCGGGGCAGTGAATTTGTCCTGATGATTGCACCGAATAAGGAGACGATTTACGGAGAAGAGCATCTCCCTTCCTATTATAAAAAGGCGGAAGAAACGCGGACAGATCAGTTGATCGCTTATCTGAAGAAGAATACAGATATCCGTATTGTATATCCGAAAGAGGAAATGCTGAAATATAAGAAGGAATATTCCCTGTACTGGCACTATGACACGCACTGGAACGCCGCTGGCGGCTATATTGGGGCGAAAGCGCTGTTAAAGGAGTTGGGAGACGAGCTTCCAGAGGTGGAGGACATTACCTTTACTCCGGATACCTTTTCCGGATATGATCTTGCAAGAATGATGAATCTGCAGAGCTACTACGAAAAAAATATGCCTGCGGAAGAAAATTATATCGTGACCGGTTACAACGGCAACAATTTGCAGGCAGTCTCTATTGACGATGCGACGGCTCTGGTGTATCATTCAGATGCGCCGGATACGAGAAAGCTGTTCATGGTGAGGGATTCCTTTGCCGGAGGAATGGCGGGACCGGTGGCGAGCAGCCTTTCAGACTGCTATATGGCTCATTGGAACGGATTTTTTACGCAATCTATGGTAGAAGAACAAAAGCCGGATGTTTTTGTTCTGGAGCTGGTAGAGAGACGGCTGGATTATCTGCTTTCTTTCTGCCTGACAGACTGAGCAGAAAGGTAACGGATGGGAACAAAAAATAAGGGAGAAGGCAGTTCCTTTGTAAAACAGGCTGGCATTCTGGCTGCTGCCGGCATTATCTGTCGAATTATCGGCCTATTGTACAGAAGCCCCCTGACGGGAATTATCGGAGAGACAGGAAACGGCTATTATGCGCCGGCGTATCGCTATTATCAGATGATTTTGCTGATCTCTTCCTATAGCATTCCGTCGGCGGTATCCAAAGTAATTTCACAGAGACTGGCAACCCACCAGTACAAAAATGCGCAGCGGATTTTTCACTGCTCGATTATTTATGTTGTTGTCGTGGGCGGAATCGCCAGTCTGTTTGCGTTTTTTGGAGCGGATTTTCTGATTCCGGGACGGGCGGCGATGGTGCTTCGGACGCTTGCACCGACGATTTTCTTTTCCGGTCTGCTCGGCGTTTTGAGAGGATATTTTCAGGCGAACCGAAGCATGGTGCAGACGTCCGTTTCGCAGATTCTGGAGCAGATTTTAAATGCGGCGGTCAGCATGCTGGCGGCATGGGGGCTGATGCAGATGTTTGCTGGGGAAGACGAGCTGACCCGTGCTGCGTGGGGGGCAGTCGGAAGTGCAGTCGGAACCGGTGTCGGCGTGCTGATAGCATTGGCGTTTATGCTGATGATTTACCATATGAACCGGAAAATAATCCGCCGCAGGATAGAGCGGGATCGTTCCAGAGATTTGCTGGAAACCGGCGAGATTTTCAAGATCATTCTGTTTATGGTAACGCCGGTTCTGCTGAGTACGTTTGCATATAATGCGAGTGCACTGATCAACCAGACCCTGTATCTGAATCTGATGCAATCGGTACACAACGCTTCTTATGATGATATTACGATTATTAACGGTATTTACGATACGGAAGCGGTTGGACTTTCCAATATTCCGATTGCAATCGCGTCTGCGATGGCTTCCGCGATCCTGCCGAGCATTGCAGGAAGCTTTGAGACAAAGAAGAAAAAAGACGTCCGGCACAAAATCAGCGTGGCAATCAAGACGATCATGTTTATCGCGATTCCGTCTGCAGTCGGCATGACGGTATTATCCAGGCCGATCGTATGGCTGTTATATAATACGAATACGGACAGCATCCGTCTGGGCGGACGCCTTCTGGCGGCGCTTGGCGCGAGCATCGTGTTCTATTCCCTTTCCACACTGAGCAATTCGATCCTGCAGGCAGTCGGCAAGGCGTCGAAGCCGGTTACAAACGCGGTGATTGCGCTGGCGGTGCAGACTGTGGTGGCGGCAGCCCTCCTGATCTTTACAGATCTTGGTATTTACAGTTTGCCGATCGCCGTTACGGTATATTCTTTTATGATGTGCCTGTTAAATGGCATCGCGGTGAAAAAAGCGACCGGCTATCATCAGGAAATCGAGAAGACATTTGTCCTGCCGCTGGTATCCTCTGCGATCATGGGGCTTGTGGTTGCAGGTATTTATTATGGGCTGACGCTGACAGTGCTGAAAGGATATCTCGGCAATGCGGTTGCACTGCTGCTTTCGGTGGCAATCGGCGGACTGACGTATTTTGCGGCGGCGTTAAAGCTTGGCGTCATGTCGAAAAAAGAACTGCTCGGAATTCCCGGAGGCAGTATGATTGTGAAATTTGCGGTAAAATTGCATTTGCTGAAGAATTAGACCGTAAATTTGTAATAGAATTGTAATAAATGCAGAAAAAGGCTGGATTTTTACCGCCTGCGGGAGTACAATATTTAAACTAGGTTGGTTTAACCTTTTTAAAAAAGAAAAATATTCAGGAGAATGATATATGAAAAAAACCAGTTTGTTCTGTCTGGCGCTGGGATTATCTGCAGCATTATGTGCATGCGGCTCTGCAGCGACAGAAACAACCCCTGTACCTGAAACGGATTCAGCTGTTGCAGCGACGGAAAGTAACGATACAACCGGAACAGAAAATGCAGCAGCAGAGACGGAAAGCGTTGTTACAGAAGACGCAGTTCCGACCAGCTACCTGACCGGTCTGGAATGCACCGAAGAGGAACGCGAACAGCGCCCGATGGCAGTTATGCTGAACAATATCAAGGCAGGAACCCCGCAGGCAGGAATCGGACAGGCATCCGTGATTTATGAAGCGCCGATGGAAGGCGCGGATGTGACCCGTCTGATGCCGTTGTTTGAAAACTGGCAGAATCTGGATACGATCGGCTATATCAGAAGCAGCCGTGATTACTTTGTATACAGCGCACTGGAATTCGATGCGATTTATGCGCATTTCGGACAGGCTACCCCTTATGTTGGCGATCTGTTAAACAGTGATCTGGTGGACAACATCAGCGGCGCGGTTGCAGGAATTGACCGTCCGGCTTCCAAAGCGTTCATGCGGACGGATAAGCGGAAAGCACCCCACAATGTGTATACAACCGGTGAAGCGCTGGCAGAAGCGGCAGAGAAATTTGAATACAGCCTGACTTATCACGATACGCATAAGCAGAAATTTGCCTTTGCACCTCTGGGCGAAAAGGCAGACTATCCGGATAACGATACCGTTGTCCTGATGTATCCCGGCGGTGAAAAGACCGGTGTTGGAAACGGCTATTCCAATGTGCAGGCTTATTTTGAATATAACGATGAAGACGGAAAATATTACCGTTATCAGTACGGTGACAAGCATATTGACGAGACAACCGGCGAACAGCTGGCAGTCGATAACGTTATTTTCCAGTATTGTCACGGCGAGTTCCGGGATTCCAAAGGCTATATGGCATTTGATGTGCACGGCGGCTGGGAGCCCGGTGCAGATCTGACCAATTACAAGGTTCAGGTATTTACCGGAGGTAAGATGGTAGAAGGAACCTGGTCAAGATATTCGGATACCGATCCGGCGCTGTATGTGGATGCAGACGGTAACCCGATCCGGTTAAATCGCGGAAAAACATGGGTTTGCCTGATCTGGAACGAACATGCGGATGACGTTGTACTGAAGTAATCCGAAAATCTGAGAGGTACACGATAGTATGAAAGAAGTTTGGGCAAGTTTTCGTCTGGCTTTTTCGATGTATTCGATTTTTCCTGCCAGGCAGATCAAAAAAACCCGTAGAAATATGAAGTATATTCTAATTTTCGTACCGCTAGTCGGCGCGATTATCGGGTTCATTCTAAAACAGTGGCAGGTGATCAGCCCGTATCTGATCGATAAAGATCTGCTGGGCGCGGTTATCTGTGCGATGCTTCCGATCTTTTTATCGGGCGGCGCGTTTCTGGATGGTTTCTTCCGGACAGTAGATGCGCTCAGTTCCCATCAGCCGAGGGAAGTCAAGCTGGAAATCCTGCGGGATTCCCACAGCGGATACTTCGCAATTATTATCTGTGTCTGCTATTTCTTCCTGATCGTCGGTCTTTGGAGCGAAATGCCGCTGGACAGCTGGCCGGTTCTTGCATATGGCTTCATACTTTCCAGAGCGCTCTATGGTCTTTCGATCGAATGCTTTCCGCATTCGCAGGAAAGCAAATGCTCCCTGTATGTCGGAAAAGGCAAAAGCAGAGGAATTGTGATCGCATTTATGATCGCTTATATCGTGATCTCTGTAGTGGGCATGCTGATGTGCGACATTCAGGTAGCGATTCCGTGTCTGGTCGGTGCACTGCTCGCATTTTTGTACTATTGCTATGTGGCGTTCCATCATTTCGGGGGAATTACAGAGGATATCGCATGCTTCTTTGTTCAGGTGTGTGAAATTATGATGCCGCTCGTTGTACTGCTGACCAGCATTGCGACGAGACTGGATATTGCAGGGGAACTGTAAACAATGGGATGCACGCTCTGCGAACATTCTATTGTCATGAATTAAAAACTGTTATGAGCCGGTGCAGATGTTTTAATCTGTACCGGCTCGTTTATGTTGTAGGGCGTGCCTGCACCGCAGATTGCCGCAGTGTATCGCGCCTGCCTTTCATTTTTTAGTTTGGTCCGTTGTTCGCTGCGCTTTGCAGAAACTGCTCCTTCGCATAGACCGCTGCGCCCAGCATTCCGGCGGCGTCTCCGAGAACCGCGGTGACGATCGTACAGCAGCCATAGGGAATCCGCAGCGCATGGGTGTCCAGAATTTCACGGGTGTATTGCAGCAGCCGTTCGCCCATACGGGACATGCCGCCGCCGACGATGATGATTTCCGGATTGTACAGGCTGAAAACGGCGCACAGACCGTAGCCGAGCAGTTTTCCGGTTTCCTGCATGGTCTCAATGGCGACAGCATCACCGTCATCGTAAGCACGGGAAAGCATGTCTGCCGTGACCTTATCAAGGTCATTATTTACCCAGTCACAGATGATGCTATGCTGTCCCAGTTGGACTTTTTCCCGGAAGGTGCGCAAAATACCGAGGGCAGAAACATAGCGCCCAAGACAGCCGGAGCTTCCGCAGCGGCATTCCCGTCCTTCACGGAACATGTTGATATGCCCGATTTCGCCTGCGGAACCGGTAGTGCCGTAGATCACGCGTCCGTCGATGACCGCAGCGCCGCCAAGCCCGGTTCCGAGGGTGATCATCAGGACGTTATTGCGGTTTTTGCCGGCGCCAAATTTCCATTCACCATAGAGATTGACACGTGCATCATTATCGATATAGGTCGGGATATGAAGATGGCTCTCCATCCAGGCGACGATCGGAACCTCCTCCCATTTCGGAAAATTCGGAGAAAACCGGGAAATACCGTTTTTGATATCTAGGATGCCGGGGACGCCGATGCCCATGCAGGTGATATCCTGACAGGTCAGGTGCAGCTCATCGAGAAGTGCCAGAACAGCATCATAAATGCGATTGAGGACGTGCTCCGAGCCGAAACGAACCTCGGTGGGGGTGCGCTTTTCCCCGAGCTTATGAAAAAAATCATCGAAAACAGAAATTTTGATATTGGTTCCACCGAGGTCAAGCCCGATATAGGTTGCCATAAAATCCTCCTATTTACAGGTGCGTTTGCTGGAAAGCAGGAACTGCACTGTGTTTATAACAGCTGAAAAACGTTTATATCCGTTCTTTTTTCAGTATAACATATGCCCCGTGGAAGAAAAAGTGGAACTGTCAAAAATAGTGTGATAGAATATGGACAGGTTACAGTTGGTTGACAGCAGCTGACCAGAGATGCAGAAAAGAAGGATAATACTATGATTGCAGAACAATATCGAAAAATGCTGGATGCAAAGTCAGTGATCCGGCAGTTGTCCGAGAAGGCGACGAAGCGGGCGCAGATAATTAGTGCAGAGAATGTATTCGATTACAGCCTGGGAAATCCGTCCGTACCGGCACCGGCAGAGTTTAAGCAGGCACTGCTGGACCTGATTGAGAAGGAAGATCCGATGACCCTGCACGGCTACAGCCCGACGCTCGGTATCCCGTCTGTGAAGACGGCGATTGCGGAGTCCTTAAACTGCAGATTTGACATGAACTACGGACCGGAGCATATTTTCCCGGTTTCCGCAGCAGCGGCGGCAATCGCGCATGCGCTGCGTGCAGTGACTGTGCCGGGGGATGAAGTGCTGACCTTTGCTCCGTTTTTCCCGGAATATCATCCATATGTAGATCTGACCGGAGCCGTTTTAAAGGTTGTTCCGGCGGACACGAAGAGCTTCCAGATCAATTTCGAAGCGTTTGAAGAAATGTTGGGACCGAGGGTTGCGGCAGTGTTGGTGAATACACCGAACAATCCGTCCGGCGCAGTTTATTCGGCGGAGACGTTGACAAAGCTGGCGGAGGTTCTGACGAGAAAAGCAGAACAATACGGGCATGATATTTTCCTGATTTCGGATGAACCGTATCGGGAAATCGTATTTGACGGCAAACAGCAGCCGTATGTATCGAAATTTTATGCCAATACGATCAGCTGCTACTCTTTTTCCAAGGCGCTGTCGCTGCCGGGCGAGAGAATCGGCTATCTGGCGGTCAATCCGGCGTGTCCGTATGCGGCGGAGATCGTAAATATGTGCGGACAGATTTCGAGGGGAATCGGCCATAACTGCCCGACGTCCCTGATGCAGCTGGCGGTATCGAAGGTGCTCGACCTGACCTCCGATTTCTCCGTCTATGAAAAGAACCGCAACCTGCTCTACGAATGCCTGACGGACTGTGGCTTCGAGGTTGTGAAGCCGGAAGGAACCTTTTACATCTTCCCGAAAGCCCCGGAAGCAGACGCGGCGGCATTTTGTCAGAAAGCGCTGCAGTACGATCTGGTGCTCGTTCCGGCGGATTCGTTCGGCTGTCCCGGATATTTCCGCATGGCATATTGCATCGATACGGAGAAGGTGGAGCGTTCCCTGCCGGTGCTGCGCAAAATGATGAAAGAAATCTATGGTTGAATGAAAAGCCCTGATATCATAAAATGAGTGAAACGACAAATGAGACAGCAGGAGTTTTGCAGCAAGGAGGCGCATATCTATGATGTATCAGGCGGGACTGGTGCTGGAGGGCGGCGCGATGAAGGGCGTTTACACCGCCGGCGTGCTGGATTTTTTTCTGGATGCAGGAATCGACTTTGCCAAATGCTACGGCGTTTCGGCGGGAGCGTGCTGCCTGTGCAGTTATCTTTCCAGACAAAAAGGCAGACAGTACAGCGTTTTTACCGACTATCTTGAGGATAAAAACTATTGGGGACTTTCGAGCCTGTTAAGGACTGGCGATTATTTTAACGTCCAGATGTGTTATCACGATATCCCGGAACACTTAAATCCATTCGATTACGAGACGTTTGATAAAAATCCGAGTAAAGGATACGCGGTCGTAACCAATATTGAAACCGGACTGGCCGAGTATCTTCCGATGAAGAATATGCGCAGGGATATCGAGGCAGTGCGGGCATCGGCATCAATGCCGCTTGTGTCCAGACCGGTAGAGATCAACGGAAAGTTGTACTTAGACGGCGGACTTGCGGATTCTATCCCGCTTCTGCATGCCGTGACGGACGGATGCCGCAAAAATGTCGTTGTGATGACAAAGGAGGTGGGCTATCGTCGTGTCCCGTCAAAGCATCTGGAACTGATCAAAGCCAGATATGCAAAATATCCGAAGGTATACGAGCGGATGGCAAACCGCGCAGCAGCCTATAACCAGCAGCTGGATTATCTGGAAGCTGAGTTAAAAAACGGCACTGCGTTTTTGATTCAGCCATCCCACCCAAATGAAGTGGGACGCATCGAAAAAAACAGGAAAAAGCTGCGTGCGCTTTATGAAGAAGGATATCAGGAAGCAGCGCGTCGCAAGGAAGAGCTGATCGCTTTTCTGGAAAAGTAAAGGAGGCAGAAAGTGTTATCGTTTATTGAAATTTTAAAGGCGATTCTGTTCGGAATCGTAGAGGGCATTACCGAGTGGCTGCCCGTCAGCAGTACAGGTCATATGATTCTGTTAAACGAGTTCGTTCATATGAACGTTTCAGAGGAATTCTGGGATATGTTCCTGGTTGTCATCCAGCTGGGCGCGATTTTAGCGGTTGTGCTGCTGTTCTGGAAACAGATCTGGCCGTTTAATTTTACCGGAAGGTCCAAAACAAACGGCATTGTGAAAAAGGACATCATGAAAATGTGGTTCAAGATCATTGTTGCCTGCATTCCGGCGGCAGTGGTTGGTCTGCTGTTCGACGATATCCTTGAAAAATATCTTTACAACCCGATTACGGTTGCAGTGATGCTGATCCTGTTTGGTATCGGATTTATCCTCGTGGAAAATGGTCATAAAGGAAAACGTGCAAGAGTCCGCAGTCTGGCACAGCTTACTTATAAAGATGCGATTATCATCGGTCTGTTCCAGCTGATTGCGGCAATCTTTCCCGGAACCTCCCGTTCCGGAGCAACCATTTTGGGAGGCCTGATGATCGGCGTTTCCAGAACCGTTGCAGCGGAGTTCACGTTCTTTCTGGCGATCCCGGTTATGCTGGGAGCGAGCCTGTTAAAGGTGATTCGCTTCGGCCTTGCCTTTTCAACGGCGGAGGCAGTGATCCTGCTGGTTGGCATGGCAATTGCTTTTATTGTATCCGTGCTTGTGATCCGCTTCCTGATGGGCTACATCAAAAAACATGACTTCAAGGTGTTTGGCTGGTATCGAATCGTGCTCGGTATCCTTGTACTGCTGTATTTCTTTGTAGTGAAATAAATAGGAAAGAGGCTGTCTGTCTGGAGACGGCCTCTTTTATTTTGCGGAAATGTAAAAAATTTTACATGAATTTTACAAAAACGGTGGGCAGATTTTACGGACGCCTGTTACAATGAGCTGGAAATGAAGATCAGATCAAAAAGGAGAGAGTTATGCAACTGGAAGGAATTTCGGTATTGTTTTCATTTATCGGCGGCCTGGGGATGTTTCTATACGGCATGCATGTAATGGCGAATGGCCTGCAGCATTTTGCGGGCGGAAAGATGCAGCGGCTGATGAGTTTTCTGACGCAGAACAGGCTGATGGCAATCCTGGTAGGAACCCTCGTCACGGCAGTGATTCAGAGCTCTTCTGCGACGACAGTTATGGTGGTCGGCTTTGTCAATGCCGGGATGCTGAATCTGTCGCAGGCGGTCGGCGTCATTATGGGTGCAAACATCGGTACGACGATCACCGCGTGGCTGGTATCATTAAGTGAGTTCGGAAGCGTTTTAAACCCTGAATTTTATGCACCTTTGCTGTTAGGAATCGGTGCATTTGTTATTCTGTTTACAAAATCAGAGAAAAAGAAGCAAATTGGTGAAATCCTGATCGGATTCGCGATCCTGTTTATCGGACTTTCTTTTATGTCCGACGCGATTAAGCCCTATCGGGATTCCCCGGTGTTTTCCAATGCCTTTACGGTGCTCGGCAAAAATCCGGTATTGGCGATACTGACCGGTACGGTTGTCACGGCAATCATCCAGAGTTCTTCTGCTTCCGTCGGCATTTTACAGACGCTGGCGATGAACGGCATTGTCAACTGGAAATCCGCAGTGTTTATTACGCTCGGACAGAATATCGGTACCTGTGTGACCGCGCTTTTATCCGGCGTCGGTTCCGGCAGAAACGGAAAACGCGCGTCTGTCATCCATCTTTCCTTTAATGTCATCGGCGCGGTATTGTTCGGCATAATCATGTATGTGCTGTTTTGGTTTTTCCCGGCGTGGGGCGCATCTACGATGAGCAGTGTGGACATTTCCATTTTCCATACGGTATTCAATATCACCTGTACCGTGGTGCTGCTTCCGTTTGCAGAAAAGCTCGTCTGGGTTTCCGGCAAGCTTGTGCCCGGGGCAGAGGAAACAGAGGACGAGCTGGAGGGCAGCGAAGCAAGAAAGATGGCGAAGCGCTTAGACAGCAGAGTACTTGGCAATCCGCTCTTTGCGCTGGCAACGGTAGTGCAGGAGGTTTCCGTGATGGGGCATGCGACCTGTCAGAACCTGGAGCTTGCGCTTGCAGCCGTGTCAGAAGAAAATCTTCAGAAGGCGCAGAAGGTATACGAGCGGGAAAAAGATATCAACAGTATGGAAAAAATCCTGACGGAGTTTTTGGTGGAGGTAGATAATCTTTCCTTGACAGAGGGGCAGCAGGAGCAGGTGAAAAACCTGTTTTATACGGTCAGTGACATCGAACGGGCGGGCGATCATGCGGAAAATATCGCAGAGCTGGCGGAAACGCTATCGAAAAATTCCGGCAGTTTTTCCAAAAAGGGAAAAGCGGATCTGGAACTGATTTCTGCCCAGACGATGCAGTCCTTGCAGATTGCGGTAGAATCGAGGGAAACAGGTTCTGTCAAGTCTGCAAATGCAGTCCGTGTGCTGGAACAGAGCGTGGACCAGCTTGAGGAAGAAATGCGCGAAAAACATATCCGCAGACTTTCTAAAGGAAAATGCGAGCCGGAGAGCGGCGTAATCTTTTTGGATATCATCAGCAATCTGGAGCGGATCTCCGACCATGCGGTGAATATCGCGGACTATGTAAAAGCGGAGTCGGAGGCTGGGATACCGGCGATCCGGATCTGAAGCTGACGTAGCGCGCGGCAGTGTAATTCATGACAATAGAATGCTCGCAGGGCGTGCATTCTATTGTTGCATGGCGTGTCGGATGAAGATGTAATCGTGCGGCGCGGCAGGGTACAAAACGCACGGCAGCGCAAAACGCGTAGCAACGCGTTTATAAGAAAAGGAGAATCCGGAATGATCTATATTATAGAGGACGATGAAAATATCAGAAATCTGGTTCAGGTGGCGCTGAACGGTTCCGGCTATGAGACTGCGGCATTTGAAACTGCGGAGGAAGCACTTGGCGCATTTAAAGTAAAGGCTCCCCAGCTGGCGATTTTTGATCTGATGCTGCCGGGAATGGACGGACTGGAAGCAATCCGTAAAATTCGTGCAAACGATGCATGGAAAAAGCTCCCGGTGCTGGTGCTGACGGCGAAGGACAAGGAATACGACAAGGTAGCAGGACTGGATGGGGGCGCAGACGACTATATGACCAAGCCCTTCAGCGTGCTGGAGCTGCTGGCACGGGTGCGTTCCCTGCTGCGCCGTACCAAAGAGGAGGAACCGGAACAGCCGAAGCTTTTCGACTGCGGTGCCCTGCATCTGGATCTGGAAACGCGGGAAGTAAAGGTAAATGGAAGAGAGGTCCTTTTAACCTACAAAGAATATGAGCTGCTTGTTTATCTGGCAGAAAATCAGAACCGTGTGGTATCGCGGGATGAGCTTTTGGATAAGCTCTGGGACTGGCGGGCGGACGTGGAGACGAGAACGCTCGATATCCATATCAAGACCCTTCGCCAGAAGCTGGGGGAAGAGGCGGGACACTACATTAAAACGGTGCGCAGTGTCGGCTACCGTTTTATGAAGCCTCAGGAATAGGAAAGCAAAAGGAAAAATGGGGAAATGAAAAAAATTATGATAAAAAATCCGGTACTGGTCCGCTTTGGCATGATCTTAGTATTGGCACTGGCGATCAGCAGTATTGTTTCGTCTTTTTTTCTTGGAAGCCGGATGCGGCAGGAAAATGTAGAGATGATGGAAAAGACGATTTCCGTAGTGGAATACACACTGGATACGGACAAACCGTTGCAGAAGCAGCTACAGAAGGTTCATACATCTGCACTGGATTCGAATGTCCGGGTTACGATCATCGCAAAAGACGGGACAGTGCTTGCGGATTCTGATCTGAAAAATGTGGACGGTATGGAAAATCATCTTGACAGGCAGGAGGTAAAGGAGGCACTTGAAAAGGGGGAGGGCAGTGCGATCCGTTATTCGGAAAGTCTTGGTCAGGAGATGCTGTATGTAGCAAAGCTTTCAGAGGATGGGAAGGCTATTATTCGTATGTCGATTCCCTACACCGGCCTTTTCCGGTATATGATCGTAGTGCTTCCGCTTCTGCTTGTCGGAATGATCGTTGCGTTTGTTGTAAGTGTTGCAGTTGCGGCGAGATATTCCGGCTATATCCGCTCTGATGAAATCAAACGGCAGATGGTACAGATGGAGCGGGACCGTAAAATTCGCCAGGAATTTTTCAGTAATGCCTCCCATGAGCTTAAAACACCGATTACGTCCGTGCGGGGCTATGCGGAGCTGCTGAGCCAGGATTTTGTCAAGGATGAGGCGACCAGGAAGGATTTCCTTGGGAGGATTTTAAAGGAAACAGAGCATATGACAAGTCTGATCGATGATATCCTGATGATCTCGCGGCTGGAAAGCAAGGATGCGGAGGTAACGCTGAGTAAGGTGAATTTAAAAAGCGTGATGGACGAAGTCCTGGAATCCCTGACGCCACAGGCTGCATCCTGTAAGGTGGAAATTTCGGGCTCCTGTGGAAATGTGATCCTCCAGGCAAGTCTGCAGCAGATGCGGGAGCTTTTATCAAATCTGATCAGCAATGGCATCAAATACAACCATCCGGGCGGACATGTCTGGACAAAAATCTGGCAGGAGCCGGAAGCAGTATATATAGAAGTAAAGGATGATGGTGTAGGAATCGATCCGGAGGATCAGAAACGTGTCTTTGAACGCTTTTTCAGGGTGGACAAGGGAAGAAGCCGTAAAATGGGCGGAACCGGCCTGGGACTGTCGATTGTGAAGCATATCACGGCATATTATGGGGGCAGTGTAAGGCTTACCAGTGAGCCTGGATTCGGAAGCACATTTTTTGTCGAAATTCCCATGTCCGGAATAAATAAAATGTAAAAATATTATCTAAAAAGCGTTATTTTTTTCGGCAAAAACAGAGGAAAGGTTGACAATATCTGGTTTTGGAAGTAAACTAATCACTAAATTCAGGTAATTGCTAGATAATGATAGGACAAGGAGAATGGATACCTGGGTGTTAAGGAGGAGATCATTATGAGAAAAAGCACAGTGAAGAAAACTGTAACAAAGGCACCCGTTAATAAAAAAGAAACCGTAAAAGCTGAGACTGTTGCGGCAGTAAAGACTGAGGAACCCAAGACAGAGGCTGTTGAAGCAAAAGCAGAAGAAAAAGCAGTTGAAGCAGAAGCAGCAGTTGCCGCTAAAGCAGTGGAAAAGCCCGTAGCAAAGAAAACAGCTGCAAAGAAGACCACAACAGCAAAGGCAACCGCTGAAAAGAAAGCGCCTGCAAAGCGCGCAACAAAAGCAGCTGCTGTAAAGACCGAGGTAAGCGTTCAGTTTGCAGGCAAGGAATACACAACTGAGAGACTGGTTGAGATTGCCAAAGATGTATGGCAGTATGATCTGGGCAACGCACCGGAAGAGTTCAAGAGCGTTGAGCTGTATGTAAAGCCGGAAGAGAGCGCAGTATACTATGTGATCAACGGTACAACAAGCGGAAGCTTCGGAATCTAAGTGTCTGAGCAGACACCGCAATTGAAAACAGGCGTCGCCATAATCTGAGCGGGCGCTGCAGAGTCAGAACGTACATAATACACAGAAATAAGAACAGCCGTATCGGGGACGAATCCTTCCCGGTGCGGCTGCTTTTTTCATTTCATAGGAAAATGCGTCCTATGAAATAGAAACGCTCCGCGCGGATCGCACTGCAGCGGAATGGAAGAATGTCGCTTGCGCGACCCGCCGCAGGCGGAGAATCCTGCTTCGCAGGATTCTTTTTTCATAAATTCTTCACAAGTATTTTGGGAAAATCTGTTGACAATAGAGTAGGGGAGTGGTAATGTAATCATCAGAAGGTGTTAGCACTCCAATTGATTGAGTGCTAACAAATCAGAAAGCAGGTGAGAACGTGGAACTCGATGAAAGGAAAAAGAAAATTCTGCAGGCAGTTATTCGGAACTATCTGGAGACAGGAGAGCCGGTGGGCAGCAGGACAATTTCCAAGTATACCGATTTGAATTTAAGTTCCGCGACCATCCGCAATGAGATGTCCGATCTGGAAGAGATGGGCTACATTTTACAGCCGCATACTTCTGCAGGACGGATTCCTTCTGATAAGGGTTACCGCTTTTATGTAGACACCATGCTGGGTGAGCGGGAACGTGAAGTGGAAGAGTTAAAAGGTCTGCTTCTGGAAAAGGATGAAAAGATGGACACTCTCTTAAAGAGAGTGGCGAGAGTGCTGGCGACCAACACCAACTATGCGGCGATGATCACCACACCCCAGTATCAGCGCAATAAGCTGAAATTCATCCAGCTTTCAAAAGTAGATGAGCATCAGCTTCTGGCAGTTGTTGTAGTAGAAGGCAATGTGATCAAGAACACGATGCTTCAGGTCGAAGAGGATCTGGATGATGCGACACTCCTGAAACTGAACATCCTGTTGAACACTCATTTAAACGGGCTGTCGATTGATGAAATCAATCTTGCGATGATTTCGGAGATGAAGCAGCAGGCAGGCGTTCACAGCGGCATTGTAAATGGTGTGATTGATGCAGTTGCCGAAGCGATCCGGTCGGATGAGGATTTAAAGATCTATACCAGCGGAACCAATAACATCCTGAAATATCCGGAGCTGACGGACAATCGGGAAAAGACCAGCGAGCTGATCAATGTATTTGAAGAAAAGAAAGCGCTGGGAGAGCTGGTTCAGGATTCCCTTTCCGAAGAGAATAACACCGGTATTCAGGTTTATATCGGCAATGAGACACCGGTGCAATCCATGAAGGATTGCAGCGTTGTAACTGCAACCTATGAGCTGGGAGAGGGCATGAGAGGTACCATCGGAATCATCGGCCCCAAACGAATGGACTATGACAAGGTCATCGGTACCTTAAAAACACTGATGAACGAGTTGGATACTTTATATAAGAAGTAGAAAGGGTGACAGGCGTGGCAGAAGAAAGAATGGAAGAGGAAGTAAAGCAGGACACATCGGAAACCGAAACGCAGGAAAAACGGAATACGGAAGAATGTGAAGAAACTGCGGAGGCTTCTGCAGAAAATACAGAAACCCCGGAAGATGGGGAAGCTTCTGAGGAAAAAGATAAAAAAGGCTTCTTTTCCGGAAGAAAAAAAGAGAAAAAGGAAGATGCCGTAAAGGCACAGATCAACGAGCTGCAGGATAAGGTAATGCGGCAGATGGCTGAGTTCGAGAACTTCCGCAAGCGCTCCGAAAAGGAAAAGTCTGCGATGTTCGAGACAGGCGCAAAGAGCGTGATCGAAAAGATCCTTCCTGTTGTAGATAATTTTGAAAGAGGACTTGCAACCGTACCGGAAGACGAAAAGGATGCTCCTTTTGTAGACGGTATGAACAAGGTTTACAGGCAGCTGCTAACAGAGCTTGAAAACCTTGGTGTAAAACCGATCGAAGCGGTCGGCAAAGAGTTCGATCCCAACTTCCACAACGCAGTGATGCAGGTGGAAAACGATGAGCTGGAACCCGGAACTGTAGCACAGGAGCTTTTAAAGGGCTACATGTACAGGGACACCGTGGTACGTCACAGCATGGTCGCTGTTGTGCAGGAATAAAAGCCTGCAGGCAGCTTTTCATAGATTTGAACAGAACATAAGACATTGCTTGAGATAGCCGATAAGGCAGAAGGAGAAAAGTTATGAGTAAGATTATTGGTATCGACCTTGGTACAACAAACAGTTGCGTAGCAGTTATGGAAGGCGGCAAGCCTACCGTTATCGCAAATGCAGAAGGAGCAAGAACAACACCTTCCGTAGTTGCATTCACAAAGACCGGTGAGAGACTGGTCGGCGAGCCTGCAAAACGTCAGGCAGTTACAAATGCAGACCGCACCATCGCTTCTATTAAGAGACATATGGGTACGGACTACAAGGTAGACATCGACGGAAAGAAATATTCCCCTCAGGAAATTTCCGCTATGATCCTGCAGAAGCTGAAAGCTGACGCAGAGAACTATCTGGGCGAGAAGGTATCCGAAGCAGTTATCACTGTTCCTGCATACTTCAACGATGCTCAGCGTCAGGCAACAAAGGATGCCGGCAAGATCGCAGGCCTCGATGTAAAGCGTATCATCAACGAACCTACCGCAGCAGCTCTGGCATACGGACTTGACAACGAAAAAGAACAGAAGATCATGGTATACGACTTAGGCGGCGGTACATTCGATGTTTCCATCATCGAAATCGGCGACGGCGTTATCGAAGTTCTGGCAACCAATGGTGATACTCGTCTGGGCGGCGATGATTTCGATAACAAGATCATTGACTGGATGGTTTCCGAATTCAAGGCTCAGCAGGGCGTAGACCTGTCTAAAGACAAGATGGCAATGCAGAGACTGAAAGAAGCAGCTGAAAAGGCGAAGAAGGAGCTGTCCAGCGCGACAACAACCAACATCAACCTGCCTTTCATCAGCATGAATGCAAACGGACCTCTGCACTTTGATATGGATCTGTCCAGAGCAAAATTTGATGAACTGACAAGCGATCTGGTAGAGCGTACTGCAATTCCGGTTCAGAACGCATTAAAGGATGCAGGCATTACCGCTTCCGAGCTTGGCAAGGTACTGTTGGTCGGCGGTTCTACCCGTATCCCGGCTGTACAGGATAAGGTAAAACAGCTGACCGGTCATGAACCCAGCAAGTCCTTAAACCCTGACGAGTGCGTTGCACTGGGTGCTTCCATCCAGGGCGGTAAGCTGGCAGGCGATGCAGGCGCAGGTGATATCCTGCTGCTGGATGTAACTCCTCTGTCTCTGTCCATTGAGACAATGGGTGGTATTGCAACCAGACTGATTGAGAGAAATACAACCATTCCTACTAAGAAGAGCCAGATCTTCTCTACTGCAGCTGATAACCAGACAGCCGTTGATATCAACGTTCTGCAGGGTGAGAGACAGTTTGCAAGGGACAACAAGTCCCTTGGACAGTTCCGTCTGGATGGTATCCCGCCTGCAATGCGTGGCGTACCGCAGATCGAGGTTACCTTCGATATCGATGCAAACGGTATCGTAAATGTATCCGCTAAGGATCTGGGCACAGGCAAGGAACAGCACATCACCATCACTGCTGGTTCCAACATGTCCGAAGACGATATCAACAAGGCAGTGAAGGAAGCTGCTGAGTTCGAAGCACAGGATAAGAAGAAGAAAGACGCAATCGACACCAGAAACAGCGCAGATTCCTTCGTATTCCAGACCGAGAAGGCTCTGAACGAGGTTGGCGATAAAGTAGACGCAAGTGCAAAGGCAGGCGTTGAAGCAGATCTGAATGCACTGAAATCCCTGCTGGAGTCCACCAAGGATCAGGAGCTGACAGACAGCCAGGTAGCTGACATCAAGGCAGCTCAGGAGAAACTGATGCAGTCCGCTCAGGCAGTATTTGCAAAGGTTTATGAGCAGGCGCAGGGCGCAGCTGGTCAGGCAGGTCCTGATATGGGTAATGCAGCAGGTGCAGGCAGCAATGCAGGTGCAGGCAGCAATCCGGATGATGATGTTATTGACGGAGACTTCAGAGAAGTATAAAATAATACCCGGTAAATCGGCACAGTGCCAGATGACGCTGTGTCGGACCGGAAGAATGTACAATGGGGGCCGGATTCTTTCAGGCCCCTATCCGTGTGTAAACGCATATCTGCAACCTATGCAGGACGGATGCTTTGCGGTATTTTTGCATATGCTGCAGATATGCGTTATATGAAGATAAGCTTTAATAGAGGAGTTTGAATTATGGCGGAACAGAAAAGAGATTATTACGAAGTCCTCGGTGTTGACAAAAATGCCGATGACGCCGCTCTCAAAAAGGCATATCGTGCTCTTGCCAAGAAATATCATCCGGATATGAACCCTGGAGATAAAGAAGCAGAAAAGAAGTTTAAGGAAGCATCCGAAGCATATGCTGTTTTGAGTGATCCCGAAAAGAGACGTCAGTACGATCAGTTCGGACATGCGGCATTTGACGGTGGCGCAGGCGGAGCTGGCGGCTTCGGCGGTTTTGATTTTAACGGCGCAGATTTTGGAGACATTTTCGGGGATATTTTCGGAGATCTCTTTGGCGGACGCAGAGGTTCTGCCGGCGCAAGAAGCGGCCCCATGAAGGGAGCAAACCTGCGCACCAGCGTCAGAATCACCTTTGAAGAGGCCGTATTCGGTACGGAAAAAGAAATCGAGCTGACGGTGAAGGAAGAGTGTAAGACCTGTCACGGCACAGGCGCGAAGCCGGGAACCAGCCCGGAAACCTGTCCGAAGTGCGGCGGCAAGGGTCAGGTTGTATTTACGCAGCAGTCTTTCTTTGGAACAGTCCGTAACGTTCAGGCGTGCCCGGACTGCGGCGGTACCGGTAAGATTATCAAAGAAAAGTGTACCGATTGTCACGGAAGCGGTTTTGTTCCGATGAAGAAAAGGTTTGCAGTCACGATTCCGGCAGGTATCGACAACGGGCAGTGCAAGAGACTGGCAGGACAGGGCGAGCCCGGTATCAATGGCGGTCCGAGAGGTGATGTCCTGGTAGAAGTTATCGTTGGACAGCATCCGATTTTCCAGCGTCAGGATACCAACATCTACTCCACTGTTCCGGTTTCCTTTGCAGTGGCGGCACTGGGCGGCGAAGTTGTCATCGATACCGTGGATGGTAAGGTGATTTATGACGTCAAGGCAGGCACCCAGACTGATACGAGAGTTCGTTTAAAAGGCAAGGGCGTACCGTCTCTGCGCAACAAGGATCTGCGCGGCGATCATTATGTAACTCTGGTTGTACAGACTCCCGAACATCTTTCTGCAGAAGCAAAAGAGCTGCTGCGCAAGTTCGACGAAGCGACAGAAGACAGCTTACATGCGGCAGAACGCGTCAACAGCGGCGAAGCTCCGCATAAAGAAAAGAAAAAGCGCGGATTTTTCAATAAAGACAAATAACGCGAGTGGACTGTAACATGTAATTCAGGAAGTGGCAGGCGTTTTGTGCATTTTGCGGATGCACAAGCGCCTGTTTTTGTGTTATAGTAAAAAACTGAGTTAGTGTGTTTTCGGGAGGTGTTTCAGATGAAGTGGAAAAAATTTAAAATAAAAACCGTGACAGATGCAGAAGATATTATTATCAGCACCCTGTACGATATCGGGCTGGAGGGTGCGCAGATCGAGGACAAGGTTCCGTTGACCGCGCTGGAAAAGGAGCAGATGTTTGTAGACATTCTGCCGGACGGTCCTGCGGACGACGGCATCGCATATCTGAGCTTTTTTGTGGAAGAAAAAGAGGACGGCAGTCTGGAATTAAACGGCGAACCTGTGACCGAAGCGCAGATCTGCGAAAAGGTGAAGGAAGAGCTGGATGGTCTGCGCATGTTCTGTGAGATCGGGGAAGGCAGCATTGCGGTAGATGAAACCGAGGATATCGACTGGATCAACAATTGGAAGCAGTATTTCCATCAGTTTTACATCGACGATCTTCTGGTAATTCCGTCCTGGGAGGAAGTCAAACCGGAGGATCAGGGCAAGATGATCCTGCACATTGATCCGGGCACGGCGTTCGGAACCGGTATGCATGAGACAACGCAGCTGTGCATCCGTCAGCTGAAAAAATTTATCACACCGGAGACAGAGCTTTTGGATGTGGGAACCGGCAGCGGTATTCTGGCAATTCTATCTCTGATGTACGGCGCAAAGCATGCGGTCGGAACAGACCTCGATCCCTGCGCGGTGGATGCGGTTGCGGACAATATGGCAAACAACGGCATTGCACCGGAGCAGTTTGAAATGATGATCGGAAATATCATCAATGACAAGGCAGTCCAGGATCAGGTGGGCTATGAAAAATACGATATCGTCGTTGCAAATATTTTAGCGGACGTTCTGGTTCCGCTGACCCCCGTGATTGTAAATCAGCTGAAAGAAGGCGGCATTTACATCACATCCGGTATCATCGATGATAAGGAAACGGTCGTAACGGAGGCGGTAAAGGCAGCAGGCCTGGAACTGCTTGAGGTAACATATCAGGGCGAATGGGTCAGCGTGACCGCACGGAAGAAGGAAACGCAGTGCGCAGGATAAAATGAAATGCAGCGCGCTGATTCATGACAATAGATGCTCGCAGAGCGTGCATTCTATTGTTCATGACAATAGAATGTTCGCGGAACGTACATTCTATTGTTTAAATGCAACACAGGTGGAAGCGCGTCGTACAGACGAAAAGAAACCAAAAGGGGCGTCAGGTCAAATGTATCAGTTTTTTGTGGAGCCTTCCCAGATCCAGGGCAATCGGATTGTGATAACGGGAAGCGATGTCAACCATATTAAAAATGTGCTTCGGATGAAGCCGGGCGAAGAAATTGCAGTATCCAACGGTACAGACGGCAAGGAATACCGCTGCGGGATCGAAGAGCTTCTGGAGGAGGAAATTATCTGTACGCTGCGGTTTATCAAAGAAGACGGGCTGGAGCTGCCGGCGCGGGTGACCTTTTTTCAGGGGCTGCCCAAGGCGGACAAGATGGAATTTATCGTGCAGAAGCTGGTGGAGCTCGGCGCATACCGGATTGTGCCGGTAGCGTTGAAGCGCAGCGTCGTTCATCTGGATGAAAAAAAGGCGAAAGCGCGGCAGGCGCGCTGGCAGTCGATCGCAGAAGCAGCAGCGAAGCAGAGCAAGCGCCGGATTGTGCCGGAGGTTGGGGCAGTCTGCACTTTAAAGGAAGCGCTGGAACAGACGAAGCAGATGGATTTAAAACTGATTCCCTACGAGCTTTCCGAAGGGATGATGCGGACGAGGAAGCTGATCGAAAGCGCAGCGCCCGGTCAGGAAATCGGCGTGTTTATCGGTCCGGAGGGCGGTTTTGAAGAGGCAGAGGTAGAGCTTGCGATGCAGTCCGGATTTATGCCGGTAACACTGGGCAAACGGATTTTGCGGACGGAGACAGCGGGGCTGACCGTGATGGCGTGGCTGATGTACCAGTTGGAAGACTCCGGCATATCATAAAGCAGGAAACGGTTTGCCCTGTGGCGACCGGGTTCAAACGGATTTTTTTCGAGATTTGGAAAAAGCAGGTGAAAGGTTATGGAATGTTATCTGGACAACTCGGCTACAACGCGGTGTCTGGACAGCGCGGCAGCGCTGATGGCCGGGATTTTATGTACGGACTACGGAAATCCGTCCAGTTTGCATCATAAAGGGGTGCAGGCGGAGGAATATGTCCGCCATGCGCGGGAAGTGATTGCAAAGACATTAAAGGTTACGCCCAAGGAGATCTTCTTTACCTCCGGCGGGACGGAGTCGGATAATCTGGCGCTGCGCGGTGCAGCGTATGCAAATGCACGGCAGGGCAAGCATCTGATTACGACATCGATTGAGCATCCGGCGATCCTCAATACGATGCAGTATCTGGAGCAGCAGGGCTTTGAGGTGACGTATCTGCCGGTCGATGAAAACGGAAAAATCCGTCTGTCCGATCTGGAAGCGGCGATCCGTCCGGATACGATTCTGGTTTCGATCATGCACACGAATAATGAGATCGGAGCCCTTGAGCCGATCGCAGAGGCGGGCGAGCTGATCAAACGCGTCAATCCGAACACGCTGTTCCACGTGGACGCGGTGCAGGGCTATGGCAAGGCAAAAATTCTGCCGAAACGGATGAAAATCGACATGCTGTCTGTTTCGGGACACAAAATCCACGGACCGAAGGGAATCGGATTTTTGTATGTCGGAGATCGCGTGAAAATCCGTCCCATCGTGTTCGGCGGCGGACAGGAGCGGGGACTGCGCTCCGGCACAGAAAACGTTCCGGCAATCGCAGGCATGGGAAAAGCGGCAGAGGAGATGTATCAGAACCTGGATACCGATCTGGATCGGATGTATGCGCTGAAACAACGGCTTGCCGACGGCATTTCCACGATGGAAAATGTGCGGATCAACGGACTTTGCGGACGGGACAGCGCACCGCATGTGCTGAGCGTGTCGTTTGCAGGGGTGCGCAGCGAGGTGCTTCTGCATGCGCTGGAGGAACGGGAAATCTATGTGTCCGCAGGAAGCGCGTGCGCATCGAACCATCCGGATACGGCAGGGAGCGCGACGCTTCGGGCGATCGGTCTGCCGAAGGAGCTGTTAAATTCGACGATCCGTTTCAGCCTTTCCGTCTTTACGACAGAAGAAGAAATTGATTATACGGTACAGGTGCTGCACGAGCTGGTTCCGATGCTGCGCCGGTTTACCAGAAGATAAGAGGATACCTCCGCTTTTGAGGCGCAGACGACCGGGAAAGCGGGAGAGCAATATGCTGCAGCCTGCCTGCGGCCGGAGGACAGACGGCAGGCAAATGCTGTAGATAAAGAAAGGAAATGAGCATGTATAAAGCTTTTCTGATTAAATATGCAGAAATCGGCGTAAAGGGCAAAAACAGGGATCTGTTTGAGGAAGCACTGGTTCGCCAGATCAAGTATGTATTAAAGCGCTGCGAAGGAGAATTCCGGGTACGCCGAACGAGAGGACGTATCTATATTGATGTATTATCGGATGATTATGACTATGAAGAAACCATCGACAACTTGAAGACTGTCTGCGGCGTCAGCGCGATCTGTCCGATGGTTCAGCTCGAAGACGAAGGCTTCGACAAGCTGTGCGAGAGTGCGGTTTCCTATATGGACGAGCACTATCCGGACAAAAACATCACCTTCAAGGTTAATGCGCGCCGTGCCCGCAAAAACTATCCTGTGGAGTCAATGGAGATCAATGCATCTGTCGGTGAAAAGATCCTGCAGGCGTTCCCCGAGATCCGCGTGGACGTCCACAATCCTGACGTGATGCTTTATATCGAGGTACGCGAGCATATTTATATTTATTCGATCGAAATTCCCGGTCCCGGCGGTATGCCGGTCGGCACCAACGGTAAGGCGATGCTGCTGTTATCCGGCGGTATCGATTCTCCGGTTGCCGGATTTATGGTTGCAAAGAGAGGCGTCAAGATTGACGCGGTTTATTTCCATGCGCCTCCGTACACCAGCGAGCGCGCAAAGCAGAAGGTTGTAGATCTTGCAAAGCTGGTAGCACGTTACAGCGGACCGATCTATCTGCATGTCATCAATTTCACGGAGATTCAGCTGGCGATTTATGAAAAGTGCCCGCACGATGAGCTGACGATCATTATGCGCCGTTACATGATGAAAATCGCAGAAGACATTGCGAAAAAGACGGAATGCCTCGGACTGATCACCGGTGAGAGCATCGGACAGGTTGCGAGCCAGACGATCCAGTCCCTCGCGGTAACGAATGAAGTCTGCACCCTGCCGGTATTCCGTCCCTGTATCGGACTGGACAAGCAGGAGATCGTGGAGATTTCCGAAAAGATCGGTACCTATGAGACGTCAATCCTGCCCTTCGAGGATTGCTGTACGATTTTCGTCGCAAAGCATCCTGTTACCAAACCGAATCTCGCAGTGATCAAGCGCCATGAAGAGAACTTAAAGGACTGCATCGATGAAATGATGCAGCGTGCATTGGATACGGAAGAACTGATTGTGGTCGAGGCGCAGTAAGGCACCTTTGGGGCGCGTGCGGCAAGTCGCGTAAGCGGCAGATTTCAAATTGCCGCACTGCGCATTCAGGCTTTTTTAGTTGTTTTCAGTATGAAAACAACTAAAAAAGCCCCCCGATCTCTCGGAGAGCTTTCTGATCCGTTTTGAATTAGATCATGTAGGGCTTCAGAACTTCCAGTACAGCATCAACATTAGCGTCTTCTGCATGGATGTTTAAGTCGATCGGCTTGGAAAGATCCAGGCTGAAGATACCCATGATAGATTTAGCATCGATAACGTATCTGCCGGATACCAAGTCGAAATCGTAATCGAATTTGGTAATGTCGTTTACAAAAGATTTTACCTTATCGATAGAGTTTAAGGAAATCTGAACTGTTTTCATGATAACTACCTCCTTTGGGTTCATACCTTCTGATCCTATATTAGCAAACTATTGTCACAAAAGTCAATTATCAAACGTAACAAAAATGGTGGAGAATAATATGAAAAGTGTTGCATTACATAATTTAGGTTGCAAAGTGAATGCGTATGAGCTGGAGGTTATGCAACAAAAGTTACAAGATCGGGGATATAAAATTGTACCTTTTGATTCCGATGCGGACATTTATATTGTAAATACCTGTACCGTAACCAACATTGCAGACCGGAAGAGCCGTCAGATGCTGCACCGGGCAAAGCACAAAAATCCGGACGCGGTTGTCGTTGCGGTCGGGTGCTTTGTACAGGCGGGCGAGGAAAACAGAATGGACGACTGCATTGATCTGGCGGTGGGAAACCAGCATAAAAAGGATATCGTGGAGATTCTGGAGGCGTATTTGGAGGAGCATACTGCAGACGCCAGCGCCGTGACAGACATCGGCGCCGTGCGGGAGTATGAGGAAATGCGCATGGAGCAGAGCACGGAGCACACGCGCGCGTATATCAAGATTCAGGACGGCTGCAACCAGTTCTGCTCGTATTGTATCATTCCATTTGTGCGTGGACGCGTCCGGAGCAGAAAGCAGGAGGATGTGTTGGCTGAGGTAAGAGGGCTGGCGGAAAAAGGCTTTCAGGAGGTAGTCATCACCGGTATTCATTTGAGCTCTTACGGCATGGATTTTATCGGGGAGACGGACGGAGATTACCTGAAAAACGGAAAAGATCTGCGGGGAACGGCGTTTGAACGCGCCTATCTGGTTTCTTTGCTGGAGGAAATCGCAAAGGTGGACGGCATTCGCAGAATCCGTCTGGGTTCGCTGGAGCCCCGTATCATCACAGAAGAGTTTGCCGGACGGCTGGCGGCGATTCCGCAGCTTTGTCCGCATTTTCACCTGTCCCTGCAGAGTGGCTGCAATGAAACGCTCAAGCGGATGAATAGACATTATACGGCAGAGGAATACTATGAAAAAGTGCAGATTCTCCGCAAGTATTTTGAACATCCTGCGATTACGACGGATGTAATTGTCGGTTTCCCTGGAGAAACTGCGGAGGAATTTGCGGTGACGAAGACATTTCTGGAAAAGGTTCATTTCTTTGAAATGCATATTTTCAAATATTCCCGCAGAAAAGGTACGGTTGCAGACAAACTGCCCGGACAGCTGACGGACGCGCAGAAGACGGAACGCAGCGGACAGCTGCTGGCGCTGGAAAAGGAACAGTCCAGAGAATTCCGTGCGCATTATCTGGGACAGGAAGTGGAAGTCCTGATCGAAGAGCAGAAGGAGATCGGCGGAAAGGTATACTGGCTCGGTCATACGGATACCTATGTAAAGGCTGCGTTTGCGGCGGACAGTGCAGAATGCATGGATTATTCGAACCGGCTGGTGCACGGACGAGCGGTTTCTTTCCTGTCGGACGAGGTTTTGGAAATTGCATTGAATTTTTAAGAGAAGTAGGGTAAGATAAGATATAGAGCTTTGAACAAAGGACGTGACAATATGCAGGATTTGGAAAATACACAGTATTTTAAAGTAGAAGTAGAGCCGGAAAATGGCGTAAAAATGATCCTTTCTGAAGTGTATGAAGCACTTTCTGAAAAAGGCTATGATCCGGTGAGTCAGATTGTCGGCTATATTATGTCCGGAGATCCGACCTATATTACCAGCTATCGCAACGCACGCGGTCTGATCGGACGGGTGGAGCGCGACGAGCTGGTAGAGGAAATGCTCAAGGAGTACATCGAGAAGAATCACTGGAAGCGCTGAGCGACCAGAGGAACAACAAGGAGAAGCGGGATGCGAGTGATGGGGCTTGATTTCGGTTCCAAGACAGTGGGAGTTGCCATCAGCGACCCGCTTTTTGTGACTGCCCAGGGAATCGAAATCATCAGAAGAAAAGAAGAGAATAAGCTGCGCCATACGCTGCAGCGAATTGAAGAACTGATCGGAGAATATGAGGTCGGGCAGATTGTGCTCGGTCTTCCGAAAAATATGAACGCCACAGAGGGAGAGCGCGTGGAGAAGACGAAGGAATTTGCGGATAAGCTGGCACGCAGAACCGGACTTCCGGTGGCATTTATGGATGAGAGACTGACGACGGTTGCAGCGGACCGCACGATGATGGAAGTCGGCGTGCGCCGGGAAAACCGGAAGGAATATGTGGATATGATTGCAGCTGTGCTGATTTTACAGGAATATCTGGACAGACAGCGGATGCAGACAGAGAACGGACAGGAGAATTAAACTTTGGAAAAGATTACATTTTGCCCGGAGGACGGGGAAGCCGTTGAATTTTTTGTGCTGGAACAGACCAGACTCGGCGGAGTTGATTATATTCTGGTAACAGACAGTGAAGACGACGATGCGGAAGCGCTGATTTTAAAGGACGTTTCTGCGCCGGAGGACGAAGAAGCCATTTACAGCATCGTAGATGACGATAAAGAAATGGATGCAGTGGCTGCGATTTTTACAGATATGCTCGAGGATATTGAGCTTGAAAAGGAATAAATGCGAGCACCTTTTTCGTGCAGCACAACGTGATTTATCCCTGCTATAAAAATAAAAATGGAGGTAATTTTGCTTGAAAAGAACAAAAAAAGTGAATATTGACGGCCCCAGCCTGAAGATTATACCATTGGGCGGACTGGAGCAGATCGGAATGAACATTACTGCCTTTGAATACGAAGACAGTATTGTTGTAGTTGACTGCGGCCTTTCTTTCCCTGATGACGATATGCTGGGAATCGATCTGGTGATTCCGGACGTGACTTATTTAAAGGAAAATGCGGATCGGGTAAAGGGATTTGTGATTACGCACGGTCATGAGGATCATATCGGAGCGCTTCCGTATGTGCTGCGGGAGTTGAATATTCCGATCTATGCGACCAGACTGACGATGGGACTGATCGAAAACAAGCTGCGCGAGCACAATCTACTGGGCCACACGAAGCGTAAGGTGATCAAATTCGGACAGTCCGTAAATCTGGGACAGTTTAGGATCGAATTTATCAAGACGAACCATAGCATCGTAGACGCGGCTGCACTGGCGATCCATTCTCCTGCGGGAACAGTTGTCCATACCGGTGACTTTAAGGTGGACTATACTCCGGTATTTGGGGAAGCAATCGATTTGCAGCGGTTCGCGGAGCTTGGCAAAAAAGGCGTGCTGGCGCTGATGTGTGATTCCACCAACGCGGAACGGAAAGGCTTTACACAGTCTGAGCGGACGGTAGGACATACCTTTGATACGATTTTCCATGAGCATCAGGGCTCCCGGCTGATCATTGCGACGTTTGCATCCAATGTGGATCGGGTACAGCAGATTATCAATACTGCGCATAAATATGGACGAAAAGTTGTGGTTGAAGGCCGCAGCATGGTAAATATCATTGATACAGCCATGAACCTTGGCTGCATCAACATCCCGGAGAATACGCTGGTGGATATTGACCGCCTGAAGGATTATCCGGACGACAGAACCGTTATTATTACAACAGGAAGCCAGGGCGAGAACATGGCGGCGTTGAGCCGTATGGCATCGAGCGTTCACAGAAAGGTTTCCATCGGACCCAACGATACGATTATTTTCTCCTCGAATCCGATTCCCGGTAACGAAAAAGCCGTAACGAGAGTCATCAACGAGCTGGAGATGAAGGGCGCAGAGGTTATTTTCCAGGATGTCCATGTTTCCGGACATGCATGTCAGGAAGAGATCAAGCTGATTTATACGCTGGTTCATCCCAAATACGCGATTCCGGTGCACGGCGAATACAAGCACCTGAAGGCCCAGGCGGGCATCGCGCAGGAGCTCGGAATCCAGAAGGAAAATATTTTCATCCTGCGCTCCGGCAATGTCCTGGAATTAAATGAGGAAAAGGCTGGCGTGACCGGACAGGTTGCGGCTGGCGCAATTCTGGTAGATGGGCTTGGTATCGGCGATGTCGGAAACGTTGTGCTGCGGGACAGACAGCATCTGGCAGAGGATGGTATCATGATTGTTGTTGTTGCATTGGACAGCATCAGCGGACAGATCGCAAGCGGCCCGGATCTCGTATCCAGAGGCTTCGTTTACGTCAAAGAATCCGATGCACTGATGGACGAGGCACGGGACCTGATGGAAAACGTTATGGAGGGCTGCGTGAGCAGAGGCTGTACCGACTGGGGCAGAATCAAGACCGCGATCAAGGATAATTTAGGCGACTTTATCTGGAAAAAGACGAAGAGACGCCCGATGATTTTACCGATCATTATGGAAGTGTAAAGTAAGGGGAAACATGAGCAGAGTTGAGACAGCTTTGGAGGAACTGATTGCCGCGGTAATCGCTTCTGAAGAATACAGGGAATATGACAGACAGAAACAAATCATGAAGGAGCAACCGGAATTAAAAGCCCAGATCGATCGGTTCCGGCAGGAAAATTTTGAACTGCAGAATTCGGCTCAGGCGGATGAGCTTTTTGACAGGACGGATGAATTTTCGAGGCGTCTGGAGGAGTTCCGCAAAAATCCGCTGGTGGACGAATTCCTGAACGCAGAGCTGGATTTTTGCAGGATGATTCAGGAGATCAACGGAAAAATCGTGGAGGCAGTGAACTTTGAGTAATAAGAAAAAAGCAAAGCATCAGTCGAAAAAAAACTCTGTGGCAAAAAATATTGCAGGCGGCGCGGTCGGAACGATTTTTAATGTGGTTCTGATCATTGTCGCTGTGATGCTGATCTACTATTTCGCAGTTTCCGCGTATCAGTACGGTGTGCGGATTTACGGGGAGCCCGCAATTTCGGAGGAACCCGGAACCGAAATAAACGTAACAATTACGGACGGAATGGATTTTAAAGGGATTGCGAAGCAGCTCTACGAAAAGGGCCTGGTCCGGGAAGAGAGACTGTTTTATATTCAGGAGCGCTTATCCAACTATTCAGAGGACGGCTTTGTGGCGGGCGATTATGTGCTTTCCACTGCGATGACGCCGGATGAAATGATGGATGTGATGGGCGCAGGCGGAGACGATAAATGATTGTAGAAGAGAGAATGCGAACGTTTATCAATTCTCTGGACCCCGGAGAGCCTGCATGGCTGGACGAGATTCGCAGCAGTGCGCTGCAGGATAACGTGCCGATTATCCGGATGGAGATGGGAAGTCTGCTGCGTTTTCTATTGACTCTCAGACGGCCGTCTTCTATCCTTGAGGTAGGGACGGCCGTTGGTTATTCCGCTCTTTTTATGAGCGAATACATGCCGGAGAATTGCCATATTACGACGATTGAAAAATATGAAAAACGGATTCCGATCGCAAAACAGAACTTCAAAACAGCCGGTCGGGAGGACAAGATCACGCTGCTGGAGGGCGATGCAGCAGAAATTCTGGCAGAGCTGTCGCAGCCGTTTGATTTTATTTTTATGGATGCGGCGAAAGGACAGTATATGCACTTTTTGCCGGACGTCCTGCGCCTGCTTGCGCCGGGCGGTCTGCTGGTTTCGGATAACGTGCTGCAGGAAGGCAATATCATCGAATCCCGCTATGCGGTGTGCAGACGCGATCGGACGATTCATGCGAGGATGCGGGAATATTTATACACCCTGACCCACCATGGCGAGCTGGAAACGGTCGTGCTTCCGGTGGGAGACGGAGCGACGCTGAGCGTGAAGCTGCCCGAAAAAGAGCAGAACGCACAGCCGTGAAATGGAGAATGAGGAGAGCAAATCAGATGAAAAAACCGGAATTGCTGATTCCGGCCGGCAGTCTTGAGGTGTTAAAGACTGCGGTCAATTTTGGAGCGGATGCAGTTTATATCGGCGGAGAGGCGTTTGGACTGCGGGCAAAGGCGAAGAATTTTTCCCCGGAGGATATGGCGGAGGGGATCGCCTATGCGCATGATCGGGGCGTTAAGGTCTATGTGACAGCGAATATTTTAGCACATAACGGAGATCTGGAAGCGGCTTCGGATTATTTTATGGAGCTGAAGCACTTAAAAACAAAAGACGGCAGACCGGTTCCGCCGGATGCGCTGATTATTTCCGATCCCGGACTGTTCATGATTGCGAAGCGAGTGTGCCCGGAGATCGAGCTGCACATTTCCACGCAGGCAAACAGCACGAACTACGAGACGTGGCTGTTCTGGTGGAATCTGGGCGCAAAGCGTGTGGTTTCCGCACGGGAGCTTTCCCTGGCAGAGCTGAAGAAAATCCGCAGCCATATTCCGTCTGATATGGAAATTGAGAGCTTCGTGCACGGCGCGATGTGTATTTCCTATTCCGGCCGCTGCCTTCTGAGCAATTATTTTACCGGACGGGACGCCAACCGCGGTGCATGTACCCATCCGTGCCGCTGGAAATATGCGGTGATGGAAGAATCCAGACCAGGCGAATATCTGCCGGTTTATGAAAACGAAAGAGGAACGTTTATTTTCAATTCCAAGGATCTGTGTATGCTCGAGCATATTCCGGATCTGCTGGATGCGGGAATTGACAGCTTTAAAATAGAAGGACGGATGAAGACAGCGCTGTATGTGGCGACGGTGGCGCGGACATATCGGAAAGCAATTGACGACTGTCTGGAATCCGAAGAAAAATACCGCGCCAATATGGACTGGTACCACCGCGAAATTTCACGCTGTACCTATCGACAGTTTACAACGGGCTTTTATTACGGAAAGCCGAATGAAGAATCTCAGATTTATGATTCTAATACCTATCAAAGTGATGCGGTTTATCTGGGCACTGTTTACGAGACGGATCGAAAGGGCCGTGCAAGGATCGAACAGCGTAATAAATTCTGCGTGGGCGATGTGATCGAGATCATGAAGCCGGACGGCAGAAATGTGGCATGTCAGGTGCTGCAGATCCAGGACGATCAGGGGGAAAAAATGGAGAGCGCGCCCCATCCGAAGCAGGAGCTGTGGCTGACGCTTTCTGAGACCGCAGAAACGGGAGATTTACTTCGTACAATTGTCGAAAAGGAGACGGACGAATGAGTGAAGTGCTGAATGTGGAAAAGCTGTTTGGAGAAAATGTATTCACCCTTGGAAAGATGCAGGAGCGTCTTCCCAAAAAAGCGTTCGCGGAAGTGAAACGCGTCATGGAGCATGGCGGTGAGCTGGACAACGCGACAGCGGACGTTGTGGCAAAGACGATGAAGGACTGGGCAGTGGAGCATGGCGCGACCCATTACACCCACTGGTTCCAGCCGCTGACCGGCATCACGGCGGAGAAGCATGATTCCTTCGTGACACATCCGGATGAGAACGGAAAGATGCTGATGGAGTTTTCCGGCAAGGAGCTGATTAAGGGCGAGGCAGACGCTTCGTCATTTCCCTCCGGCGGTCTGCGTTCCACATTTGAAGCGAGAGGCTATACGGTATGGGATATCACTTCCCCTGCGTTTTTAAAAGAAGATGCGACGGGTGTGATTCTGTGTATCCCGACGGCGTTCTGCTCCTTTACAGGTGAGGCACTGGATAAAAAGACTCCGCTGCTTCGTTCGATGGAAGCAATTTCCCAGCAGGCGATGCGAATCGTTCGTCTGTTCAACAAAAACACGACGGCGACAAAAGTTACTCCGTCTGTCGGCGCGGAGCAGGAGTATTTCCTGATTGACCGGGCAAAATATTTACAGAGAAAAGACCTGATTTTTTCCGGCAGAACGCTGTTCGGCGCGTCCGCACCGAAAGGGCAGGAGCTGGAGGATCATTATTTCGGCGTGATCCGCGAGCGGGTCGGTGCGTTTATGAAGGATTTAAACGTGGAGCTGTGGAAGCTCGGCGTGACAGCAAAGACGCAGCACAATGAGGTTGCGCCCGCGCAGCACGAGCTTGCCCCGGTCTATGAAACTGCGAACATTGCAATGGATCACAACCAGCTTGTCATGGAGACGATGAAAAAGGTGGCAGAGCGTCATAACCTGCGCTGCCTGCTGCACGAAAAGCCGTTTGCAGGCGTTAACGGCTCCGGCAAGCACGACAACTGGTCGATTACGACGGATACCGGCATGAATCTGCTGGATCCCGGTGAGACGCCAAATGAAAATATTCAGTTTTTATTGGTGCTTGCCTGCGTTATCAAGGCTGTGGATACACATGCCGACCTGCTGCGCAGAAGCGCCTCCAACGTCGGTAACGATCTTCGTCTCGGTGCAAGCGAAGCGCCGCCGGCAATCGTTTCCGTATTTCTGGGCACACAGCTGGAGGATGTGGTAAGACAGCTTGTGGAAACCGGCGAAGCCCGTTCCTGCCTGGAGGGTTCTACGTTACATACCGGCGTTTCCACTGTGCCTGATCTGCCGATGGATGCGACGGACAGAAACCGTACTTCTCCGTTTGCCTTTACCGGAAACAAGTTCGAGTTCCGTATGGTCGGCTCTTCGGATTCGATCGGAAGCCCGACGACGACGATCAACGCAATTGTCGCAGAGGCGTTCTGCGAAGCTGCTGACCGACTGGAAGCTGCCGGGGAAGAAAATTTCGACATGGCGGTGCACGATCTGATTAAGGAATATATGACGGCACATCAGCGCATTCTTTTCAACGGAGACGGTTATTCGAAGGAATGGGAGAAAGAGGCGCAGCGCCGCGGACTTCCGGTATTTCCGGGTATGATCGATTCGGTGGAGGCACTGACGACCGATAAGGCGATCCGGTTGTATGAGCGTTTCGGCATCTACAACCGTGCAGAGCTGGAATCCAGAAAAGAGATTGTTTACGAAACCTATGTCAAGACGATTCATATTGAGGCAAAGACAATGATCGATATGGCGTCGAAGGATATTCTTCCTGCCGTTATACGGTATACAAAGACATTGGCGGATACCATCGCTTCCCTGGAAGCAGTCGGTGCAGACAGCAGTGTTTCAAAAACGCTGTTGAAAGATACCTCTGCTCTGCTGTCTCAGGCTTCCGCCGCGCTGGAAAACCTGAAACAAAAGGAAGCAGACGGAAACGTGCAGAAGAAAGATGCGAGAAAGCAGGCATTTTTTTATCGGGACGAGATCGTTCCTGCAATGGAAGCCCTGCGCGCACCGGTAGATGCGCTCGAGATGAAGGTAGACCGTTCGTTCTGGCCGATGCCCGGATATGCGGATTTGCTGTTTGAAGTGTAAAAACGCGTCAGCGGATTCGACGCAGGAAATCCTCGTGAATCCGCTGACGAAGCGGCAGGTGGATCTGGAAAAAATAAAAAATAAAAAATTTAAAAAAAGGCTTGCATTTTCTGTGAATGTGTTGTATATTAAATAAGCGCTGTGAGACAGGGAAACAAAATCACAGAGAACAAGACTTAGGGCTATCGCCAAACGGTAAGGCAACGGACTCTGACTCCGTCATTTTCCAGGTTCGAATCCTGGTAGCCCTGCTACAAACCCCGAAGGAAAATTCCTCCGGGGTTTTTGTTATAACGGCACAAAAAGGATGTCGGGTTGCCGAACCAAGTGATTCCTGCTATAATAATCGCAAAAGAGGGCACAGCCAGTACCGGAGGAAAGACGGATATGTATACATTTGACAGCAGAGTGCGCTACAGCGAAACCGGGGAAGAAGGCTTGCTGAGCCTGCCGGCGATCGTGGATTATTTTCAGGATGTTTCGACGTTTCAGTCGGAGGATCTCGGAATTGGTATTGATTTTTTGAAAGAAAAGGATCTGCTCTGGGTGATGAGTGCGTGGCAGGTGGTGGTACACCGCTATCCGGCCCTCGGAGAAAAAATCAGGATCGGGACGATTCCATACGAGCTGCGCGGCTTTATGGGACTGCGTAATTTTTTTATGGACACGGAAGGCGGAGAGCGGCTGGCGGAAGCAAATTCGGTCTGGTCTCTGATCAATCACAAAAAGGGCGTTCCGGTTCGGGTGCTGCCGGAGATGGTGGAAAAATACGACGTGGAAGAACGTTTGCAGATGGACTATGCGCCGCGTAAAATTGCAGTGCCCCAGGGCGGCATCAGACAGGAGCCTTTCCGAGTAGAAAGACAGCACTTAGATGGCAACCACCACGTCAATAATGGACAGTACATTTCGATGGCGATGGCGTATTTGCCGGAAAATTTTGCAATCAGACAGATGCGGGCGGAGTATAAAAAATCCGCACTGCTTCACGATATAGTGGTTCCGATCATTGTGACGGAGGCAGACCGCGTAACCGTTTCCCTGTGCAGCGAGGACGAAGCTCCGTTTGTGGTCGTCGAGCTGACAGGAAGATAAAGGAAAATAATATGCTGGAAATTGGAACAATTCAGAATTTGACAGTAGTAAAAAAAGTGGATTTCGGCGTTTATCTGGCAGAGCCCGGAGAAGAGGACAAAAGAGTGCTTCTTCCGGCAAGACAGGTTCCGCCGCAGACCTCGGTCGGGGATCAGATTGAGGTTTTCTTATATAAAGATTCGAGCGACCGGCTGATTTCAACAACGGCGCGCCCGAAGCTTTTGCTTGGTGAGGTTGTAGAGCTTACGGTTGCGCAGACTGCGAAAATGGGAGCATTTCTGGAATGGGGACTGGAAAAAGACCTCTTCCTTCCATTCAAGGAGCAGACCAGAAAGGTAAAAGAGGGCGACCGTTTCCCGGTTGCTTTGTATGTGGACAAGAGCGGTCGGCTCTGTGCGACGATGAAGGTGTATCATTATCTGCGCACCGACAGCCCTTATCATAAGGATGACAGAGTGAGCGGCTGTCTGTATGAAATCAGCCGCCAGTTCGGCGCGTTCGTGGCAGTGGACAATCAATATTCCGCGCTGATTCCTCCGAAGGAAATGTACGGAGAATTAAAGGTCGGTGACCATGTGGAAGCCAGGGTTGTCCGGGTACATGAGGACGGCAAGCTGGATTTGAGCGTGCGGGAAAAGGCGTACCTGCAGATCGAGACGGATGCAGAGAAGGTCATGAAGCTGATCGACAGCTTCGACGGCGTGCTTCCGTTTACCGACAAGGCTTCTCCGGAGGTCATTCGCAGGGAGCTTGCGATGAGCAAAAACGAGTTCAAGCGTGCGGTCGGCAACCTGCTGAAAAACGGCAGGATTGAGATCACAGAAAAAGCGATCCGCAGGATATAAGGCGGCGGGTGCGCTCCGTGGGGGCGGAGAGTGACGAAGCTGATACAACGGGGAAGCGTTTGAAAGGCGTTCGTTGTGAGAAAAGAAGTGAGCAGAGGGTTATGAGAAGGTATTCAGTTCTGGGAATTTCCTTAATGGATTTTTCCGCAAGAGAGGGTCTGCGCAGGGCGGAGCATTTTTTGCAGACCGGGGCACTCAATACAACAAGCTATATTAACGCGCAGTCTCTGTCGATGGCGTCCAGGGACGAACAGGTCAAGGAGTATCTGGAAGAGACGGATCTGATGTTCTGTCTGGAGCCGGATATTTTGGAGGCAGCAGGAATCGCATCTCCCGGCAGGGTTCGGGAAATCGAGGACCGGATGTTTTTGCGGGAGTTTTTGAAAAGACTGGCAAGACAGCATGACAAGGTTTATCTGCTGGGCGACACGGATAAACAGGCGCAGGAACTGCAGGAGATGCTTCTAAACGCGCAGGAAAATTTAAATATCGTGGATGTGCGCGGCTACGAGGAATTTGAGTATCAGCCTCAGCGACTGATGAACGCGATGAACGAAGCTGCGCCGAAGGTGATTTTTTCCCGGATGACATATCCGCTGGATCTGGAGCTGATGCACAGCGGCCGCAAATTTTTAAACGCGGAGCTTTGGGTGGCGTTGCCGGAGACGAAATTAAAAGAAAAGGTGAGGACGACGTTCTGGAGAAAGGTGCGGAAAAAGATTTTTCAGAAAAAAGTCAATGAATATAATCTGGAAAAGGCGGAGCAATAAGTACTTCGCCTTTTATAGTTCCTAGCAAAAGAACGTCTGGAATTCCGCAGTTATAGGTTTTGCATAAATTTTTTGCGATTTCCTATAGATTTTTTTGTGGTTTTCTTTTAGAATATAGTTTGGGCATAGTAAAAATCGCAGGAGACAGACTGGCTTTTTGTCGAAGAATGCGCGAAGTGAAGGAGACGGGGTTTATGATATCGAATCAGATTTTACAGAGTACACTGGATGGCCTGAAGGCGATTGCCAGAGTCGAATTATGTGTGATTGATGTGGATGGAAAGACCGCTGCGACGACAGCAGACGGACTGGAAGAATATCTGCCGCAGGCGAGAGCCTTTGTGGATTCCCCTGCAGACAGCCAGGAGGTTCAGGGAAATCAGTTTTTTAAGATCTATGACGAGCAGCAGCTGGAATATATTCTGATTGTAGGCGGCGCCGGTGAAAATATTTATATGATCGGCAAGATGGCTGCATTCCAGATTCAGAACCTGCTTGTGGCGTATAAAGAGCGCTTCGATAAGGATAACTTTATCAAAAACCTGTTGCTGGATAACCTGCTTTTGGTGGACATTTACAGCAGGGCGAAGAAGCTCTATATTCCGGTGGATGCGCAGCGAGTTGTCCTGATTATCGAATGCAGCGCGGGACGGGAGGATAACATCCTGGAGCAGATGCGTCCGGTATTTGGTAATAATAACCGGGATTTTATCACGGCAGTGGATGAGAATAACGTGATCATCGTGAAAGCGCTGACCGAAAACGATGAAATGAAGGAGATTGAGCATTACACTGCAAACCTGACAGAATGGCTGGAAACAGAGGGCTATTCCGAAAGCCGCATTTCCTACGGTACAATTGTACAGGAAATCAAAGAAGTGAGCCGTTCCTACAAAGAAGCCAAGATGGCAATGGACGTCGGCAAGATTTTCTTTGACGAGAGAAGAGTAATCGCATACAGCGAGCTGGGCATTGGCCGTCTGATCTATCAGCTTCCGATTCCGCTTTGTAAGATGTTTATCCGGGAGATTTTCGGTGGAAAGAGTCCGGACGATTTTGACGAGGAGACGCTGACGACCATCAGCAAATTCTTCGAGAACAGCTTAAACGTATCGGAAACGAGCCGTCAGCTGTTTATCCACAGAAATACGCTGGTATATCGTCTGGATAAGCTTCAGAAGTCTACCGGGCTGGATCTGCGCGTATTTGAGGATGCGATTACATTCAAGATCGCACTTATGGTTGTAAAGTACATGAAGTACATGGAATTTTTTGAATATTAGGATGGTGACAAGGTTTGGTACAAAACGATAAGAAAAAAAAGAAGAAGCGGGAAGGCTCAGATGCGGTCATCACGCTGGATCGCGTGAGCAAATCGTATTCGAGCGGCTCTCCGGCTTTGGATAATGTGAGCCTGACTATCAAAAAGGGGGAATTTGTTTTTATCGTAGGCGACAGCGGCTCAGGAAAATCGACCCTGATCAAGCTGCTTTTGCGGGAGCTGACGCCCACGAGCGGCCGTGTTATCGTAAATGGTGCCGATGTGGCGCGCTTAAAGCGCAGACAGGTGCCGAAATTCCGCAGAAATCTTGGAATCGTGTTCCAGGATTTCCGTCTGCTGAATGACAGAAACGTTTATGAAAACGTAGCGTTTGCACAGCGTGTTATCCAGATGCCGACGAAGCTGATGCGTAAAAATGTTCCGAACGCGCTGGCAGAGGTAGGTCTGGCAGGCAAATACAAAGCGAAGACCAAACAGCTCTCCGGCGGTGAACAGCAGAGAGTTGCACTGGCGAGGGCGCTGGTAAACGAACCGCCGATTCTTCTGGCAGATGAACCGACAGGAAACCTCGATCCGAAGAATTCCTGGGAAATCATGAAGCTGCTGGAACGCATCAACGAAGAAAGAGGCACGACGATTCTGGTCGTTACGCACAACCGTGAAATTGTAAATGAAATGAAGAAACGCGTAATTACGATGAAGAAGGGTGTCGTTATCAGCGACGAAGAAAAAGGCGGTTATATCGATGAGGATTAGTACATTTTTTTATACGTTGAAACAGGGCGTAATCAACATTTTCCGGAACAAGCTGTTTTCCCTTGCTTCCATTGCGACGATTTCCGCCTGTCTGTTTTTGTTCGGACTTTTTTATGCGGTCATTTTAAACTTCCAGAACGTCGTGCACACGGCGGAAGAGGACGTTTCTGTTACCGTATTTTTTAAGGACGGGACGACCCAGGAAGAAATGGAACAGATCGGCGCGCAGATCCGGGCGCGCGACGAGGTGTCCGAGGCGAAGTTTATTTCTGCAGATGAAGCGTGGGCAGAGTGGGCTCCCGAAAATATCGGAGAAGATTACAACGAGATCTATACCGAGAACCCGCTGGAGGGCATGGATAACTACGAAATTTATATGAACGATGTTTCGAAGCAGGAAAGCCTGGTAAGCTGGCTGGAATCCATCCCGCAGGTGGATAACGTACGGCATTCCGAGATAGCGGCGACGACGTTGACCGGCGTGAATGCGCTCGTGGCATACACTTCGGTCGGCATTATTGCAATTTTGCTGGCAGTTTCCGTATTCCTGATCAACAACACGGTTATGATCGGTATTTCTGTTCGCAAGTCAGAGATTGAAATTATGAAATACATCGGTGCGACGGACTTTTTCGTACGTTCCCCGTTTGTAATAGAAGGTATTCTGATCGGATTGATCGGTTCGTTGCTCCCGCTCGGTCTGATCTATGTCCTTTATAAAAAGTTCATTGATTATGTCATGATAGAGTTCCCGTCGCTTACCGGGCTGATGCAATTTTTGCCGGTTTCGGAGATTTATCGGACGCTTCTTCCGGTTTGTCTGGGACTTGGCGCAGGAATCGGTTTCCTGGGAAGCTTTATAACAGTGCGCAAGCATCTTCGCGTATGATGAGGAAGACAGCATGAGAATTGGGAAAAAAAGAATCACAGCCTGCCTTTTATCGGCAGCGCTGCTTCTTTTTACATCGATGATTCCTGTTCAGGCATCCACTGCACTTGAGGAGAGCATCAAGCAGAAGCAGCAGGCGATCAGCGACGCGCAGTCGGAGAAAAAGAAGATCCAGTCCAACATTTCCGATATTAAGTTGATGGTAAACCAGCTGCAGAAGTCGAAGAAGGATCTGGAAACATATGTGGCGCAGCTGGACGGTCAGCTGGATGATCTGGAAAATAAGATCGAAGATCTGAAAGAAGAGATCACAGCCAAAAAAACGGAAATTGAAGAAACGAAAGCGGATATTGAACAGGCGCAGGCGGTTGCAGATCAGCAGTATGAGGATATGAAAACCCGGCTGCGCTATCTGTATCGAAACAGCAAGGGCAACGGATACCTCGAGCTTTTGGTGAATGCAGGCTCATTTGCAGATATGTTAAACCAGGCAGGTTATGTGGAACAGCTAAGCAGCTACGACAGCCGCAAGCTGGAAGAGTACCGTCAGAGCGTGGAATATCTGGAGCTGTGTAAGCAGACACTGGAAGAGGAAGAAGACGTTTTAAACACCGCACAGGCGAGCCTGGAAAAGGAGCAGCAGGCGGTCAATACGCTGATTTCCGAGAAAGAGCAGCAGATTGTGGCATATCAGGGTGATATCAGCAATAAGGAGGCTGCAATCAAGGAATACGAGGCTGATATTTCGGCACAGAATGCGACGATCGCTGCGCTGGAAAAGGCAGTTGCGGCGGATAAGGCAAAGCTCGAAGAGGAAAACCGCTTAAAATATGACGGCGGTATGTTCCAGATGCCGTGTCCGGGCTATACCAGGATTTCGGATGATTACGGCAACCGGATGCATCCGACGTTGAAGGTTCAGAAATTCCATAACGGCGTGGATTTTGCGGCACCGAGCGGAACGGCGATTCTGGCGGCATACAGTGGAAACGTAGTAGCGGCGTCTTACAACAGTTCGATGGGCAATTATGTCATGATCGACCACGGCGATGGATTGTATACAATTTATATGCACGCGTCGAAGCTATATGTTTCAACGGGACAGTCCGTGAGTAAGGGTGCGACAATCGCGGCGGTCGGCTCGACCGGACGCTCGACGGGACCGCATCTGCACTTTTCTGTGAGAAGCAACGGCAGCTACGTCAGCCCGTGGAACTATTTGAAATAAGCCGAGGGAACGGCGAACATAAAATGGATGCTTGCATCCAATTTTATGTCTGACGTTCCCGTTAAATCATGAGAAAGTAGCGATTTACGCAGTAAATCAGCGGATTTCGAATGATTTCGGCGATTTCGGCGATTTCGGGAGTGCGCAGCACGGAGAAATCGTCGGAGGCTCATGTAAAGTGGCGTTCACTACGTACCTTTTTGTAAGCAGATTTTCATGCGAGCATGAAATCTGCTTACAAAAAGGTACAAGTGAACTGTAACAGAAAATGAATAAAATAGCATCAATATGGAGAAGACATCAATGGAGAATAAGAGAGTTTTTGCAGGCGGCCTGATTGCCGGAGCAGTCCTGACCCTTGCAGTTGGTGGATGCGCATTTGTCGGCGTGACCCTGTATCAGGGAACGAAGAACGGTAGCTCCCTGGAAGAGGTCGGCAACAAGACGACGATGGAAAAGGTCAATGTGCTGGAAGGAATGATCGACGATTATTATCTCGAGGACGTCAGCGCAGAGGATTTGGAGCAGGGGGTATATAAAGGACTTCTGGATGCGTTGGGCGATCCGTATTCCGTTTATTATACAGCGGATGAGCTGGAAACGCTGCAGGAAAAGACGCAGGGCATCTACTATGGAATCGGCGCAAGGGTTTCGTTGGATACCGAAACGCAGCTTCCGAAGATTGCAAGCGTAATTTCAGGAACGCCGGCGGAGGAAGCCGGACTGATGGCAAACGACCTTTTGTATAAGGCGGATGATACGGAGCTGCAGGGAATGGATCTTTCTTCCGCAGTCGCGTTGATCCGGGGTGAGGAAGGCACAACCGTGCACCTGACGGTGATCCGCAGCGGCGAGAGCAATTATCTGGAATTTGATGTGGTTCGCCGTAAGCTCGCAAACGAAACGGTTACGTCAAAGATGCTGGATGACAGCATGGCTTACATCCAGATTCAGGAGTTCGACGATGTGACGCTGGATCAGTTTACGGAAGCCCTGGACAATGCCCGTTCTGAAGGCATGGAAGGTCTGATTATCGATCTGAGAGGAAATCCGGGCGGAAACCTTTCGACGGTATGTGATATCTGCCGGGAGCTGCTCCCGAAAGGATTGATTGTATACACGGAGGATAAATACGGAAACCGGGAAGAATACTCCTGCGATGGTACGAATCCGTTAGAGGTTCCGCTCGTTGTCCTGGTAGACGGAAACAGCGCTTCCGCTTCGGAGATTATGTCCGGCGCAGTAAAGGATTACGGAATCGGAACTCTAGTTGGAACGACGACTTACGGAAAAGGCATTGTACAGCGGATTATGCAGCTTACCGATAATTCTGCAGTGAAGCTTACAGTCAGCAAGTATTACACGCCGAAGGGCAACAACATCCATAAGATCGGTATTGAACCGGATGTGGAGGTTGAATTTGATGCTCAGGCATATGTGGAAGACGGTACGGACAATCAGCTGAATAAAGCGATAGAAGTGCTTCAGGAAAAGATGGCAGAATAAAGAAAAATGGTAACTGTTCAGTACCCTCACAGTTACAAAAAAAGATACCCGTCGGAATCGGCTCACAGGGGAACCTCGATTCCGACGGGTATTTTTTTCATTTCATAGGAAAATGCGTCCTATGAAATAAAAACGCTCCGCTTAGGATGCGCACTCGGCGCAGTGGTAGATGGTTGCTGAAGCAACCGCGCCTCGGCGCGAGAATGTGCCAAGGCACATTCTATTTTAGTAGCTGTTTTATGCAGCCTTTTCAGAATTCCTGGACGCTGCGAAGTAGGAACGCAGGGAGTTGATTACGATGGTCAGTCCAAGGACGATCAGCAGGATTGCAATGATCAGCTGCAGTCCTTCTACCAGGAAGGTAGCAGAGCCTGCCGCATACGCTTTTGCCAAAGCGATTGTGCGCTGTACCAGTGCGGTGCCGGTTACGCAAAGCATGATTACCAGCGGAGGGAACAGCATCTTGTTGCTGCGGCCTGTAACCTTCAGGAATACGCACAGCGTTACAAGTACCAGGGCGGAGAGCAGTTGGTTCGCAGAACCGAACAGCGGCCAGATGTTTGCATAGCCGATACGGGTCAGAACGAAGCCGCACAGCAGGGTTAAAACGGTGGAGAAGTATTTGTTGCACAGAACCTTTCTCCATACCGGAGCAGAAGCCATATCATCAACAGAGAACAGCTCCTGGAAGCTCATACGACCGATTCTTGCAACTGCATCCAGGCTGGTCAGGGCAAGTGCGGATACACACATGGTCATGAAGCACTGGGCAACATAAAGCGGGATACCGAACATTTCCAGGAAGCCTGCAACGCCGTTGGAGAATACCTGGAACGGGGTGCCTGCAGCCGGTGTACCGTCAGCAGATGCAGCAGCACCTGCAACGCAGAGAGCGACAACGGCCAGAAGGCTTTCAAGAACCATTGCGCCGTAACCAACCTTGAGCATATCCTTTTCATTTGCGATTGTCTTGGAAGAAGTGTCGGAGGATACCAGGCTGTGGAAGCCGGAGATCGCACCGCAGGCAACGGTTACGAACAGGATCGGGAACATGTTTCCGAGCTTTTCATTTGTAAATCCTGTATAAACAGGCAGGTTCATGGTCGGATGTGCAACGAGCAGTCCGAGAACAGCGCCGACGATCATGCCAATGAACATGTAAGTGGTCATCATATCACGGGGCTGTTTGAGCAGCCAGATCGGAAGAACTGCTGCGAAGAAGATATAAACAAAGGTAATGTAAGTCCAGGTATCTTTTCCGGCGGTGATCGGAAGAGCCATACCGATTCCCAGAGCTGCTACAGTGCAGATAAGACCTACAACGGTTGCTTTCCAGCCGGAAAGGTTGAATTTCTTCTGCAGTACGCCAAATACCATAGCGAATAAGATAAAAAGCAGGGAAATGGTACCGGCAGCACCGTTCGGTCTGGCAGCCTCGGAAAGCTGTACCTGTCCGTCAACGGTTGTAAATGCGTTGAAGGTTCCGGCTACCATATCGGCGAATGCTGCGATAACCAGCAGAGTGAATAGCCAGCAGAACAGCAGGAAAAGCTTTCTGCCGAGTTTACCGATGTACTTTTCGATCAGCAGACCGATGGATTTGCCGTCGTTTTTGACGCTGGCATACAAAGCACCGAAGTCAGTAACAGCACCGAAGAAGATGCCGCCAAGAAGTACCCACAGAAGAACCGGGAGCCAGCCGAATGCAGCGGCCTGAATTGCACCGGTGACAGGGCCTGCGCCTGCAATGGATGAAAACTGATGACAGAAGACGGTAAAGCCTTTTGTCGGAACGTAGTCCTGCCCGTCCTCGTGGACCTGGGCGGGTGTTTTGGCAGCAGGGTCGATGCCCCATTTGTTTGCGAGCCAGCGGCCATACAGCAGATAAGCGGCTGCAAGGCATACGGCTGCGATTAAAACGATTGCAAGTGTGTTCATGAGATAAGTTCCTCTCTTTCGTTAGAATGCTCAACATGGCAGTGCATGGGCGACCTGCCCGGAGTTTTTCAGCAGGGGGATAGAATTTCTTCGGGCGCGGTGAATATCGGACAGCCCGAATTCGTTTTCCTGTCGCTGCAACAAAAAAAGCCTTCGTCTTTATCCCTTTCGGGGAATAGAAGACGAAGGCATATAAACTCCGCGTTACCACTTCTTTTGCTGCAAAAAGCAGCCTCTCGGTCACAGCTCCCGGCATTTGATCCGGTCAATGTGCTCCCCTGTAACGGAGGGATTCCGGTTCTGACTACTGGAAAAACGTTCACCAGAACTGCTGACAGGCGAGGGCATTTGGAACCTGTTGCCACCTTCCATCAATGGCGGCTCTCTGGAAACAGATGAACTCTAAATGTCATGTCCTGCTCACTGCATTTGCATGTTGAATTGTTGCCATTCTAGTTCCGGGAAAAAAAATTGTCAATGCGTAATCTGGAATTTTGGAAGTTTGTATAGGAAGAAAATGTTTTAGTTCTAAAGTTTGTATAAAATTTTAGCGATGCAAAGCGCTAGTACGGTGCCACGGGATACTGATAGCAGAAGAGAATGGGTTCCTGAGTATGGCACATGAAAAATAAAAACTTTTGCAAAAAGAATTTTGAAACAAAATAAACGGCTTCCGAATCCTCGGAAACCGCTTGTTTACTGTCTTTTTAGAAGAGCGACAGACGGGGCTCGAACCCGCGACCTCCACCTTGGCAAGGTGGCGTACTACCAACTGTACTACTGTCGCATTTTATCTCTCGCTGATGTATCTCAGCGACGAAATTTATAATAACACAGCTTCTTACGTTTGGCAAGCTTTTTCGTAAAAAAATTTCAAATTTATTTTTAGAAAAATAGAATGGCAAAATTGGAATGTTTTCGTTCCAATATCCCGTCGGAAAATTTGTAAACTAAAAATTGGAACGGTTTTATTCCAGTATTTCAGATGGGAGCCGCAATCTATGTCTACCAAACTATCTCAGGATGTCTCGATCGGGGAGAATCTGCGCATTTTGCGAAAACGTGCCGGATATTCACAGGAACGGGCTGCAGCACAGCTGGAGCTGATGGGAATCTCCATGAGCCGTGAAATTATTTCGCAGATGGAATCCGGACATCATAATATTCGCATCAGTGTATTACTTGCCTTCAAACAGGTCTATGAGGTGGACTCGTTTGATGACTTTTTCGTGCAACAGGAAAAAGGCGGTGACCGATGAAATTAAAGCAGGAGCCAATTGGAATCGGTCAGAATCTCAGAAAACTCCGACAGGACGCCGGTTACAGCCAGTCGCAGGTGGCGGCGCTTCTGTGTGAGCGGGGCGTGTACATGACGACGGACATTTATAAAAAGATCGAACAGAATAAATACAACATCCGAATCAGTGAGCTGAATGCATTGAAAGAGCTTTATCAGGTTGGGTATGAGGAACTGTTTCAGGCAGATTCCTGAAACTTTGGAAGCTGTGTATTTTGTTTTCAGGATGTTTTTGGTGAATATTTGCTTTAACGTCAAAAAACTGCCGCTCAATCCGCAGAGGACTGAGCGGCAGTCTGTTATCAAATTTAATTTTCCATCATTTTCCGGTTATATTGTCTGCGCTGAAGCGATTCTGTATTTCTGTGTTTCTGACGCGACTGGTAAGAGGAATACTTTGCGGTTGCTTTTGCGACAGCGGCGAGGGGCTCGGAAGCGCCGGATGCAATCTGTGGATCGGAGAGACAGATTGCCGGATTATCGAACTTTTCGAGCGCCCCCTTTTTGGAAAATGCGGCGCATACGGTTTGCCAGCCGGATAAGAACCGTATATACATCCTTCCGCTGATTCGGTCCTGCGGAGTGTCAGCCAGTGAAAAGTCTGCTAACACCAGTAAAAGGAAAATTGCAGCTGCCATCATCATCATCGATTCCATCATACGCTCACCCTCTTTTCTTTTGTACATCGCTGATATTCCCTTCGCCCACCTATGAGCAAGCTCACGTGGGTGAAAGAACTTGTGACCCTGGCATCATATTATCTGACTATATTATAATATCTTCTGTATTTTCAGTCAATTTATTTTCGGATATTCTTTCAAAAGATTCGCAAGTACGTTACTGTTCCCCGCGCCATTCGCAGATTCTCTTCTATAAGAAATGCCGTAAGGCAGCGGCTGGAAAACAGGAAGTTCTTCGCAGTTGTATACCGGAAAAATGGCGTAAAGTATGCTATTTGTCCCAAAAATCTGTTGCAATCGCAATTTCGATGATGCTATGATATAAATCAGATGTTTTTTGGAAAAAAGGATGACATGTGCGCTGTGCGAAAGGCTCAGCTTCGATGGCAGGACGCGACTTTTTCAGTGCCGCATGTTTCAGTCCGTTGCAGCAGGCCGCAGCCGGATGGGTGCAAAGAGGAGTATTGTGAAGGAAAACAAAAACGGGAGGCAGAACAGTCAGAACGCAGAAAAGAGGAGCCGGAAAAGAAAAAATCCGAAAGCAGTCAGACAACTGACAGCGATTTATGTTGCGCTGGTGCTTGCAGCGGCGGGCGCGATCGGTGGAGGGGTATTCTGGGCGGTGCATTCGACGAGGGTAACAGAAGAGCTGATTGCGGAAAACACGCAGGAATCGACGACGGAAGAGGAAAGCACAGTTCCTGCTGCTATAGAAGAAACAGAAGAGACGCAGGAGACGGAACCCGAAACGGAAACAGAAACGGAGACAGAGACGGAAACCGAAATGCTTGTCGAGTTGACAGAGGACAATATCGACGGCTATGTAAAAGTGGAATCCTGCAAAATTGTGCAGGGGACGGGAACCTTTTCGGTAAAGGCGTTGGTGGAGGAAAAGCCGGCGAGCGATGACGATAATTTTTACCTGCTCAAAATGAACATGTACGATACCGAGCTGGATGCCGGGGCAGAGCCGATCGCGTCCGTGCCGAAGGACAAGGAATTTACCCTGACGGCAAATGTCAACGAAAATCAGGTGGATTCCAGGCTTATGTCGAAATTCGTCGTAGCGGTAAAATTAAAGGATGCGTATGTTCCGCTCTGTGATCCCTGCTATATGACAAACCCGGAGGCCCTTGCGTCCTATCAAGCGGCATATCCGCAGCGTTCTTCGATTAAAGGGATTTTAGTAGATCCGCTTCGGGTAGATGAGCTGGATGATCTGCATGTCAACCATGCGGCGTACAATATTCCGGTCGGAAATATTCTCGGGGAGACGACAAACGGCCTGTTCCCTACGGTTTATTATACATACGACGGCAGAACCTATGCGTTTAACGGTCAGCGGATTGCGGAATATGATTCTATTTTTTCCAGGCTGACGGCAAAGGGAATTACGATTTCTGCGATTCTGTTAAATAATAAGAGCAGCGCGTATCCGGAGCTCACCCATCCGCTTTCCCGGGGCGGCTCTGCTAATTATTATGCGTTCAATGCAGCGGAAGCAGATGGCGTGAAGACGCTTGCAGTGGTCGGCGCGTTTTTGGCGCAGAGATACCGGGACAATGACCACGGGATTGTCATGAACTGGATTGTCGGCAACGAGGTCAACGTCCGTTCTGATTGGAATTATATGCAGTACGTCGATCTGGATACCTATGCGAGGGAATATGCGAACGCGGTGCGCGTTTTTTACAACAGCATCAAGAGTATGAACGCGAATGCGAGAGTCTATGTTTCGATGGATCAGCAGTGGAACCGGGATCTGTCGTCGAAGAACAGCTATGACGTGCGTGACCTGCTGGTTTCGATGAACCAGGTGATTTCCTCCGAGGGAAATATCGACTGGGGACTTGCAGATCACCCCTATGCGTATCCGCTGACGAATACGACGTTCTGGAATTCGTCCGGCAAGATTCAGAAGCTGATTACCAATTCGGAAAATACGTCGATCGTGACAATGCAGAATATCAATGTCATTACGAACTTTTTGCAGAAGGAAGAAATGCTGACGGCGGACGGCGAAGTGCGCCCGGTGATTCTGAGCGAGCTGGGATATTCCTCTTCCCAGGGAGAAATCAATCAGGCGGCGGCATTTGCCTATGCCTACTATGCAGCAGAGAACAATCCTTATATCAATGCGATCCTTTTATCCAGACAGACGGATGCGGGAGAAGAGATTGCACAGGGACTTGCACTGGGACTGTCCACTCAGGGCGGACAGCATAAATATATTTACGAGGTTTACAAAAATATCGATCAGGTAAATTCCAACAGCTATACGGAATTTGCAAAATCCGTCATCGGGATCACGAACTGGAGTGAAGTGATCCAGCCGGCGAACTAAAAGGGCGGCGCGTTTACAGGTTTTCCAAAATCCGAATGTCCACAGCGGTATAATAAAATTCACGGTCAGGTGCCTCACCTGCAGTCAGATAATCGAACAGCAGCTGGATGGGTTTTGAGCCCTGAATGGCAGGCTGCTGGCAGATCACAGCAGAAATAATGTGCTGCTCCATCAGCTCTTTTGTAGCAGGAATTTTGTCATAAGCGAGAATATGGATGTCGGTGCGGTTTAGGGAAAGAACCGCGCGGCAGCCTCCATAAACACCGGCAGCGGTAAAGTAGAGGGCGTTGATGTCTGGATGTGCAGACAGCAGCGCTCTTGTTTTATCGTAGCTTTCAAAATCATCATCGCTGTTTTCAATCTCGGCGATGATCCGGATACGCGGATAGCAGGCAGAGATCCGGTCGCAGAAACCGGCAATCCGGTCGGTATGACAGAGCACCTGGGAGGAACCGGTGACGATACCGGCGCGCACTTCCCCGGAGGTCATGAGATTCATCAGACCGGCAGCAGTCTGCCCGCAGCGGTAAAAGTCGCTGCCGACAAAAGCGAGACGACTGGAATTGCGGATATCGGTGTTGGTGGTGATGACGGGAATCTGGCGGCTCTGGAGCTGGTCAATTTTGTTCGCCACAGCTGTGTCGTTAAAAGGGCTGATCACGAGTCCATCGATACCTTCGGCTTCCAGCTCGGCGATAGCCTGCAGCTGCTCCTGGGCAGAAAATCCGGTCTTTTTTTTGAGAACGGAGCAGTTGTAGCTGTTTAATTCTTCTTCCTTGGAAAGAACGCTGTTCCATACCTCATCAAAAAACGGATTTCCGGTGTCGAACAAAACGACGCCGATCCGGACCATCTTTCGCTGTGCGGCGAGGGCGATCCCGGCGCGGTTTGGCTTGTAGTCCAGTTTTTTTGCAATATCATTGACCAGAGCGGCGGTGGCTGCGTTGACGGAGCCGCGATGATTGAGCACGCGGTCGACCGTGCCGCGGGACACCCCCGCCAGTTCTGCGATTTCCCGAATGGTTGCCATAGTTACCAATTACCTCATTGTTTCTTTTCATAACAGTTCCTTTGAAGCGTCTGCACATTTAGCGTAGCATGATGAAAATGGAAAGTCAACGAATCGCGGCATGGTTTGCGTGCCCGCGCACAAAAATGGGAAAATGCACAAATTGGAAACGCAGGCGTGCGGAGGAAACGGTATGGGTTTGGTGAAAATTCTGAAAATAAATTGGGGTCTTGATTTTTTATGGTCTAAAATCTATGATAAAGGCATGGTAAAAGAACGACAGGGAAAGTGTGTCATGATTTTATATCACAGTCCCTCGTGTGTGATTGCGTGCACGGGCACGCAAAACGGAACAGACAGAAGGAGCAGAATATGTATTATATTGGAATCGACCTGGGGACTTCTGCAGTGAAGCTGCTTTTGATGGAAGGAAACGGGAAAATCGTAAGAGTTACCTCAAGGGAGTATCCGCTGTACTTCCCGCATCCGGGGTGGTCGCAGCAAAACCCGGAAGACTGGTACAGGCAGTCCATGGACGGGCTTTGTGAGCTGCTGGATGGAATCGACAAGAGCCAGGTGGCGGGCATCAGCTTCGGTGGTCAGATGCACGGATTAGTTGTGCTGGATGAAAACGATCAGGTCATCCGTCCCGCGATTCTCTGGAACGATGGCAGAACCTTCCGGGAAAACGATTATCTGAATCAGGTGATCGGCAAGGAGAAGCTTTCCGAATATACGGCAAACATCTCCTTCACTGGATTTACCGCGCCGAAGATTTTGTGGATAAAAAACAACGAGCCGGAGAACTTTGCACGGATCAAAAAGATCATGCTGCCGAAGGATTACCTGGCATATCGTCTGACCGGCGTACATTGCACGGATGTATCGGACGCTTCCGGCATGCTGTTATTCGATGTGAAGAACCGCTGCTGGTCGGAAGAAATGTGTGAGATCTGCGGCGTTCATAAAGAACAGCTTGCAAAGGTCTATGAAAGCTATGAGACAGTCGGCACGCTGCTCCCCGAAATCGCACAGAAACTCGGTTTGCCGGAAACCGTAAAGGTAGCAGCAGGTGCAGGGGATAACGCGGCGGCAGCAGTGGGAACCGGAACAGTTGGAAACGGTCAGTGCAATATTTCCCTTGGAACGAGCGGAACGATCTTTATTTCCTCCGATCAGTTTGCAGTGGATAAAAATAATGCGCTGCATGCCTTTGCCCATGCGGATGGACATTACCATCTGATGGGCTGCATGCTGAGTGCGGCGTCCTGCAATAAGTGGTGGATGGACGAGATCATCGGCACGAAGGACTATGGGGCAGAGCAGACGGCGATCACGAAGCTTGGCGAAAATCACGTTTACTTCCTGCCGTATCTGATGGGTGAGCGTTCTCCGCATAATGATCCGGATGCGAGAGGTACTTTTATCGGAATGACGATGGATACAAGCCGCGCGGATATGACGCAGGCGGTACTCGAAGGCGTTGCCTTTGCCCTGAGGGATTCCTTTGAAATTGCAAAATCCCTCGGCATCCAAATCGACCGGACGAAGATTTGCGGCGGCGGTGCAAAGAGCCTTCTCTGGAAAAAGATTATTGCCAATGTGTTGAATGTGAAAGTGGACGTGCCGGAAACCGAAGAGGGACCCGGTTACGGAGCGGCGATTTTAGCGGCGGTTGCCTGCGGCGAGTACGCATCTGTGGAAGAAGCAGCGCAGAAGCTTTTAAAAGTCGTGGACACGGTGGAGCCGGATGCAGAGCTTGCAGCAAAATACGAAGAACGTTACGCGCAGTTTAAACAGATTTATCCGACGGTGAAGGAGCTGTTCGGAAAATTGAAGTGAGACACAGAAAGGAGATACGATCATGCAGATTTATGAAGTGACAGACCCTCTTTTTAAGGAGTATGGCAAAATCATCGACAGCGTGGAGCTGACGGAGCTGCTGGCAGAGATGAAGCACACGCCGGTGCCGGAGGACGTGGTATATGTGGCTTCCGAGCCGAAGCTGGAAGCGCTTGCGGTCATGAAAGAGCTGACGGACAAAACCTATGGCGAGCTTCCGATCCAGATCGGCTATTGCAACGGTCATAACCGGAAATTAAACGCGCTGGAATATCACAGAAGCTCTGAGGTAGACGTAGCAGCAACGGAGCTGGTGCTGATGCTGGGAAAACAGCAGGACATCACAGAGGAGTTTACTTATGACACCTCGAAAGTCAAAGCATTCCGGGTTCCTGCCGGGACGGCGGTAGAGCTGTATGCGACGACTTTACACTATGCACCCTGCCATACAAAAAAAGACGGATTCCAGTGCACAATTATTTTGCCCAAGGGAACGAACCTTGATCTGGAAAAAGACCATCAGGGCGGTGAGGACGGTCATCTGACTGCCAAAAACAAATGGCTGCTGGGACATCCCGAAGGCGGTCTGCCGGAAGGAAGCCCGATGGGACTGATCGGTGAAAACCTTTCCCTGGATTAAAAATTACAGGCAAAACAGTTCCTGTATATATAGTTTCAGACGTTGCGCCTGACATAAAAATGGAGGATTTTATCATGAAAAATTTACCTAAAGTGAAAATCGGTATTGTAGCAGTCAGCCGGGACTGTTTCCCGGAATCTCTGTCTGTCAACAGAAGAAAGGCTCTGGTAGAGGCTTACAAGGCAAATTATGACGTTGCGGATATTTATGAATGTCCGGTCTGTATTGTAGAGAGCGAGATCCATATGGTACAGGCTCTGGAGGATATCAAGCAGGCAGGCTGCAACGCGCTGTGCGTATATCTGGGCAACTTCGGCCCGGAAATTGCAGAAACCCTGCTGGCAAAGCATTTTGACGGTCCTGTCATGTTCGTGGCTGCAGCAGAAGAATCTCAGAATGATCTGGTCGGCGGCAGAGGTGACGCATACTGCGGTATGTTAAATGCAAGCTACAACTTAAAGCTTCGCAATGTAAAGGCATATATTCCGGAATATCCCGTTGGAACCGCAGCAGAATGTGCGGATATGATCCATGATTTTGTTCCGATCGCAAGAGCGATCATCGGTTTAAAGAGCCTGAAGATCATCAGCTTTGGTCCCAGACCGTTAAATTTCCTGGCTTGCAACGCTCCGATTCAGCAGCTCTACAACCTGGGCGTTGAAATCGAAGAAAACTCCGAACTGGATCTGTTCGAAGCATTCAACAAGCACGCCGGGGATGAAAGAATCCCTGCAAAGGTAAAAGAGATGGAAAAAGAGCTGGGTGAGGGCAACAAAAAGCCTGAAATTCTGGAAAAGCTTGCGCAGTATGAGCTGACCCTGCTCGACTGGGTAGAGGCACATAAGGGCTACCGCGAATACGTTGCAATTGCCGGTAAGTGCTGGCCTGCATTCCAGACACAGTTCGGCTTCGTTCCCTGCTATGTCAACAGCCGTCTGACCGGTATGGGCATTCCGGTATCCTGCGAGGTGGATATTTACGGCTGCTTAAGCGAGTTTATCGGAACAGCAGTCAGCGACGATGCTGTAACCTTACTGGATATCAACAACAGCGTGCCCGACGATATGTATGAAGAGTCGATCAAAGGCAAATTTGATTACACCCATAAGGATACCTTCATGGGCTTCCACTGCGGCAATACCTGCTCCAGAAAGCTGGCATTCTGCAGCATGAAGAATCAGATGATCATGGCGAGATCCCTTCCGGTTGAAGTGACAAACGGCACTCTGGAAGGAGATATTATCCCCGGTGATATCACCTTTTACCGCCTGCAGTCCACCGCGGACAACAAGCTGCGGGCTTACATCGCACAGGGCGAGGTTCTGCCGGTTGCATCCCATTCCTTTGGTTCCATCGGCGTATTCGCAATTCCGGAAATGGGACGCTTCTACCGCCATGTGCTGATCGAGAAGAACTTCCCGCATCACGGCGCAGTTGCCTTTGGCCATTACGGCAAAGCACTGTACGAGGTATTCAAATACATCGGCGTTCCGGTAGAGGACTTAAACTTCAATCAGCCCAAGGGCATGATGTATCCGACAGAGAATCCGTTCGCATAAAGCATATGGGAAAGGGCAAGGAAAATGAGTAAATACAGGGAAAAGGCAGCAGCCCTGGCTGCACAGATGAATCTGGAAGAAAAAGTAGGACAGACGCTTTACACCGCTCCGGCGGTGGAGCGCCTTGGCATTCCGTCCTATAACTGGTGGAATGAGGCGCTGCACGGTGTGGCAAGAGCGGGCACGGCGACGGTATTTCCGCAGGCAATCGGCATGGCGGCGACATTTGATGAGGAGCTGTTAAAGCAGGTCGGCGATGTGATCGCAACCGAGGCGCGTGCAAAATATAATGCACAGCAGAAAGCGGGCGACCACGATATTTACAAAGGACTGACGTTCTGGGCACCGAATGTGAATCTGTTCCGCGATCCCCGCTGGGGCAGAGGACAGGAAACCTACGGAGAAGATCCATATCTGACTTCCCGTCTGGCGGTCGGCTTTATTAAAGGTCTGCAGGGCGAAGACCCGGATCATTTAAAGGCTGCGGCGTGCGCGAAGCATTTTGCGGTGCATTCCGGACCGGAGGGCATCCGGCATGAGTTCAACGCAGTCGTATCGAAGCAGGATCTGTATGAAACCTATTTGCCGGCATTCAAGGCATGTGTGCAGGAAGCGAAGGTAGAAGCCGTGATGGGCGCCTATAACCGGACAAATGGCGAGCCCTGCTGCGGAAGCAAGACGCTTTTGCAGGATATCCTGAGAAAAGAGTGGGGATTTAAGGGTCACGTTGTCAGTGACTGCGGCGCGATTGCGGATTTCCACGAAAACCATAAAATTACCAAGACGCCGCTGGAATCCGCGACGATGGCGATGAACAATGGCTGTGACTTAAACTGCGGCTGCGTTTTCCCGAATTTGAGAGATGCGGTGCGCGGAGGCTATGTGGATGAAGCGCGTCTGGATGAAGCGGTGACAAACCTGATGGAATGTCGGATGAAGCTGGGAATCCTTGGCGATGAGAGACAGGAAGAACTGGATAAAATCGGTTACGATCAGGTAGATCTTGCTTCCAGCAAGGCACTGAACCAGACCGTTTCCAGAAAAAGCCTTGTCCTTCTGAAAAATGAGGACAATTTCCTTCCTCTTGACAAGAGCAAACTTCATACCATCGGCGTGATCGGTCCGAATGCGGATTCCAGAAAAGCGCTGGTGGGCAACTATGAAGGAACTGCATCACGCTATATCACAGTGCTGGAAGGCATTGAGGATTATGTCGGGGATGATGTAAAGGTTTATTATTCCGAAGCCTGCGACCTCTGGAAGGACAGAACCAGTGGACTGGCACAGGCGGACGACCGGATTTCCGAAGCAAAAGCAGTCTGCGAGGTCAGCGATGTGATTATCGCGGTGATGGGACTGGATTCCAGCATCGAGGGAGAGCAGGGGGACGCCGGCAACGAATTTGCAAGCGGCGATAAAAAAGACCTGCTGTTCCCCGGTCTGCAGCGTGAGGTGCTTGAGGTCGCATATAGCAGCGGAAAGCCCGTGATCCTGGTATCCATGACCGGCTCTGCAATGGCGCTGGAATGGGAGGATGCGCACTGCAAGGCAATTCTGCAGGCATGGTATCCCGGCGCGGCAGGCGGAAAAGCTGTCGCAGAGGCGATTTTCGGAGAATACAGCCCGGAGGGCAAGCTGCCGGTAACGTTCTACCGCACCTCTGAGGAGCTGCCGGAATTCACTGACTATGCGATGAAGGGACGCACCTACCGCTACATGGAAAAGGAAGCGCTTTATCCCTTCGGCTTCGGACTTTCTTATACCTCCTTTGAACAGGGAAAGACGAGCGCAGATCGTATGGAAATCGAGGCAGGCGGACAGCTTCGAATCAAAACTTCCGTAAAAAATACCGGAAAATTTGCAGGCGGACAGACCATTCAGGTTTATGTCAAAGCGCTTCGGGATAATACACCGAACGCACAGCTCAAAGGCTTGAAGAAGCTTTCCCTGCAGCCCGGCGAGGAAAAAGAAGTGGAAATCGTGCTGACGGATAAGGCGTTTGCCCTGTACGACGAGGATGCACACTTTATGTTGGAAGCAGGAGATTACGAGGTTTCCGTCGGCATGCAGCAGCCGGATCGCAGAAGCAGCGAGCTGACCGGACAGATCTGCAGTGTTCTGAAGGTACACTGCAGCGAGACAAAGGAGCTGTAAGGCAGCACAGTGAATAGAATCGAAAATAGGACGCCCTGCACCGCACGGCGTCCTGTTTTTACACAGCTATTTGTGCCGCAGGCGTCACAAAGCAGCTATGGATTGCAGAGCAGAACTGGATGTTTTGCTCGCGGTTCCTTCGGCGCAAAGCGCCTGCGGAATGGGGATTGATATGAAAAGAGAGAGAATTTTAAAATTTACAACGCCGGCTTCGATCTGGCAGGAGGCTTTCCCGATTGGAAATGGACGACTGGGAGCATTTGTTTACGGAGGAACGGACGGGGAGCTTCTGCGGATCAATGAAGATACGCTTTGGAGCGGATATCCGGGAGACGAACAGACCGGCATGACGAAAGAAGCGATTGATCAGGCGCGGGAGCTTGCAAAGCAGGGCAGATACCGGGAAGCGGATGCGCTTTTACAGAAAAGCAATAAAGGCGCGCAGGATGTACAGATTTATGAGCCGTTCGGCGATCTGGTACTTACGTTTGAAAAAGAGCGCAAAATTACCGCGTATGAAAGAAGCCTGGATCTGGACACGGCGTGTGTGAACGTGACGTATCGGGACAGGGATAATGCGTTTGAGGAAACCTGCTTTGCCAGCGCACCGGCGCAGGAAATTTGTCTGCGGATTTGTGCAGAAAAACCGTTTACCGTAAAAATAAGTGCGGAAAATGGATTTTTAACAGAGCAGAGGTACGAGACGGATGGATTTGCGCTGTTTGGACGGCTTCCCGGCAAAAGTCTGCGGACGGTCGGCTCAGGCAAGGGAGAAGTAGAATCCTTTGTTTTTTCGGAAATCCCGGAAGAGATGGGAATGCGTTATGAAGGCAGGGGACGCGTACGCACAGCAGGCGGAACGACCGAGGCGCAGGCGGACGGACTTGTTTGTAAGGATGTGCTGGAGCTGGAGATTTTTCTGGCAGTGCGCAGCAGCTATGCGGGGGCAGACCGCCATCCGGAGACCGAAGGAGCAGATACGGCAGCGCTGTTGGAAACAGATCTGCACGGGAGCGAGCGCTCGTTTGAAGTATTGAAGCAGGAACATATTGCAGAGTATCAGGAGCTTTTTAACCGGGTTGAACTGGAACTTCCTGAAAGCGGCAGGGAGCAGCTGGATCTGCGGGAACGGATTTTGCAGTACGAAAAAGATCCGGACGATACTGCACTAGAATCGCTGGTGTTTGATTTTGGACGATATCTGCTGATTTCCTGTTCCCGCCCCGGCAGTCAGCCTGCAAACCTGCAGGGACTCTGGAACTGCGAAAAGCTGCCGCCGTGGCACAGCGATTATACGGTCAACATCAACACCGAGATGAACTACTGGATGACGGGACCGTGCAGGCTGCATGAGCTGATCGAGCCGCTTGTGCGGATGAACCGCGAGCTTCTGGATAATGGAAAAAGGACCGCGGAGCATTTCTTTGGCTGCAGTGGAGCAGCGTGCTTCCACAATGTGGATTTGTGGCGCAAGACGTCGCCTGCAGACGGAAGCCCGTCCTGGGCATTTTGGCCGTTCGGTGCGGCGTGGATGTGCAGAAATCTGTTTGACGAATATTTATTTACGAAAAGCAATGATTATTTGCGGGAAATTTTCCAGGTTTTAGAGGAAAATGTCCGGTTCTGCTATAACGTTCTGGAAGAAACACCGGACGGATATGCGGTCTGCCCGGCGACTTCCCCGGAAAATATGTTCCTGGATCACGGAGAAAAAACGAGCGTCGCATTGTATACAGAAAATACGCTGGCGATCATCCGCAACCTTTTCAGGGATTATCTGGAGGCGTGCGACGCGCTGAAGCAGGTGTGCGATGCGGCAGCTTTGGACGGCGTAGCGCAGTCCGCCGGCGCAGGTGCATCGTCTGTCGTCGCACGTCCCGCTGGCGCTGCAGCCACGTCTGCCGCTGTGCAGCCCGACGCAGCGCTTTTACAGTCTGTGCGCGAAATCCTGCCGAAGATCGTTCCGACCAAAATCGGCAGCAAGGGACAAATCCTGGAATGGAATGAAGAGTTCGAGGAATCCGAGCCACATCACCGGCATTTATCGCATCTGTACGAGTTCCATCCGGGACGGGGAATCACGAACCGGACGCCGGAGCTTTACAGCGCGGTAAAAGAGAGCCTGACGGAGCGCGGCGACGAGACGACCGGCTGGAGCATGGCATGGAAAATGCTGATGTGGGCAAGACTGGAAGAGGGAACGCATATCGACGGGCTGATGAAGCTTTTGTTCCGGTTAAATGAGCCGCGCGATCCGAAGATGTCAGAGCGTGGCGGCGTGTATGCAAACCTGCTCTGTGCCCATCCGCCGTTCCAGATGGATGGAAACTTCGGCTATACGGCTGGCATTGCAGAGCTTTTAGTGCAGAGTCATGCGGATGAAATCGTGATCCTGCCTGCCCTGCCAGGACACTGGACAAAAGGCAGCGTCAAAGGACTTGGCGTGCGTGGAAATGTCTGCGTCGATATTACATGGGACGAGGAAAAGACAGAGTGCACGCTGATCAGCTCAACCGATCAGAAAAGAACAGTCCGGATCAAAGGAGGTATCCAAAAAGAAATCAGCCTGACAGCTGGGAAAGCGGTGTCTTTTGGTTGTAATCGCGCGGGCGAACAGGTAGAATAGAGGGGCAGCTAAAGGCAGAGCAACAGTAGAAAGGAGCGCTGTATGAAGCGAAATACAAGCCGTAAGGCGGAAGAAGCTTATCTGGCGGAAACTCTGAGGGTCGTGCGTGACAACGTGCGGGAATATGGACAGGAAGTTGCCAAGATGCAGGAGGATATCGATGAAATGCTTGAGCATTATCATGATAACGATGCGGAAGTCCTGACGATCCTGAACAATACCGTAACCATGCACACCCATATGAAGCGGGCATTGGAGCGCAATGAAAAGGCGCTGAAAAAGCCCTACTTCGGGCGAATTGTTTTTCATGACGAGGCATTAAATAAAGAAGAATCCCTCTATATCGGGCGGGGCGGCATCGCAAAGGATACCACCCACCAAATGGTGACAGACTGGCGTGCACCGGTGGCCAATGCCTATTATGAAAACGGATTGGGAAAATGCAGCTACCCCGTACCGGATGGTCAGCATATGGAGATCGAGCTTTTGCTCAAACGGACGTATGAGATCGAGGATGCAAAGCTGATCGACTATTATGATTCGGAAGTCGTGGCAAACGATGAGCTTCTGACGCGGTATCTTGCAAAAAATAAAAAGGCGGTTTTGGGGGAGATCATTGCGACGATCCAGCAGGAGCAGAACGAAATTATCCGGAAATCGCCCTATCACAGCATGATCGTGCAGGGCGTAGCAGGCTCTGGCAAGACCACGGTGGCGATGCACCGGATTTCCTATATTTTATACAATTATGAAGAACGGTTTCAGCCGGAGGATTTTTATATCGTCGGCAGCAACCGGATTTTGCTGGACTATATCATGGGTGTCCTGCCGGATCTGGATGTGTATGGCATCCGACAGATGACGATGGAGCAGCTGTTTGTACGCCTTTTATATGAGGACTGGAACGAAAACTACCGCATCTGCCCGGTGCGCGGTGCCGGGAAAGACGGTGCGGTGCGAGGAACCCTTGCGTGGTTTGAAAAGCTGCAGAAGTTTTGCAGCAGAGTGGAGTGGAACACGATCCCGAGGACGACGGTGTTGTTTAACCGGAAGCAGTTTGTAGAGGGGCTTCGGGACGGTCGTGTCGGTGTGTTCGATGAGAGCGGCGGCAAAAATGACCCGAAAGATATGGTCGTTTTGATGACAGGCGAGGCAATTGAACGTTATATCCGTCAGAATCCGTCCGTGTCCGCGCAGAGCAAGGTGCTGATGCTGCAGGAGCGTTTGATGGGAAAAGTGGAGGACGAATTTTTAGGAAAGGGCATCAGCTATACCTTAGAAGAAAAAAAGGCAATCCGCCGCTCAATGCGTAAAAGGTTCGGCACAAGGCAATGGAAAAAATCCGTTTATGAGATGTATCATGATTTCCTGACAGAGCAGAAACAGCAGGGCGTCTGCGTCGAAGAACCGCAGGAGGAGCTGGATGTGTACGACCTGTCGGCACTTGCCTATCTGTATCGCAGAATGCGGGAAACGGAGGTCATCAGCGAGGCGCATCATATCGTTGTGGATGAAGCGCAGGATTTCGGTGTTATGGTCTATGCAGTTTTAAAAGAATGCGTCAGAAGCTGCACTTACACGGTCATGGGGGATGTATCCCAGAATATCCGCATGGATTACGGTATCAGCGACTGGGAAGGTGTAAAAAAAATCCTGCTGACCGGAGAACGGGATAACTTTTGCGTACTGAGAAAAAGTTATCGAAATACCGTAGAAATTGCAAATTTTGCATCGGACATCCTGGCGCACGGAGAGTTCCCGGGGTATGGGGCAGAGCCGGTCATCCGGCATGGCGAAGCGGTTGGCATCCGACAGACAGCAGGAAGGGATCTGTACCGGGAAGCGGCAAAAATCTGCAAAGGATGGCAGGCAGAGGGCTTTGACACCATCGCGGTGATCTGCCGGGATCAGAAGCAGGCGCAGGAGACGGCAGAGCTTCTGCAAAAAGAACTGCCGGTCATGCCCTGGGATCCGGAAAAAGCGTCGTTTGAAAAAGGAATCATGGTATTTCCGGTGGAATATACCAAGGGACTGGAATTCGATGCGGTTCTGCTACTCAGCCCGGATCGGGAGTCCTATCCGATAGACGATGGACACGCGAAGCTTTTGTATGTCGCGGCAACAAGAGCACTGCACCGGCTGGAGGTTTTGCATACTGGCAACCTCACCGGGCTGATCGCAGACCCGATTCCGAAAAAGAACAAAAAGCGAGTATCCGGCGCGAAGAAAAAGGTCGTCATCGTGCAGAATCCGTCCGGCGGACAGGAAGCACCGTTGCCATATGGAACGGGTGCGATGCAGGAAAGTGCGGACGCACGCCGCACAGGCGGAAAAACACAGGGCAGTGCCCGTCCGGCGGCAGCTGCACCCCGGCCGACATCTGCTGGTGCCGGCTGGACGTCGCGCCCGAAGCCGGTTATTTCCGGTCAGCCGCAGAAAGCCCTCCATCCGCTGGCGTCGCTGTACGGGAGCAACAGCCAGACTGCGCAGGGATCTGGCAGAGTTGTAGGCAATAAACAATCTGCACAGGCAGCTGGCAGAACGGTGAACGGCACGGTACAGCCGCGTGTCACAGGCGATATGCATGCCCGCACAGCATCAGGTGTCCTTTCGTTCGGTGAACTTCCGGATACCGCGAAGCTGCGGGCGGCGGGACATGCGAAGATCGACCATTCGATTCGCTGGGTACAGCGTAAGGAGGACGGTCTGTATTTACAGAGCCGTTATGGAGTGACCCGTTTGAGCCCTGTCGGCAGCGGAATTCTGCGCGTCACTTTTTCACGGGGCGAGATGCCGCCGGTGCATCCTGCAATCGCCGTCACCCGGGTGGAGAAAAACTGGCAGATGCGCGAAAAACCGACGCTTGTGGAGATGCGAACGCCGGAAATGTATGTGGTTGCGGACAAAAAGACAGGTGCGCTGCGGTTTCTGGATAAGGACAGCGAAATCTTGCTGGAAGAAAGCGGACAGGATCGCTGCCTGATCGAAAATGCGCCAAACGGCGGGCGCAGCAGGCTGTTTTTTGACTGGAAAAAAGGAGAAGGGCTCTATGCAGCAGGTGCCCTCGGTAAAGGCGGAATCCATCTGGAAAAGACGGCGCGGTGCATCTCCCATGGAGTCGAAAACGAACTTCCATATCTGATTTCCGACCGAGGCTATGGCATTTTGCCGGCATCCTCCAAAGAAGTGATCTTCTGCAGCCTGCCCGTACATGGAAATCAGATTTGTCTGGAAGGTACACAGCAGCCGGATTATTATATTATTGTAGGGAAAAAATTAGAGACGCTGTTGAAGGCCTGCGCATATCTGTGCGGGAAGCTGTGAAAAAAAGCGTGTCTGAGGAATGGAGAAGCTATGAACATACTGGATATTGTTGGACCTGTGATGGTAGGACCATCCAGCTCTCACACGGCGGGGGCGGTGCGGATCGGTCAGACGGTGGGAAAGCTTTTGGGAGAACGGGTCGTGAATGCAAAGATCGGGCTGCACGGCTCTTTTCTGGCAACAGGGCGCGGACATGGAACAGACCGCGCGATTGTGGCGGGACTGTTGGGGCTGGCAGTGGACGACCCACGGATTCCGGAAAGCTTCGCAGAAGCAAAAAAGGCAGGGCTTTCGTTTTCCTTTGAAGGAATCAGCCTTATGAATGCGCATCCGAATTCCGTTCGGCTGGAGGTGACCGGAGAGAGCGGGCGAAAGCTGGAAGCGATTGGTGCATCCATCGGCGGCGGACGGATCAGAATCTGCGAGATCGATGGACTGACTGCAAATTTTTCCGGGGAAGCTCCGACACTGGTTGTATACAACCAGGACAAGCCGGGCTGTATCGTAAAAGTAACGTCGCGTCTGGGTGAAGCAGGGATCAATATCGCGACGATGCAGGTGTACCGGGACGAACGCGGCGGACATGCCGTTATGGTAATCGAAGTGGATCAGGAAGTGCCGCGGGAGCGGATTGCAGCACTGGAGCAGGAAGAGGGCATTGAAAAAGTAATCTACCTGTGTCTGGAAGAATAGGAGAAAGAAATGTATCGTTCATTAGAAGAGATTTGCAAGGAAGCGGCAGCAACCGGCTGCAGTTTCTGGGAGCTGATCCAAAAAGATGACTGCCGGGAGCGGCAGATTGCACAGGAGGAATCCTTTGTACAGCTGCAGCGCATGTACCAGGCGATGAAAGAGGCGGATCAGGACTACGACGGAACCCTGCATTCCCGCAGCGGACTGGTGGGCACGGACGGCGGCAAGCTGGAGCACTATGTGGAGCAGGAAGAGCCGATCTGCGGCGATTTTCTTGGGCGCGTGATGGAAAAGGCGGTCAAAATGGGAGAGTCCAACGCCTGTATGAAACGAATTGTCGCAGCACCTACGGCGGGGGCGTGCGGTGTTGTGCCGGCAGTTTTTCTGAGCATGCAGGAAAAATATCATTATACGGATGAAGAAATGACAAAAGCGCTGTATGTGGCGTCCGGCATTGGCGGGGTGATCGCATCCCGGGCGTTTATTGCGGGCGCGCAGGGCGGTTGTCAGGCGGAAATCGGCTCGGCATCAGCAATGGCAGCAGGAGGTGCGGTACATTTGCGGGGCGGCTCTGTAGAGGCAGTGGCGCACGCTGCAGCGATGGCACTGAAAAATCTGCTGGGTCTGGTATGCGATCCGGTAGCAGGGTTGGTAGAAGTACCCTGCGTAAAACGAAACGTATCCGGCGCGGTTGTCGCCCTTTCGGCGGCAGACATGGCCCTTGCCGGAGTGCGCAGCAGAATTCCTCCTGATGAGGTGATTGACGCGATGCGGGAGGTCGGAATTTCGATGCCGGCATGTCTTCGGGAAACCGGAGAGGGCGGTCTTGCCGCGACGCCGGAGGGAATTAAAATGCGGGATCGCATCATGGACTGAGTATGCGCTGAAAAAACGTCCGTGTATCTGAAAATGCACATTTTCCGAAGGCAAGATTTGTTGTAAACTATGGCTGTTTATGGTACACTTTTTCTATCTGAAACGTTTTGGGTCCGATGGGAGAGGGAAGGACATGGTTGGAGTTTGTCAGCGCCAGGATATGATGTTGTCTGGATGCGCTAGGACGCCAACAGACGTTTAACGAACGTGGAAATGACAGGAGAGAAAGCAGGAATGAAACAGAACAAAGAAGATTTTCTGACGGGTGTAGGAGCAGTAGATGCAGAGCATGTGGTTCTGCTGGATCTGACAGACCAGGTGGGGGCGCTTTTGGCAGATGAAAACATGCTGTTTAAATGTGCGGATATTCGACAGCTTTTAAAGCGGCTGGAGGATTACACGACGATGCACTTTACACATGAAGAGCAGCTGATGGAAAAGATGGGCTATGGCGGAATCGAAGAACAGAAGAAACAGCATCGGATGTTCGTGCAGAAGCTGGAAGAGTTTACCGATCGGGTATCGAAGCTTTCGCTCGGTACGCAGGACGCCATGATTCAGGATCTGTTTGAGTATCTGCAGCAGTGGCTGCAGGATCATATCAAAGTTGAGGATATGAAATATGCCAGATTTGCAATGGAAAAAACTAAAGGAGATTGTTGATCAGAGCGATAACATCGTTTTCTTTGGCGGTGCGGGCGTGTCCACGGAAAGCGGAATCCCTGATTTTCGCAGTACGGACGGTCTGTACCATCAGGAATACCGTTATCCACCCGAGACGATTTTGAGCCATACCTTTTTTCGGCAGAATCCGGAAGAATTTTACCGGTTTTACCGTGCCAAGATGCTGGCGCCGCACGCAAAACCAAACGCTGCGCATAAAAAGCTTGCCCAGTGGGAAAAGGAAGGCAAACTAAAAGCGGTCATCACGCAGAATATCGATGGATTGCATCAGGCCGCCGGCAGCAAAACAGTGTTGGAGCTGCACGGAAGTACGCTCCGCAATTATTGCATGAAGTGCGGGCGGTTTTACGATCAGAATGCAATTCTGGAAAGCACAGGGGTTCCGCACTGCGAATGCGGCGGCGTGATCAAACCGGATGTCGTACTCTATGAAGAAAGCCTGAATCAGAAAGTGCTGAAAGAAGCGGTTTCTTTTATCAGCCATGCGGATGTACTGATTGTCGGAGGAACCTCGTTAGTCGTTTATCCGGCGGCGGGGCTGATTGATTACTACCGTAGCGATAAACTGGTTTTGATTAACCGGACGCCTACGGCGCGGGATTCGGCAGCGGATCTGGTCGTTACAGGCAGCATAGGGGAGATTTTTGATTCCCTGTAAAACGGAATCTTATAAGGAGATTTTCATGGATATTCAGGTCGGAGATGTGGTGACGCTGAAAAAACAGCATCCCTGCGGCAGCCGGGAATGGGAAGTCCTGCGGATCGGAGCTGATTTTCGGCTCAAATGTGCAGGCTGCGGTCACCAGATTATGATCGCACGCAGACTGGTTGAAAAAAATCTGCGTGATATTAAAAGAAAAGCTTGAAAACAATATGATTTCATGGTATTATAGATACCCGTGATATATATTCCTTGCTCCTTTTATTGGAAAGGGGCCAGAGACCAAAAGGAGGTAATTAGCATGAACAAGTACGAATTAGCTGTGGTTGTCAGTGCGAAAATCGAAGATGAAGAAAGAGCTGCGGTTGTTGACAAGTGCAAGGCGCTGATCGAAAGATTTGGCGGCACCATCACCAACGTTGATGACTGGGGCAAGAAGAGACTCGCTTACGAGATCCAGAAGATGAAAGAAGGCTTCTATTACTTCATCCAGTTCGAGGCTGAATCTTCTGCACCTGCAGAGATCGAAAGCCGTATTCGCATCATGGACAACGTACTGAGATACTTAGTTGTCAAGAATGAGACGAAGTAAGAAAGAGAGTCAATATGAATAAAGTTATTCTTATGGGCCGTCTTACCAGGGATCCCGAGGTTCGGTATTCCCAGGGAGACAACGCTATGGCGATCGCCAGATATACACTGGCTGTGGATCGGAGATTTAACCGCAATAATAACGATGAGAATTCCGCAGACTTTATCGGATGCGTTGCATTCGGCAAGAGCGCAGAGTTCGCAGAGCGGTATCTCCATAAGGGAACCAAAATTGTGGCGACCGGCAGAATCCAGACTGGCAGCTATGTCAATAAGGATGGCGTCAAAGTGTATACGACTGATGTTGTTGTGGAAGATCAGGAGTTTGCAGAGAGCAAGAACAGTGCAGCCGGTAACGATGGGGGTTACAATGGCGGCGGTTATAACAGTGCGCCTGCAAGACCCCAGCCTGCTGCAGCGACAGACGGCTTCATGAACATTCCGGATGGAATCGACGAGGAGCTGCCGTTCAACTAAGCAAAATTTTTGTGAAACAAAAATTTTGCGCTACATCTCGGACACGAAGTGTTTGAGATGTTTCCCGTTTTAATTTTTCGCTCGCGGAAAATTGCGCTGCTTCTCGGATGCGAAGCATTTGAGAAGTTTCTATATTCAAACAGGAGGTAAACCATCATGGCATTCAATAAATCTGAAAGACCTGACGCTCCCGCACGGAGAAGAGGCGGCATGCGCAGAAGAAAGAAAGTTTGCGTATTCTGTGGTAAGGACAATGTGATCGATTACAAGGATACCAATAAGTTAAAGAGATACGTTTCCGAGAGAGGTAAGATTCTTCCCAGAAGAATTACCGGCAACTGCGCAAAGCATCAGAGAGCTCTGACTGTTGCAATCAAGAGAGCACGTCATCTGGCACTTATGCCTTACGTTGCGGAATAATTCATCAGACATTCTAAAATGCCGTTTGCGATAGTTCGCAGGCGGCATTTTTTGTCGTACCCTGCGCGCAGATGCCAGTTATTTTTATGGAATTTTCCAAAAAGAAATGGTATACTGAATGCATGCTTCCAAAACGGGGCATTTTTACTGCAATCATACACAGAAATGATAAAGGTGCCTGTCTTTCTGACAGGGCATAGGTGTGTTTATGAGAACAAAAAAGAGAATTAGGCTGAAAGGCAGGCTGCGTATCTATATGCAGACCTCCCTTTATATGGGGATTTTACTCCTGATCGTGGATATCGGAACGTATTTTCTGGATGTCCGTGCAGGCTTTCTGCTGACCTGCTTTCTGCTGTTTTATTTTGGAATGATCATTTTACTGATGTTCTATAACAGACCGATCATTTTGAACGAGCTGATCAGCTTCGCAACGCAGTACGGGCAGGTACAGAAGACGCTGCTTCGGGATATGGCGATTCCCTATGCGCTTTTGGATGAAACCGGACGGGTCATCTGGTGCAACGATGCCTTCCGTGCAGCAATCCACAGCGAAAAAGGCTTTCATAAGTCGATTACCTATGTATTTCCGGCAATCACGCGGGAACGGCTGCCGCAGGGCGAGCAGGAAGCGGAAATCGAGATCTCCTTTGAAGAGAGCGATTATATCGCGCATATTACGCGGGTATCGCTACGGGGGATGATATCGGAAGACAGCGACGTTTTAGATGACGAGGATTATGACAGCTGCCTGTATGCGATGTACCTGTATGATGAGACGGCATTAAAGCTTGCGCTTCGGGAAAACGACGCGCAGTCGCTGGCAGTCGGTCTGATTTACCTGGATAACTACGAAGAGGCACTTGCGAGTGTGGAAGAAGTACGGCGATCCCTGTTAAAGGCGCTGATTGACCGAAAAGTAAACAAATATATTTCTAGCTTCGACGGAATTTGCCAGAATATCGAAAAGGATAAATATCTGGTTATTTTGAAGAAAAAATCCGTAATGCAGATGCAGGAGCAGCGCTTTGAACTGCTTGAGGATGTAAAGACGGTCAACATTGGCAATGAGATGGCGGTGACACTGAGCATTGGTATTGGTCTGGACGGTCTGGTTTATGCGCAGAATTACGAATTTGCCCGCACGGCGATCGACTTTGCACTGGGACGCGGCGGCGACCAGGCGGTGGTCAAGATGCCGGACAAGATCAATTATTACGGCGGCAAGAGCCAGCAGGTAGAAAAGAATACACGTGTCAAGGCCCGGGTCAAAGCTCATGCATTGCGTGAAATCATCACGAGCAAGGACAACGTCCTGATTATGGGGCATAAGATCGGCGACGTGGACAGCTTTGGCGCGGCAGTGGGAATTTATCGGATTGCGCGGACACTGGAGCGGCGTGCGCAGATCGTGTTGAACGATGTGACGACTTCGCTTCGCCCGATGGTCGATCTGTTTTTGAACAATCCGGAATATGAAAACGACATGCTGCTGACGAGCGCTCAGGCGCTGGAATGCGCGGGACCCAATACCGTCCTGGTGGTTGTGGATGTCAACCGTCCGTCGCTGACGGAATGCCCGGAGCTTTTAAAAATCTGCAAATCCATCGTCGTTCTGGATCATCACAGAGCCGGAACGGAGACGATTGAAAACGCGACCCTTTCCTATGTGGAAACTTATGCGTCCTCCGCCTGCGAAATGGTATCGGAAATTCTGCAGTATACCAGCGATGGAATCCGGATCAAGAGCGAAGAAGCGGACAGCATGTATGCCGGCATGGTGGTAGATACGCAGAACTTTATGACAAAAACCGGCGTGCGTACGTTTGAAGCAGCTGCATTTTTGCGCAGAAACGGCGCGGACGTAACCCGTGTACGCAAGCTTTTCCGGGAAAATGCGGCAGAATATAAGGCAAAGGCGGACGCTGTCAGCCAGGCGGAAATTTACCGCAATGCCTATGCAATTTCGATCTGTCATTCCGAGGGAATTGCGAGCCCGACTGTTGTGGGCGCGCAGGCTGCAAACGAGCTTCTGGATATCAGGGGCGTCAAGGCAAGCTTTGTCCTGACGGAATATCAGAATAAACTGTTTTTCTCAGCACGCTCCATCGACGAAGTCAACGTACAGGTTATCATGGAGCGGATGGGCGGCGGCGGACATTTGAACATCGCAGGCTGTCAGCTGGAAAATACGTCCGTGGAGGAAGGTATTATTGTACTGAAGCGGACGCTGGATAAAATGATTGAGGAAGGTGAAATATCATGAAAGTAATTTTACTGGAAGATGTCAAAGCACTTGGCAAAAAGGGACAGGTTGTAGAGGTATCCGACGGATACGCAAAGAACTTTATTCTGAAAAAAAAGCTCGGTCTGGAAGCGACCGGCGCTAACATGAACGATTTGAAACTCCAGAAAGCGAGAGACGAAAAGGTTGCGCAGCAGCAGCTCGACGCTGCAAAAGAGCAGGCGGCTTTGCTGGAAGAAAAATCCGTAACCCTGTCGATCAAGGCCGGCGAGGGCGGAAAGGCATTCGGCTCCGTATCCAGCAAGGAAATCGCAGCTGCCTACAAGGAGCAGTGCAATATGGAAATTGATAAAAAGAAAATTCAGCTTCCGGAGTCGATCAAGACCTTCGGCATGCATGAAGTGCCCGTAAAACTGCATCCACAGGTAACCGGAAAGCTTCATGTGAAAGTAGTGGAAGCGTAAAGATTGAAAAATAAAATTTTTCAATTGCGGGATTTGTGTCTGCGCGCACTTGACACAAACTTGACATGCGTAAAAAGCGTGCGCAGAAATGAGCGGAAAACATGGCAGCAGCAGATGAGGCGATTTTAAAAAGGGTACTCCCCCACAGCATTGAGGCGGAGCAGTCTGTCATCGGTTCGATGATTATGGACCGGGAAGCGATTGTGGTTGCGTCCGAAATTATTACGGGAGAGGATTTTTATAACCGGCAGTATGGTGTGCTGTTTGAAACGATGGTGGAGCTAAACGACAGTGGCAGACCGGTGGATCTGGTCACGCTGCAGGACAAGCTCCGGGAAAAAGATGTGCCGCCTGAAATTTCAAGTCTGGAGTTTATCCGCGACCTGATTACGGCGGTGCCGACTTCTGCCAATGTAAAATATTATGCCGGGATCGTTGCGGAAAAATCCACACTGCGCAAGCTGATTCGACTGAATGAGGAAATCGCGAACACCTGCTATGCAGGCAAGGAGGGTCTGGAAGAAATCCTTGAGACGACGGAGAAAAAGGTCTTTGATCTGGTTCAGCGCCGAAACACGGGTGATTTTGTCCCGATCCGTCAGGTCGTTATGAATGCGATGGATCGAATCGAAAAGGCTTCCCGCAATAAAGGAAACGTAACGGGAATCCCGACAGGTTTTATTGACCTGGACTATAAGACAGCGGGACTGCAGCCCTCCGACCTGATTCTGATTGCGGCGCGTCCTTCCATGGGCAAAACCGCGTTTGTCCTGAATATCGCACAGAATGTGGCGTTCAAGCAGGGAATGACGGTAGCAATGTTCAGCCTGGAAATGAGTAAGGAACAGTTCGTGAACCGACTGTTCTCCCTCGAATCCAAGGTGGACTCCCAGCATCTGCGTACCGGTAACCTGACCGATGCAGAATGGGAGAGCCTGATCGAAAGTGCCGGCGTGATCGGAAAATCCAATCTGATCATTGATGACACGCCGGGCATCACGATTGCAGAGTTACGTTCCAAATGTCGGAAATATAAGCTGGAATATGATTTGAAGCTGATCATCATCGACTATTTACAGCTGATGAGCGGCAGCGGCGGACGGTCTTCGGATTCCCGACAGCAGGAGATTTCCGATATTTCCCGTTCCTTAAAGGCACTTGCGAGAGAACTGCAGGTTCCGGTTATCGCCCTTTCCCAGCTGTCCCGTGCGGTAGAGCAGCGTCCGGAGCACAGACCGATGCTGTCCGACCTGCGTGAATCGGGAGCCATCGAGCAGGATGCCGACGTTGTAATGTTTTTGTACCGCGACGATTATTACAATCCGGATACGGAGAAAAAAGGCATCGCAGAAGTCATTATCGCAAAACAGAGAAACGGCCCGATCGGCACGATAGAGCTGGTATGGCTGCCGGACTATACAAAATTTGCCAATTTACAAAAGTAAACAGACGTGCGCACACTGCTTAAGCAGTGCGGCGGTACGTTTTAAAATCAGAACGACGAAAGAGAACAGAAAGCGGAAAAAATTTTATCCGCGTCTGTTCTTTTTTTACAGTTGTTTGTCAAGCAGGGAATGGAGGTTAAGATGACGGCAGAGGGAATGTATACGATTAAAGAAGCGGCAAAAAAGGTTCATGTCGAGGCGCATGCGCTGCGCTACTGGGAGGAAGAGCTGGGGCTTTCAATCAGCAGGAATGATCAGGGCTACCGACAGTACAGCGAGGAGGATATGGAGCTGCTTGAACGGATTCGCCAGTGGAAGGAGAAGGGAATGCAGCTCAAAGCGATCCGCCTGATGCTGTCGGAAAATGGCAGACTTTCCGTTCCGCAGGAAATCGTGCGGGAGGCGCAGTCGATGCTGGAGAAGGGGGACGCAGGCGCTGCAGCAGCGCAGCAGGAACACGCACAGTGTGCGTTTACATCAGACAATTCGGATACGCTTCATTCGCAGCATGCGCTCACACCGGGCGGTGCCGATACGGTGGAGAACATCCTTCTGGATGAACGCAGCAGCAAGGCTGCAAAACTTCAGTATCTTCTGGAAAATCTCGTTTCCCGCGCAGTACAGGAGAGCAATGAGATGGTGTTAAAAGAGCTGGATTACCGGTTTCGGCAGATGGAAGAAAATGCGCAGGAGCGGGAACAGAAGCGGATGGAGCGGGAAGAGGAGCATTATCGGAAGCTGGACGAGCTGCTTTGCCAGAAAGGAAGAAGAAAGGGCAGACGGAGACGGTAGAAGGACGGGAAAGATTTGTGTCTGCGCACACTTGACACAAACCCGGTATGCGCAAAGAGCGTGCGCGAAAATGGGAAGACGCAAAAAAATAAGCGGAAGCCGATGAAAATCAACCTCCGCTTATTTTACATGTTTGATTCGTGTGGCTTAGACTCAGCCCTCAGAGATAGCGCCAACAGGACACTGACCTGCGCAGGAACCGCAGTCAACGCATTTAGCAGCGTCGATTTCGAACTTGCCTTCTCCCATAGAGATAGCGCCAACAGGACACTGGCCTTCACAAGAACCACATGAGATACAGGAATCACCAATTACGTATGCCATGATATAAATCCTCCTTTGAAATTTCTTTTTCTTATTTTAGCTCAAAAAGACAAAATAGACAAGTACCAAATGGGGTACAAAACGGAAATTTAAAAACCCGCAAACCCGCATAAATACTGGGAAAACAGTAAGTTGAAACGAACTTAAGTAAGAGATGAACAACTACTTCCGGGACGGGAAAAAACAGGGGCAGAACGGAAGAAAAATGGACCGACCGGTTGCCAGATGAATGGGAATGTATTATACTGGTAAAGCTGATAAAGCGGCAGAAAACTGCCGACGGAAGAAAAAAGGAGGTTTGCCGGATGAGTAAATTCAATAAGGATATGACAATTGGTGAAGTACTGCGCATCGATATGAATGCCGCATCTGTCCTGATGGAAATCGGTATGCACTGCCTTGGCTGTCCTGCTTCTCAGGGTGAGACACTGGAAGAGGCTGCTATGGTGCATGGGATTCCGATCGAGAATCTGATGGAAATGCTGGATGAGCTGTAAAGCATTCAAAAATGCAGCTATTTTAAACAATAATATGTTTTTTCAGAGGGACTGACGCAGGACTTGTGCACAGTTCCTCCTGTTGTTTTTTGGCAATGTGCAAGGAAGAAAAAAGAAAATGTATAAAACAATGTACATTGCGCAAAACTGTTGACACTTTTCGCGTTGGGAAGTAGAATTGGTACATAAAGAACAGCATGGGAATCATAAAAGAGGGATTCCTTGTTGATATTATTTATCATTTTTTTTCATGTTACCAAAAGGAGGTAAATTTTCATGGCAGAAGCATGGAGAGGCTTTAAAAAAGATGGCCACTGGGATGTAGACGTCAACGTACGTAACTTTATCCAGACCAACTACACTCCCTATGATGGAGATGAGAGCTTCCTGGAAGGTCCTACCGAAGCTACAGATAAGCTTTGGGGCAGACTGCAGGAGCTGCAGAAGGAAGAGCGTGAGCACAACGGCGTTCTGGATTGCGAAACTGAGGTTGTATCCGGTCTGACCGCTTATGGCCCTGGCTATATCGATGAGTCTATGAAAGATCTGGAGCAGATCGTTGGTCTGCAGACAGACAAGCCTTTAAAGAGAGCATTCATGCCTTATGGCGGTATCAAAATGGCTCAGCAGGCTGCAAGCACATACGGCTTTGAAGTAAACCCGAAATATGACAAGATCTTCAATGAGTATCATAAGACTCATAACCAGGCTGTATTTGATGCTTATACAGATGAGATGAAGGTTGCTCGTCATACCCATATCGTTACAGGTCTGCCGGATACTTACGGCCGTGGCCGTATCGTAGGCGACTACAGAAGAGTTGCTCTGTACGGTATCGATTTCCTGATCCAGAAGAAACAGGAAGATAAGAAGAACTGCGGCGTAGGCGTAATGGATGAAGAGACCATTCGTCTGAGAGAAGAGATCGCTGAACAGATCAAAGCTCTGCAGGGCATGAAGAAGATGGCAGCTGTTTACGGCTACGATATCTCCGGCCCGGCTACAACCGCTAAGGAAGCTGTACAGTGGTTATACTTCGGTTACCTTGCAGCAATCAAGACCCAGAACGGTGCAGCTATGTCCGTTGGACGTATCTCCACATTCCTGGATATCTATATTGAAAGAGACTTAAAGGAAGGCACCCTGACCGAGAAAGAAGCTCAGGAGCTGATCGACCATATGACCATGAAGTTCCGTATGGTTAAGTTCGCTCGTATTCCTTCTTACAACCAGCTGTTCTCCGGTGACCCTGTATGGGCTACTCTGGAAGTTGGCGGTATCGGCATGGATGGCCGTCACATGGTTACAAAGAACGACTATCGTTTCCTTCATACTCTGGAGAACATGGGACCCAGCCCGGAGCCGAACCTGACAGTTCTGTACTCCAGCGCGCTTCCTGAAAACTTCAAGAAGTATGCAGCTAAGATTTCCGTTAACACATCTTCCATCCAGTATGAGAACGATGATGTTATGAAGCCTATCTGGGGCGATGACTACAGCATCTGCTGCTGCGTATCCGCTACTCAGACCGGTAAGGAAATCCAGTTCTTCGGCGCTCGTGCAAACCTGGCTAAGTGCTTACTGTACGCGATCAACGGTGGTAAGGATGAGAAGCATCTGGACAAGAACGGCAAACATATGCAGTGTGGTCCGGAAATCGCTCCTATCACTTCCGAGTACCTTGATTTCGATGAAGTTATGCATAAATATGATATCATGCTTGACTGGTGTGCATCTCTGTATGTAAACATCCTGAACCTGATTCATTACATGCATGACAAATATTACTATGAAGCAGCTGAGATGGCTCTGATCGATACCGATGTAAGAAGAACATTCGCTACCGGTATTGCAGGTCTGTCCCATGTAGCTGACTCTCTGTCCGCTATCAAATATGCAAAGGTTAAAGTTATCCGTGACGAGCAGGGCTGTGCTGTTGACTTCCAGACCGAAGGCGACTTCCCGAAATACGGTAACGATGATCCGAGAGCAGACGAATTTGCTGTATGGCTTCTGAAGACCTTCATGGAGAAGATCAAGAAGAACAAGACCTACAGAAACTCCGAGCCTACAACTTCCGTACTGACCATTACTTCTAACGTAGTATATGGTAAGGCTACCGGCGCTCTTCCGGATGGCAGACCGGCATACACACCTTTCGCTCCTGGTGCTTCACCGTCTTACGGTGCAGAGAAGAGCGGCCTGCTGGCTTCCCTGAACTCTGTTGCTAAGCTGCCTTACGAGTACGCTCTGGATGGTATCTCCAATACTCAGACCATGGCTCCCAGCGCTCTGGGTCACGACCTGGATGAGCAGAAGACCACTCTGGTAAGAGTTATGGACGGTTACTTCGATCGTGGTGCTCATCATCTGAACGTAAACGTATTCGGTACAGAGAAGCTGTTAGACGCACAGGCTCATCCTGAGAAGCCTGAGTACGCTAACTTCACCATCCGTGTATCTGGTTACGCTGTTAAGTTCATCAGCCTGACCAAGGAACAGCAGGATGACGTTATCGCAAGAACCTGCCATAAGTCTCTGTAATTTAACTACAGTTTTTAACAGGTGTATTTTAAAGGAGTCGGGCAGCTTGCCCGGCTCCTTTTCTCGACCAGATCCCTGGTCGAGAAAAGCCCTCCGGGTGGATCGCACTGCGGCGGCGTGGAAACAAGTCGCTTACGCGATCCGCCGCAGGCGGAGGAATCCCGCAAGCAGGATTCCATTTACACGGGCAAAATGCGCAGCATTTTGTCCCGTACTCGACCAGATTCCTGGTCGAGAAAAGCCCTCCGTGTTCGACCAGCTCCCTGGTCGAGCATAAAACATCCGTTATGTGGAATAATGGATAGTAAAATACAGCAAAAGGAATACCTCGTGCTGCCCGCAGGGGATGACTGCAGCGATGTCTGACGCATATCCGCAGTGAATGCCTGCAAGGCAGGGAAAGGACGATATGATTAAAGGCAGAATTCACTCGTTGGAGTCTTTTGGGGCAGTAGATGGTCCCGGAATCCGTTATCTGATTTTCTTAAAGGGATGTAATATGCGCTGCCAGTATTGCCACAACGTAGATACCTGGAATCCGGAGACGGATAACCTGATGACGGCAGATGAACTGTTGGACAAGGCAGAACGTTTCCGCAGCTACTGGGGCAAAGAAGGCGGCATTACCGTCAGCGGCGGTGAGGCGCTTTTGCAGATTGATTTTCTGATTGATCTGTTCCGAAAAGCGCATGAGCGCGACATCAATACGACGCTGGATACTTCCGCGCAACCGTTTACAAGAGAAGAGCCGTTTTTCTCCAAATTTAACGAGCTGTTGAAGTACACCGATCTGGTTATGCTGGACATCAAGCATATCGATGATGAAGAGCACAAAAAACTGACCGGTCATACGAATAAAAATATTCTGGATTGTGCAAGATATCTTTCCGATCAGGGTATCAAGATGTGGATCCGTCACGTACTGGTTCCCGGCATCACGGATAAAGATGAGTATTTGATTCGTACAAGAGAGTTTATTGATACGTTGAAAACGGTTACCAAGGTTGAGGTGCTTCCGTACCATACACTTGGCGCATACAAATGGAAAGAGCTTGGAATTCCCTATAAGCTGGAGGGGGTAGAACCTCCGACAGAGGACAGAATTCAGAATGCGAAGAAGATTCTGGAATTTAAAAAATAAAAAAGAGGCGGTGCGCAGATGATAAAAGGAAAGCGCGCTGTAAAAAAGCTCCGGCAGGAAGTCCTGCCGGAGCTTTTTGTAACCTTTAAATTGCGGCGAGCGTCTGCAGTGCGTTGTTTTCCGTCACAAGTTCATAGTGTTCTTTAAAATATGCCTCGCTGCCGGCAGCGGAGCGCTCGAGACGACCGTATTCGGAAGCAATATTACAGATCCGGTTGAAATCCTTTACGGAAGTCTGATCCATTTTGAGGATCAGCAGATAAGAGTCGTTTTTACGGTTTCTGTAAAGGGTATTGTGACCGGTGTAAAAATCGTTCACCACATGGGAAAGGCGAAGCAGCGTGTGCATGGAAGGGAAGGAGAAAATCCGTGCCTCCTGGGGCTGTTTTACCTCTGCTGTAGCTGTGGTTTTGTCTTCTTTGGAAGCAGGGGCTGTCGGAGTGCCTGCAGCCTGTGCATGACGGCTTTCCTGGATCTGACGGAACAGGTCGAAAATACTGTCGGTGTTGTCAGAGCTGCTATCGGAAAAATCGTCGGGATCAATCTCGTCGTCATCCTCCATTGCGGGAGCAAATTTGGAAAAGCGCGTGTCGAGCTCCTCCGGATCTTCCACCTTGGTGATTACTAAAACGATGCAGTCGGCATTGAGCGGGATCGCTTCTATCATAAGAGGAATGTCATCCGCTTCAAATCCGAATTTGGCGGAGGCCTGCTGCATCATGTCGCGGAACAGGCTTTTGGCTTTCTCAGTGCCGTATGCCAGCTCGCTGATTTTGAGCTCCCGGTCAGCCAGATCGGCTTTGGTCAGGGTACAGCGGATCTGATGGTCATTCACTTTTTCTATTTTCATATAATCACATCCTTACTTTATAAAATACTTACGGAATCCTGCCGGTGTGACGCACAGAAACGAAAAATTTGCGTTCCTGTGAGAGTTATCATATACACAAGAAAGTGCAAAAGTCAAGCGCATGGGGAAACAGTTTCTTGTTTTTTTAGAAATTGCTTGATTGTAGGGTCGGAATCCGTTATAATACAAGCCAGAGATGGTTCCGGACAGTCCGTGTCGGAGCGGAGGTTTGCAGGATACCGATTTTATACCAATCATCAGGGACAGCCATGCTGATATGGCTGCATTCTTATGAGAGAACATCAGCGGCAAAGTTGTTCTCATCATTCTTTATAGTATGTAGCAGTCTCGTAGAGTTATGTGACTCTATCGGAAATTCAAAAATTCAAAATTTACCAATTATCATAACGATGAAGTATTTTTTAACATTTTTACGACTATTTATTTGGTGCTTGTATAGGTGTCAGGACACAGTCTATCCATCTCGTTATCGTTTTCGCTTTTGTGTCAGATCTGAACAGGAATATATATCACGCGGCTCCTTTTTGGGACAAAAGCGCATTGGCAAAGGAGAACTGCCATGGGAAGATTAAAAACGGATACCTGGGAACGGATGCTGGAGCAGATGGAACAGGAAGGCGTCGGATTTTATCTGAATGGGAAAAAAACTGCGCCGAGGGAAATTATCAGAACCTGCTGCATGCGGGAAAAGGCGGTATACATGCCGGATTTTGTCATGGATGAGGAAGGAAAGCTCTGCGAAGTCCGGTACGATGAAGTGACAAAATGGTAAACAGATAGGAATGTCATGAATGGTTGGAGGTACTGATATCGGTTTGGAAAAGCGTAGAAAAAGGAACCCCATTTCCATAGATGCTGCAGAAAGCCGATATTGGAGAAGCTGCGGTTTACAGGCGGTCTGTGGATCGTAGCCGGACCTTTAGCGGATCGGGAATACTGTTCGGAATGCCGGACAGTATTCTGCGGTTCGTTCGAAACAGAGAGTGTACAAAAAGAGATGGACGTTTTGTCGGTTGTCGTATTTTCAGGCGGTCCGGACAGGGACAGATTGCGGCAGATCCTCTGAAAATCCGACAAATTTGTAATGACGCTGTCTGGAAGGTGTGTTACACTATAACGTGTGTGGGTGAAAAAGAGAAAACACAGGAGATACAGACAAATGAAAAGGAAAGTAATACCGGTGTTAATCGGACTGTTGCTGATTGTTCTGATTCTGGCAGGCGCTGCGGGCGTTTTTTTGTTCCAGAGATATTCCGGTTCGAAGGAAGAAGCGGATTTAAACGCATATTTCGGGCTGAACGGTTCACAGGAGGTCGCGATTGTCTGGAATCAGGAGCTGACAGAGGAAAAGGGACTGCTGCAGGATGAACGCTGCTATCTGAAGCTGGATACGGTTCATGAGATGCTTAATGAGCGGTTTTATGTGGATCATAATGAAAAGCTGCTTTTGTATACCCTCCCGGAGGAAACGGTACAGATTGAAATCGGGGAGCAGACTGCAGACGGATATACAGCGGCTGTGGAGCAGAACGGGGACTTCTGGCTTGCGCTGGATTATGTAAAGCAGTATTCGGATTTTAATTATGCATTGTATACAGAGCCCAACCGGGTTGTTTTGACGACCAATTGGGATACGCTTCAGAGCGCAGAGCTGAAGAAGAACACAGCACTTCGCGTCAGGGGCGGCGTCAAGAGTGAGGTTCTGCAGAATCTGGAAAAAGGGACGAAGGTCACTGTTTTGGAGGAGATGGAAAACTGGGATCAGGTGCAGACGCAGGATGGCTATATCGGCTATGTCCAGAAAAAGCACTTGACAGATCCGGCAGAGGAAACTCCGGTGAAGGACACCGGATATGTGGAGCCGGATTATACCGGCAATCTGCGGGACCATAAAATCGATCTGGCGTGGCATCAGGTGACCGTAGAGTCGGCAAATTCCACGTTTCCGGGTGTTATGAGCGGTGTGACAGGCGTTAATGTAATTTCTCCGACCTGGTATTCTCTTTACGATAATACGGGCGTTGTGGATGGGATTGCCAGCCCTTCCTATGTACAGCAGGCACACGCCCTTGGTCTGGAGGTGTGGGCGCTGATTGATGATTTTACCCATCGTGAGGATAACGGCGTTGACCCGCAGGAAATTCTATCTTATACGAGTAAGCGGACTGCGATTATCGAGGTTCTGATGAGCGAGGCAGATCGCTGCGGTTTTGATGGAATCAATGTGGATTTTGAAAAGGTGACTGAGGATGGAAGTCAGGATTATATCCAGTTTATCCGGGAGCTGTCCGTAGCGTGCAGACAGAAAGGGCTTGTGCTTTCCGTCGATAACTATGTGCCCCACAACTATAACGCCCATTATAAATGGGCGGAGCAGGGCGTGATGGCAGACTATGTGATTATCATGGGCTATGATGAGCACTGGGGCGGTTCTGAGGTGGCCGGTTCCGTAGCTTCCCTTGGTTATGTGACGGAAGGAATTGAGCGGATGACGCAGGAGGTTCCTTCGGAAAAAGTCATCAATGCAGTTCCGCTGTATACAAGAATCTGGACGACTGCAGAGGACGGTACGGTGAAGAGCCGGGCAGTGGGGATTCAGAGCGCTTATGATTACATGAACAAAAATCAGGCGACTGCGACCTGGGACAACAGCGTTGGACAGAACTATACGGAGTTTGAGACAAGCGATGGAACCGTGCAGATTTGGCTGGAGGACGAACAGTCTCTGGAAGCCAAAATCAACGTGATGAAGGAGCACAACCTGGGCGGCATCGCGGCATGGAAGCTGGGCTTTGATGATGGACGCAAAAATATCTGGGGCGTCATCAGCGGATTTGCGGCGGAGTAAACCGAAAAAAAGGACCAGGAACAGGGCGGGGATGCCACACATGAGGTGCTATGCAGGCTGGTGGAGTCCTTGCGTTGTAAACAGACATAGAGAAGCGGAAGGTGCCATACAATAGAAAAAAGCGGGTGAGGCTTTTAGGGTATGGGACGAAAAGAAATGCAGAGTCTTTTTTCGCTGATAACGGCGGCAGTATTTTTTACTGCCGTTTTTTTTACAGGCAGACAGGCCGCTGTGCTGACCGGAAAGTTTCGGGTAGAGAGGGAGCAGAGTAGACAGAGCCGGACGAAATACTGCGTTGTGGTTGATGCGGGACATGGCGGAGACGATCCGGGGAAAATCGGCACAGCAGGAACGCTGGAAAAAGAAATCAATCTGGCGATTGCGAAGCGGTTGGAAGCATTGTTAAAGCAGGCGGATGTTGCGGTTGTAATGACGAGAACGGACAGTAACGGTCTGTATGATGAAAATGCGTCCGGGAAAAAAGTGCAGGATATGAAGCGGAGAGTGTCGATGATGGAAGAGGCAAAGGCGGATCTTGCGGTCAGTATTCACCAGAACAGCTATCCCGATCCGGCGATCAAAGGGGCGCAGGTTTTTTATTATACCTCGAGTGTCGAGGGAAAGCAGCTTGCAAAACGCCTGCAGGAGCGCCTGGTAAAAGGACTTGACCCGCAGAACCACCGGCAGGCAAAGGCAAATGACAGCTACTATCTTTTGAAAAAAACAGCATGCCCCATCGTCATTGTGGAGTGCGGATTTTTGAGCAATCCGCAGGAAGAAGCGCTGCTGACAGACAGTGTTTATCAGGAACGGGTGGCATGGAACATTTTTATGGGGATTATGCAGGAGCTGAAAATGAAGAAGGAGTAGTACCGTATTTTTCACTATTTAAACTCTTGCGAAAATGTGGTAAACTGTAGTGGACACGAAGGGAAACCAAGGGGTGCTGAAGGGGCATTTGATTCATGACAATAGAATGCTCGCAGAGCGTGCATTCTATTGTTTTTACGTGTCCACTAAGGGGCGGGTCACCTGCAAAGCAGGCGCAAGGGCGTCAGTGTGTACTCGCAAATAAAAACTGTCCGGGAACACTCTTTCCGAATCGGACAATCTATCTTTTCTATCGAACACAGCATAGATGGGCTGTGTTTTCATCAGGCAGCAGGCGCTGCAGATTTCAATCTGAAAAGGGAAAAAGCAGGAGGTATGAATGGGGAAACAAAACGATGCTTTTACGGCGTATTTAGGTCGTGCCGAGGTGCTGGCGGATCTGTACAATGGTTGCCTGTATCAGGGAGAGGAGGTTGTGCGGGCAGGCAACCTGTGCGAGGTACAGCAGTTTTATCAACAAGGATTGTCAGAGCGCGTGAAAAGACCAACTGCCAGAAGGCGGGAGCGGGATGCGATTCGGGCATTTTGGAACGAGAAAAGTTATGTTTTGCTGGCAGCAGAAGCGCAGAATCAGCCGCATTTGACGATGCCATTTCGCTGTATGGAATATGATCTGGCAGAATATGCCAGACAGCTTCGCTATATCCGGCTGAAAAGGGAGGGAAAATTAAAAACCGGTGTAGAGTATTTAAGCAAGATGGGCAGAAAAGATCATCTGACGCCGATCGTAACGATCGTGCTGTATCATGGCACGGAACCGTGGGATACTCCAAAGAAGCTCAGTGAAATGATGGAGCTGGAAGAAATTGACCCGATTTTAAAACAGATGGTGCAGGAATACCAGATTTATGTGTTTCAGTTGGAAGAGTTGCAGGAGGAATATTTCCAGACAAATCTGCGCGAACTGATTGGGTTGATGAAACGGCGCAGCAGCAAGACAGAAATTCAGGAATACTGCAGAAAACATGCAGATCGGATCAGCAGAATGGACGTAGCGACTTACGATATGATCTGCGTGATGTTAAATCTGAAAGAACTACAGGACAAGAAAGAAAAATATCTGAAAAATGGAAAGGGGAGCATTGATATGTGTAAAGCGATGGAAGAATGGGCAGAGGAACTGAGAGAAGAGGGAAAAAGTGCTGGAATAAAAGAGGGAATGAAAGAGGGCGAACTGCGTGGAATGCAAAAGGCGAAAGAAAGTATGCTGAAACTGGTTGCCAAAATGTCAGAGAATGGGGACACAGAGTATATTGCAAGACTGTTGGAGCCGGAAGTATATCGGAGGATGATGGACAAATACGGAATGGAGTAATTGAGAAAGTACATTATAAGGAAATAACGCTTGCAAAAGAAAATAAAATTATCGGAAAAGCTGATGGAGAAGCATGGAAAAATCAGATATCGTTTTATGAATGCGTATCTGTTTGCAACTGTGTTTCAGAAAAATCAGGAAACATTGAAAGATTTGATAGCGGCACTGCTTCGGATTGAGCTGAAAGAGATCGTGTCGCTGGAAATCCTGAATCCAATCCTGCCGGGGCAGGATATTGACCACAAAAGCTGTATTATGGATATTCTGGTTCTTTTGAACGGAAATATCCGTGTAAATCTGGAGATGCAGGTTTTGGATGAGGGAAATTGGAATGAGCGTGGAGTGTATTATCTGGCAGAGAATCTGTTGGATCTGAAAAAGGGAGAAGATTATAAAAACCTGAAAACAACGGTACAGATTGGAATTCTTGATTTCGATTTGTGGAAATCCGGAAAGAATCCGTTTTATCAGGTATACGAGCTGTGGGACACGGAGCATGACCGTGTTTTTACAAATAAGATGAAGCTTTGTGTACTGTCTTTACGGCAGGCAGAAAAAGCGGAAGAAAGAGAGCGACAGTCGGGCTTGTACGACTGGGCAAAAGCGTTGACTGCAGAAACCTGGGAAGAACTACAGGAATTGTCAGAGAAAAATGAAAAAATAAAGGAGGCAGTGGAGACGATGATTACATTGACAGAGGACGAAAGAGTCAGAATTGAGTGTATGAGGCAGGAGAAGGCAGAGAGGGACTGGATCAACGCGATGAATTATGCTACGGAACAGGGAGAAGAGCGTGGTGAAGCTCGTGGAATGAAAATGGGAATTCAAAAAGGAATGAAACAGGAACGGGAAAATACGCTGAAGCTGGTTGCCAAAATGTCAGAGAATGGGGACACAGAGTATATTGCAAGACTGTTGGAGCCGGAAGTATTTGAGCAAATGGCGGCAAAGTACGGGATGAAAGCGTAAGAATATAAGGTGTAAAAGGAAACCTGTAACAAAAAGCTGGCGGAAGAATGATGTAGCTTACGCTTCTCTGAAAGAAAGCAATAAAATAAGAAGTGAAGTTGAATGAGGCAGTGATCCCATGAAAAGTGGGTATCGCTGCCTTTGTTGTAAATTATGGTTTAGTAAGTGCTTTTACTTCTTTTAAAACGATATTCTGTACTTCAGGACTGAGCTGTTCAAAGTAGGAAAGCAAAAGAATGGATTGATTGTTATGGGCAGAGGTGGGAAGAGACGGAATATCGGAATTTCCAAGCAGATAGTCTGTTGTTACATGAAAGATAGAAGCAATTTCCAAAAGGGATTTGAAGTCTGGTTCTCTGTAGCTGTTGACATATCCACTGACAGTTGACTTGGAAATGTTCAGGGCAGCAGCCAGATCACGCTGGGAAATAGACTGATCTTCCATGAGTTGTTTCAGGCGTTCTCCAAATGATGTCATGCATGATCCTCGATATGGTGTTGTAAAGTTGATATATAGTCTGGTTTCAAAATGATTGTAACAAAACGGCTATAAATAGAAACAAATGGACGCGAAACGAATTGACGATACGCAAAAAGAATTATATAATAATAGAAGAAAAATGATGAAAAAGACGAAATAAGAGAGAATTATGTAAAATAATTTTCACATTTTAGTAAAAAATGTAAAGAGAGGAAGAAAAAATGGCATTTTTGGATAAGTTGAGTAAAACGGTTACAGAGGCTAGTCAAAAGACCTTAGCAAAAACAAAGGAGTTGGCGGATACTTCGCGATTAAATTCGTTAATTTCAGAAGAAGAAAAGAAAATTACAAATCAGTACTATCAGATCGGGAAATTATATGTTTCCATTCATCGAGATAGTTATGAGGATGATTTTTCTAGAATGATAAATGCAGTTACTGAATCCGAGGGAAAAATTAAAGATTACAAAGCACAGATTCAAGAAATCAAAGGTGTACAGCGATGTGAGAAATGTGGAGCAGAAGTTCCTAATGGCGCAGCGTTTTGTAGTTCTTGTGGAGCTGTAATGCCTAAGATTCAACCTGTTGTATCTGATGATTGCGTCAAATGTGAAAAGTGTGGGGCTATAGTAAAAAAAGGTATGCGTTTTTGTACTTCCTGTGGTAATCCGATGGAAGTAGAAAGGATTGCTACCGTGCCTGAAGATGAGACTGTTGAAGAAAGTCAGGAAAGAAAATGCCCTAATTGTGGCGCGGTAGTTGAGAATGATATGGCATTTTGTGTAGAATGCGGAACAAAATTATAAGGGGGAATAATAATTATGCAAAAGACAAAAGTTGGAATTTCGGTTGGAATGATCGGAGCAGCTGTTTATTTTGCTGGTTTATTTGGAGGATATATAGCAGTAATTATCTTGGCAGGATATATTTTGCTTTGTGAAGAAAATGAATGGCTGAGAAGAAGTGCTGTGAAAGCAGTAGCGTTATTGATGGTATTTTCATTTTTTACAACAGCTGCAAACCTTGTGCCGAATGTAATTGGTTTTATTGATAATGTCGCTTCAATCTTTGGCGGAAGTTTTAAAATTACAGTTCTTTCAGATTTGATTAAGGCTATTGTAGCAGCACTTAATATTATTCAAAAAATATTGTTACTTAGTCTGGGGATCAAGGCATTAAATCAGGGAACACGCCCGATACCGATTGTCGATAATTTAATTAACAAATATATGTAGTGAAAATGTAGTAAAGGGTAGTGGATAATATTGAGTTTGTCTGCTGCCCTTTTTACAACTGAGGGGAGAACATAAATGGCAAAATTTTGTGGTAAGTGCGGAACTAAATTGGATGAAAAAACTGGACTATGTCCGAAATGTGAAAAAGAAAATATAGCGCAAGAAAATGTAAAACAGAAAAATGTTGTATTGAATAGAAAGCAAAGAAGAAAGGAAAAAAGAAAAGAAAGAAAAAACTTAAAAAAAGAAAGACGCACACACTGGTCTGTTTGTAAAAAAATACGAAGATTTTTAATAAAATTGGTTGGATATATTTTAGGACTTGGAATTTTAATTTTAGGAGTAATAGGAATCCTGACATATTGCAAATCAATAAATGTACCATTTATTTCTGATTGGATCAATCAATATGTAATAAAAAAACAGGTATATGTTGAATCTGTTGATCGGGAAGTTCCAGAAACAGATATTGGAAATATGATTTTATATCAGTCTTCTGCTGAAAATATAGTTGTTGAAGATGGAGAAATCTTTATAAATAACGAGATTCTCGTGACAATAGAATCGGTAGAGTATAGAGAGAAACTTGTAAGTTATATAGAACAGTTTGGGGGAACGATTGTTGGAGAATTGCCTGAAATTGCGGATTATCAAATTCTTTTAGATGGGGATTATACGCTTAGTGAACTGAATGAAATTATAAAAAGGATAGAGTGTAATGGATGGGTAGAATCGGCTTCCTTAAATTACTGTATAAAATTGGATAAAAGTTATACACCGAATGATAAAAAATGGAAAAATGAATGGGGAAAGATACCAAATGGAATCAATTGGGGAATTGAGGCTATTGATGCGACAGGAGCATGGGAATATAAAAATGAAATGAAAACAACCGTAAATATAGGTCTTATTGATGATATGTTTGATATATATCATGAAGACTTAAAGTTTACGGAAGAACCATTGGGGAATGCTTTAACTTTAGTTGCTACGGAGGAAAAAAAGAAAATAGAATGGAGTGACCATGGTACACATGTTTCTGGAATAATGGCGGCAAAGATGGATAACAAAAAAGGAATTGCTGGTATTTGTCCAAAGTGTAACTTATATGGTGTATCGTACCAAGGATTAGGAATTGCTGGATACAATAGTTTAGAAACATTAAAAGTTGGATTGTATTATTTGATTGCAACTAAGAAATGTTCTGTGGTAAATATGAGTATAGCTTTGGATCAGCTAACATTTGAAGCTTCACGAGGTGGAGAATATGCATTAAAACAGTTGAAAATTTATTCGTCTGGATTGGAAAATGTTATCGAAAAATTAATTGACAGAGGATATCAATTTGTGATTTGTAAAGGCTCAGGCAATCAAAATGAGGTATGCAGTAAAGATAGTGGAAAATATTCCTATGTGTATTTAAAAAAAGATCCAGATGATACCGATGATCCGTATGAGTATTATGAGTATATGGATTATTTGAAATATATGCAGAAAGATGAAAAAAGAGATGTATCTTTAGATGAAGTTTTTAAAAAATATAATCAAGAAGAAATAGAAAAACGCCTTGATAGTGGAAATGTTGATGCCAAGTTTGATTTTTTGGGAATGATTGAAAATCCCAAAGTGGCGGACAGAATTATTATGATAGGCGAAATTGAAAATTTAATACATACAGAGGACAAGTATTGGGGACTTTTGGGTTATTTTGGAAAAAAGACAGTACACGATGGCTTTAAAATTAATAATGCAAGTATGTGTGGTGAACGTGTAGATATTCTGGCGCCAGGAGAAGATATTTATAGCACTATTAGAAATGGATATGGACCAATGAGCGGTACTTCGATGGCAACTCCTCATGTTTCCGGTGTTGCGGCATCTATATTTTCTATAAATCCCAGGTTAACAGGAGAAGATGTAAAGAAAATAATATGTGATACGGCAACTGGAGATTATGGAAAAGAACATTATGGGGTTTTAAATGCCAAGAAAGCGGTTGAAACAGCAAAAAATTATAGTTCAGAAGAACAGAATAAAAAAGACAAAATAGCTGCGACAATCCCTGATGCCATTGAATTTAATGGGCATTGGTACAAAGTCATCTGGGATGATACGATCAAAGATTGGAAATCTGCTGTACAATATTGTCGGGATCAAAATGGTTATCTTGCAACGATCACTACTCAGGAAGAAAATGATTTTTTGTATTCATACATAACACAAGAAGGCTATTCGAATGCATATTTTGGATTATCTAATGAGGAATCAGAAGGAACCTGGATATGGGAAAATGGAGAAGAGGTGACATATACAAATTGGCATTCAGGAGAACCTAATACAGATAGTTCATCGGAAAATTATGCCATGTTCTATTACCAATATTCAGATGGAACATGGAATGATGGTAGTTTTAAAGAATTTGAAAAACCATTTATTTGTGAATGGGAAGATGCAGATAGCATACCGAAAATCACAACAGAAGAAAAGAATGTTAGTCTTTCTGGCGAAAGGGATATTGTACTTGTACTTGATGTTTCTGGAAGTATGGGAGGAACTCCAATAGAAGAAACAAGAAAAGCATCAGAAAACTTTATTAATACGATATTAGATGAAGATGCGAATATTGGTCTTGTCACTTACAATAGTTCAGCTTCTAAAGTGTCTGATTTTTCCAGAAACAAAGCTGAGTTGAATAGTATGGTTTCTAATATCTATAGTAATGGTGGAACGAATATAGAGGCAGGGTTATTAGAAGCATATTCAATGCTAAAAGCAGGAAATGCAAAGAAGAAAATAATCGTTTTGATGAGCGATGGGGAGCCGAATGAAGGAAAGGAGGATGAGGCACTTATAGAATATGCTGATGAGATTAAGAATGATGGCATTATTATTTATACATTAGGTTTTTTTGAAAATTTTGATAATAAATCCTATGCACAGAACTTGATGGAAAAAATTGCAAGTGACGGATGTCATTATGAAGTAGCAAATGCAGATGACCTGGTATTTTTCTTTGAAGATATAGCGGATCAGATCAATGGTCAAAAATATATTTATATTCGTATTGCATGTCCTGTGGATGTTACTGTTTCGTATAATGGAGAGAGATTATGTTCTGCTGAAAAAAACTTAAATCTTCGAACAGATTTTGGAACATTGGCATTTGAAGAAAATGAGGATAAAAGTAATGGTATAGATGACAGGATAAAAGTTCTTCGTTTAAAAGAGGGTGCAGATTATGATGTTCAAATAAACGGAACTGGTTATGGACACATGAACTATACAATTGGATTTATGGATGAAAATGGAGATTATAATGATCTCAGAAAATTCAGAAATGTCAAGATAACTAAAAAAACCGAAATTGATACAGTTGCAACAATAGCGGATGAAAGTGTGTTGAATATTGATGAAGACGGTGACGGAAAATATGATTTGAAATTGCGGGCAACTAAAAACAGTTATGGTGAAAAAGTAGAAACATATATCTGGATATATGTTGTTGCAGGATGCAGTGCTTTTTTGCTTCTATTTACCTCAATTATTGTTATAAAAAACAAAAGAAATAAAAAACAAAATAAAAACAAAGGAGAGAGATGACATGTCAAAGTTTTGTGGAAATTGTGGAGCTAAGTTGGAAGATGATGCGAGGGTCTGTGGCAATTGCGGAACACCTTTAGATGGAGGAAATGCGAATGTTTCGAATATAAAGATAACAGATCCAGAAAAGCAGAAAAAACAGAAGGAAGTAATGAAGGGAATTATTGGTTTAGCATTGCTCGTTGTAATTGGAGTAATCGCATTTAATGTGATAACGAAGTATACAGGCTATAATGGCTTTTTACGCAAATTTATGATAGCGTACGAAAAATATGATATTGATGAAATTGTTTCTTCTGCCAGCGGAATGTATTTTGAAAACGATGGAGAATGGGATTTATTAGAGAGCTATTTTGAAGATCTTGTTGGGGATAGTTTGGATTCTTTTGAGTCTTCTGTTGGACATAATTATAAATTGTCTTATGAAGTTAATGAAACTTACAATTTGTCGGAGAGAAAATTGGAAGCACTGATTGATGAATTAGGATCTGGTTACTATGATTTTGATCCCAGTGTAATTGAAAAAGTAGTTGTTGCAGATGTGACGGTTACAGCGAAAAAGGGAAGTAGATCTTCCAAGCAGGATATGAATATTGTTATGTCAAAAGAAGATGGCGAGTGGAAATTAGTTTATATTGATAACGAGTGATGAACAGGAGGAAAAAGTAATGAAGAAAATGTCAAATTTTGTAGCGATGAGTTTAGTTTTTGTGCTGTTGATGACAGGATGTTCTGGAAAAATTAAAGAAAAAAATTTACTGGGATCCTGGTACAGAGATGGGAGAGAAGATGCATCGTTCATTTTGTATGATGATGGTACCTGCGAAATTGATGGGGAGTATGGCACTGGAACATGGAGCATTGTAAATGACAATCAGTTAAAATTGACTAATTTTTATGGTGAAACAGAGACAGCAACTATTGATTCCGTTAAGAATGGTTCATTGATTCTGGAGGGAGTAGAATATTCCAATACTGCACCAACACAGGAAACAGTTGATGAATAATCGGATTCATATATTATAGGATATTAATCTGAAAAGGAGATATTTTATGTATTGTGGAAATTGTGGTAAAGAAATAAAGGAAGGATCAGCTTTTTGCCCCGCATGCGGGGCAAAAGTTGTAATTGTAAAGACTGGGAGAGAAAATTCTAAAAAGAAAAACAGAAAAAAATTTTTTATCCCGGTTTTGTTAATTATTATAATTGCGATTATAGGGATTAAAAATGTTTCAAATATTAAACCGGTTGTTGAAAAGTTTTTAACAAAAAATAATGTTCAAAAGGATGATATGGATGATGATGAGCAGGCAGGCTGGAATGATACCACTTATGAAGAGACAGGAGCTACAGATATTACTGAAGAAAAAATGGAAGAAACAGAAATACAGGACGAAACAATAGATCTAAAAGGAAGAGATTATATTGTTGGGATAGAAGATGAATATTTTGAATTAAAAGAAGAACCTGCTGAGATAACGGAAGAAAATGTAGAGTGATTTTTCCTGAGTATGTGAAAGTTAAAGAGGGGGAATTATAAATGAAAAAAATGAAAATTTGTGGGATATTTCTTTTATGTATGTTAGTAGCGGGATGTAGTACAGATATAGAACAGGAAGTGGTAGACAATAGTGAAACAGAACAGGAGAGTATAGAAACTGAAGCAGAACAAGAAACGGGAAGAAGAGATTTATATGAGGAAGACGAAGCAGAGGATGAAATAATAGATTTTAGGCTGGTGGAAGGAAGTTTATATAACAAGGTAAATAGAAAATTTGAATATGAAAAAAGAGATAGTGTATGGTTATCTAAATTTCCGGACAATGATTATTGGTTTTCAAATGCAGATGGAGGGTGGAAAATTTTTCCGGAGTATTTTGGGGATTATGATGGTGATGGAGAAAAAGATATTGTTTATATAAATAGCGATAGTTTTTGGAGTATAGAATATCCATATATAAACGAAACGGCGGATTTATGTATTCACAAAAATATAGGATCGTCTTGTCAATATGATCTGAATGCGTTGAATTATTTTGAAATTTATAATTATTTTGTGGATAGTGAAGATAATACATATTATGTTCGAGAAATGCAAAATAAAATTTCTCTAGATGAATCTGAAAATAATTATTATTATAACTGGAGTATAGATATTTATAATTTAACAGAAAGTATAAAAAATAAAGATAGTGTACTTGAAAAGTGTTTAAGCTGTTCAGAATATTTTGAAGATAGTAAATTGGTGAATAGTTGTTTGCGAATTGCTACTGATGTTCAGAAAAATAATAGTTGGACATACTTATATTGTAATTATGATAATCATGATTCGAAAACAAAATATAAAAAGTTTTCATATGCTGCAAATGAAATGAAACAGGAAATTGATAATTATATTGATCAGTATAGAAATGGATCGAATGTACAGCCGATATGTGCTTTTGATATCACGCCAACGTATAGTGACTTAAAAGAAGAAGAAATCAATGGTGGAGGATCAAAAATAAAAAATATATCCGAAATGAAAATTGCTTATAATAATGGTAATTCACAATGGAATACGTCATTAGATAATTGGGAAGAAAAGAAACAAGAAATTCTAGAAATAAGTGAGCAATCGAATTGGATTGATAAATATGCAATAGAAGTGAATAATAAAATTATTGATAGAATAGGAAAAGTTCATAAGTGGGAATGTGAGAACAAAGGAAATAAATCTGTTTACATTTATACAGATGATTTTGGCAATATAGATCAACTGACTTATGAGGATATATTTGATGCTGATATAAAAGCAGATATCAGGGTTTATTTCTATTTTAATAGTAACAAAATCATAGGGTGTGATTTGAAATTTTATAAATCGGATGAATATGATTATCCGGAGAATGATGATTTTTATGGAAATTTATATTCTGTTCGTGAACGGTGCTATGTTAAAGATGGATATGTTTATCGTATATCGGATGATTTTAGTTTTAATGAAATGCATGATGTAAGAATCTCATTGAAAGATATGTTATCTACGGATTGGTGGTCAGAAATTTGTGATGATATCAAAGATAGAGTACCTAATGCACTTACAGAAAGCGATGTATCGGAAAATGTAAAAGAGGTGGAAGATATAAATAATGTGGAAGAAATTGTAGGAAATATTCGGACTATTTATAATGAAATTGAAAAGGGTGTAATAGAAGGAGAATACCAAACGAACGGCGTTAATAATGTAGATTATTGTTACGATAATGGAGAACTAGTTTTAGTAATAGATGTTTCTAAAAAGGATGGATACTCAAAACGTTTTTATTATAAAGATGGACAATTGATTTTTGCTTATTATGAGGGGGATGATGCACATCGTTTTTATTTTAATAATGATCATTTGATTCGTTGGAGATATGCATCAGATGCGAATATACCGGAGAAAGCGGAAAACCATGATTTAGAACAGAGCATAGAATACAAAGAATGGGAAGAAAAAGTGTTATCAGAGTCTAATAACTTGAAAATGGAGAGTAGATAAATGAAAAAGAAGATATTATGTGCTTTGCTTACTTTATGTGCTTTGCTTATAGGATGTGGCAATGATATAGAGCAGAGATCATTAGAGAACGGTATAGTGGAAACAGAGAATACAGAGATTGGTTGGAATCAGGATGAGGAAGATGATTTATCTGAAGATTTCAGTGAATCAGAAGATGGATTGATAGATTTCAAACTGGTTGATGGAAATCTGTATGATAAAGTAAAACGGAATTTTGAGTATGAGGGATATGATTCAATATCATTATATAGGTCGAGCGATGATTATTTTTTTGCAGATGCAAATGGTGGATGGGGAATTATTCCGGAATATTCTGATGATTATAATAATGATGGAGAAAAAGATATCATATATATATCAGAAGACGACCCGGTGAGTGTTTATTATAGATATAAAGACGATATGAAGGCAACTGTACACTCAATTGGTTTATTAACGTTACACAATTTTTTTTATACATATGATTATGAAGAAATGTATTGTTATATTGTACAGAAAGATGATAATTTTTATGTAGTACGTGAGACACAAAGGGAATATTGCGTAGATGAGAATGAAGAAGATGATGTTCTTTTAATCGAAAAAAAAGAAAACTATTATTATGAATGGAATATAGAGATTTGTAACTTGACAGAAAGCATAACAGAACAAAAATGTATTACTGAAGAAAAAATACAATGTATAGAATATTTTGAAAATAGTAAATTAACTAATTGTGCATTAAAGACTAAAAATAAAGGAAGTGATGAATGGAATTATTTATATAGTAATTTTGATAAATCACATGGGGAAAATAACAAGTATATTGAGTCTACTAGAAAAATGAAGAATGTACTTGATAAATACATTGTTGAATATAGGAATACAAAAAACATAATACCTTTAATGGCATATAATATTTGTCCTGTACAAAGAAATGTCCAAATGCAGAAAGGATATCGTAAAGCCGATAGAATAGAAGATGTTTCTATTATTAAAATAGCATATAATAACTTTAAATATTTAGTTTCTGATTTGAATTATAATAATTGGGCGGAAATGCAAGAAGAAATTCTGCGAACTGGAGAAGAATCAGATTGGGTGGATCAATCTGTATTAAAAACCAATATCGCAATTGATAGAATAAAAAGCGAAGATCAGAAAATTGTAATGGAAACCACAGATAATAATACAGTAGAAATGTACGCAAATAGTGATGGAAATATCGAACGAGTAAGCTATTTGAATATAATTGATCCAGGTTCGAATGCACTTATTACAGTAGATTTTTATTTTGAGGATAATGAAATAATTGATTTTGATCTAGTAGTTAAAGTTGATGAAGATGAACTCCCGGAAGGAAGAGAAATAATCCAGTACTATGATCAAATCTATGGGCGATATTATGTCCAAAATGGGTATGTGTATAGAACAACAGATAACTTCTCTTTTAGTGGAAATCATGATACAGATATACCAATAAGTGACATTCTGGATACGGAGTGGTGGCAGGAAATCTGCCAAGATCTTAACACCAGAATGCCAAATGCATTGGCAGAAAATGTGAATTTTGACACAGAAGAAACAGGATACTATGGACTCTGGTCTAACTATGATGATGTATGTTTAGCGGAAGCTATGGATTTGAAGTTTGAATCGGAAGATACGATGGGACGAGCACTAATGATACTTGGAGGGAGAGTTGAAGGTAGTGGAACATATCATATTTATGAGGATGGAACATTTTCTTGTAATATGGTTTTAGACAAAGATTATAGTAATGAAGATGATCAGGCAGAACCAATGAATATATCAGTTTATTTAGAGGGGCAGATGGTTGATAACAACAATATAGAATGTACTCTACAGTATGTTGGAAGGGACGAGATATATTCTTATTATTTAAGGCGAGCAACCGAATAAGGAAATATACAAAGATGTATGCAGCTTGTTGGCATTGTAAAGAGTGTATTTACCAGCATTATTATCATACAGAAGATGAACTCTACACAGCTATCGAAGAATTTGCGTATGTACAATATAATCATGTACGTCCGCATTCTTATAATAATTACAAAACGCCTTACGAGGCACGCTACGGGGTTGCATAAACCCTGTGGCAGAAATTAGGTCGTAGTGTTACAAAAAAGCTTGACCACAACATACTACGATATCCATCACTCTCGGCTTTTGTTTGAGGTAAAATAAAAATCGTCAAAGCCAGTAAAATCAATAGATTTAGGCTTGACAGAATAGGAAGGGAAAAACACATGGCTAAATTTTGCGGAAAATGCGGTGCCAAACTGGATGTTACTACCGGTTTGTGCCCAAATTGTGATGTGGATAAATTAAAGAAGCAAAGCGACAAATCAGAAGCGGTTGATGTAGCGAAGTCAATACAAGAAATAGCCCCCACATCAGAAAAGCCGCTAAGTAAAAAGGAAGCTAAGAAAAAGCGCAAGGCAGATAAAAAAGCGGCGAAAAAAGCCAAGAAAAAAGAAAAATGGACAAGCATGACCTTTGGACAGAAAGTTTTCATAATTATTTTAAAATTCTTATTATGGCTAATTATTTTAATATCTTTTTCGATTGGGATAATTGGTGGGCTTTCGTATTTGGATATAATTGAAATTCCAGTGGTTACAGCGTACCAGGAAGATAAACTTTTGGAGTTCATAAATACAAAAAATATTGCTATCGAAGAATCAATGATTGAGATGACAAGTGACACAGAAGGAACTGCCATAATAATGGTAAAAATTCCTAATTATGAATTGCTGTTTAAAGAAGCAGCTTTAACTAAAAATCCAGAGCAATACTTAATTAAGTCATTGGCACTGAAGAAATATGATGTTCAAGAGATTGAAGCATCTGCAAACATTACAGTTGAAAATGGTAGTACTATAATTCACTCAGATGATGTCGTTCAGCAACTCCTTGACGAATCTTTGGTTAATGCAATCAATGCGCTATCGGAGGTGGAAGATTGAAAAAGATTATCAGCGTTATACTCATTTTTGCAATATGCTTCTGTAATCTATCGTTGGTAGCATTCGCAGAGGATGTAACACCGCAGTACACCGATGAAGAAAAGTATTTAATTTATCAGAAATATATTGCAAATGAGCATATGTTTAATGCACTTTTTAATGATGATACGGCAGTAGGATATTGGCGTATGGTCAACAATACAGAAGAAAACGGAGTGCTGAGTTGGTCTATTGATGCAGCATCCAAAATAATTAAAGAGTATCCAGATAAACAAAAGTATGCGGAAATTTTATCTAATCTTATTATGATGCAAAGTGGGAATCTGGCAGAACATATAGCAACTCAAAGTGAATTTGATGATTTAAAAGATGGTATAGACTATACTATGGATATCGTTGACATTGCCGCAGAATTTGTAGGTGGAGCATATCTCCTAGAAACCATATCTCCTATTATTGATGCGGCAACTGGAGGAAAGGAAGTTGTAATTGACAATATAGAACAGGCAAAATATTATCAAACGACTATTCAGGATTATTCACAGTCAAAATTACTTCTCGAAGCTGTCAATAAATATGCTAAAACCGATGAACTAAAAAGTGTTTCTTCTTCCTTGCTGAAAGCAAATGATACATTGTTGGAAAAACGGTTGGAATATTTATCGGAGACTACAGCAACGATAGCCAATTATGATGCAAAGTTTTTCGTCGAAAATCTGTCGTTTGATTTATTAAAAACAGCAGATCTTTATCAGTCTGATGAAACAGTAAAGTGGTTTGTAGATTGTGGTAACAATTTGGCAGATTCGATTTTATCTATACGGTCGGCTGGTCAATTTGCTTTTCACATGACGATGTTGGCTGGAAACATTGGATTTGGCACTACAAATACTTTTAATAGATACCAAGAGATGAAAGTGCTTACAGACATTGCAAACGCTATTGTAGAAGCAAATCATAATGTCCCGACACCCAAAAGTTACGATTCGACAGATGCGCTAACCACCATTCAAACGAAGTGTAATTACTATAAACTCTTAATAACAACTCATGCACGTGGTGAATATTTGGTTTATCAATTGCTTGTTAATGATGCGGGGGTGCTGTCGAATTTTAGAGCTTTATTTGATGCATTTAAGGAGCCAAATGAAACAACAGAAAGCTGGTATAACGGACAAATTGATGCAATGCTTAAATATTATGATATTCTCAATAATATGTTTATCATAAATAAAACTCCCCCTACGACATCAGATACGACAAAGGCTCCTACTGATGCCGCTGAATTTAAAGGTCATTACTACTATATCTATGATCTTGATACGGTAACAACATGGGAAGAAGCAAAAGAATATTGTGAATCACAGGGTGGTTATCTTGCGACTGTTACCAGTAAGGAAGAAGATGAGTTCCTCTATTCCTATATCACTGATATGGGATTATATTCTGTGTTGTTTGGATTATCCGATATAGACCAAGAAAATGTGTGGACTTGGGTGACAGGCGAACCATTTTCCTATGAAAACTGGGCATTGAGAGAGCCTAATCACCAAGGCGGATATGAACACTATGGTATGTATTATGAGAAAAATAAAGATGGGACTTGGAATGATGGCAGTGGAAAAACCTGTCCATTCTTATGCGAATGGGGGGAGTATCATACTTCAAACAGTCAGTCGCAAGATTGTCAAAAACAGAGTGCATTGTCTGATGAAGAAATCATTCGTGCAATACATAAGGCGTCTGAATTTGCATTTAACTGGTTTTGGATTAGTGACAGAGAACATGTAGATGAATACGATACTTATGTTGAATATGATGAATATGGAAATCCATGGGAATATAAGAGAGTGACTTATGAAGGGATAAGTAGTTTAGATGATGTACTTGATTTGACGAAACATTACTTTACCGAGGAAGTTGCGGAGAAATTAATTTCTCAAAAGAAGTGGTATGAACAGAGTAATAAAATATATGTGTCAGAGCCGATTGATCTTGGTGGCCCGAAAGCGGATTGTTATGATATCAAAATTGTCAAGGAAAATGATATAAGATATACAATTACCATTTATGAGTGTTTTGGTGACGAATTATGGGGAGATCCATATGATGTTCATCTTGAATATATAGATGGTTATTGGGTATTTGATGAGATACTAGTATGTGCAGGAAATCCGGTTCCCATAAATGTAATAGAAGGAGACAAATTAGCAAACGATTTAGATAGGCAATTTGACATAACCGGGACATGGTATAGCGAAGAGTATGATGAAGTCGATGGATGGGTAACCAGTTACA
>ERZ894191.45-NODE-45-length-105767-cov-31.082394_pt1 | contig 105767 bp, 85 predicted proteins | sample MGYA00380282_ERZ894191 | MGnify/ENA primary metagenome ERZ894191 (study PRJEB32331, sample SAMN06328485) | human gut metagenome | biome: human gut microbiome; feature: stool | host: Homo sapiens | collected 2013-02-21 ...
TGACAGATTACATCCGGAAAGAATATGAAAAAGCAATTGGAAATACAGAATATGATGTTAACTCACTTGGAGTGCTTCCGTTTTTTGAGATGCTCCGTCGTGACAATGAAAAGAAAAACGAACAAATCCGTTTTGGGGTGCTTTGTGGAACGATTGTGATCATTCCGGCAGAGGCAAGAGAAGCATTAGAGCAGGCGATCGGAATGAGCGGAAAAGTTACATTCAGCAGGATCGGAAATCTTTCTGAAACAGATTATCTTAAAGTGACAGCGGTTGGAAATGCACATTTTCTCACAGGGGCGGTAACAGATATTTTCTCAAAAGGCTATATGCAGGTGCTGATCGGTACAAAATCGCTGTTAGGGGAAGGATGGGATTCTCCTTGTATCAATTCCCTGATCCTTGCAAGCTTTGTAGGCTCATTTATGTTAAGCAACCAGATGAGAGGGCGTGCCATCCGTGTGATGAAAGAACATCCGGAAAAAACAAGTAACATCTGGCATTTAGTCTGTTTAAGACCGTGGAACGAAGTGCTAAAGGCAGATGACAATCAGATCAGTGAAGATTACAGTATGCTGGAGCGAAGGATGGAACATTTTCTCGGTCTGCATTATACAGAAAATACGATTGAAAATGGAATGAAACGGTTGTCAGTTATTAAAACGCCATTTAATAAAACGAATATTGACAGGATTAACAGACAAATGCTGAAAATGTCGGGGCAGCGCGATACGTTAAAAGAACGTTGGAACAGTGCACTTGCAGTCTATGACAAAATGGATATTGTGGATGAGACAGAAGTAAAAGACAAATTTGTCACAAGTGTTGTTTTCTGGGATGCGATTCTTACAATGATCCTGTCAGGAATTCTGTGTCTGATCGGGGCAATTGGGGCAGGTATTGTTGCTGCAGCGTCCCAAAATGGTATCCTGGCCGGAACCTGTTACTTCTTCATTGCTGCCGGACTGGCTGGAATTATGATACGTTTCCCGAAAATTTTCATGTTGGGAAGTCCGCTAAAAAGATTAAAGGCATTTGGAAATGGAATCCGCAAAGCATTAGAGGAGCAACAGCTTCTGGAAGAAACACACTGTAAAGTTGAGACAGAATCAAACGGACCGGATAACCATATTATTTATCTGTCCGGTGGAAGCGGCAGGGATAAAGCGTTGTTCGCACAGTGTGTCAATGAATTTTTTGATGTGATCGACAACCAGCGTTACATACTTGTGAAAAAGAAGGGACACAAAGGACTGAATGGTTTCTATGCCATTCCAAATTGTTTTTCGAAAAAGAAGGAGGATGCGGAACGTTTTGCAAAATGCATGCATCCGTATATCGGAAATTATGACTGTGTGTATACAAGAAATGAAAAAGGAAGGGAACTTCTGTTAGAAGGCAGGGTGAAGGCACTTGCCAATCGGGAGGAGCGGTGCATTTCCCACAAAAAAGTAAAAGGGGCGTTAGAGTAGAAAACATATTGACAACGAAATATAAAAAATTTGTAGAATTCAAAATTTAATATGAAATGTGAGATAGAGCGTATGGAAATAAACTATACGTTCTATTTTTTTGCCTTTTTGAGAAAAATGATTAAAAAACTATTGACATTTTGTTACTGGTGCTTCAAATTGGAAAAGCGCTATGCAAGCGCGTATGAAAGATAAGTTTTTACAAATCTTTGGCACATCATGGATTATGCCATCTGATATGGCGCTGGATTACACATACGGAAATAGCCGTATGGCGCTTCATGTCAGCCTTTCCGAAGACACCGAACACTATGGTCGGAATTTCATTAACATTCGATTCTCCGATGGATTCATCGCTCTTTTTGAAACTTTAGATGAGTCCATCTTTCTCGATATGCAACCTAGCAACCGAGAACATTGGGAACGCGAACTGGCAAAAACGTTGAATGATCCGTATGAGACTGTGTTTATTCCTGCTGGTCGCAATTTGATTACCCTTCTTAGCGAACAAATGAATTATATTTTTACTTCGCTGGAAGGTTCACAGCTTCGGCAAATCGATTATGTCACAAAAAGATATATTGAAACCATTCTGAAAATCAAACCTCTTTTTTCTTCTGGAATTGCAGGTTATACTGCTATGGTTTCAAATTCTGTTGATACTGAAGCTTTTAGAAAGTTCAAAAAGAATAGCCCCGTCATCCGTCTGCTCAGCGATAAGGCAAATGATGTTCTTGGCGGAAGTTATCGTTATGTTGATGGCGAGGAACGGCTGTACTTAGACAATCGGAAGTACATCAAAATTAACTTTGCATCTTCCGGGCAGCAGGAAATTGTTTGGGTATTCAATCTTCTGTTTTACTATCTTGTTGAGGATAAGCGCGTCTTTTTAATTCTTGAAGAGCCCGAATCGCATTTATATCCCAGTTCACAGCAAAGTATTGGCGAACTGTTAGGAGCTTTCTTGAATGAAGGGAAAAATGCTGAACTAATTACTACGCATAGCCCCTATCTGCTTGGTACATTTAATTATATGTTGCAAGCCGGGCAGTGCAGTGACGCGGCCGCCGACAAAGTAAAACAAAAACTGCGCAAGAGATATTGGCTTTTCCCCAAAGCGACAAGTGCCAGTTATATTTCCGAGGGACATATTACAGACGCATTAGACGCTAGTGAGGACCTTGTTTTAATTCGTAATGAACTGATTGACAAAGCATCCGATGATATTAACGCAATAAGTGACTATATCATTGAGCAAAATTTTGAGGCTAACGACAATGACGAACATCAATAAATACTCTCCCCACTGCGAAGGAAAGCAGTCATCGTTTGTTTCTTCTGAAAACGGATGCAAGCACGAAGGAAAAAACTCCTCACATGATGAAGTTCGCCAATTCAAGGTTGATGGCGAAGTTTTTCCTAAAAAAAATCCCAAAATCCGCTGCGATTGGCTCCTCTTAAACGATACAAAGAAGCACGCCTATTATATCGAGTTAAAGGGTTCTGATATTCCTCATGCCATTGAACAGATTGAATCAACTATAAAAGAAATTTCACCATCAATTTCTGAGTACAAACAAATCTATAGGCGTATTATATACAAGACCGGGACTCACAAAACCCGCGAACATTCCGTTACCCAATGGAAAAGTATACATCGCGATGCAGTGGTAGCGTATCGCACCTATACGGATAATCTTTGATGGCGGTTTTTTCTAACTGTATTGATATTTCGCTAGTGAAATGATATTATACCGATATGTTTCCGCTGGGGTGAAATACTTTTGGCGGTTAAACTCGTGTTTTTATTGTGTATTTCCATCGAAACTCATCTACCAACTCATCTACGGCCCCACATTCTGGTTGAGAAACGCTGCGGAAATAACTACACATTACCTAAAATCAGTTGCTCTTATTTGTAGAATACCAACAAAATTTTACGGTGATTCTAGAATTTTTGCCAGCGATGCTTTCTCATAACCGCTTGAGTGGGGGTTCGAATCCCTCACGGCCCACAAAAAAGAACGCAGCTACGCTATTTTGTTGCAAAATGGCATAGCTGCGATTCTTTATTTTTCGTACAATTCACTGCTCAACTGATTGCGTATCGACTCCCGGAGTTTTTTGTATTGCTGCATAAATGCCATATACTCCGGGGCTACATCAATATAACGGTCGTTGCTTCCTTTGGTGGCTGTGTGCTGATAGCCGAAGCCTCTAAAAACCAAAAGGCTCTTGTTGACATGAACGGTACATTACCGTCAGCATTGGTACACCGACCACCTAAAGTCATAACCCCACCAGCCGTCGCGCCCCCCGTGCCCGCTTGCGGCAAGGCAAACCTCCGCGGGCGCATATAGAATGCGCCCCTACGGATTTCGTTTCCGACAAAGGGAGAAAGCGCCGCGCGGGGCACCGCCCTCTCTTGGCCCCCTCTGCGCGGGGCTCCGCCCGCGGGCGGTGGGGGAGAGAAACGTGCGGCGGGCAGGAATATTTCGGGCCCAGACTGGCGAAAACTCTTGTAGGGGCGAGCATTGCTCGCCCATGCCCGCTTGCCTTACAAGAAAACTGTCCCGGAAAATGCGTTGCGGCGGTAAGTTGACGGGCGACCAATGGTCGCCCCTACACATGCAACAGGGAAAAACGTGCCTCTCTCCGCCCGCCACAAAAAACGTAGGGGCGGATTCCATATCCGCCCGTGCCTGCTTGCGGTAAGATAAACCTCCGCGGGTGCATATAGAATGCGCCCCTACGGATTTCGTTTCTAACCAACAGGGACACCCACAAAAAAACGCAGCCACGCTATTTTACGGTAAAATAGCGTGGCTGCGTTTTTTGTTTTGGCCTTGCGTATGATTCCCGGCTCTGAAACCCCGCGTGTTACAGGACCTTGCGCATCTCCTGCACAAGGTCGGCGATCACGATGGGCTTGGACAGGAAACCGTTCATGCCGCATTCCAGGGCGTTGCGGCGGTCCTCGTCAAAGGCGTTCGCCGTCATGGCAAGAATGGGGATGCCCGCCAGGGCGGGGTTTTCCAGCTCGCGGATGCGGCGGGTGGCGGTGTAGCCGTCCATGATCGGCATCTGCACGTCCATCAGCACCAGATCGTACTGCCCCGGCGCGGCGGTGCGGACCTTTTCCACGGCGATGGCGCCGTTCTCGGCGGTATCGACCTCAAAGCCGTAGGCGTTCAAAATCTCCACGGCGATCTCGCGGTTCAGCTCGTTATCCTCGGCAAGCAGGATGTGCTTGCCCGCAAAGTCGGTGGGTCCCTTGGGCAATACGCCCGGCTGCTCCTCCGGCTTCTGCCCGATGGCGGTCATCAGGGAGTCGCGCAGGTCCGACAGGAACATCGGCTTGGGGCAGAACGCCGTGACACCGGCGGCCTTTGCCTCGGCCTCAATGTCGGACCAGTCATAGGCGGTCAGGATAATAATAGGCGTATCATCGTTTAAACTGCGAATCTGGCGGGTGACCTCGATGCCGTTCATATCCGGCAGGCGCCAGTCGATGATATAAGCCTTGTAGGTATCGCCCATCTCGATGGACTGCCGTGCGCGCAGCACGGCCTCCTTGCCGGAAAGCGTCCAATCGGCGCGCATACCCACCGTGACCAGCATCTTGGTCACGCTGTCGCAGGTGTTGAAATCGTCGTCCACCACCAGCGCCTTCAGACCCTCCAGTGCGGGGATCTTTTCCGCCTTGCGGTGCTCTGCCTGTATGCGCAGCGGCACACGGACGATAAATTCAGAGCCCTTGCCCGGCGCGGTCTGCACCTCGATGGTGCCGCCCATCATATCTACGATGTTTTTGCTGATGGCCATACCCAGCCCGGTGCCCTGTATCTTGCTTACCGTCGAGGTGCGCTCGCGCTCAAAGGGCTCAAAGATTTTTTGGGCAAACTCCGGGCTCATGCCGATGCCGTTGTCCTTGACGCGGAACTCATACTGCCCGCAGCCGCTGACCTGGCCGGCAAGCTGGCGCACCCGCAGCGACACCGTGCCGCCCGCGGGGGTGAACTTGATGGCGTTGGACAAAAGGTTCATCAAAATCTGATTCAGCCGGGTCTTGTCGCAATAGACGTCCTCATCGGTAATATCTATCGCGTCCATATACAATTCCAGCTGCTTTGCGTAAAACTGCCCGCTGACGATGGTCTTTATGTCGTGCAGCACGTCGGACAGGTTGACCTCGGTCTCGTCCAGCTGGATCTTTCCGCTTTCGATGCGGCTCATATCCAGAATATCATTGATGAGCGAAAGCAGGTGGTTGCCGGAGGCAAGTATCTTGGTAAGGTATTCCTTCACGCGGTCCCTGTCGTCCAGTTGGCTGACCGCCAGCGTGGTAAAGCCGATGATGGCATTCATCGGGGTGCGGATGTCGTGGGACATATTGGAAAGGAAGGTGCTCTTGGCGCGGTTGGCGTTTTCGGCGGCGGCCACGGCATCCGAGAGCGCCTGGTTCGCCTGCCTGTCGGCGGTGCGGTCAGACAGAACCAGAATGTGCTTGGTTTGGCCCTCGACCTCGCTGCCCATGGCAACCACATGGAACCAGCGATGCTCCCCGGTTTCCTGATGGACAAACTCCGTGTCCCATTCGCGCTGGTCGCCGCAGGCAAGCCCTTCCAGATAATTTTTGGTGCGGCCGGGGAAATCCGCCGGGTACAGCAGGGCCAGCGTGCCGATATTCTTGCGCACGCTCTTCATCGTCAGGCCCAGCAGCCGTTCTATGTTCGGGCTGACATAATCCGCCCGGTGCTTTTGGGCATCCAGCAGCAGGAAAACATCGTCCACGTTCTGGGACAGCTTCTCGAACAGCACATCCCGGTACAAAATCGCGGTGTTCTGGCGGCGCAGCTTGGTGCGGCCCCGGTGCATGACCATCAGAAGGACCATTGCCGCAATCGACAGGACAACGAGGGCTACGATCTGCATCGTGCGCTGCCAAAGCTGGTTCATGGCGGCATTGACGGTATCCCGCGGGACAAGGCCCACCAGAATCCAGTTCTGGATGCCGGTGCTTTCGTAGACCATATAGAATCTTGTGCCGTCCAGCGTCACCTCGCGGTTTCCGGTGATGCCCTGCGCAAAATCGTCCGTAAGCTCCTGTATCTGCGCCTCGGTAAGGTCGGAATACTCTTGCAGTATCGCTATAAAGTTATAAATGGATTCCGAGTCTTCTGAGATATTTTCGATCACGACCTGCCCGTCCGGGTAGATAACAAAGGAGCTGGCCGCTCCGCCGAAAGCTGAATCGTCCACGGTCTTCATCACAACATTGTTGTAGTGGCTGATGGCAATGGCATCGTAGGCAAAGCCGCGGTAGATGCCCTTGGTTTCGGGGCAGATGAACACCAGCATCGGGTCCTGCCCGGGCAGGGCCGTGTTCAACACAACGTCCTTCTGGTCGGAAAGCAGCTCGTCCAGATTGCTCTGCAGGCCCAGGTAGCCCGTTTTCCCGCTGGGGGTCATGTAGTTGCCGTCGTAAGAAAGAAAGTAGAATTCGGCAAAGCCAAGCTGCTGCTGCGCTGACTCCAGATACGCCTGCGTGCTGGCATCATCGGGGTCAGTGCTCAGAAAGCCGTTCCACACATGCAGGTAGGAGATGTTCTTCTTGACGATCATGCTCAGCATATTGTTGGATTTGTGCAGGACTTCCTCCAAATGCTCGGTGCTTTCCGCATAGATGGTTTTTGACACAAACGAAAGGTACTGCGCGCTAAGGCAGACAAGTAGCGCAATCGACAGCAGGCAGGCCGCCGCAGCATGCCAATTTCGCCGCGAATGCCGCTTTATTTTTATTTTATGCTTAGTTCCTTCCACAGCGCATTACCCCCCCGAATGTAATATAGCTTTCCGGCGCGGCCAGCGTCACGCTGCCGCCGGAAAGTGCCTCGCTCCAGACATCCTTGACCGTAGCCTCCCCGCGCTCAAACGCGCGGCTTTCGTCCTGCAGCAGCGGTGCCATCTGCTTTTCGGTTGCCAGGCAGGTCACGGTGACGGTGTCGTCATCCTGCAGCGGCTGGCCGCCGCGGGTGATGCCGGTCAGCGTATAGCTGCCGTCGTTCTCCTGCACCTGCACGGCAATGCCGCTGACCACCGGCAGGGAACCGCGGTTGAACGGGGTAAAGCCGCCCTCGCAGCCTTCCACAAAGGCGCGCACGGTGTCCTTCAGCTCGGCACCCGTCATGGTGCGCCGGTACGACATAAGCCCGTTGGGCATGATCATGGCGCGCGCCGTTGTCTGGGTATAGTCTGCCTGCAGCACGCTGCCGGTAAAGCTGCTGGCGGGTGCTATCAGCACGTCGGTGCCGTACAGCCCGCGCAGCGTGTTTGCCATGACCGAGAAGGACGCATTGCCGCCGTTTTTGTGGAACACGTTGGAATAGGCGGTTTCACTGGTCAGCACAACGTCACTTGTGTCGGGCGTTTCCTCGGTCAGAAGGCGGGCGTTGAACACACGGTAGGCCTGCCCGGCGTCATATTCGCCCGCGATCATCTTGGAAACCACATCCTGGGAGATGGCAAAGAAATCGTTGGAGGCGATGCGGATGAACATGTGGTTTTCTTCCACCACCGAGCGCACGTCCTTCATGGTGTCGGTCAGGCGGTAGCTGACATTCTGGCTGTAGCTCAAAAGATCCTGCCCGTCCGCGAGGATCTGCTCCTGCGCTCCCTCCGACAGCATGACGTGCAGGACCTGCATTGCCTTTTCGCGCCGGGCGGCGTCCTGCTGCAGGTCGCGGTTCAGCGCCACCTGGAAGTAGGGGGTAGTCATCAGCCATTTTTCGCCGTTCTGGTTGAAGAACGGCAAAAAGGTCGCGTCGATGCCCTGCTCCCGGAACATCTGTACGCCGGCGGAGCTGCCAAAGTACATGGCAAGCTCCCCCTTGCCGAACATCCCGGTCACGTCGTCGTAATTCAGCTCTAAGTCCGCCGCCGTAAGACCGGTGTCCCGGATGAACTGCTCCATACGCGCAAAGGCACCCGGCCAGACGGTATCATCCAGCCCGACACGGGCGGTGCTGGCGGGGTAGCTGTAGGCGGTGCGCCATTTGCGCCCTTCCGTGCTCTTAAGCTCGGTGGCGGAAAGCCCCTGCAGCGTTTCCGCGCAGGTGTAGTCGTACAGATAATCGGCGGTAAAGCCGCGGATGCCCGCTTCGTCAAAGGCTTTGCAGGCAGCGGCAAAGCTGGCATAATCGGTGGGCAGCGGGATACCGTATTCCTCAAAAAGGCCGCGGTTGACCACAAAGCCGTGGGCGTCTGCGCATACGGGCAGCCAGTTTACACTGCCGTCCTCATTTTTAAAGCTGTTGAGGTAGGTATTGTAGACAGCGCCTGCCTCGTTGGTGGTGGCAAGGTTCATCAGGCTGTCCTTCAGGGGGGCCGCATCGTGCAGGGAGAAGCGGCAGCAGGTTATAATGTCCGGCAGACCGCCGTTTTCCTGCAAGAATTTGTAAAAGTCCAGATCGTTGTTGCCCACGATAAACTCAATGTTTACGTCCGGCAGCCGCGCCTGCACGTAGGGGGCGTACTTTTCGTAGAGGCTGTTGGACCACAAATAGACCTGAATGGTGTCGGCGTCCTCCTGTGCCTGCACCGCCTCGGTGCTTTTCCCGGCGCAGCCGGTCAGCAGGAACAGACCCAGCACCGTGGCTGCAAGCAGGGAGGAAATTCTGTGCAGTGGTTTCTTTTTCATCCGGTTTTTCTCCTTATTTTTTTGACGGTCTGCTATATAGGCTGTGACGCAGGAAAAAACGCCTTCAGGACATGGCGGACCCATGCCTGAAAGCGCTGTCTGACCGTATTAAACAATATCCGCGGGCAGCAGAAAACAGCAGAGCGTCATAGATGCCCTGCTTTGTGCCGCCGGTGTAGCGATGTGTTTTCACCCTCGTCAACTCCTGCCCCCAAAAGGACGCGAAGCTACCGGCGGCAGTAAAACAACAATTTCTTGTTGGCAACTGGCTGACCCGATGGGCCCCTATAGCTTTGCGTCGCCGGTTTGCACCGGGTTTGCCTGTGGACTTGTAGAGAAATAGTATACCACATAAGATGGTTTTTGACAAAGCGAAAGCGGAAATAAATCCGCTTGCACGCACAACAGGCAAAAACGCGCCCCTTGGCCCCCTCTGCGGGGGAGGCCGCCCACCACAAAAAACGTAGGGGCGGATTCCATATCCGCCCGTGCCCGCTTGCGGCAAGGCAAACTTCCGCGGGCGCATATAGAATGCGCCCCTACGGATTTCGTTTTCGACATCGGCCTTGCCGGTTCTGGGTGATACAACAAAAAAAGAATCTGTGACATCTTAGATGTCACAGACTCTTGGTGCGCGGTACAGGACTCGAACCTGTGACCTCCTGCACGTCAAGCAGATGCTCTACCAGCTGAGCTAACCGCGCTTATTGCGCCGCCTCTTGGCGACGCATATTATTATAGCAGAACGACTTCCAAATTGCAAGCCCTTTTTCCAAAAAAATTCAAATTTTTTCTGCGTTGCGCAAATCGCCCCGGCAGCGCCAGACCGCCAGCAGGATAAACACAAAGCATACGACCCAGGTCGTCGGCTCACAAAAGCAGACCGCGCGGTAGCCCCGGACCGGCACGAGCCATACGGCAAAGATCACCTTGCCCACAAGCTCCAGCCCGCTGGCCAGCAGCGGCTCTACCGTGTGCCGGATGCCCTGCAGCATGTTGCGCAGAATGACCAGCACGGCCATCGGCGGGATGATTGGTGCGCTGATTTTCAGGTACAGCAGCGCGTTGGAGATAATGACCTCGTCCGTGCTGCCCGTGATGCCGCGGATGGCGGCCCCGCCCAGCAGGAAGGTGAACGCCATCACAAACACCCACCACACAAAATAGATCGCAAGCGCGGCCTTGACGCTCTGCCAAATGCGGCTGCGGCGGCCCGCACCTAAGTTCTGGCTGCTGAACGTCGCCACGCCGATGCCCAGCGCACCGCCCGGGATAAAGTACAGCTCCGCCAGGCGGCGCGCGGCGGTCTGCGCCGTGATGTAGACGCTGCCCAGCGCGTTGATGCTGCTTTGCAGCGCCACGCTGCCCAGATTGTAGATGGCGCTCATCAGCCCCATGCTCAGGCCCGCCCAGAACATGTTGGTCACGGCGCGGGGCGCGGCGGCCCCGAGCAGCCGGGGCGTAAAGTGCAGCTCCGGGTAGCCGCGCAGGAGGTACACAACGCCCAGCACGGCGCTGATGCCCTGCGCCAGCACCGTGGCAATGGCCGCGCCGCGCACGCCCAGCCCCAGCGGCCCCATGAACGCGGCGTCCAGCCCGACGTTCAGCACGCTGCTGAACAGCAGGAACAGCAGCGGCGTCACGCTGTTGCCGACGGCGCGCAGCAGCGCAGCCTCCATATTATAAAGCATTGTCAGCGGGATGCCCAGCAGAATGACGGTCAGGTAGGCGGACGCGCCGCCCCATGCCTGTGCAGGGACCTGCAAAACGGTCAGCAGCGCGTCGCGGCCCAGCAGGGAGCACCCCGTCAGCACCAGCGACACCGCCGCCGACAGCGTGACCATCCAGCCCACGGCGCGGCGTATCCCGCTTTCATCGCCCGCGCCAAAATAGCGGCTGACCGTCAGCGCCAGGCCGTTGTTCATGCCGAAGGCAAAGTTCATGATAAGCCCGTACAGCGCCGCCGTCGCGCCGATCTCCGCCAGCGCGGCGGAGCCCAGCAGGTGCCCGGCCAGCGCAGTGTCGGTCAGGTTGTACAGCTGCTGCAAAAGGTTGGAGCAGAACAGCGGCATCGAAAATTGCAGCACCAGGCGGAACGGGTCGCCCTGGGTCATATCCAGCACACGGCTTTTGTGCGCGGTGGCCATAATGTAACATCTCCTTTATTGGTTGCAGGGTCTATTATACGGGACGGCACGGGGCGTGTCAATCGGATTGTTCCGGCACGGGACCCGGACAAAACCGCCGGGAACGCGGAAAGGGACGTGTGGAATTTTCCCAAACAATCAAATTCTTTTGCGGATGGAAAGCCGGGCCCGGGTGTCGTATAATGCAGACGAAAAGCAAATGCTGCAACACTGTTATTTTGCAAAGAAGGAGAGAGCTTATGCAAACCTGTACACTGGCAGTCGACATCGGCGCGTCCAGCGGGCGGCACATCGCAGGCACCGTGCAGAACGGAAAAATCACCCTGCAGGAGGTCTACCGCTTCGAAAACGGCGTCCACCGCGAGAACGGCCACCTCTGCTGGGACATCGACACCCTCGCGCAAGAGGTCGTCAACGGCCTGAAGGCTGCACACGACGCAGGCTTTGCCCCCGCGACCATCGGCATCGACACCTGGGCCGTCGATTTTGTCCTGCTGGATGCGGACAATAAGCGCATCGGCGACGCCGTCGCCTACCGCGACGAGCGCACCGAGGGCATCCGCGAGGCGCTGGAAAAGGAATACGGCCTGACCTTTGCCGACCACTACGCCCGCACCGGCATCCAGTACCAGCCGTTCAACACGGTCTACCAGCTGATGGCGCTCAAAAACGAGCACCCGGAGCAGCTGGCCGCCGCCAAAACGTTCCTGATGGTGCCCGATTACCTGAACTACCTGCTCTGCGGCGTGCCCGCCAATGAGTACACGAACGCCAGCACCACGGCGCTGGTGGGCGCGGACAGCAGGGACTGGGACGATGTACTGATCGAAAAGCTGGGTCTGCCGCGCGGCATCTTCCAGCCCATCAAGACCGCCGGTACGGTGCTGGGGCATCTGACGCCGGAAATTCAGAAGGCTGTCGGCTTTGACGCCGAGGTCATTCTGCCCGCGACCCACGACACCGGCTCGGCGTTCCTCGCCGTGCCCGCGCGGGATGAGTACGCCGCTTACCTGTCCAGCGGCACATGGAGCCTGCTGGGCGTGGAAAACGCAGCGGCCATCACCGGCCCGGACAGCTGCGCCGCCAACTTTACGAACGAGGGCGGCTATGAATACCGCTACCGCTACCTGAAAAACATCATGGGCCTGTGGATGATCCAGTCCGTCCGCCGTGAGCTTGGCGAAAAGACCGGCACCCGCCCGAGCTTCCCGGAGCTGATCGCCGCCGCGAAGGAGGCCGCCGACTTCCCCAGCTGCGTTGACCCCGATGACAACCGCTTCTTAGCGCCTGCCTCCATGATCGAAGAAGTCAGGGCCGCCTGCGCCGACACGCACCAGCCCGTGCCCGCCGCCACCGGCGAGGTCATGCAGTGCGTCTACAACTCCCTAACGCAGGACTACCGCCGCGCCGTGGAGACCTTGCAAAGCCTGACCGGCAAGACCTACACAAGCCTGAACATCGTCGGCGGCGGCAGCCAGGACGGCTACCTGAACCAGCAGACCGCCAACGCCACCGGCCTGACCGTGTTTGCAGGCCCCACCGAGGGCACAGCGCTGGGCAACCTGATGGTGCAGTTCATCCACAGCGGCGATTTTGCCGACCTGGCCGAGGCCCGCGCCGCCATCCGGCGCAGCTTTGAAATTAAAGAGTATCAGCCGGAGTAAACGACCCGGCGGGGTGGGGGCACCCCGCCCTACATCCAACCGTAGGGCGGCATGCCCTCATGCCGCCGCCAGCCTGCCGTTCACCCCCGGTTTGTAGGGGAGGGTCTTGACCCTCCCGTGCCCGCGCCCGACACCGTATACTTCCCGGGAGGGATAAATCCCTCCCCTACACGCACATCACAACAAATCCATATACAGGAGGTCCCACCATGTTAGTCGAAACCAAAGCCCGCGTTGGCGTGTTCGCCATTGCGCTGGGCGCTTACCTGCCGCAGTTCCCCACGCTGGTCCCCGAGTTTGAGGGCCAGTACGCCGCCTTCAAAAAGACGCTGCCCGACACCGTCGAGGTCATCGACGGCGGCATCGTCACCACCAAGGAGCAGTCCATGGCCGCGGGCGATAAGTTCCGCACCGCCGACGTTGACCTTGTCATTCTGCAGCTGCTGACCTACGCTACCTCTTACAATATGCTGCCCGCCGTGCGCGACCTCGACGTGCCCGTTGTCCTCGTCAACGTGCAGAAGAAGAAGGCCCCCGACTACGCCAACACCGACACCCCCACCTGGCTGGGTGAGCTGTACGCCTGCGGCGCTGTCGGCGAGATGGTCGCTGACCTGGAGCGCGCCGGTAAGCGCCACGCCGTCATCACCGGCGTTGTCGAGGGCGGTGACCCCGCCGTGCAGGCCGAAATCAACGACTGGTGCAAGGCCGCGCAGGTGCGCCGCCGCTTCCGTGATACGAACCTTGCGCAGATCGGCCGCCCGTACCCCGGCATGATGGATCTGTACATCGACGAGACGAATCTGTACAACCGTATGTGGCTCTACACCAAGCAGTTTGACTGGGAGAAGATGTGGGCCATCGCCGACAACATCGCCGACGAGGACGCCATCCGCGCCAAGGCGCAGGACATTCTGGACACCTTCGATATTGAGGGCGGCGGCACGGTGGAAAAGGTCTGGGATATGGCCCGCTACGTTGTCGCATTTGAGCAGTGGGTCAGGGACGAGAAGATCGCCTTCGTCGCCAGCCACTACGACGGCTTCGCCAAGGGCGTGGCCGGTAAGCTGGACTCGATGCTGATCCCCGCGTTCTCGATGCTCATCAAGCAGGGCACGGCCTGCGCCGTCGAGGGCGACATCAAGGTCGCGATGGCTATGTCCATCCTCAAGACCATTGCGGGCTGCGGCCAGCTGAGCGAGATGTACTCCATCGACTTCAATGAGGACATCTGCATCATCGGCCACTCCGGCTCCGGCGACGCCGACATCTCCACGGCCAGAAAGCCGACCATGAAGATCGTGCCCGTGTTCCACGGCAAGACCGGCGGCGGCTACCTGACCCAGTTCTACCCGCCGGTGGGCGATGTGACCTATCTGGCCATCACGCAGGACAAGGACGGCCACTTCAAGTTTGTCGTGGCCGAGGGCGTCAACGAGCCCGGCCCGATCTTCACCTTCGGTGACACGAACATGCGCACCCGCTTCAGCTGCGGTGCCCGCGAGTTCGTCAACCGCTGGAGCGAGGCCGGCCCCACCCACCACATGGCCGCCGCCACCGGCCACCACATCGACACGATTTTGAAGGTTGCCGAGATCTTCAACGTGCCGGTGGATGTGATCACGCGCTGATTTATAATCGATGCACGGTAGGGGCCGGGCATGCCCGGCCCTCAACATAAAAATTATGACCCGTAAATGGGCAGCTGCGCAAGGTGGCGGGCCGGACATGTCCGGCCCCTACGGACGCGGCAAAAAGCAAAAAAGGAGCAGAAATTATGTCTACGATTTATGAAATTCCCTGCGTCAAGGGCTTTATCCGCATGTGCAACGATGGCTGGCTGCAGGGCTGGCACGAGCGCAACGGCGGCAACCTGACCTACCGCATGACCGGGGAGGACGTCGCCGCCTGCCGTCCCTACTTCGACGCCGAGCCGCGCGAGTGGGTCAACATGGGCGTGCAGGCCGATAATCTGGCCGGTGAGTACTTCATCACCACCGGCTCCGGCAAGTTCTTCCGCAACGTCGAGCCTGACCCGATCCACAGCATCGGCATTGTGGAGATCAACGACAAGGGCGACAGCTGGCGCATCGTCTGGGGTCTGGCCGACGGCGCACGCCCGACGTCCGAGTTCCCCAGCCATTTCATGAACCACAGCGTCCGCAAGGCCGCTACCAACGGCGCGAACCGCGTTATTTATCACTGCCACGCCACCAACGTCATTGCGCTGACCTACATCCTGCCGCTTACGGACCGTGACTTCTCCCGCGCCCTGTGGCAGAGCGCTACCGAGTGCCCCGTCGTTTTCCCCGAGGGTGTTGGCGTCTGCCCCTGGATGGTCCCGGGCGGCGCGGACATCGCCATGGCAACCTCCGAGAAGATGAAAACCTATCAGGCCGCTATCTGGGCACAGCACGGCCTGTTTGCCTCCGGCCCTGACTTTGACATCACCTTCGGCCTCGCCCACACGATTGAAAAGAGTGCCGAGATCTACGTCAAGGTCCTGTCCATGGGCGGCGGCCTGATCCGCCAGACCATCACCGACGATGACCTGCGCGCCATTGCCCACGACTTCGGTGTCACCCTCAACGAGAACTTCCTCGACTAACATTACGAGCAAAACGCCCCTGACCGAACGGTCAGGGGCGTTTTGCTGTACAAAAAGGCTTCCCCATCGGGGGAAGCTGTCACCGAAGGTGACTGATGAGGGCCGAACCCTCTGTGGCAACCCGTTTGCGGGCAACCGCGGCAAGCTCTCCCCTCATCCGGCCCTGCGGGGCCACCTTCTCCCCCAGGGGGAGAAGGCTTCAGGGCTTCTTCTTTGGAATATGAACCTCCGGGATGGCGACGTTTTCATAGTTGATGGACTTGTGCTTCTCCGGGATCTCGGGGGCGTCGTTGTGGGTGACCTGGCCGGTGTGGACCTCGGGCAGGGCAACGTCGTCACTGTGGACACGGTAGCGCTGTTTTTTCAGCGCCTCGCGCAGCTTGCGGAACATCAGAAGGACCTCCCAATTAGATAAAGTTGATAAAGAAGGTGATGACCAGACTGTTGAGGAAGTCCGCAAACAGACTGCCTACCAGCGGGATCAGCAGATACGCCTTGACCGACGGGGCATACTTTTCGCACAGGGCCTGCATGTTGGCCATGGCGTTGGGCGTCGCGCCCATGCCAAAGCCGCAGACGCCCGCTGCAATGACCGCAGCGTCATAGTCGCGGCCCATGATGTTGAAAATCACAAAGTAGGTGAACAGGAAAATCAGCAGCGTCTGGCCCGCCAGCAGGATGATGAGCGGCAGTGCCAGCGCGGCCAGCTGCCACAGCTTCAGCGTGATCATGGCAATGCCCAGGAACAGCGACAGGCTGATGCCGCCGATGTCGTTGATCTCGCCCATGTGGGTCGTGAATTTGTGGGTGAATTCGCCGATGTTGCGCATACACGCCGCGGCGATCATCGCGCCGATATAAATGGGGAACGTCAGCCCGGTCATGGCCAGCGCCTTGGAGATGAACGTGCCGATGCCGATGGCGATAATCAGCTGGAACACAGCAGCCGGGTACATGCTGGTGTGGCGCTCATGCTTGATTTCTTCCTCCACCAGCAGGCTGTCGTCCTCGGGCACAACGGTGTCCAGCAGCTTGCGGCGCTCAATGAGCAGACGGCCCGTCGGGCCGCCCATGACGCTGCCCGCAATCAGGCCGTAGGTGGCCGCCGCCGTGCAGAGCGTGGTCGCGCCCGCAACGCCGAAGTCCTCCAGCACGGGGCCGAACGCGCCCGCCGTGCCGTGGCCGCCGACCATCGGGATGGAACCGGTGCACAGACCGATCATCGGCGAGATGCCCAGCAGATCCGCCAGCCCGACGGCGAGGAAGTTCTGGCACAAAATGAGCGCAACGACCAGCCCCAAGAAGAGGATCAGCGATTTGCCGCCGCTTTTCAGCACCTTGAGGTTGGCCTGAAAGCCTACCGAGGTGAAGAAGAACACCATGCAGACTTCCTTTAAAATGTCGTCAAATTCAAACTCGGCAATGCCGGTCACATAGCAGAGACAGGTGAAAACGGCAAACAGCACGCCGCCGATGACCGGCGCGGGAATGCAGAATTTTTCCAGAAAGCCGATGCGCGCCTTCAAAAAGCGGCCCAGCATCAGCACGCAGACCGCCGCAAACAGCGTCTGGTACATATCCAGTGAGATGATCATGCGGCGGCCTCCTGTTCAGGGGACGCGCCCGTCTCCGGCCCTGCAGGGGTGATGCCCTGCGCGGTGTAGTACGCAGCGGCCCCGGTGTGGTAGGGGATAACGCTCTGCGCGGCGGCCACGGCGGGGTCGGTCACCAGCGGCACCGGCACGGCGGCAGCCACGGCGTCCACGCTGTCAAAATACCGGGCAGTCAGCCTTTGGACGGTCTCGTCGGACAGCGCGTTCGACGCCAGCAGAAGCGCCTGCACGCTGACGGTCCAGACGTCCTCACCCTGACCGGCGTAGGTCCCGGCGGGGATAACGCAGGCGCGGTAGGCCGGGTAGGCCGCCAGCAGCCGCGCACCGACACCCCCATCGACGGAGAGCAGACGGATGGCGCAGGTCTCGGCCAGTTGCTCCAGCGCGTCGGCGTGCAGACCGGCGGTGACGAACATTGCGTCGATCGTGCCGTCGGCCAGCCGGGCGGCAGCGTCGGTGTAGTTCAGGTTTACAGTGTGTACCAGGCGGTTGTTCAGGCCGCAGGCGGCCAAAACCTGCCCGGCGTTCTGCTCGGTGCCGGATTCCTCCTCGCCGACGCTGAGCGTGCAGCCCTGCAGCTCCTCCAGCGTCGTAATGCCGGAGTCGGCCCGGACAACGACCTGCACGGCCTCCTCATACAGGGTGGCCACGGCGCTGAAGCTGCGCTCGGTGCTCTCGTGGGCAAAGACGCCGCTGCCGTCGTAGGCATCCTGCGCCATGTCGGACTGGGCAACGGCCAGCTGTAAATAGCCGCCCGCCAGCAGCCGCAGGTTGGCGGCGGACCCGGCGGTCTGTTTGACCTCGATGGTGCTGTTCTGGGCGGCCATGGCGGTACCAAACGCATTGTACACGCCGCCTGCAGCCGCAGCCCCCAGCCGCAGCCGCGACGACGCGCAGCCCGCCAGCAGGACCGCGGCGGACAGGACGGCAATGATACGGAACAGATGTTTTTTCAATCGTACACCTCTCTGAAATTCTTTAGGCTCCCCTTGAGGGGAGCTCCGCCCGCAGGCGGTGAGGGGTGGGCCGCGGCAACCCTTTTATAGGTCGGCTGCCAGCCACCCTTCCGGCCCTGCGGGGCCACCTCCCCTCAAGGGGAGGCAGGGATGGCGGCAGTTATTTCCCCACCACATCCCAATGCTTATCGTTCCTGTTCAGCACCTCGCAGCCGGTTTCGGTCACCAGGACGAGGTCCTCCACGCGGACGCCGAACTCGCCGGGCAGGTAGACACCCGGCTCAATCGAAAAGATCATGCCGGGTCTGGCTACGGCGGTGTTCGCGCTGCTGACGTCGCCCTTCTCGTGGTCGGTCTGGCCGATGAAATGCCCCAGACGGTGGTTGAAATACGCGCCGTAGCCCGCTTCCGTAATCAGGTCGCGCGCGGCAGCGTCCAGCTCACACAGGCGCACGCCGGGCTTGATGAGCGCCTCGGCAGCCTCATTCGCGCGGCGTACCAGATCGTGCACGGCGGCCTGCTTTTCAGTGGGCTGGCCGCAGAACCAGGTGCGGGTCATGTCGCTGCAATAGCGGCTCTTCACGCAGCCCATGTCAAACAGCACGCAGTCGCCCTCTTTTAACACGGTGTCGTCCGGCTCGTGGTGCGGGTCGGCAGCGTTGGCACCAAAGGAGACGATCGTCGTAAAGCTCGGCCCCTCGCAGCCGTGGGCACGGAACTGCGCGTCGATAAACTCGGCGACCTCGCGTTCGGTCATGCCGGCCTTTATATAGTGCTTCGCGGCCTCGTTCACCGCGTCGTTGATGCGGGACGCCTCGCGCATGAGGGCCTGCTCCTCGGCGTCCTTGCAGGCGCGGCAGTCGTCCACGCAGTCGCTGGACAGCACGACCTGCATACCGGGGTGGGTCTCCATCAGCGGGATCAGAAACTTAGCGGGCCACTCCTTGTCAATGCCCAGCGGCCTGCCCGCGTCCACGACCTCGGCAATCTGCGCCACGGGCTTGTCCGTGTCGGTGTGCCAGACGGTCCTGCACGGCGGCTCGGGCACATTGAACAGTCTGTTCAAAAACAGCACCGGCTCGCCCTCGGTGGGCAGGTAGAGCGCCAGCAGACGCTCATAGGGCTCCACGGCGACGCCGGTCAGATACCACACGCTCTTGGGGTCGCAGACGATCATCTGCGTCAGTCCCTGCGCGCGCAGGGCAGCACGGACACGGTCCATGCGTTCGGTTTTCAACATACAAATGCCTTCTTTCCCATAATTCCTTAATTCAGTTTTCCGCGGGCTTCATTGCACTTTTGCGGTACTGCTGGGGGCTTTGGCCCACCATGGCGGTAAAGCGGGTCGAGAAGTTGCTCTCATCCCCAAAGCCGACCTGGTGCGCGATCTCACAGACGGAGAAATCCGTCAGCACCAGCAGCTCCTTGGCGCGTGTGATCCGCGTGGACAGCAAAAAATTGTAGGGCGTTGTGCCCATGTACTGGCGGAACAGCCGCAGGAACCAGCTCTTGCTCACCGGCGTCTGGGCCAGCAGGCTGTCCAGCGACAGCGGCTCGGCATAGTGCTGGCGGATGTACTCGGCGGCCTGTTCGATCAAGGTGCGATTGGAGCGGCTCTCGTCCCCGGCCAGCAGCTGGCGGGCCATCAGGGCCAGCATCCGGTGCAGGGCCAGGCAGATCTCGATCTGTGCGGCGGCGCCGTGCTCCCACTCGGCGGCCAGTGACTCAAACAGCGGCTGCATTTCCAGCCGACTGACCGTAACGGGGGACAGCCGCCCCTGCGGCTGCAGTACCTCGGCCAGATTGGCGACGCCCGCGCCGTCCAGATGCGCCCAGTAGTGGTGCCAGTGGTCCTGCCCGGGGGCAGTGCAGTAGCTTTGGGGGGTGCGGCAGTTCAACAGCAGGGCGCTGCCGGCGGGCAGCTCCACGCGCTGGTCGTTCTGCTCGATCAGACCGGAGCCGGACAGCGTATAAAACAGCAGATAACTTTCCTTATCGGTACGGGCCGTGGCAAAATGGGCGCGGCCATAAAAGTTGCCGGCCTCGGTGCAGTAAAACGGCTGTGCCAGCGCCGCCGCGCCGGGGGTGGCGCGCAGCCAGGTGCTGCGTTCCTCCACGTCCATATTATAGGTCAGCATAGTGGCGGTCCCTCCCTTGCTTATATGAACATGATAGAAACAAACCGCGCGTTTGTCAATAAAAAATAGAAAAAGCCTTCCCTATAAAAGAAAAGCGGGCAGGGGAGCGGCGGAACGCCCCGCGGCGTGCGCAAGAACAGGAAACCGTTCAGCCGGACGAGGGGGAAATACCGCGGGTGACCCCGCCCGCCTTGACAACGCCGCTCTTTTGTCCTATACTGATACACAGGTTAAACCTGGGTTTAAGTCATAGGAGGAAAACACATGGCCTATACAGTGGGGGAGATGGCGCGGCGGCTGGGTGTGCCCGCATCGACGATCCGCTATTACGATAAGGAAGGGCTGCTTCCCTTCGTCGGGCGCTCGTCCGGCGGCATCCGCGTTTTTACGGAGAAGGACTTCGAGTGGCTGCGCATCATCGAGTGCCTGAAAAAGACCGGCATGTCCCTCAAGGATATCCGCGAATACATCGAGCTGGCCATGCAGGGCGATGAGACCATTGCCCGGCGGCTGGAGCTGTTCCGTAAGCAGCGCACCGTGCTCGAGACCCGCATGGCTGAATTGCAGCAGACGATGGACACCCTGGACTACAAGTGCTGGTTCTATGAGACCGCCGCCGCCCGCGGCAGCACCGAGGGCATCAGCGACCTACCCGACGAGGCTCTGCCCGAGGCCCTGCGCCCCGTGCGGGAGCGTCTGCGCGCCGCCGCGGAGGCGGAGACAGAAGAAGTATGACCCCAAAACGCCGCCCCTGCAAAAAGGTGCGGTGTTTTTTGCGCCCCAGGTGTGCCGACTATAACAACCCGCCCCGCAAAAATCCTGCCGCCACCGCTATATCTGGTGCTGCAGCGTACAATCCGCCACCAGACAAAACGGAAAATCTCAAAAAATCCTGCCGCGGAGTGTTAAACACAGCACAATTCCCGTAAAGATGCAAAAAATACGGAAAATATCTGCGTGAAACTTTCCATTGACACCCCGCGCGCCCTGTGGCAGAATGACGGTAAGAACCTGATTGTGTAAAGGAGAGATCCCTATGACCCCTGAACTTCGCTGGCTGAGTGACCCCACCGTCTTTGCCGTGAACCGGCTGGACGCACACTCTGACCATCTCTGCTGCCGCACCTTGGACGAGGCCGAAAGCGGCCTGACATCGCTGCGCCAGTCACTGGACGGCGCATGGCGCTTTGCGTGGAGCGCCAACCCTGCCGCCCGCCCGGCGGATTTCTGGCAGCCGGACGCCGACCTGTCCGGCTTCGGTACGATCCGCGTGCCCGGGCACATTGAGCTGCAGGGCTACGGTCAGCTGCAGTACACCAACACTCTCTACCCGTGGGATGGCCGCAGCTGCCTGCGCCCGCCGCAGGTCGATTGGGACGATGACCCCGTGGGCAGCTATGTCAAGGAGTTTGATCTGGACGAGTCCCTGCGCGGCCAGCGCGTCAGCGTCAGCTTTCAGGGCGTGGAGCAGGCCATGTACCTGTGGTGCAACGGCCAGTTCGTCGGCTATGCCGAGGACAGCTTCACCCCGTCGGAATTCGACCTGACACCGTATATCAAGGACACGGACAACCGCCTCTGCGTCGAGGTCTACAAGCGCAGCAGCGCCGCCTGGATCGAGGATCAGGACTTCTTCCGCTTCTCGGGCCTCTTCCGCTCGGTCTACCTGTACGCAAAGCCCAAGGTCCACATCAACGACATCTGGCTCAAGGCCGACCTTGCCGCCGACAACACCACCGGCCTGCTGACGCCCCTCGTCAAGCTGGACGGCGAGACCGACGGCGCGTCGGTTGCCCTCGTCGTGACCGACCCCGAGGGCTACGCCGTCTACGAGGGCCCCGCCGCGGGCGATACGATTGAGATCGAAGGCATCCAGCCGTGGAGCCATGCGGCGCCGGTGCTCTACCACGCCGTACTGACCCTGCGCGATGCCGACGGCGTTTTACAGGAGGTCGTGCCCTACGACATCGGCTTCCGCCGCTTTGAGATGATAAACGGCGTTATGTGCCTGAACGGGGAACGGGTCGTGTTCAACGGCGTCAACCGCCACGAGTGGAACGCCGACAGGGGCCGCGCCATCGGCGCCGACGACATGCACGCCGCCATGGCCGTGTTCAAAAAGAACAACATCAACGCCGTGCGCACCTGCCACTACCCCGACCAGAGTCTGTGGTATGACCTGTGTGACCGGAACGGCATCTACATGATCGACGAGACGAACCTCGAAAGCCACGGCAGCTGGCAGAAGCTCGGCGCGGTGGAGCCGAGCTGGAACGTGCCCGGCAGCCTGCCCGAGTGGAAGGACTGCGTCGTGGACCGCGCCCGCAGCATGTTTGAACGCGACAAGAACCACGCCGCCGTCCTGATCTGGTCCTGCGGCAATGAGAGCTACGCGGGCGAGGATATTCTCGCCATGTCGCAGTTCTTCCACGACCACGACCCGGGCCGCCTCGTGCATTATGAGGGTGTGTTCCACTGCCGCGCGTTCGACGCCATCAGCGACATGGAAAGCCGGATGTACGCCAAGCCGTGGGAAATCCGCGAGTATCTCGAATCCCACCCGAAGAAGCCCTTCATTCTCTGCGAGTATATGCACGATATGGGCAACTCGCTGGGCGGCATGGAGAGCTATGTGCGCTTGGCCGACGAGTTCGACCAGTACCAGGGCGGCTTCATCTGGGACTACATGGACCAGGCGCTCCGGCACACCGACGCGCTTGGCCGCAGCGTGCTGGGCTACGGCGGCGACTTTGCGGACCGCAACACCGATTACAACTTCAGCGGCAACGGCATTGTCTACGCCGACGGTGCCGAGAAACCCGCCATGCAGGACGTGCGCTACTGGTACGACACCCCCGCCCGCCGCGCCGCCCACGATGCCCGCAACGCCGCAGCCGCCGCCCGGGCGGACCGCGACGCGGCCAAAGCACAGGCCGCCCGCAAGCCCGGCACGTTGACCGTGACCGAGGGCGACGGCAACCTCGGCGTCAGGGGCGACGGGTTTGAAATTCTCTTTTCCGCGGGCGAGGCCGGGCCGTCGTCGCTGACCGTCAACGGCAGCGAGTGGCTCTGGCGTGCCCCGCGCCCGGCGTTCTGGCGCGCCGCCACCGACAATGACCGCGGCTGCGGCTTCCCGCAGAAAGCGGCGGCCTGGCTGGCGGCGGATGTCTACCTGCAGAACCTCGGCTTTGCGGTCTTGCAGAAATCCGCCGACGGTGTGCAGGTGCGCTATACCTACGGCGTGCCCACCGTGCCCGGCGCTAAGGCCGAGCTGACCTACACCGTGGAGCCGCAGGGCACGCTGCTGGTCGAGGCCGTCTATCATGGCGTGCCCGGTGCGCCCGAGCTGCCCTGCTTCGGCGTAAAATTCCAGACGTTTGCCCCCGTGGCCCGCACGCTCTGGACCGGCCTTTCGGGCGAGACCTACCCGGATCGCTGCAAGGGCGGCGTCTTTGGCTGCCATGAGGAGGTGCCGCATATTGAACCGGCTCTCGTCCCGCAGGACTGCGGCCTGCATGTGGGCACCCGTCAGTTCACGCTGGAGCAGCACAACGCCTGTGGTCAGACGGTGGCTGCGCTGACGATTGAACAGACCGACGCGCCGTTTGCCTTCAGCGCACTGCCCAACACTGCGCAGGAGATCGAGGCCGCCCAGCACATCACCGAGCTGCCCGCCACGGGCCGCACGAGCGTGACGATCTTGGGCGCAGCCCGCGGCGTCGGCGGCATCGACAGCTGGGGCACCGATGTGGAGGAGCCTTACCGCGTCAGCGGGGAAGGAGAGCACCGCGTCGCGTTCCGCATCGTGTTGTAAATACCCTAAAGGCAGCACCGTCTGCGCTGCACCTGCCCATAAAAACACAAGCCGCCCGTGTCAGCCTGACACGGGCGGCTTTGCTGTCTTATGCGCGTTTAATCCAGACGGAACACCTGCTCCAGCTTGGGCTGGGCGCCGGTCACGGGGTCCATTTCCAGCTCCAGAATGTCCTTCATGTAGTCGTTCCAGCGGTCCACAACGGGGCTTTCGGCCTGCACCTTCTCGGCGTAGGCAACGCCCTTCGCGCACTCATAGTAGCCGAACAGCTCGTCGTTACAGTAGAAGATGCTGTAGTTGCAGATGCCCGCAGCCTTCAGCACCTCGACCATCTCGGGCCAGATCTCCGCGTGGCGGCGCTGATATTCCGCTTTGCAGCCGGGCTTGATGCGGCCCTTCCATGCTATATGCTCCATTGGTATGCACCTCACAGGATGATTTTCAGACCGTCAAAAAATTGCATTCTTGCCTTCTTGCTTATGTAGGGGCGACCATGGGTCGCCCGTCAACTTACCGCAGCAACGCTTTTTTCGACAGTCTGAATTTTGTCTTTATTGTACGGCGCGCAGCGGCGGTTTGCAACGTGGAATAGTACAGATTTCTTTGGGGAAATTCCACTTGCCGCACCCGGCGCACAGCCCGTCACATCAGCGGGCTGAACAGCCGCAGCACGCAGTCCCAGCCGCGCACGGCCAGGCTGCGGGTGTCGGCGTACTCCTGCGTGACCTCGCGGCAGACGGGGAACAGCGCGTCAAAATCGCGGCGCACATCGGCCACGGCGCTGCAGCCGCTGAACCAGCAGGCGTTCTCAAAGTGCAGGTACAGGCTGCGGAAGTCAAAATTGATCGTACCCACAACGGCTTCCGTGCCGTCGGCTACGCATTGCTTCGCGTGGATGAACCCGGGCGCGTACTCATAAATGCGCACGCCGCTCTTGGCAAGGCTGGCGTAATAGCTGCGCGTGACCGAGAAGATCAGCTTTTTGTCCGGGATGCCCGGCGTGATGATCCGCACATCAACGCCGCTGGACGCGGCCAGCCGCAGTGTGCGCTGCATCTCGTCACTTAAAATAAGGTAGGGCGTTGTAATGTAGACGTAGTCCTTCGCGCTGCGGATCATGTTCAGGTAGACGTTCTCGCCGGTGGCCTCGTCGTCCAGCGGATTGTCCGCGTAGGGCAGCACCACGGCATTCTCCCGCGCGGTGTAGGGTACATCGGGCAGATAGCGCTCGACCTCGGGTGCGGCCTTCTGCGTTGCGCCCCACAGCTCTAAGAAAATCAGCGTCAGGCCGCGCACGGCGTCGCCCTCCAGCCGGATGCCGCTGTCCTTCCACTGGCCGTAAGGGTGGGTGCGGTTGAAGTACTCCTCCGCCAGATTGTAGCCGCCGGTAAAGCCGACGCGCCCGTCCACAACGGTGATTTTGCGGTGGTCGCGATTGTTCATAAAGACGTTCAAAATCGGGATGACCGGGTTGAACCGGCGGCACTGTATGCCGCGCCCCGCCAGCTTTTTGACAAATTTGCTGTTGATAAACCCGATGCTGCCCACGTCGTCGTAAAATACGCGCACCTCCACGCCGTGGGCGGCGCGCTCGGCCAGAATATCCTCCAGCTCCTGCCAGGCGGAGGCGTCCTCAATGGCGTGGTATTCCATGAAAATAAACTTTTCCGCGCTGCGCAGGGCTGTTTTCTGGGCCTCCAGCGCCTCGCAGGTGTCGCCGTAGAACGTCACATCGGTGTTGTCATAGGCGGGGTAGCCCGCACGGTCCTGCAAATAGCGGGCGTGGTTGCGGGTGATGCGGTCCGGGTAGGGCAGGGCGCGGCGCTGCTGCAAAATGGGTGCGTGATACCGGCGCAGCATCGTCATATTTGCACCAAAACGGCGGCGCATGACGCTGACGGCTCCGCTGCGGCCAAACAGCAGATAGATGGTCAGACCGAAGATGGGAAACAGCAAGATCAGAATAATCCACGAAATTTTATACGCGGAGTTGATATGCAGCCCATATATACGCAGCGTAATCAAAAATGTCAGTACCGACGTGCATACCTGAATGGCGGTGGAGTAGTCGTTCAGCTTGAGGGCAAGCCAAAAGATCCATAAAACCTGCAAAAGTACGCCGATGCCCGCCAGCAGCATCCGGCTGACGCTGTTGGGGATGGCCTCGCGTTTTTCCTCGGTGGTATTTTTCATGTGTGGCCCCTTTTGTGCCGGGCGCGGCCCGGCTGTGTTGATTTTTTATCCAGTATAGCACAAAATCTTGCAGTATACCACACTTTTGCACCGGAATTTGCGGTGTTTTCACAAAAGGAGCGTCCCTGTGGCCGGGCAGGGGAGAGAGGACACGGGAAAATGTGAAATAGCACAAAAATTGCCCGCCTGTAAAATTGGCCTGTATACGCGGAAATCCATACGCGATGCGCCTCGCCGCCCACAGCGGCAGAGACAGCACAGATAAAATAAACGCAATATATGTGCGGTTTTAATTGCGGCGGCGTTGGCCGCGTTTTTTGGCGCGGCGATACAGCCGATTCTTAAAAATGACGGTAATATGTATAGAATTCCGCGTGGCGGCAGAGGGGCAGCGACGGCAAAGCGGTTGGAGTGCAACAGGCAAAACGGTGGGAAATCGAAAATAGAAGCAAAAAAATGTTTTTTGCTGTTTTTACATAAGTCTGTTGAAATTTGGCAGAATATGTGATATTATATTTTCACAAATGAGGACGCACGATGTCCTTACTGAATTTATTGGAGGAATTTGTCATGTTCGAGAAAATTCGCAAAATGAAGAATAAGAAGGGCTTCACCCTGGTCGAGCTCATCGTCGTTCTGGTCATCCTGGCCATCCTGGCCGCCCTGCTGATCCCGGCTCTGACCGGCTACATCGACAAGGCAAACCAGGAGAAGGTTATTGCTGAGTGCCGTTCGGTCGCCATGGCTGCTCAGACTACTGCTTCTGAGTACTATGGCTTGAATAAGGGACTTGATGACACTACAAATCAGGGTACTGCAATTACCCAGATTGACAAGCTGGCAGAGGTTCCGACTACTGCTACTACTGACGGTAAGACTAATCCTAATTGGCATTATACTATTACTGTTGGTACGGGCTACGTTGTTACTGAAGTCATTTTCGATGATGGCACTTCTTCTATCACTTATACGAAGGATGCTTCCGGCGCAACGGAGTTTAGCACTGTGCGTCCATCTGATGGCCTTACTGCTAGCAAGATTACTGGTCCTGCCATTGGCTAAGGATGTAATAATATAGGTCTATTGTAATCCCACCGCCACCCGGCGGTGGGATTTTTTGTGCTTTGTTGTGGTTTCACTCAATTCCATTTCTACTACGGGCACTCCCGCGGGCGGATATGGAATCCGCCCCTACGGTCTGCCAATCCCGTTGTATTCTGCCTGCCGCCAACTTCGGCGGGGTGGGGGCACCCCGCCCTACATCCTACCGAAAAAGGGGAACGTAGGGCGGCCAGCCCTCTGGCCGCCGTGCCCGCTTCCGGCCACAGCAAACCTTCCGTGCAATCCCCCCACCCTCACCCCGCAGACAAAAGCCTCCCTTGTCAAAAGGAGGTGCCGAGCCTGCGAGGCGGAGGGATTCCTGCCCGTCTGCGGGTGTGACAGCGTGCAGGGCATAGCCCGTCGGAATCCCTCCGTCCGCCTGCAGCGTCCACCTGCTCCCCTTCTGGCGCTACGCGCCACCTCCCCCGGCACGGGGGAGTCTGTCTTTGACAAGGGAGGCTTTTCTGCTCCAACCTTAAACTTCACTTCAAATTTCACTCTTGCAAAATCCGGCAAAGTGTGCTACAATCTCATAGCATACCGTTTTAGTGGGAAATATTCCCGCAACCCCAACCAAAAAAGGAGAGTTCCGCCCCATGTCCGAACGCCTGTGGGGAATCCTTGTGGATTCCTTTGGTAAAATATTGCTGCCCGGCCTGACCGTCACCATCCCGCTGACCGCCATCTCGTTCACGCTGGCGCTTATCATCGCGGTGGCGGTGGCGCTGGTGCAGTTTGCCCATGTGCCCGTTTTGCAGCGGCTGGCCCGGTTTTATATCTGGGTCATCCGCGGCACGCCCGTGCTGGTGCAGCTGTTCGTTGTGTTCTACGGCCTGCCCGGCGTCGGCATCCTGATTGAGCCGTTCCCCGCGGCGGTGCTCGTCTTTTCCATCAACGAGGGCGCGTACTGCGCCGAGACCATCCGCGCCGCGCTGGAATCCGTGCCCAAAGGCCAGATGGAGGCGGGGCAGTGCGTCGGCATGAGCTACTTACAGATCATCCGCCGCATCATCCTGCCGCAGGCGCTGCGCACGGCCTTCCCCACGCTGGCCAGTACGCTGATCGCCATGGTCAAGGATACCTCGCTGGCTGCGAACATCACCGTGACCGAAATGTTCATGACGACCCAGCGCATTGTGGCCCGCACCTATGAGCCGCTGGCCCTCTACATTGAGGTCGGTCTGGTTTACCTACTGTTCTGCACCGTGCTGACCCGCCTGCAGGCCGTCGGCGAGCGGTACCTCAACAGCAAGGGCGCGCAAAGGAGCTGAACTATGCTGCAAATCAGAAATCTGCGCAAGTCCTTTGGCGATTTGCAGGTGCTCAAGAGCATCGATCTGGACGTGAACAAGGGCGACGTCGTCGCCATTTTAGGCCCCAGCGGCAGCGGAAAAACAACGATGCTGCGCTGCCTGAACTTTTTGGAAAAGTCCGACGGCGGCACGATGCTGTTTGACGACCAGCGCGTAGACCTGGCCCGCGTCACCCACGCCGAGGCCAACGCCCTGCGCCGCCGCACGGGATTTGTCTTTCAAAGCTACAACCTGTTTGCCAACAAGACCGCGCTGCAAAATGTGACCGAGGGGCTTATCATCGCGCGCAAAATGCCGCGCCGCCGGGCCGAGGAGATCGCCCGCGCCGCGCTGGTCAAGGTCGGCATGGATGACCGCGCCGACTACTACCCCAGCCAGCTTTCCGGCGGGCAGCAGCAGCGCGTGGCGATTGCCCGCGCCATGGCCGCCGAGCCGGAGATCATCTATTTCGACGAGCCTACGTCCGCTTTGGACCCCGAGCTGACCGGCGAGGTGCTGGCCGTCATGCGCAGCCTGGCCGGGGAAGGCCGCACAATGCTGGTCGTGACCCACGAGATGGATTTTGCCCGCCACGCGGCCAACCGCGTGGTGTTCATGGAGCAGGGCGTCATTGTGGAGCAGAACACCGCCGAGGCGTTCTTCAACGACCCGCAGCAGCTCCGCACCAAAGAATTTTTGCAGACCTACAAGCAAAGGAGCCTATTGTAATGAAGAACCTGACCAAGCTGACCGCCCTGACCCTGACCGCCGCGCTGGCCCTGACCGCCTGCGGCAGCAGCGCCGCCACCACCGCGCCCGCAGCGGAATCCGCCGCCGGGAGCACCGCCGAGGCCGCGTCCGGCGACCTGTTGAGCGAGATCCAGGCCAAGGGTACCATCACGGTTGCGATGGAGGGCACATGGGCACCCTGGACCTACCACGATGAAAACGACAACCTCGTCGGCTACGACGTCGAGGTCGCCACCGAGATCGCGAAGAAGCTGGGCGTTGAGCCGCAGTTTGTCGAGGGCGAGTGGGACGGCCTGCTGGCCGGTCTGGACGCGGGCCGCTATGACATCATGGTCAACGGCGTGGACATCACCCCCGAACGCGCCGAAAAATACGACTTCTCGACGCCCTACGCCTTCAACCGCACCGCCGTCATCACCAAGGCCGACGATGACAGCATCAGCACGCTGGAGGACCTGAAGGGCAAAAAGACCGCAAACACGATCTCCAGCACCTACGCCGAGCTGGCCGAGCAGTACGGCGCGACGGTGACGGGCGTTGACGACCTGAACCAGACGTTTGAGCTGCTGCTGAGCGGGCGCATCGACGCGACGCTGAACGCCGAGATGACCTTCTACGATTACACGAAGGAGCACCCCGACGCGAATGTGAAGATCGCCGTGCTGACCGACGATGCGAACCAGATCGCCATCCCGATGCGCAAGGGCGACGAGACTGCCGCCCTGCGCACGGCCATTGATGCCGCCATTGACGAGCTGCGCGCCGACGGCACGCTGAAGGCATTGAGCGAAAAATACTTTGGCCGCGATATTTCTACGGAAGAATAACCTTTGTAAAAAATATAAGGGGCGTTCACCCCCTTGGCCCCCTCTGCGAGGGGGCTCCGCCCGCAGGCGGTGGGGGAGAGAACTGTACGGTTGCCCGAAATATTTCGGGTTATGGCAAGGTTCTCTCCCTCCGCCCCTGCGGGGCACCACTCCCCCTCTGGCGCAAGCGCCACCTCCCCCGTACCGGGGGAGTCTGTCTCGCAGAGGGAGGTTTTTGAAACGCTGAAGGGGCTGCTGCACACGCAACAGCCCCTTTTGTTATTGGGAAAATTATACCTTGCGAAGGATGCCGTCGGTCAATTCGACGCTGTCGCCTTCCTCCATCCCGCCGCGGCGCAGCGCTTCGTCGGGGTAGGGGAGCACGCGCCGCGTGCCGTCAGCACCTTCCAGCACTACGTCAACCAGAATCGGCTGGTCGGCGGGCGGCTCCTCGCAGCCGTACATCTGTTCCTCAATGCGGAAAATTTTGTATTTCATGCAGCTTCACGCCCTTTCCGGGGCGGTGGGGCCTGTCTCCACGGCCTCGATTTCTTTGATCAACATCTCATGGCCCTGCAAAAGGTGGGTGCGCGGGCTCTGGCAGTGGGGGCAGGTGCGGCCAAACTGCACGGTGGGGTACTGTTGGCCGCAGTCCTCGCACACGGTCACGGCGGGGATGGTCTCCACGGTCAGCACCGCGCCGGGCAAAAGCTCCGATTTCGCCGCCGCCCACTTCCAGCAGTCCTGCAGATAGCTCTCCACCACGCCGGAGACCTCGCCCAGCTGCAACGTCACGCGCCGGATGCGCGTCACGTCGTTCTGCCGGGCCACGTCCTCCACCGTGCGGATGATGTGGAATACAATGCCAAGCTCGTGCATTACTTCTCCTTCTTGGCAAAGCGGATCTTGATCTCGCGCTTCGCCATGTAGGGCAGAATGGCCTTGAACTTGTCCTCGCTCCTGACCATCTTGCTGCACTCGGGCAGGTCGCGGTGCAGGCGGATGGCATCAAACTCGCACTTTGTCGTGCAGACGCCGCAGCCAATGCACTTGTTCGGGTCCACAACGCTGGCACCGCAGCCCAGACAGCGCGCTGTCTCGATTTTGACCTGATCCTCGGTCAGCGTCAGGTGCGCGTCGCGGAAGGAACGGTGCGCGTCAATGCCCGCATCCAGCGCGGCGGACTGGCGCGGTGCGCGGTCATACTCGCCCAGCGCCAGATTCGACTTGTCCAGCTCGTGGAAGTCGCGGCGGTTGCGGCCAATCGTCAGGCTTGTGTTGGGCTGCACAAAGCGGTGGATGGAAATTGCCCCCTGCTTGCCCGCAGCAATCGCGTCAATGGCAAACCGCGGCCCGGTGTAGACGTCGCCGCCGACGAAAATGTCCGGCTGGGCGGTCTGGTAGGTCAGCGCGTCGGCCACAGCGCCCTGGCCGCGGCCCAGCTGCACGGCCTCGCCGTTCAGCAAATCGCCCCACTCGATGCACTGGCCGATGCTTAAAACAACGTTGTCGCACGGCAGGGTGATGGTATCGCTTTCATCGTAGGTGGGCGCAAAACGGCCCTCCGCGTTGTAAAGGCCGGTGCACTTTTTCAGCACGACGGCGGTCACATGGCCGTTCTCGGAGAGGAACTCCTTCGGGCCGTAGCCGCAGGTGATTTTGGTGCCCTCCTCCTCGGCCTCGGCAATTTCCTCCGGCGAGGCCGGCATCTTGTCCCGCGGCTCCAGACAGATCATCGTCACGCCGTCGGAACCGCAGCGCAGAGACACACGCGCCGCGTCAATGGCAACGTTGCCGCCGCCGATGACGACGGTCTTTCCGGTCATTTTGCGGCTCTCGTCACCGCCGACGGTGCGCAGCAGGTGGACGGCGGTCTCGATACCCGCGGCGTCCTCGCCGGGCACACCGGCCCGGCGCCCGCCCTGGCAGCCGATGGCGATATAGAACGCCCGGTAGCCCTGTCGGCGCAGCTCGGCCAGCGTGACGTCTTTGCCGACCTCGACACCGCAGCGGATGTCAACGCCCAGCTCCCGCAGAATGTCGATTTCGGCGTCAATGACGTTTTTCTCGAGCTTGAACGAAGGGATGCCGTAGCGGAGCATACCGCCGGGACGCTCGTTTTTCTCAAATACGGTGGGCTTGTAGCCCTGCACTGCCAGAAAATAGGCGCAGGACAGGCCCGCGGGGCCGCCGCCGATGATGGCGATCTTCTGCGGCCACGGGCCCTGCAGCGACGGCTGGACAACGTCGGGCACGTAGCGGTGCGCGGCGTTCAGGTCCTGCTCGGCAATGAACTTTTTGACGGCGTCGATGGCCACGGCCTGATCCACGGTGCCGCGGGTGCAGGCGTCCTCGCACCGGCGGTTGCAGACGCGCCCGCAGACGGCGGGGAAGGGGTTCTCCTTTTTAATCAGCGCCAGCGCGTCGCGGTAGCGGCCCTGCGCGGCCATTTTCAGGTAGCCCTGCACGGCAATGTGCGCGGGGCAGGCCGTCTTGCAGGGGGCCGTGCCGGTGTCATAGCAGTTGATGCGGTTCTTGTCGCGGTAGTCGATGGCCCACTTGTCGGGGCCCCACTTCACGGCGTCGGGCAGCTCCTGCCTCGGGTAGGTGATGGGGCCGTCCTTCGTGCAGAGCTTCTGGCCCAGCTTGACCGCGCCCGCGGGGCAGTACTCCACACAGCGCCCGCAGGCCACGCAGTTCTCCGGCTCGACACGCGCCACGTAGGCCGAGCGGCTCATGTTCGGCGTGTTGAACAGCTGGCTTGTGCGCAGCGCATTGCAGACGTTGACGTTGCAGTTGCAGATGGCAAAAATCTTATTCTCGCCGTCGATGTTCGTGATTTGGTGCACAAAGCCGTTGTCCTCGGCCTTCTGCAGGATCTGCATGACCTCATCGTAAGTCACGTAATGCCCCTTGTTGGTCTCGACGAGGTAGTCGGCCATATCGCCCACGCCGATGCACCAGTCGTCGGGGTCGTCGCCGCAGCCCTCGCCCATGGCGGCGCGGGACATACGGCAGCTGCACGGACCGGCGGCATACTTGCCGTCGTACTTTTTCAGCCAGTGAGAGATGTGCTCAATGTCAGCGGACCGGTTCTCAGTCTCGATGGCTTTTTCCACCGGGATGACGTGCATACCGATGCCTGCGCCGCCCGGGGGCACCATGGCGGTGATGTGCTCCAGAGGCAGAAACGTCATCCGCTCAAAGAAGGCTGTCACCTCGGGGTGGTCGGCAATCTGCTGCTTGTTCATGTTGAAGAACTCTGCGCTGCCGGGCACGAACATCGGCAGGATGTACTGCTTTTCGCGGCGGGGATTCTCCCAGTTGTACTCCAGCAGACCGACGACGGCCATCTGCTGCAAAATCGGCTCCAGCTCCTCGGAAGGCTTGCCCGTGGCCTTGACCAGCTCGGGCAGGGTCATGGGCTTGCGGACCTTCATTTTTAAGGCAACGTCCGCCATCTCGTCGGTCACGATGGACGCCAGGCCCCAGTATTCGGGGTCATCCTTCGTCAGAATGCCCTTTTTGGCCGGGATGCGGTCCGTGATCATCTGGCCCAGCCTGGCAATTTTCTCGCGGTACGGCTCGTCCCTCGGAATCTCGAAGGGCAGCTTGCTTTCATCCAGCGGGAACGCAGTGGGTTTGCTCATGGTGTGCTCCTTTTTTGTGCCGTTGCTCCGTTTTTTGCACAGTAGGGGCCGGGCATGCCCGGCCCGGTTGTAAATGGCGGACGGGCGATTGCGGCAAGGCCGCGGGCCGCACATGTGCGGCCCCTACAACGCGGCTGGATTATTTACGCCTGCCACGCCTTAACCTGCTCTTTTAGCCAATCGGCCCATTCGTCAATGCCCTCGCCCGTCCGGGCGCAGATCGGGATGACCCTTGCGTTCGGGTTGCGCAGGGCCACATACTCGCGGCATTTGTCCATGTCAAAGTCAAAATACGGCAGCACGTCGATCTTGTTGACAAGAACGACGTCGCAGACCTGGAACATCAGCGGATATTTCAGCGGCTTGTCGTGACCCTCGGGGACCGACAAAATCATGGCGTTCTTCACCGCGCCGGTGTCGAACTCGGCAGGGCAGACAAGGTTGCCGACGTTTTCCAGAATCACCAAATCGAGACCCCCGGTGCCCAGCCCGGCCAGTCCCTGCCGGGTCATCTCGGCGTCCAGATGGCACATGCCGCCGGTGTGCAGCTGAATGGCCTTGGCGCCGGTCTCGGCGATGGCGCGGGCGTCCACGTCGGAGTCGATGTCGGCCTCCATCACGCCGATGCGCAGCTCATTTTGCAGCGCAGCAATCGTGCGGCGCAGTGTCGTGGTTTTGCCGGACCCCGGTGCGCTCATTAAATTCAGCAGAAAAATTTTTTCCTGCTTCAGCTCAGCCCGCAGCGCGGCGGCCTGCTCGTCATTGGAGGCAAAGATGCTCTGCTTGACCTCGAGAATTTTCACGTTGTCCATGGGGTGCTCCCTATAAATTGGTATACGGTCTCTGCTAACATTTTAACATCGTGTCAAAAAATCCGCAATCGACGAATATGACAAAGAAAATTTGCGCAGTACGGACAAGATGACGAAAAAGCCCTAAGCCTTCCCCCTTGGGGGAAGGTGGCCCCGCAGGGCCGGATGAGGGAAAGGCGTGCCATAACCGTCCGCAAACGGATTGCAGCCGTAAACTTCGCCCTCATCAGTCACCTTCGGTGACAGCTTCCCCCGAGGGGGAAGCCTCTGGTTTTATAAAGTGCTCCACCACCATCCGCTGCGCCTCCGGCGTAAACAGCAGCACTGAATACGGCGTGCCGCGGGCGCTGACCTTGTCCTCGCTGCGCAGACCGGCGTCCACACCGGCAGGGGTCGGCACGTAGTAAAAGCCCTTCGTCGGCAGACGCTCCATGCCGATGAGCCGCTGCGCCAGCAGCCACTCGTCGATCTCCTTGATGGTCGGTGCCTTCACATCCGGGTCACCGGCGGCCTCGATCAGCGCGGCCTTCAGCTCCGCGCCGGTATAGCTGTCCTGATAGTTGAAGCTGCGCGCGTCCCCTGCCGTCAGGTAAAACGCGGGGCGCTCGGCCTTTGGCGGCTTTTTCTTCTTCTCGGACGGCAGCGGCTTTTCCGGCTCCGGTGCGGGCGGGTCCAGGCTCAAAACGGCGTCGGGGTGGTCGGCGCGGTAGGCGTCAATGACCGCAAAGAACGCGGCACCGTACTTTTCATACTTGCGCTCACCCATGCCGTAGATGCCCAGCATATCCTCCGCGCGGCGCGGCGCGCGCAGGCACATATCCACCAGCGACTTGTCGCCGAACACGACGTAAGGCGGCAGTCCCTCGCGCTGGGCGGTGTCGAACCGCAGCTGGCGCAGCTGGCTGAACAGCTCCAGTCCGGCGCTCGTCAGCGCGTCCATCGGGCTGCGGCGCTTCGGCTTCGGTGCGCGGGCCTGCTCCGGCTCACGCTGCGGCGGCAGCTTGACCAGCACCTGCCCGCCGGCCTTCAGCGGGGCAATATCCCCGATGTGCAGCACGGCGTACTGGTCGTCGCTCTGCACCAAATATCCATCCTCCAGCAGCTGGGCCAGCAGGCGTTCCAGCGTCTCGCGCGGGGTGTCCTTCATCCGGCCATAGCTCTTGAAGCGCTCGGCTCCCAGCTCCCGCAGGCGCGCACGATTCGCGCCTTGTAAAGTGCCGAACAAAATCGCTTTGCCGTACCGCCCGCGCAGCTCGGCCACGCAGTTGATCATCCACTTGGCGGCGTCGGTCATATCGACCTCGTCAAAATCGTTGTTGCAGCTGCCGCAGTTGCCGCACGGCGCGGTGGGATGCTCGCCGAAATAGGCCAGAATGTAGTTGCGCAGGCACTCCGTCGTCTGGCAGTAGCGCTCCATCGTCTGCAAGCGCTGCAGGTCGCGCTGGCGCAAAAGGTCGGCCTCCTCGTCGTCCATCTCGGCAAAATCCTTTTTGTCCAGCAGGAATTTGTTGATGATGACGTCCTGCGCCGAAAAAAGCAGCACGCACTGCGACGGCAGCCCGTCACGCCCGGCACGGCCCGCCTCCTGGTAATAATTCTCCATGCTCTGGGGCATGTTGTAGTGCAGCACGAACCGCACGTTGGACTTGTCAATGCCCATGCCAAAGGCGTTCGTCGCCACAATGACCGGCGCGGTGTCGTAGATGAAGTCATTCTGATTTTTGCGGCGTGCTTCGGCGGGCAGGCCCGCGTGGTACTTTGTGGCCGCAAAGCCGTATTCGGTCAGAAGCTCCTGCAGCTTGTCCACATTCTTGCGGGTGGCGCAGTAGATGATGCCGCTCTCGCCGGGGTGGTCGCGCAGATATTGGATGACAAAATCGTCCTTGCGGCGGGTGCGCTCGACCTGAAAGTAGAGGTTGGGCCGGTCAAAGCCGGTCACAAGCACCTTCGGGTCGTGGAGCCGCAGCGTGCAGACAATGTCGTCCTTGACCTCCCGCGTGGCCGTGGCCGTGAACGCCGACACGATAGGGCGGCGGGGCAGACTGTCGATGAAGTCGAGGATCTTTAAGTAGCTCGGGCGGAAATCCTGCCCCCACTGGCTGATGCAGTGCGCCTCATCCACCGTGACCATCGAGATGTCCGTCCCCGCGGCAAAGCTGCGGAACACGGGGCTTTCCAGGCGTTCGGGCGCGACGTAGACGAGCTTGTAGCTGCCCTCGGCGGCCAGGTCCAGCGCACGGGCGATCTGTGTCTCGGTCAGCGACGAATTGATAAATGCCGCATGGATGCCCGCTGCGTTCAGCCCCTTGACCTGGTCCTGCATCAGCGAGATCAGCGGCGAGATGACGAGCGTCAGCCCCGGCAGCAGCAGGGCAGGGACCTGATAGCAGAGCGACTTGCCCGCGCCGGTGGGCATGATGGCCAGCGCGTCCCGCCCGGCCAGAAGGGCGCTGACAATCTCCTCCTGCCCGGGGCGGAAGGAGTCGTAGCCGAAATATCGTTTTAACGTTTCAAGCGGAGTCATGAAGGGCCTCCTGAACTTTTTCTTCCATTATACCACATCCGCACCCCTGCGGCCAGCGAAACGCGCACTTTACACCGCGCACCGTCTGCGGTATACTGGTAGCAAACTATAGCAAACTATAAAAACAGGAGCTGTCGCTATGATTCTGGATATTGTTGTGGACGTACAAAAGGACTTTATCACGGGTGCGCTGGCGAACCCCCAGGCACAGGCCAACGTGACCCGCCTGGCCGAGACCGTTAAGGCCCATGCCCGGGCCGGGCACTGGCTGTTCCTGACGCGGGACACCCACCCCGACAACTACCTTGCCACGCGGGAGGGACGCCGCCTGCCTGTGGAGCACTGCATCGAGGGCGAGGACGGCTGGAACTTTGCGCCCGAGCTGGAGAACGCGCTGGACGGTACCGAGCCCGAGGTCTGCCACATCGTCAACAAGCCGACCTTCGGCAGCTATATGCTGCCGAGCGAGATCCTCGACGAGCTGATGGCCCACAACAAGGCCGTGGACGACATTGAAAAGATCGTCATCTACGGCTACTGCACCGACATCTGCGTCATCAGCAACGCCATGGTGCTGCGCGCGGCCTTCCCGGAGACGGAAATCGAGATCCTGTCCGACTGCTGCGCCGGGGTCACGCCCCAGTCCCACCAAACGGCGCTGGACGCCATGCGGGCGTGCCAGTTCACAATCGTATAAAGGCAAAATTGAAACCGACGCACTCTTGCGTTTCTCACCGCATTGTGTTATACTTTACACCGTAAAACTGAATACGACAGCAGGTGCCTTTTTATGCCGCCGTTTGGCGCATGGGAAAGGGTAAAAGGGAAGCGGGTGCAAATCCCGCACGATCTCGTCACTGTGATAAGGGAGCCTGCCGCCAGGGTGCATTTGCATCGGTCACTGGGTTTTGACCCGGGAAGGCGGCGGCAGGTGTTGAGCTTTCAGCCAGGAAACCTGCCTGCTGCCGGGTACGGGGGCGCACCGCCCCAGATCACGAGGAATTGGTTGTACCGCAAAGCACCTGCTTAAAATACGGGGTCTTTTGTGTTGCCATTCTGCACGCAAAAGACCTCGTTTTTTACGGGGTCAATTTCCGTGTGCCCTGCTGTTCTCTCCCGTACTGTCTCCCAGCTTTAAACAAGGAAAGGAAGCAAGAACACATGAGAAGGATCACCTACAAGAAAGCTGCCGCCGTCGCCATGGCCGCAGCACTGTCCGCCGCCCTGCTGGTCGGCTGCGGCAGCACCGCCGCGAGCACTGACAGCGCTGCCGCGAGCACCGTCGCCGACGAAAGCGCCGCAGAAAGCACTGCAGAGGATGCAGAAAAGACCGCAGACGAGGGAGATGCAGACGAAGTGGCCGCTAAGAACTGCGCCGATTTGATCGACGCCATCTACGTGCAGGAGCGCAGCGCCGACACCGATGCCCAGTGCGAGGCCGCCAAGGCTGCCTGGGATGCCCTGACCGACACCCAGAAGGAGCTGGTCGAGGGCGAGAACGCAGACCCCGACTACTTTGGCCGCGACACCGGCGACGCCGGCAAGGACGACCCGCGCAATGCCGACGACATCGGCGAAAATGAGCTGCTGGTCGTCAGCTTCGGCACCTCCTTCAACGGCAGCCGCGCCGCTGACATCAAGGGCATCGAGGACGCCCTGCAGGCCGCCTACCCGGATTGGAGCGTCCGCCGCGCCTTCACCGCGCAGATCATCATCAACCACGTTCAGGCCCGCGACGGCGAGAAGATCGACAACATGGACCAGGCGCTTGACCGTGCCGTTGCCAACGGCGTCAAGAATCTGGTTGTCCAGCCTACGCACCTGATGCACGGCGCCGAGTACGACGAGATGTGCGAGGCGGTTGAGCAGTACAGGGATAAGTTCGACAGCGTTGCCATTGCCGAACCCCTGCTGGGCGAGGTCGGCGAAGATGCCACCGTCATCAACGACGACAAGGAGGCCGTAGCCGCCGCCATCACCGCCGAGGCCGTCAAGACCGCCGGGTATGACGACGCCGCTGCCGCTGCTGCGGACGGCACCGCCTTTGTCTTTATGGGCCACGGCACGTCCCACACCGCCAAGGTCAGCTACAGCCAGATGCAGACCGCAATGCAGACGCTGGGCTATGACAACGTCTTTATCGGCACCGTTGAGGGTGAGCCCGAGGACACCGCCTGCGACGCCGTTATCGAGAAGGTCAAGGAGGCCGGTTACACCAAGGTTATCCTGCGCCCGCTGATGGTCGTCGCCGGTGACCACGCCAACAACGACATGGCCGGTGCCGATGACGATTCCTGGCTGAGCCAGTTCAACGCTGCCGACTGCTTTGAGAGCGTCGACACCCAGATCGCAGGTCTGGGCGAGATCGGCGACATCCAGCAGCTCTACGTTGACCATGCCGGGGCCGCCATCGATTCCCTGAACGGCTGAGAAAGACCCATTCTGCCCGGAGGGTAAGCTCCGGGCAGTTTTTTGGTTTTTGGGAAGGCACGGCAGGGGCCGGGCATGCCCGGCCTGCGTCCGATGTGATGCCCCGCCACGCCGTAGGGGCGGATTCCATATCCGCCCGCGCTGCCTCCCGCTAATGCCTGATAAATATGTATAGAATGAGGTAAGGAAAGCATGAAAAAGCTCCAACTCGCATCCCTGACTCTCGCTGCCCTGCTGCTGGCGGGCTGCGGTGCGTCCGCAGCGTCCACCGCCGAGAGCACGTCCGAGGCGGTCTCCACGGAAGAAACCGCCCCTGCCGCCACCGCGGCCCCGGCCCCTGCCGTTACGAAAGCCCAGGCCCCCGCTGCCGCGCTGCCGGACGGCGTATACACCGCTAAGTTCAACACCGACAGCAGTATGTTCCACGCCAACGAAGCCGTGGACGGCATGGGCACGCTGACGGTGGAAAACGGCACGATGACCTTCCACGTCAGTCTGCAGTCCCAGAAGATCGTCAACCTGTATCCGGGCATGGCCGCCGACGCCCCCGCCCACGAGAGCGACTGGCTGCAGCCTACTGTTGACACGGTGACCTACTCCGACGGCACCAGCGACGAAGTATACGGCTTTGACATCCCCGTTGCGGCTGTCGATGCCGATTTCCAGCTGGCCATTCTGGGCACCAAGGGCACCTGGTATGACCATACGGTCAGCGTCTCCGATGCCGAGCCTGCGGCAGAGGATGCGGCTGCGGCAGCCGTCGAGATCCCCGCCGACGGCAGCTACACCTGCGCTGTGACGCTGGAGGGCGGCAGCGGACGCGCCACCGTCGAAAGCCCCGCCGCGCTGACTGTGGCCGACGGCATTATGACCGCGACCATCGTCTGGAGCAGCCCGAACTATGACTATATGCTCGTAGACGGCGAAAAGTACCTGCCCGTCAACACCGACGGCAACTCGACGTTTGAGATCCCCGTTGCCGCGCTGGATACCGCGCTGGCCGTCACGGCGGACACCGTCGCCATGAGCACCCCGCACGAGATCGACTATACCCTGACCTTTGACAGCGCGACGCTGGCCGCTGCCGAATGAGGCGCGCGGCAGCTTTTGCCCTGCCCGCCCTGCTGCTGGCAGGCTGCGCGGCTGCATCCCAGGCTCCCGCGCAAACGGACGCATTGACGATAGAAAACCGCTATCCGCTGGAATATGCGAAGCAGTTCACGGTGGATGTGTGCGCGGGCGGCTATGACCTCATCACGATTGACGGCAGCCGCTATCTCGTCGTGCCGGAGGGGGCCGCTGCGCCCGCCAATCTGGACGCAGACATCACCGTTTTGCAGCAGCCTATCCGTAATATCTACCTTGTGTCGTCGTCCGCGATGGACCCCATCATCAGCATTGGCGGGCTGGGGGCTGTGGCGCTGTCCGGCACGCAGGCCGAAAACTGGTACCTCGACGCGGCCCGCACCGCCATGGAGCAGGGCGAGATCGCCTACGCGGGCAAGTACAGCGCGCCCGATTACGAGACGATCCTGTCTGCCGACTGCGGCCTTGCCATCGAGAACACAATGATCTACCACACGCCCGAGGTGAAGGAGCAGCTCGAAAAATTCGGCGTGCCGGTCCTCGTCGAGCGCTCGAGCTACGAGAGTGACCCGCTGGCCCGGATGGAATGGGTCAAGCTGTACGGCATCCTGCTGGGCAGAACCGAGGAGGCCGAGCGCATTTTTGACGACGCTGTGCAGCGCATTGCACCGCTGCTGGACGAGAAACCCACCGGCAAGACTGCGGCGTTCTTCTCCATCACCTCAAACAATCTCGCCACGGTGCGCAAGGGCGGTGATTACGTCGCCAAGATGATCGGGCTGGCGGGCGGCAGCTACGTCTTTGCCGACCTGACGGACAGCGGCAACAATCTGGCGACTGTCAATATCTCGCTCGAGGATTTCTACGCCGGGGCGCGTGACGCCGATGTGCTGCTCTACAACAGCACGATTGAGGGCGAGCTGCGCACAATGGATGAGCTGCTCGCCAAATGTCCGATGCTGGCGGACTTCAAGGCCGTGCAAAGCGGCAGCGTCTGGTGTACGTCGCAGAGCCTTTTCCAGCAGAGCATGGAGCTGCCGGATCTGATCCTGGATATGAACAGGGTGTTCACCGAAGATGACCCGGACGACAGTGAGTTGACATTTTTGACGAAGCTGCACTGAAAATTTAACGCGGCGGCAAAAACGGGCGCACAAAACCGTGGCGCATCCGTAGGGGCGGATTCCATATCCGCCCGCACCATTGCCGCCCGCCGCAAAGGGAACCACGCATGCACACCTCCAAACGCATGACAATTGCATACCTCGCCATGGCGGCGGCTCTGCTGGCGCTGTTTGCGCTCAACCTGTTCTGGGGCAGCGTTGCGCTCTCCCCGGCGGACATCGCGGCGGCCCTGCTGGGCCGCCGCACAAACGCGCTGGCGGCCAACATCCTGCTGCAGCTGCGCCTGCCGCGCGCCGTCATGGTCGTGCTGCTGGGGGCGGCGCTCTCGGTGGCCGGGTATCTGCTGCAAACGTTTTTTGCCAACCCGATTGCCGGGCCGTTCGTCATGGGCATTTCCAGCGGAGCCAAGCTGGCCGTGGCGCTGACGATGGTCGTCTTTTTGAACCGCGGTCTGCTCACCGGCTCACTGACGCTGATTCTGGCGGCGTTTGCCGGGGCCATGGCGGCCATGCTGTTTGTGCTGGCCGTGGCGCACCGCGTGCAGAAGATGAGCATTTTGGTTATCTGCGGCGTTATGATTGGCTACATCTGCTCGGCCGTCACCGATATTGTCGTCGCCTTCGCGCAGGATTCCAACATCGTCAACCTGCACAACTGGTCGATGGGCAGCTTCTCCGGCATGACCTGGGGCAATGTCGCCACGGCGGCGGCCATCGTTCTGCCCTGCCTGGCCGCCGCGTTTTTGCTCTCCAAGCCGATGGCCGCCTACCAGCTGGGCGAAAGCTACGCCGCCAGCGTCGGCGTGCCGGTGCGGGCGTTTTCCGTGGTGCTTGTGCTGCTGTCAAGCCTGCTGGCGGCCTGCGTCACGGCATTTGCCGGACCGATCTCCTTCGTCGGCATTGCGGTGCCGCATCTGGTAAAACATACGCTGGGCAGTGCAAAACCGCTGCGGGTGCTGCCGGGCTGCGCACTGGGCGGCGCGGCATTCTGCCTGCTGTGCGACCTGATCGCCCGCAGCCTGTTTGCACCCACCGAGCTGTCCATCAGCTCGGTCACAGCGGTGTTCGGTGCGCCGGTGGTCATCTGGCTGCTTGTGCGCCGCCACAGCGGGGAGGGCGCGGTATGAGCTGTTGTGAAACGCAAAATCTCGCCGTCGGCTACGGTGCGCCGCTGCTACGGGACATTGCCCTGCACGCCGAGCGCGGCAAAATTCTGGCGCTCATTGGTCCGAACGGTGCGGGCAAATCCACCCTTTTAAAAACGCTGGCCGGGCAGCTGGCGGCGCAGGGCGGCGCGGTGCTGCTGGACGGGCAAGACCTGACGGCCTACACCCCCAACGCCCGGGCACGCAAGCTGGCGCTGATGCTGCCCCACACGGCCCGCACCGAGCTGACGTCCTGCTTTGAGGTCGCCGCCGCCGGGCGCTACCCCTACACCGGACGGCTGGGCATTTTGTCCGATGCCGACAGGCAGCAGGTGCATGACGCCCTGTGCCTTGTCCGGGCGGAGGAGCTGGAGGACCGCGATTTTGCCAGGATCAGCGACGGCCAGCGCCAGCGCGTGCTGCTGGCCCGTGCGGTCTGCCAGCAGCCGGAGGTTTTGCTTCTGGACGAGCCAACGTCGTTTTTGGATGTGAAGGGCAAGGCGGAGCTCATGGACATCCTGCAAGTGCTGGCGCATGAGAAGAATGTGGCCGTCATCGTGACGCTGCATGAACTGGAGCTGGCCCAAAGGCTGGCCGACGCCGTTGTCTGCGTTGCGCCGTCAGGCGTGTCCGCTGTGCTGGCACCGCGAGATGCCTTTGCACAGGACAATATCTGTGCGCTGTTTGGACTGAGCACCGACCAATACGCAGTGCTGTTTGCCGGGGGCGGCGCAAAGCCGAAGCCCCAATTTGAGCACTACATCCGCAGCGGGCAGCGTTTACTGCGCTGCGGCTACACCACCGGCACCTGCGCAGCGCTGGGGGCGGCGGGCGCGGCGCGGCTGCTGCTGACCGGCCACGCGCCGGAAAGCGTTGGTCTGCGCACGCCCAAGGGCATCGTCGTGGAGGTCGCACCGCAGTTCTGCCGCCTGACGGCAGACGGGGCCGCGTGCGCCATCGTCAAGGACGGCGGCGACGACATCGACGCCACGACGGGCCTGCCGGTCGTTGCCGCGGTCACACTGCTGCCCGGTGCGCCGCGCACCGTTACGATTGACGGCGGGGCGGGGGTGGGCCGTGTGACAAAGCCCGGCCTCGACCAGCCCGTCGGCGCGGCGGCCATCAACCGTGTGCCGCGGCAGATGATAACCGAGGCGCTTTTGCGGGAGGCGGACGCCGTCGGCTACGGCGGCGGGTTCGCGGTGGTCATCTCCATCGAAGGCGGCGAGGCTGCGGCCAAGCGCACCTTCAACCCGCATCTGGGGGTCGAGGGCGGCCTGTCGGTGCTGGGCACCAGCGGCATTGTGGAGCCGATGAGCCAGCAGGCGCTTCTGGATACGCTGCAAATCGAAATCCACCAGGCAGCGTTGAAAAGCCGCCGCCTGATTTTAGCCCCCGGCAACTACGGGCTGGACTACCTGGCCGCCAACTACCCCGCGCTGCACGAGATCCCTGTCGTAAAAATCTCGAATTTTATCGGCGAGGCGCTGGATATGGCAGCGGCGGAGCACTTCGCGGAGGTGCTGCTCGTCGGGCATGTGGGCAAGCTCGTCAAGCTGGCGGGCGGCATCATGAACACCCACTCCCGCTGTGCCGACTGCCGTACTGAGCTGTTCTGCGCCCATGCGGCGCTCTGCGGCGCGGACGCGGCGACCTGCCGCGCCCTGATGGACGCCGCCACGACAGACGCCTGTCTGGACATTCTGGACGCCGCGCAGCTGCGGGAGCCGGTCATGGGCAGCCTGCTCACCGCGATCCAGACGCATCTGGACCGCCGCGCGGCGGGGGCGTTCAAGGTCGGCGCGGTGCTGTTCTCAAACCGGAACGGCCCGCTGGGGCAGACAAAAACTGCCGATACACTGTTGAAATTATGGAAGGAAGCCTGACATGGTACATTTTGTGGGGGCCGGTCCCGGCGCACCGGACCTGATTACCCGACGCGGTGCGGCCCTGCTGCAAACGGCGGACTGCATCATCTACGCGGGCAGCCTGGTCAACCCGGCGCTGCTGGGGCTGGCAGGGCCGGACTGCGCCATCTATAACAGCGCCGAGATGACGCTGGAGCAGGTGCTTGCCGTCATGAAAGAAAACGAAGCAGCGCACAAAACCACTGTGCGCCTGCACACGGGCGACCCCTGCCTGTACGGCGCGATCCGGGAACAGATGGACGCGCTGGACGCCATGGGCATCGCCTACGACGATACGCCCGGCGTGTCGAGCTTCTGCGGTGCGGCGGCGGCGCTGAACGCCGAGTACACGCTGCCCGGCGTCAGCCAGACCGTCATCATCACCCGCATGGAGGGCCGTACCCCTGTGCCCGAAGGTGAGCGGCTGGCCGCGCTGGCCGCCCACGGGGCGACGATGGTCATTTTCCTCTCCATCGGCCTGATCGACAGGGTGCAGGATGCGCTTCTGCAGGGCGCGTACACCGCCGCGACCCCTGCCGCCGTTGTCTACAAGGCAACGTGGTCGGAACAGAAAATTGTACATTGCACCGTCGGAACACTGGCCGAAAGCACCCGCACGGCGGGCATCACCAAGACGGCGCTCATCGTCGTCGGGGACTTTTTGGCCGCACGGTATGACCGCAGCAAGCTGTATGACCCGGCGTTCACAACGGAGTTCCGAAGGGGGACGGACCGATGACCTGCGCGTACATTGCGTTCACGGCGCGGGGACTGGCGCTGGCGCAGCAGCTGGCGGCAGCCTGCCCCGGCAGCGTGGCCCGCGGCGGTGCGGACGGTGTCCGCCTGACCGATTGGACCGCTGCGCAGTTTGCACAAAGCGACGCACTGATTTTTGTAGGAGCTGCCGGGATCGCGGTGCGGGCCATCGCGCCCCACTGCCGCAGCAAGGCTGCAGACCCCGCCGTCGTTGTGTTGGATGAGGGTGGGCAGTTCGCCATTCCGCTGCTGTCGGGGCATCTGGGCGGCGCAAACGAGCTGGCGCAGCGGCTGGCGGCGGTCTGCCATGCCGTGCCGGTCATCACGACGGCCACCGACGGACGCGGCGTTTTTGCCGTGGACGAGTGGGCCAAGCGCCAGAACTGCGCCGTGGCCGAGCCGGAGCGCATCCGCTACGTGAGCGGGGCACTGTTGGCCGGGCAGAGCGTTTGCTATGCCGCTGACTGGGCTGTTTCCGGCACGCCGCCCGCGGGTGTGGAGCCTGCCGCCGCTGACTGCGCAGATTTTGCGCTGACGCTGACCCCGACGGGTGAGGCGCTACACCTGATCCCCCGCATTGCGGTGTTGGGTGTCGGCTGCAAGCGCGGCACGACGGCGGAAAAGTTGGAAACAGCCTTTGCGGCCTTCTGCGCGGAGCACCATTTTGCCCCGCAGGGCATTGTCCGCGCAGCCAGCATTGACTTGAAAAAGGATGAGCCGGGTCTGGCAACGTTCTGCCGGGCGCACGGCTGGGAGATGGACTTTTATACCGCCGCTGCCCTGCGCACGGCTAAAGGCCACTTTACGTCCTCCGGCTTTGTGCAGAGCATCACGGGCGTGGACAATGTCTGTGAACGCGCGGCGGTGCTGGCTGCAGACGGAGTGCTGTTCATCCCGAAGTGGGCGCGGGACGGCGTGACCCTTGCCGTGGCGCTGGCCCCCTTTGCCCCGGATTGGAGATGGAAAAATGATGAACCGTAGTCTTGTGTATGTGGTGGGCCTCGGCCCGGGCGATGCGCAGTATTTGACCGCCCAGGCGCAGACTGCCCTGCAGGCCGCCGACGTGCTGTGCGGCTACACGGTCTACATCGACCTTGTGCGCCCGCTTTACCCGGATAAAGAGGTCTACGCTACCGGCATGACGCGGGAGCTTGACCGCTGCCGCTGGGCGCTGGAAACGGCAGAGGGCGGCAAGACGGTGGCACTCGTCTGCTCCGGTGACGCCGGGGTCTACGGCATGGCCAGCCCGCTGTTGGAGCTGGCGGAGCACTGCCCGGAGGTGGAGGTCGAGATCGTGCCCGGCCTGACCGCCGCTTTGAGCGGGGCCGCGGTGCTGGGTGCGCCGTTGGCACACGATTTTTGCGTGATTTCGCTGTCGGACCGGCTGACGCCGTGGGCCGTCATTGAAAAGCGGCTGGCCTGCGCCGCGGCGGGGGATTTCTGTCTGGCGCTCTACAACCCGTCGTCCAAGGGCCGCGCCGACTACCTGCAAAAGGCCGTACGCATTCTGCGGGACAACGGCAAGGGCCCGGACACTGTCTGCGGGCTGGTGCGCTGCATTGGCCGTGACGGCCAGACCGCACGGCTGCTGACGCTGGCCGAGCTGGAGGATACCGCCGTGGATATGTTCACAACGGTCTTTGTCGGCAACGCTGCAACGCAGATTTTACAGGGCAGAATGGTTACGCCAAGGGGGTATCGCGGCGTATGAATGTGGTGGTTTTCAGCGGTACAACGGAGGGGCGCAGCTTCTCCCGCGCGCTGGCGGCGCTCGGCGCGGCGGTCACGGTCTGTGTGGCGACAGAGCTGGGGGCCGAGGAACAGGGCTGCGCCGACGGCATCACGGTGCGCACCGGGCGGCTGGACGCCGAAGGAATGACGGCGCTGCTGCGCGGTGCGGCGCTCTGCGTTGACGCGACCCACCCGTATGCCGCCGAGGCAACGCGCAATATCCGTGCGGCGGCAGCGGCGGCGGGAGTTGAATATCACCGTCTGCTGCGCCCCGCCAGCCCCCTGCCCGCGGGCAGTGTGGTGCTGGCCGATGCCGCCCGGGCTGCCGCGTATCTGGCAGACAGACCGGGGCGCGTCCTGCTGGCGACGGGTGCCAAGGAGCTGCCCGCCTTCGCAGCGCTCTACCCGGCGCGGCTCTACCCGCGCGTTCTGCCGACGCTGGCAGGTATCGCAGCATGCGAGGCAGCGGGCATTCCGCACCGCAATATCCTTGCGATGCAGGGGCCTTTTACGAAAGAATTAAATGCGGCGCTGCTGCACCAGTTCCATATCAGCTATATGGTCACGAAGGACGGCGGTGCGGCAGGCGGCTTTGCCGAAAAGGCCGAGGCCGCCGCCCGGTGCGGCGTGCAGCTCATTGTGCTGCGCCGCCCGGACGACACGGGCGAGACCGCTGACACAATTTTACAGCGATGCAGGGAGCTTTTATGAGGATCACATTGGTGGGTATGGGCAGCGGAGCGCCCGGCAGCCTGACAGCGGCGGGGCTGGAGACGCTGCGCGGAGCGGAGCTGATCATCGGCGCGCGCCGCCTGCTGGAAAACCTGCCCGAGGGCTGCACGGCAAACCGCGCAGCCCTATATAAAACGGACGAAATTTGCGCATTGCTGCGGCAGACAGATTGCGCGGAGGCCGCGGTGATTTTCAGCGGCGACACGGGCTTCTACTCCGGCGCGGCGGCGCTCTGCCGCGCATTGGACGACGCGGGTCTGCCGTACACGGTGCTGCCCGGCGTTTCCAGCGTGCAATTATTGGCCGCGGCACTGGGCCGCCCATGGCAGGGCTGGCGGCTCGTCTCCGCCCACGGCTGTGCCTGTGACCCGGTGGCCGCCTGCCGCGCAGGCGGGACAACCTTTTTCCTGACCGGCGGCAGCGAGACCCCCGCGACGCTCTGCCAACAGCTGGCGGATGCCGGGCTGGGCGACGCTGCGGCCACGGTGGGGGAGAACCTCGGCACGCCGTTCCAGCGGCTTGTGACCGGCACGGCGCAGGAGCTGGCCGCACAGCGCTTTGCACCGCTCAGTGTCCTGCTTGTGGAAAATGTGCCCGCGCCCCTGCGCCGCACGCCCGGCCTGCCCGATGCAGCGTTCATCCGCGGCAAAACGCCGATGACCAAGCAGGAGGTCCGCGCTGCCGCGCTGGCCAAGCTGGCTGTGCGCCCCACAGATACCCTCTGGGATGTGGGCGCGGGCACCGGCAGCGTCAGTGTGGAGCTGGCGCTGGCCGCCCCTGCGGGCCGGGTCTGCGCCGTGGAGTGCGACGCGGAAGCCTGTGACCTTATCCGTCAGAACCGCGCAAAATTTGCGGTGCAAAATCTGCACCTTACCGAGGGCCTTGCCCCCGCCGCACTGGCAGACTGGCCCGCGCCGGACGCTGTTTTTATCGGCGGCAGCAAGGGCAGTCTGCGGGCTGTCGTCGATACCGCCCTGGCCGCGAACCCCGATGCACGGCTCTGTATCAGCGCCATTGCGCTGGAAACCTTACAGGAGGCCGTTGCGGCCCTGACAGCCCACGGCCTGACCGCCCAGGTCACACAAATCGCAGTCAGCCGCAGCCGGGCGGCGGGCAGCCTGCACCTGCTCATGGCGAACAACCCGGTTTTCTTGATCGCGAGGGAGTAAAAATGCTGCAATTGGTTCTGGCTGCACCCCGCTCCGGCAGCGGAAAAACAACGGCAGCCTGTGCGCTGCTGGCGGCGCTGACTGCCCGCGGGCTGACCCCCTGCGCGTTCAAGTCGGGGCCGGACTACATCGACCCGATGTTCCACCGCGCGGTGCTGGGCGTCGAAAGCCACAATCTCGACCTGTTTTTCTCTGCACCGCAGACCGCCCGCGCACTCTACGCCCGGCACGCGGCGGGGCACGGCGCGGCAGTCGTCGAGGGGGCCATGGGCTACTACGACGGCCTTGGCGGCGTGACCGACACGGCCAGCGCGTGGCAGCTGGCCGATACGCTGGATCTGCCCGCACTGCTCGTTGTGCGGCCCAAGGGGGCAAGCCTGACGCTGGCGGCGGAGCTGCGCGGGCTGACGGCGTTCCGCACACCGCACCATATCGCGGGAATTTTGCTCAATGATTGTACGCAAGGATTGTGCGCTCTGCTGAAGCCGATGCTCGAAAAAGAGACCGGTCTGCCCGTGGTCGGCTGCCTGCCGCCGCTGCCCGAGGCCGCGATAGAAAGCCGCCACCTCGGTCTGAAAACCGCCGCAGAGATCGACGATCTGCAGCGCAAGATACAGCTCTTATCCGATGCCGCGCAGCAAACCATCGACTGGCCGCTGCTGCACACCCTGTTTGACCGCCCCGCGCCCGCCGCTGTGCCGTGCACGATGCCCCCGCCGCGGGTGCGCCTTGCCGTGGCAAGGGATGCCGCGTTCTGCTTTACCTACGCCGAAACGCTGGAGGCACTGCGGGAAAACGGCGCGGAGCTGTGCTTTTTCAGCCCGCTGGCCGACACGGCGCTGCCGGATAACATCGGCGGGCTTTACCTGCCGGGCGGCTACCCCGAGCTGTACGCCGCCCGGCTGGCCGCGAACGCCCCCCTGCGCGCCGCCGTAAAAAGCGCCGTGCGGGGCGGCCTGCCCACCGTGGCCGAGTGCGGCGGCTTTTTGTACCTGGGCCGGACATTACAGGACGCCGACGGCACGCCCCACCCGATGGTGGGCGTGCTGCCCGGACAGGGCTTCAAGGTCGGGCGGCTTGTGCGGTTCGGCTACGCCCGCCTGACCGCCCGCGCCGACAGTATGCTGTTCCGCGCGGGGGAGACCCTGCCCGTCCACGAGTTCCATCACTGGGACTCCACCGAAAACGGCGATGCGTTCACCGCTGCCAAGGCAAACGGGCGGCAGTGGGCGTGCGGCTTTGCCAATGCACATCTCTACGCGGGTTTTCCGCATCTCTACTGGGCAGGTACGCCGCTGCCGAAGCGCTTTGCGGCTGCAGCCGAACATTATATAAAGGAAACATCATGACCGAAAACGAACTGAAAAACCTGCTTGCAGCCGTTACCCCGCCGGACGAGACCGCCCGCGCCGCAGCCCACGCCCACTGGGCTGCGCTGGCAAAGCCTTTGGGCGGACTGGGGCGGCTGGAATCCATGGTTGAGGACGCCGCCGCGCTGACCGGCAACCCCGTGCCGGATGTCAGCCGCCGCGCGGTGCTGGTGCTCTGCGCGGACAACGGCGTTGTGGCGCAGGGCGTCAGCCAGACCGATGCCTCCGTGACCCGCGCCGTGCTCGAAAACCTGACCGCCCGCCGCACCAGCGTCTGCCGTATGGCCGCTGCGGCCCACTGCGACGTCGTGCCCGTCGACATGGGCATTGCGGGCGCACCCGTGCCCGGCGCGGCGGATTGCCGCATTGCTGCGGGCACGGCTGACTTTACCACCGGCCCGGCTATGACCCGCGCACAGGCCGTGCAGGCCATCGCCGCGGGCATCGCGCTGGTGCGCACGCAGAAGCAGAGCGGCGCACAGCTGCTGGCGACGGGGGAAATGGGCATCGGCAACACAACGACGTCCAGCGCCGTGGCCAGCGTGCTGCTGGGCCGCCCTGTGGCCGAGATGACCGGGCGCGGCGCGGGACTTTCCGACGCCGGACTACAGCGCAAAATAGATGCGATAGAACGCGGCATTGCCCGCAATCACCCCGACGCCGCGGACCCGCTGGGGGTGCTGGCGGCGCTGGGCGGCTTTGATATTGCCGGGCTGTGCGGCGTGTTTCTGGGCGGCGCGCTCGAAAGGCTGCCCATCGTGATGGACGGATTCATCAGCGGCGTGGCGGCGCTGTGCGCGGTGCGGCTCTGCCCCGCGGCGGAAAAGGCCGTTTTCGCCAGCCATGTGTCCAGCGAGCCAGCCGCACATATTGTGCTGGACGCGCTGTGCAAAAAACCGCTTATCACCGCAGAGCTGCATCTGGGCGAGGGCACGGGCGCGGTGGCCAGCCTGCCGCTGTGGGATATGGCGCTGGCCGTCTACAACGGCTGCTACTCGTTTGCGGAGGGCGGCATCACGCCGTACACCCCGCAGTGCTGACGCTGGTCATCGGCGGCGCGGCCAGCGGCAAAAGCGCCTATGCGGAGTCGCTCTGCCTGCGTGCACCGCTGCCGCGCACCTATCTGGCGACGATGCAGGTATGGGACGCCGAGTGCGCCGCCCGCGTGGCGAAGCACCGCGCCATGCGGGCCGAAAAGCAGTTCGCCACGGTGGAGGCACCGCTGCACCTGGACCGCGTGGCCCTGCCGTGCCGCGGCACCGTGCTGCTGGAGGATCTGGGCAACCTGGCCGCCAATGAGCTGTATGACCCCGACGGCGCAGGGGCGGAGGCCGCGGCGGCGATCCTGCGGGGCATTGACAAGATGCTGCTGCAATGTGATAATCTGATTGTGGTTTCCAATGAGGTGTTCAGCGGTGGGGCAGACTATGCGGGCGATACGGACCGCTATCTGCGCGCACTGGCCGCCGTCAACAACGCTGCGGCGGCGCGGGCAGACCGCGTGGTGCGCGTTGTCTGCGGCATCCCCGTCTATTATAAAGGAAGTGAAGGTCCGTGACAGCTTTACAGACGATTGCGGTGGCGTTCGCCATGTTCTCGGCCCTGCCGATGCCGCAGTTCGACTGGAACGAAAAAAATATGCGGTACGCGCTCTGCGCCTTCCCGCTGGTGGGGGTGGTGTGCGGCGCACTGTGGTGCGCCTGCGGCGTGCTGCCGCTGCCTGCGGCGGCACGCGCGGCGGGGTTCTGCCTTGTGCCGGTCTGGGTCACGGGCGGTATCCATCTGGACGGCTACGCCGACACCTGCGACGCACTTTCAAGCTACGGCGATACTGCGAAGAAGCTGGAAATTTTAAAAGACCCCCACTGCGGCGCGTTCGCGGTCATCCGGCTGTGCAGCTACTTTGCGGCGTATTTTGCGCTGTGCGGCTGTGTGGCGTTCACCCCGCGGGTCGGTGTGCTCTGGACGCTGGCGCTGGTGGGGGAGCGGGCGCTGTCCGGGCTGGCCGTGGCGGCGTTCCCGCTGGCGAAAAACACCGGCCTTGCCCACACCTTTGCCACGGCGGCGGACCGCGTCCGCGTGCGGCAGGTGCTGGCCGTGCTCTGCGCCATGCTGGCCGTGGGGCTGACTGCACTGGGCGGCTGGGCGCTGGTGCTGGCCGCAGGCTGTGCTTTTGTGCGGTACTACGCTGTTTCAAAAAAACAGTTTGGCGGTGTGACCGGTGATCTGGCCGGGTGGTTCCTGCAAAAATGCGAGATCTGGATGCTGGCGGCGCTGGCCGCCTGCCAATGGCTGGGGGTGCTGTAAATGGTGTTTGTGACAGGGCCGCTCTGCAGCGGCAAGCGCACCTTTGCGCAAAAGCTCGGCGGGCGGCAGGTGTACGACGTGCAGGATTTGGCCGCCGACGCCGCCGATTTGAACCGGCTGGCCGACGAGCTGGCAGATTATGATGTTGTGACCGCGGCGGAGGTCGGCGGCGGCGTTGTGCCGATTGACCCCGCCGCGCGTGCCGCGCGGGAGGCGGCGGGCCGTCTGGCCTGTCTGCTGGCCGCGCGAGCGGACTGCGTTGTGCAGATGTTTTGCGGTCTGCCGACGATTTTGAAAGGAGAACTTCCGAAATGCTGATTTATTTACTGCGCCACGGCCTGACCGAGTACAACGCCCAGAAGCGCTATCAGGGTCAGCGGGACATCCCGCTCTCGCCCGAGGGGCTGGCCCAGCTGCGCCGGGCTGATATTGACCCGAAGGTTGTCTATATTTCCACGCTGCAGCGTACAAGGCAGACGGCGGAGGTGCTGTTCCCGGACGCGGAGCTCGTGCCCGTGGACGGGCTGAAGGAGATGTGCTTCGGCAGCTTTGAAGGCCGCAATTATATTGAGATGGAGCACGACCCCGACTATCAGGCGTGGGTTGCCGCCAACTGCGAGAGCAGCTGCCCAGACGGTGAGCGCAAGGATGATTTCAGTGACCGCGTATGCCGCACGTTTGCGGCGCTGGTGGACAAGGCGCTGGCCGACGGCGAGGAAATGTTGGTGATCCTGGCCCACGGCGGCACTCAGATGGCCGCGTTGGAGCGCTACGGCGTGCCGCGCCGCAGCTATTACCGGTGGTGCGGCCCCAACGCGGGCGGCTATGTGATGGACGCCCGCGACTGGGCGGTGCGGCATGAGCTGCGTTTGGTCAAGACCGTGCAGTACACGAAGGAGAGCACATGCTGATTTTTTGGGCGGTGCTGGGCGGTTTTTTGCTGGACGCTCTGTTTGGCGACCCGGCGTGGCTGCCGCATCCGGTGGTGCTCATGGGCCGGTGCATCTCGGCGCTGGAAAAGCACCTGCGCACCGCACTGCCCAAAACGCCGCGGGGCGAGCTGGCCGGCGGGGCCGCGGTGGCCGCGGTGCTGCCGCTGGGCACGCTGGCCGTTACCGGGCTTGCCTGCTGGGCCGCGGCAAGGCTCCATCCGGCGCTGGGGCTGGCGCTGCAAATGCTCTGGTGCGGCCAGGCGCTGGCTGCCAAGGGTCTTGCACAGGAGAGCCGCAATGTGTACAAGGAACTGGTAAAGGGCGACCTGCCCGCGGCCCGCAGGGCCGTGGCCCGCATCGTGGGCCGTGACACGCAAAACCTGACCGCCGCGGGCGTGACCAGAGCCGCCGTGGAGACCGTGGCCGAGAACGCCAGCGACGGCGTCATTGCGCCGCTTTTGTATATGCTCCTTGGCGGGGCACCGCTGGCGCTGACCTACAAGGCCATCAACACGATGGACAGCATGCTCGGCTACAAAAACGAAAAATATCTTTATTTCGGGCGCTGTGCCGCCAAATTGGACGATGCCGCCAACTGGCTGCCCAGCCGCCTGGCCGCGCTGCTCTGGGTGGCTGCGGCGGCGCTGACGGGCAACAGCGCCCGCGGGGCGTGGCGCATCTGGCGGCGGGACCGCCGCCGCCACGCCAGCCCCAACAGCGCCCAGACCGAGAGCGCCTGCGCCGGGGCACTGGGCGTGCAGCTGGCGGGCCCGGCCTATTACTTTGGCGAATATTACGATAAGCCGACAATTGGCGACCCGCTGCGGGAGATCGAGCCGCGGGACATCCTGCGCGCCAACCGCATGATGTACGCCGAGAGCCTGCTGGCCCTTGTGCTGGGGCTGGCCGTGCTGCTGATGCTTGTCTTGTGAGGGAATGCGGAATGGAACTGGTACACGGCGGCGACTGGGCGGGCTATCGGGCCGAGTTTGGCCGGGACGCGCTGGATTTTTCGGCCAACGTCAGCCCGCTGGGGCTGCCCGCGGGCGTGGCGGCGGCCATCACAGCGGCACTGCCCATGGCGGATCGCTACCCGGACCCGCTCTGCCGGGCACTGCGCACTAAGCTGGCCGCGGCAGAGGGTGTGGATACTGCGCAAATTTTGTGCGGCAACGGTGCGGCGGATCTGATCTACCGCCTGGCACTGGCCCTGCGCCCGCGGCGCGCATTGCTGCCCGCGCCGACCTTTGCCGAGTACGCTGCTGCGCTTGAGACGGTGGATTGTGACGTACAGCGGTTTCTTTTGCGGGAGGAAAACGACTTTGCCGTGACGGACGGCTTTGCAGACGCCATCGACGACAGCACCGATGCAGTGTTCCTCTGCCAGCCCAACAACCCCACCGGGCAGGTCACGCCGCTCGTTATGGTGCAAAAGCTGCTGCGCCGCTGTGCCGACTGCGGCGCGGTGCTGGTCGTGGATGAGTGCTTCCTCGACTTCCTCGCCGCGCGGGATGCCCTGACAGCTAAGACAGTTTTGCGCGATGCACCGAACCTTATAATCTTAAAGGCATTCACCAAGCTCTACGCCATGGCCGGGGTGCGGCTGGGGTATGCGCTGTGCAGTGACGCGGCGCTGCTGGACAAAATGCGCGCGGTGGGCCAGCCGTGGGCCGTGTCCGGCCTGGCACAGGCCGCAGGGCTGGCCGCACTGGAGGAGACCGCCTATGCCGACAGCGTGCGCACACTCATTGCCGACCAGCGCCCAAGGCTGGCCGCGGGACTGCGGGCACTGGGGCTGCGGGTCGTGGACGGACAGGCCAACTACCTGCTGTTCCGCGCACCGGCGGACTTTGGGGCAAAACTGCGCCGTCACGGTGCGGTGGTGCGCGGCTGCGGCAACTACCCGGGGCTGGACGAGACGTGGTACCGCACCGCTGTGCGCACCCAAAAAGAAAACGAACAGCTGTTGAAAATTATGCGGGAGGTGCTGGCATGAGCCGGGCAGGGTGCATCATGGTGCAGGGCACGATGAGCGGCGCGGGCAAAAGCCTGCTGTGCGCGGCGCTCTGCCGCATTTTTGCGCAGGACGGCTACAAAACCGCGCCGTTCAAAAGCCAGAACATGGCGCTGAACAGCTTTGTGACCCGGGACGGCCTCGAAATGGGCCGCGCACAGGTCGTGCAGGCGCAGGCCGCGGGCGTCGAGCCCGATGTGCGGATGAACCCGATCCTGCTCAAGCCGAGCAGCGATGTGGGCAGCCAGGTCATCGTGAACGGCGAGGTCCGCGGCGACATGCCCGCAAAGGAATACTTCCGCCGCAAAAAGTCGCTGATTCCCGATATTCTGCGTGCCTACGACAGCCTTGCCGATGAATTTGACATCATCGTCATCGAGGGCGCGGGCAGTCCCGCCGAGATCAACCTGAAGGCAGACGACATTGTCAACATGGGGCTGGCAAAGCTCGTGGACGCGCCGGTTCTGCTGGCGGGCGACATAGACCGCGGCGGCGTCTTTGCGCAGCTGTACGGCACGGTGGCGCTGCTGGAGCCGGACGAGCGCGCGCGTATATGCGGGCTTATCATCAATAAATTCCGCGGCGACGTAGAAATTTTGCGCCCCGGGCTGGCGATGCTGGAGGAAAAAACACAGCTGCCGGTGCTGGGCGTCGTGCCGTACCTGCGGGTGGACATCGAGGACGAGGACTCGCTTGCGCCGCGGCTGCAAAGCAAAAGCGCGGTCAAGCCGCTGGACGCAGCTGTTTTGAGATTGCCGCATATTTCCAATTTTACCGATTTTATGCCGCTGGAACAGCACCCGCTTTTGGGTGTGCGGTACGTGCAGTCCGTGCGGGAGCTGGGCGCGCCGGACCTGGTCATTCTGCCCGGCACCAAAAACACGGTGAACGACCTGCTGTGGCTGCGCCAGTCCGGGCTGGAGGCTGCTGTGCTCAAGCTGGCAGCAGGCGGCACGCCGATGCTGGGCGTCTGCGGCGGCTATCAGCTGCTGGGCGAGACGCTCGACGACAGTCAGGGCACCGAGAGCGGTCATCCGCAGACGCTGCGCGGGCTGGGCCTGCTGCCGACGCGGACGGTCTTTACCGCCGAAAAGCGCCGCGCACAGGTCACGGCCACGGCTGCCGCGCCCTTTGCCGGGGCTGCGCTGACCGGATATGAAATTCACACGGGCCGCACCGCGGTGAACGGCGCACCGTTCTGCCGCTATGCCGACGGCACACCGGAGGGCTGCGTGCAAAACGCCGTGTTCGGCACCTACCTGCACGGCCTGTTTGACAGCGGCGAATTGACGGAGCAGCTGGCCGCGTACCTCTGCCGACGCAAGGGAATTGCGCCGGAGACCGCCGCGCCGCTTGCGATGGCCGACTACCGTACACAGCAGCTGGACCTGCTGGCCGACGGCGTGCGCAGTGCGCTGGACATGGACGCCGTCTACGCGGCCATGGGGCTGCACAACCCCAGAGGAGGGAAAAAATGACACCGCAGCATCATCTGCCCGCCGACATTGAGCGCACGAGCATGGGCATTATCACGGCGGAGCTGGCCGCGCGCGGGCTTGCGATTCCGCCCGAAAACGCCGCCGTGGTCAAGCGCGTTATTCACACGACAGCGGATTTTGACTACGCCGAGAACCTGCGCTTCACACCCGGCGCGGCGGCGGCGGGCGTCGCGGCCATGCGTGCCGGGGCAGTGGTCATCACCGACACCAACATGGCGCTGGCGGGCATCACAAAGCCCGGTCTGGCCAAATTGGGCGGGCAGGCACTCTGCTTTATGGCCGACCCCGCTGTCGCCGCTGCTGCGAAGGCGGCGGGCTCGACCCGGGCCGCCGCCGCCATGCACAGGGCCGCGCGGGAGTACCCCGGCGCGGTGCTGGCTGTTGGCAACGCCCCCACGGCGCTGCTGACGATTGCGGACGAGATCGAAAGCGGTCTGCGCCCCGCGCTGGTCATCGCCGTGCCCGTCGGCTTTGTGAACGTGGTGGAAAGCAAGGAGCGGCTGTTTGCGGTTTGCACGCAGTACGGCGTGCCCGCCATCGCCGCCATGGGCCGCAAGGGCGGCAGCAACGTGGCTGCCGCCATCTGCAACGCGCTGGTGTATTCCGCCGCCGAGATGCTCGACCCTGCGGCAAGAGGATGGCAGTAATACACTTTCTATCCCCGGTGTTTCCCTACAACCGAAAATTTTGGCGCGGAGGAGGCGTTTTGCCTCCTCCGCTTTTTTGTTTCCCTATAGCTTTCAGCCTTCTGCGTGAAGATGGTGTTTGAGCTTTCTGTAACTGCTGACGTAATTTTTCATAATGCGCTCGCTTTTGCTTGCCTGCGCGACCATTTACGAATGTGGATTTTCGTTTAAAGACGTTAAATAGCAATAGAATTACGGAAATATCAGGTCAGGGCCCAAGCGCCCATCAGAAGGGCCAGAAACATTACATTGGAAATAGTAAACATCGCAAAATAGTGCCCTTTTTCAGCAGGTACTTCATTTGCAATCTGTCGATAAGAAATCAGGCTTGCCATGGATGCAATTAATGTGCCAAGGCCACCAAGGTTTGTGCCAATAATCAGCGCACGGAAATTATCGGTAAATCCAGAAAGCAGGATGGCAGCAGGCACATTACTGGTCACTTGAGAGGCCAGAACAGATACGAAAACCTCATGTCCGGCCAGAATATTCTGCAGCCATCCAGAGAACGCTTCAATCCGACCTAAGTTCCCGATGAAAATGAACAGTGCTACAAAGGTAAGAATCAGAGAATAGTCTACGCGGCCAAGAGTGGAGCGGTCGGCAAAGAAGGTGCACACCAAGATAGCGACGAATGCAACACCGTATGGGAGAACACGCAATACAACCAATAAACAGGCGACAAACAGAATACCGTACAACGCAATGAGTTTCTTGTCTGGTTCTGAGTTTACCGCAGAATGAGTTACAACAATGTCGGAACCTTCACGGCATAGCCATACTGCCCATATAGCAATAAGCACTAATGATATGATGGAATAGGGGAGCATCAACAGAACAAAAGAGCGCATATCCATCCCGCTCTTGCCATACAAATACAGGTTTTGGGGATTGCCCAGTGGTGTAAGCATACTGCCAAGGTTGGCAGCTATCGTCTGCATACAGACGATAGGGAGGAGCAGTTTGCTGCGAACAGATGCGTTCAAACTATTCAGAACGACAAACGTAAATGGCACGAATGTTAGCAGCGATACATCGTTTGTTATCAGCATACTGCTGAAGAAGCATAGGCCAACGAGAACAACTGTTAGCTGCAAAGTAGTGCGGGTATGAGATAGGAGGGCATGGCCGAGTCTATCAAATACGCCTTGCCCTCTCAGTCCGGCCATAACTGTCATTAGCGAAAACAGGATTGCAAGAGTACGGAAATCGATATATCCGAGGTATTCTGCGTCCGGGGGGACAAAGCAAGCGGAAATGATCGCCAAACAAGTGGCAATGCTCAGGACGGGTTCTTTCTGAAAAATGTGCTTAATCATCATAAATAAGATTCTCTTCCCAATCATTCGTTATCTCTTCCGGACGGCAAAACCAAAAGCTGTACCGCAAATACCACCGACAATGTGCATAAAGTTAGCTACATTATCTTGTATAAAGAAGATACTGTATACCTGCTGACTTAAGTACAGCACGCCAACCAAGATGAAGGTGATAGGGATACCTCCATTCTTACTGCCGGCCAAACTGGAGAGCATGATGAGCATGAATACGATACCGGAAGCACCAAGCAATGCAGAAGTGGGGAACAGCACACACTGCAATATGCCGGATACCAGCGCGGTCATAAGGATACCGCTTAGAAGTGTTCGGCTTCCATATCGTTCTTCCAAAGGTGGAGCGACAACAAGGAAGAGGAGCATATTGTTTATAAAGTGATCCCAACCGCCGTGGCCAAGGACATGACCGAACAACCGGACATAGAATAACGGATCCGTCATCGACGAGCGATACACACTAAACAGGTGCGAGGTTGTCCAGTTGTTTGTTAAGTAGCCCAATACCAGAGAGGCGAGGGACAAAAAGAAAAAGGTCAGGGTGACGGGGGCATTGTATTGGAGCCGGATGCTGCGTTTCATAGAAGTTCCTCCATCATTATTAGATATTATTAGTATAGCACATTAGAGCGAAATATGTTGCAGAATAGAAAATAATCCGGGAGAGTAAAAGAGAAAAAAATAAAACCATTTAAAGGCGATTGGATATTTCACAGGGAAGATATGCAGCAGCGGTCAAATCGCAGTCAGCAAGGGCTGCCCCCGCAGGGGGATAATTTGTGTGCTTTCCTTTTATAATACCGGAAGAGGAGAAAAGCGGCGATTTAATTAGATAAATATTTTTACCTAATAATATTGACATTCGAAACGAACGTGGTATAATGGCCTCATTGACAATTACGTCAATTTATTTAGTTAAATTATGTGAGGTACGTAGCATGAGCTTTGAAGAAGTAAAAGAAGTATTTGTTGACACCCTGAACTGCGATGCTGATAAGGTCACCATGGATGCCAGCCTGACCGACGACCTGCAGGCGGACAGCCTGGATGCGGTAGAGCTGAACATGGCGTTTGAGGACAAGTTCGGCGTTACGATTGCCGATGAGGACCTGGGGACGCTCAAAACCGTGGGCGACATCTTCAACTATCTGGCTGCGCGGGCAGCCTGAAGGGTATTGCAAGATGAGTGCCATTGAAAAGCTGTTCCCGACCAGCCCGCAGGAGTGCAGCTTTCAGATGAAAGCCCGCCGCGATGCCGGCACGGCTGCGCCCAACTGGGTGCCGCCGCAATTTGTCGAGTGCAAAAAATGCGGCCGCCGTGCCACGCGGCAGGTTTGGGTCAAGAGCCAGTATGTCTGCCCCAACTGCGGGGTGCATTTGGCAATCGGCGCCTATTATCGGCTCAGCACGGTTCTGGACCACGGAACTTTTAAAGAGCTGAACCCGGACATTGCGCCCAACGATGTGCTGCATTTTCCCGATTATCAGGAAAAGCTGGCCGCTGCTTCGGGCAAGACCGGCCTGAAAGAAGCCGCCGTTACAGCAATCGGCAGGATCGGCGGCGTGCAGGCGGTGGTCGCTGTGCTGGACAGCCGTTTTTTTATGGGCAGCATGAGCACCGCTGTTGGTGAAAAAATCACACGTGCGATTGAGTACGCTGCCGACAAGCACCTGCCGCTCATTATTTTTTCAGCCAGTGGCGGCGCACGGATGCAGGAGGGCATTTTCAGCCTGATGCAGATGGCCAAAACCAGCGCCGCGCTGGAACGGTTCAACCGCAGCGGCGGGTTGTACATCAGCGTGCTGACCCACCCCACCACAGGCGGAGTCACGGCCAGCTTTGCCAGTCTGGGTGATATTACGCTCGCCGAACCGGGGGCACTCATCGGCTTTGCCGGGCCGCGCGTCATTGAACAGACCATCGGTGAAAAGTTGCCCGACGGGTTCCAGCGCAGCGAGTTCCAGCTGGAACACGGTTTTGTGGATCAGGTCGTACCGCGCACCGAGTTGAAAGAGGTCTTAACGCGGATCTTGCAGCTCCACACACAGGGGAGGAAGCGCAGATGATCAAAGAAGTTTTGCAGCAGTTGGAACCGCTGGACGCGCAGATCGACGCGCTGTGCAGCCGTGCCGATGACGCCGAAATGGCGAGCACGACCACCCATGCGGCTGAACTGGCTGAGCTTTCCGCAGAGGAAAACACGCTTTTACAGCGCTGCACCTCGCTGACGCCGGAGGATCGCGTTTTTCTGGCCCGCCGCCCTGACCGCCCGCATATAACCGAAATGATCGACAACTTGTTTACCGACTTTTTTGAGCAGTGCGGTGACCGACAATGCAAAGAGGATGCGGCCATTTTATGCGGGATCGCACGGTTCCACGGGATGCCCGTTACCGTTTTGGGGCACCGCAAAGGGACTACGCTGGAAGAAAACCTGCGCTGCAACTTTGGCATGCCGGGACCGGAGGGCTACCGCAAGGCCCTGCGCGTGATGAAACAGGCGGAAAAATTTCACCGTCCCATTATCACTTTTATTGACACTCCCGGTGCTTACCCCGGCAAGGATGCGGAAGAACGCGGCCAAGGGGAAGCCATTGCCCGCAACCTGATGGAGATGAGCGGCCTGACCGTCCCGGTGCTGGCCATTGTCACAGGCGAGGGGTCCAGCGGCGGCGCGCTGGGTCTGGGCGTTGCCAACCACATTCTGATGCTGGAAAATGCCGTGTACTCAGTGCTCAGCCCCGAGGGGTTTGCCAGTATTCTGTGGAAAGATGCTTCCCGCAGCGGCGAGGCCTGCACCATGATGAAGCTGACGGCACAAGACCTGTACGCAGATGGCATTGTGGAAGAAGTCATCCCCGAACCGCTGGGCGGCGCACAGCGTGGACGGCAGCTGCTTTTCAGCCGGTTGGACACTGCCATTGCGGTGCATCTTGCCGCTTTATGTAAGATGAGCGGCAAAGCGTTGGCAGACCAGCGCTACAAAAAATACCGCCGCATCGGAGAAATGAGGGGCGCATGAAAGGCTTACAGCTGCTGGCTACCGGTGGGGCATTGCCCAGCCGTGTAGTGACGAACGAGGACTTGCGCCGACAGGTGGACACCAGCGACGAATGGATCACGACCCGCACCGGCATCTGCCAGCGCTATTACTGCACCGAAAACGAGGATGCCGCCACGCTGGCTATCACCGCCGCCCGTCAGGCCCTGACCCGCAGCGGTCTGGCGGCAAACGACATTGCCTGCTGTGTTGTGGCAACGCTCTCGGCCCCGACGGCTACCCCAAGCATTGCCTGCCGCGTACAGGCTGCCTTGGGTCTGCCGGAAAACCGGCCTGCCTTTGATGTGAATGCGGCCTGTTCCGGCTTTATTTATGCCGCTGCCGCGGCCCACGGGCTCCTGAGCACACTGGGCGGGCGGTATGCGCTGGTCATTGGCTGCGAGGCACTCTCCCGCATGATGGACCCGACTGACCGCACGACCTGTGTATTGTTTGGCGACGGCGCGGGTGCGGCTGTTTTTGAGCTGGCCGAAAATGCACCGTTCGCCGTAACGTTAGGCGCACGGGGCAGTGAAGCGATCCGCGCGGGCGGCCCTGCGGCCTGCGATACCGCGCCGATTACGATGGACGGCAGGGCGGTTTTCCGCTTTGCCGTGGAGGCTATGCCGCGCTGTCTGCAAGCCGTGCTGGACCGCAGCCAAAAGACATTGTCTGATCTGGACTGGGTAGTCTGCCACCAGGCCAACAGCCGCATAATTGACCATTGCGTCAAAAGTTTACACGCAGAACCGTCAAAGTTTTACAAAAACATAAGCCGTCACGGCAACACCAGTGCTGCCAGCATCCCGATTGCCCTGCACGAAATGGCGGAAAGTGATCTGCTGCGCCCCGGCCAGACGCTGGCCTGCATCGGCTTTGGCGGCGGGCTGACATGGGGCGGGATGCTGCTGACGTATGAGGGTAGAATATGAAGCTGCTCAATGAAATTCTAGGTACAAAATATCCCATTATACAGGGCGGCATGGCCAATATCGCCACGGGCGAGTTTGCCGCTGCCTGTTCCAACGCCGGGGCGCTGGGGCTGATCGGCTCCGGCGGCATGGACGCGGACTCCCTGCGGGAAAACATCCGCCGCTGCCGCGCACTGACCGACAAGCCCTTTGGCGTGAACATCATGCTGATGCACCCGCAGGCGGATGAATTTGCCAAAATCGTGGTGGAGGAGGGTGTAAAGCTCGTCACCACCGGGGCGGGAAATCCGGGAAAGTACATGGCCGCGTGGAAAGCAGCCGGTATCACGGTCATCCCCGTGGTGGCGGCAGCCATTTTGGCCAAACATCTGGAACCGCTCGGCATTGACGCCGTTATTGCCGAAGGTACCGAGAGCGGCGGCCATGTGGGCGAGATGACCACGATGGCACTTGTCCCGCAGGTCGTCGATGCCGTCCATGTGCCGGTCATCGCTGCGGGCGGCATTGCCGATGGACGAGGGCTGGCTGCTGCGCTGGCATTGGGGGCGTGCGGTGTGCAGGTCGGTACCTGTCTGCTGGCGAGCACCGAGTGCCCCATCCATGAAAACTATAAAGCCGCCCTGTTAAAAGCCCGCGACAGTGATACCATCGTGACCGGGCGCATCGGCGGCACCCCTGTGCGTGTACTGAAAAACCGCATGAGCCGCGAGTATGTCCGTCAAGAAAAGGCCGGGGCTGATAAAATGGCGCTGGAACGCTTTACTTTAGGAAGCCTGCGCAAGGCTGTGTTTGACGGTGACACCGAGAATGGCAGCCTGATGGCCGGACAGGCCGCAGGGCTGCTGCACGAAGTTCGCCCGGTGGAAGAAATTTTTGCCGCGATGGTAAGCGAAGCCAAAGACTGCATCGCCGGGGTGTACAAGGAGATCACCTTATGAAACTAGCATTTTTATACGCCGGGCAGGGAAGCCAGCACGCCGGTATGGGCCGGGATCTTTACGAGACTTTCCCGGCTTTCCGCGCTGCTTTTGACGAAGCCGACGCGGCGGTGGATTTTGATTTGAAAGAAGTCTGCTTTACCGACGCAGCCGGTGTATTGAACGAGACCCAATACACCCAGCCCTGCATGACGGCGTTTGCCGCTGGCCTTACTGCCGTACTGCGGGAGGCAGGCGTCACACCGGATTATGCGGCGGGGCTGTCGCTGGGGGAGTATTCCGCCCTGGCCTGTGCGGGGGTGTTCGATGTGCAGACTGCAGTCGCTTTAACCGCCTTCCGCGGTAAGGCAATGGCTGCGGCTGCGGCGGGGCGCACCTGCGGGATGACAGCCGTTTTGGGGCTGGACGAAGCCCCCTTGCAGGCATGCTGCAATGCAGCCGCCGACGAAGGTGTTGTGCAGATCTGCAACTACAACTGCCCTGGCCAGCTGGTCATTGGCGGCGACAAGGCCGCTGTCGATAAAGCTGCCGAGTTGGCGCTTGCTGCCGGGGCACGGCGCTGCCTTCCGCTGAATGTCAGCGGCCCGTTCCATACCTCATTGATGCGCCCGGCCGGGGATGCACTTCGGGAGAGATTTAAGTCTACCCACTTTGCACCGATGCAGTTCCCTGTGCTGTTCAACTGCCTGGGACACGAGATGGAGGAAACCGACACCATTGCCGCGCTGCTTGAAAAACAGGTGCAGTCCGGCGTGCGTTGGGAAGCGACCGTCCGCCGTCTGGCAGAATTGGGCGTGGACACCGCCATTGAGATCGGCCCCGGCAGGGCGTTGACCGGGTTTGTCAAAAAGACTGTGGGCAGTGCCATCTCGTGCTATCCGGTGGAAACTGCCACGCAGCTGCAACAGCTGCTGCGCACCTTGAAAGGAGCCTGACCATGCCGCAAACCGAAAACTTGCGCCGTGCCGCCCTGGTTACGGGCGGAGCCAAAGGCATTGGCCGTGCCATTTGCCGGGCTTTGGCCGAAAACGGGATGAACATTGCCGTCAACTATGCCGGCAGCGCTGCCGCTGCCGAGGAAACGGCAGCAGCCTGCCGCGCCCTTGGCGTGCAGGCTGTCACGCTGCAGGCGGACGTGCGCAGCCCCGAAGCATGTCAGAAACTGGTAGAAGATACCGCTGCCGCTTTTGGGCGGATTGATGTGCTGGTCAACAACGCGGGCATTACCGCCGACAAATTGCTTCTGCGGATGACCGAGGCTGATTTTGACAATGTACTTGCCACCAACCTGAAGGGGGCGTTTTTCTGCACCAAAGCAGCCTGCCGCTTTATGATGCACCAGCGGTATGGGCGCATCATCAGCGTCAGCAGTGTTGTCGGTCTGCACGGCAACGCGGGTCAGGCCAACTACGCAGCCAGCAAGGCGGGGCTGATCGGCCTGACGAAAAGCGCTGCCAAAGAGTATGCTGCCCGCAATATCACCGCCAACGTTGTGGCTCCCGGTTTTATTGCAACAGATATGACCGCCGTGCTGTCGGAACCGGCCCGTGCCGCAGCACAAGCGGCCATCCCGGCAGGCAAAATCGGCCATGCCGAGGATGTTGCGGCGGCGGTGGCTTTTCTGGCAGGGGAGCAGGCCGGGTATATTACCGGGCAGGTCCTTTGCGTTGACGGCGGAATGGGAATGTGAGGTGTGCAATGGACACAAAAAAGAAACGCCGGGTCGTTATTACCGGCCTTGGCACGGTAAATCCTACCGGCAATACGGTGGCAGAAAGCTGGGCGAACATTAAGGCTGGCCGCTGCGCAGTAGGACCGATCACGGCTTTTGATACGGCTGATTTTAAAGTAAAGCTGGCCGCAGAGGTCAAGGACTTTGACCCCGCCGCGCGCATCGACAAGCGCGAAGCCCGCAAAATGGCACGCTTTACCCAGTTCGCCGTGGCCGCCGCCGACGAAGCCGTCCGCGACAGCGGCCTTGCGCTGGAAGAAATCGACCATACGCGGTTTGGCGTGATCCTTTCCAGCGGCATCGGCGGCCTGCCCACCATCGAGGAAGAACACACCCGCGGTCAGCAGCGCGGCTTTGAAAAGGTCAGCCCCTATTTTGTCCCCATGTCCATTGGCAATATGGCGGCGGGGCAGATCGCCATCCGTTTTGGCCTGCAGGGCATGTGCAGCTGCCCCACCACCGCCTGTGCAGGCGGCACCAATGCGATCGGCGATGCGTTCCACCGTATCCGCGATGGATACGAGGACCGCATGCTCTGCGGCGGCAGCGAAAGCTGCATCAGCCCGCTGGGCGTGGGCGGCTTTGCCAGCATGAAAGCCCTTTGCACGGCAGACGACCCGGCCCGGGCCTCGATCCCTTTCGACGCCCGCCGCAGCGGCTTTGTGATGGGCGAGGGCAGCGGCGTACTGCTGCTGGAAGAACTCGAAGCCGCCAAAGCGCGCGGTGCCAAAATTTATGCCGAGGTCGTGGGCTATGGCGCTAACTGCGACGCCTACCACTTTACCGCCCCGGCACCGGGCGGTGCAGGCGGTGCGGCCTGTATGCGGCTGGCGCTGGCCGACGGCGGGGTAGTGCCTGAACAGATCGGCTACATCAACGCCCACGGGACGTCCACCCACCTGAATGACAGCTGCGAGACAACTGCCATCAAAACGGTGTTCGGCGGTCATGCGTACAAGCTGGCCGTGTCTTCTACCAAGTCGATGACCGGCCATCTGCTGGGCGGTGCAGGCGGGGTAGAGGGCGTATTTACCGCGCTGGCTCTGCACGATGCCTTTTTGCCCGCCACCGTCAATTTGCAGGAGCCGGACCCGGAGCTGGATCTGGACTATATCCCCAACCATGGGCGCGCGGCGCAGGTGGAGTATGCCATGAGCGATAGTCTGGGCTTTGGCGGCCATAACGCCTGCGTGGTATTCAAACGCTGGGAGGGATGAGGATGAACTATACGCCAAATGAGCCGCCCCGAGCCATGAGCGCGGCAGAGATCGAAGAGATCCTGCCGCACCGTTACCCGTTTGCTTTGGTGGATAAGATCCTGGACTACACCCCCGGCCAATGGGCGCGGGGCGTCAAATGCGTGACCCGCACGGAACCGTTTTTTGAGGGGCACTTTCCGGGACACCCCGTTATGCCCGGTGTGCTGATTCTGGAAGCGCTGGCCCAGACCGGGGCGGTAGCTGCGTTAAGCCTGCCGGAAAACCGTGGAAAGCTCGCCCTGTTCGGCGGTGTAAAAAACGCCCGTTTCCGTCGCCAGGTCATACCCGGCGATGTGCTGATATTGGAATGTGAGCTGATAGAACAGCATGGCCCGGTAGGCATCGGCAAGGCCACCGCATGGGTGGACGGCGTGCGCGCGGCCAACGCCGAGCTGACGTTTGTTATCACGGATGCCTGAGGGCTGGTTTTACATGGCGGAATGTGCTATAATAAATCCACTAACCTACAGGGGGATTCTCGCTATGCTGGACCAGACATTCGGACGGGTATATACCAAATTCAAACTGCACTTCTATAAGCAGATCTTCAGTCGATTCGAGGATCGCGAGGCCACGCTGACGACGGTAGAATCTTTCTGCATGGAAGTCATCATGGCATTGGGCGAACCTACGATTGCGCAGTTCAGCCACATGATGAATCTTTCTACCCCCAACGCCGCGTATAAGATCAACTCACTGGTCAAAAAAGGCTATGTAGAGCGCATCCAATCCACCATCGACAAGCGGGAATACCGCCTGCGCCCGACCCAAAAGTACATTGATTACTATAACATCAGTTATTCCTACTTGCACCTTGTCATGGAGCGCGCTAAACAGCGTTTCAGCCCCGATGACCTGGCTAAATTGGAGGAAATGCTGCAAGTCGTCTCCGATGAGCTTATGCCGGAGATTCAACTGCCTGAATAATTATACCGATTCTAAAATCGTCTGCGATGACGACCTAAGGCAATACCGCATAATTCCCGCGAATTATGCGGTATTGCCTTATATTTGTTTACGCTGCCCAGCGAAAAAATCTTGAAACGATTCCGCGGCAATGCTATAATACATACTGTATACGTTGGTATTTACTGTTTAAGAAAGCTGCTGACAACCCGATGCGATGGAGGCTGCCATGACCTTCCTGAAATCGGCGGTACGGAAATGAAATCAAAATGCAGCCGCCTGGGGCGGAGAAAGATGGGAAAGAATGAAAAACTCCGGAACGCGCAAAGCCATGCAGACCCCGACATGGAGAAGCATCTGTGCGATGCTGTGCCTGCTGCTGTTACTGTCAGCTCTGTTTCCCGTGAAGGCTGCCGCAGAAACCGTCCCTGCAAAGGTCGTCCGTGTCGGCTCGTTTGAGGACACCTTCAACTACGTCAACGAGAAGGGCATAAGAAAGGGCTACGGCTACGAATTACTGCAGACCTTATCCGGCTATACAGGCTGGCAGCTCGAGTATGTGACCTGCGACTGGTCAGACTGCTTTGAAAAACTCAAAAACGGCGAAATCGACATTATGGGCGATATTTCCTATACGGAGGACCGCACCGAGGAGATGCTGTTTTCGGACGAGCCGATGGGGGAGGAAAAAGATTACCTCTACGCCGATCTTTCGCGCGAGGACATCACCGCTTCCGACTTCAAGACGCTGAACGGCAAAAAGATCGGCGTTCTGATGGGAACCGAGCCGGAGGTTATGCTGACCGAATGGGAAGAAAAATACGACCTGAAAACGCAGCACGTCAACATCGCCAACAATGAGGATGCCAAGCAAAAGCTGGCAAACCATGAGATCGACTGCTTTGTTTCGATGGAAGAATCCTTCTGGACGGAGCTTGGCATCTCGACCATAACCCGCGTGGGGAGCTCCGACATCTACTATGCAATCAACAAAGACCGTGCGGATATCAAGGAAGAACTGGACAATGCGATGCGCGCGTTGGAGGACGCCGATCCTTTTTATACGGCGGATCTCTATAAAAGATATTTCTCGATGGATTATACCCCGATCCTTACGGGAGAGGAAAAGGCGTGGCTCAAAAAGCACGGCGCGATCCGGATGGGCTTTCTGACGGGTGACAGCGGCGTCAGCGTCTATGACCCTTCCACCGGGGAACTTACCGGGACCATCACGGACTATATTCGGTTTGCCAAGGATTGTCTGGGAAATCAGGAGCTGGAATTCCAGATGGTCGGGTATGACAGCCAAAAAGCGGAACTTGATGCGCTGAAATCAGGCGAGATCGACATGGTATTCCATTTCGACCAGAGTCCCAATCTGGCGGAAGAGTATCGCGTTGCCTGTACCAACACAACGTGGACCTCCAACATGATGGCGGTCACGAACAAAGAGCACTTTAACGAAACCCAAGCGAACCGCGTTGCCGTTCCCCAAAACAAGATTTCCCTGACAAGGTACCTTGCGGTTTATTATCCGCAGTGGGAGATCGTGGACTGCGCTGCACAGGAGGATGCGGCAAGGCTGGTCAAGGACGGACAGGCGGACTGCTTTGTCACAGGGGTCAGCAGCCAGGAAAACTACAGTAAGAAATACGACTTTTACAGCGTTCCGCTTCCAAACCCTGCCAAATCCTGCTTTGCGGTCAACAGCGGAAACGGCATACTGCTGTCCATCCTGAACAAAACGATCAAGGCCATGCCGGTCAATATGCTTACCGGCGCGCTGGCAATGTACAAAAGCGCCGCGCGGAAAGTTACCCTTGGCGAGTTTATAAGGGACAACTTCGTTATGGTCCTGCTGGTCAGCAGCATTTTTGTTGCAGTCATTCTGCTCGCGATCCTGAAGCTGCTCCGGAAGGCACGCAAAGCCGAAGCTGCCGCAAGGAAAGCCGCGAACGATACGCAGGAGCTGAATGCAAAATTGCAGATCGCGGCGGAAAAAGCGGAGAGCGCAAACCGGGCCAAATCCACCTTCCTGTTCAATATGTCGCATGACATCCGCACGCCCATGAACGCCATTATCGGCTACGCAGACCTTGCCTCCCGGCATTCGGACGACCCTGCAAAGCTGAAAAAATACATGGAGAACATCCAGGTGTGCGGACAAAACCTGCTGATGCTGCTGAACAATGTTCTGGATCTTGCCCGGATCGAGAACGATAAAACGGAAATGGAGTATTCGGTTTCGGATGTCGAGAAGGATTTCCGTAATTGCATTGCCATGTTCCGGAATCAGGCAGACAGCAAGGGCCAGACGCTTACGGTGACAACACAGCTGCCGTATCCGTATATCTATGCGGATATTCCGCACCTGACGGAGGTCTGCACAAACCTTGTCAGCAACGCGGTCAAATACACGGGAGCCGGCGGCACGATCCGTTGTGGCGTTACGCAGAAGCCCGGCGAAAAAGAGGGCTGGTGCGATACGGTGGTCACGGTTGCCGACAACGGCATCGGCATGTCGCAGGAGTTCCAGAAGCATATCTTTGAACCGTTTGAACGGGAACGCACGTCCACCGTCAGCAAGGTGGAAGGCAGCGGCATCGGGATGGGCATCGTGAAAAAGCTGGTTGGGCTGATGGGCGGCACTGTGGAGGTGGAGAGCAAAATCGGTGTTGGCTCCACGTTTACCGTGACCATTCCCTGCCGCATTGCGTCCGAGGAGGAAGCACAGGCGAAACGCGCGGCTGACCCTGCGGACAGGGAGAGCCTGCACGGCACAAGGATTCTGCTGACCGAGGACAACGACCTCAATGCGGAGATCGCCACCGAGCTGCTGCAGGAAGAAGGCTGTACGGTAGACCGCGCGAAAGACGGTGTGGAATGCGTGGATATGCTGGAAAAAGCTGCGAACGGAACGTATCAGCTGATCCTTATGGACGTCCAGATGCCCGTGATGAACGGCTACGATGCGACAAAAAAGATTCGGAGAATGGACGATCCTCAAAAAGCAAATATCCCCATCGTCGCCATGACGGCAAATGCGTTTTCCGAAGATAAACAGGTGGCGCTGGACGCCGGGATGAACGACCATATCGCAAAGCCGATCAATATGAGCGTTCTTGTGCCGACCCTGCGGAAATACCTTTGATGCGGACGGAAAGTCATCGTATAATCGTATATAGAACGACATAAATAAATACCGCCGGGGGGCCTTCCCGTTTTTGGGAAGGCTCCCCGGCGGATTTTTGTGAAGCGCAGCTTATCTACCTGAAATAGCATGCACACCGCAACGTGTGGTTTTCTTTATGGCGTTCTGCGGCTCTGCCTTAGTTGGGCGCGGTACTCGGCGGGGGTGATGCCGTACAGTGCGCGGAAACTCTTTAAAAAACTGCTGTAATTTGCAAAACCGCTGGCAGTGCAGGCGTCCAGTACGCCGGTGCCGTCGGCGAGCTCGTTGCGGCAGTGCTGCATACGCAGGTTGGTCAGATACCCGTGTATACTTTCCAGCGTGTACTCTTTGAACACGCGGGACAGGTGCTCCCGGCTGGTGTAGGTGTACTTTGCCAGCTGGGCCACGGTCAGATGCGGGTCGGTGTAGTTGGCCTGAAGGTAAGCAACCGCCTTCGCGACGAGCAGACTGGTGGCCGAGGGCGGCGGGGCATTGTGCCGCCGGGTCACAACTTGGCTGATCAGCAAAATCAGCTCCGTGACCTCGCAGCATTGCACGGTGTCGCGTATTTTTTCATCGAGATACACGGTCTGGGCCATCCGCTCCAGCAGACCGCGGAAGTCCCACTGCGTGACGGCGTCAGTGTCCAGAATGACAGGATCCCCTGACCAGACATGCCGCGGCAGGCCGCTTTGCGCCCAGGCACGCTCCCAGATGCCGGGAGCTATCTGCACGACGAGCCGCTCCGAGGTCGTGTCCGTGATGTTGAACTTGCCGGAGTGGTACATCTCGCCCGGGAACAGTATCAGCTCCCCCAGGTGCAAATCGTAGACACTGCCGTCGACGGAGTAGCGCACGCTGCTGCCCGCCACCGGCAGTATCATCTCATAATACGGGTGGGAGTGGACCACCGACTGGACATTCTCCCGGTTTGTGTACAGGCCCACGACAACCTGACCGTCCTGCAGGGCGGCACTGGCATCCTCCTGCGTCAGAATGGAATCCACGTAATGCGGCATTTTTTGCAGGATCATGAGCGACGCCTCCTGTTAAATTTTGTCTTTACCACGATTATATCACATTTTGCGACATTTGCATTACAAATACGGCAGAAATTTTGTGAAGGATTTGTTATTATAAAGGCGAAGAAGGGCACAATGCGCAGATTGAACAAAATATAATATGCAATTTTGTGCAATATGCACATTGCCTGCCAAATAACAAGTTCCACCATTCAATTATACGCAAAATAGAAAGGAGAAAATCTATGAAAGTGTGCTACACCGGCGGCGCTGTCAAGGACTGCGGAAGCTATTATTCCGTAGCCACCAACGCTGTAGAGCTGCGCATCTGGTTCCTGACCGACGATATACTGCGCATCCGCGCGGGCTTTGACGGCGACTGGGATGAAGCCTCCTACAGCCTGACCATGACCGCATGGGAGTCCCGCACCGACGAGCTGATGAAGGACTGCCGCAAGCGCGTCCAGTCCGCCGCCGCAGCCCTGACCGACGGCGACAGGCAGGCCGTTATCCAGGGGACGCGTCTCAAGGTCGTCATCGAGAAGGCACCGTTCCGCATCATGGTCTATGATAAGGACGGCAGCCTGCTGCACGCCGATATTCCCGACCTGGCCTACCGCGAGGACAGCAACCACCGCCGCATCCACGCCAGCCAGATCGAGGCAGACGACTGCTTCTACGGCTTCGGCGAGAAATCCGGCGAGATCAACAAGGCCGAGAAATACATGAATATGGCTCCCGGCGACGCCATGGGCTACAACGCCAAGGAGACGGATTCCCTCTACAAGCACATTCCGTTCTATATCCGCCTGAACCGCGGCACGAAGCAGGCTGTCGGCTACTTCTACCACAATACCGCCGAGTGCGATTTCAACATGGGCCGCGAAAAGCGCAACTACTGGCACCGCTACTCGTCCTACCGCACCGACGCGGGCGACATTGACCTGTTTTTGATCGCAGGCCCGTCCATCCGCGAGATCATCGAGCGCTACACCGACCTGACCGGCAAGAGCGTCATGCTGCCGAAGGCCGCGCTGGGCTACCTCGGCAGCTCGATGTACTACCCCGAGCTGCCCGAGAACAGCGACGATGCCGTGCTGGACTTCATCGACACGACCCGCGAGGAAGGCATCCCTGCCGACGGCTTCCAGCTGTCCAGCGGCTACTGCGCCGTTGAGACCGCCGAGGGCATCAAGCGCTGCACCTTCACATGGAACCACAAGCGCTTCAAGGACCCGGCAGACTGGTTCGCCCAGATGGAAAAGCGCGGCATCGTTGTCTCGCCCAACATCAAGCCCGGTATGCTGCTCGTCCATCCGCTGCTGAACGAGATGAAGGAGAAGGGCATGTTCCTGCCCGCCTCCGACGACAATGCAGGTCTTGACGGTCTGGCTGTCGGTACCTGGTGGGGCGGCCCCGGCCTGTTTGTGGACTACACGAAGGAATCCACCCGTCTGCACTGGAAGCAGTACATTAAGGATGCGCTGCTGAAATACGGCTGCCGTTCCATCTGGAACGACAACTGCGAGTATGACTCCCTCGTTGACAAGGACGCAAAGGTTTACTTTGAGGGCAAGGGCAGCACGATTGGCACGATGAAGCCGGTCATGAGCAACCTGATGTGCCAGCTGTCCAACGAGGCCATCGAGGAGTATGACCCCGACTGCCGCCCGTTCTCGGTCTGCCGTTCCGGTCATGCGGGCATCCAGCGTTATGCGCAGGTCTGGGCCGGTGACAACCTGACCCACTGGGATACCCTGAAATACAACATCGCCACGATTCTGGGCATGGCGCTCTGCGGCGTGTCCAACCACGGCTGCGACATCGGCGGCTTCTTCGGCCCCGCGCCGGAGGGCGAGCTGTTCGTGCGCTGGGTGCAGAACGGCATCTTCCAGCCGCGCTTCTCCATCCACTCCACGAACACCGACAACACCGTCACCGAGCCGTGGATGTACAGCGACAAAAAGCAGTACATCAAGGACGCTATTGACTTCCGCTATAAGCTCAGCCCGACGCTGTATTCCCTGATGGAGCGCGCGCATGAGAACGGCCTGCCCATCTGGCAGCCGACGTTCAGCGTTTTCCAGAACGACCCGACCACCTACGATGAGGGTGTGGACTTCATGTTCGGTGATTCTCTGCTGGTTGCGAACGTCGTTGAAAAGGGCCAGACCGTCCGCCCGGTCTACCTGCCCGTGACCGAGAACGAAAACGAGCGGTTCTACGACTTCTACACCCGCGAGGAATACGCCCCCGGCCAGACGATTGAGGTGCCGGTTGATATTGCCAGCATCCCGCTGTTTGTGCGCAGCGGTGCTATTCTCCCGATGAGCGGCAACAAGCTGCACAACCTGATGACCGAAAAGACCACCGCGCTGGACATCCTGATGGCCCCCGATGTGGATTCCGAGTTCACGCTGTACGAGGATGACGGCCGTACGAACGATTACCGCAAGGGCGCGTATCTCAAGACGAAGATCGCCGTCAAGGCAGGCGTCAAGACCGTCGTGACCTTCACGAATGAGGGCAGCTACGAGACCGCCGTCGAGAGCATGTACCTCGATATGATCCACCGCGAGAAGTCCCCGTTCTATGTGCAGGTGGACGGCAAAGAGCTGCCGCACTTCCTGCACCGCCGCAAGTTTGAGGAGGCCGAGAGCGGCTGGTACTACAGCCAGCGCCTCAAGAGTGTCCAGATCAAGTACCCCAACCCCAAGAAGGATCACGAGGTACTTGTCTCGTTCGAACAGTTTGATTTGATCGGGATGTAACCCAGCTTCTTGCCTCCCCTGGCAGGGGAGGTGCCCCGTAGGGGCGGAGGGGTTGAACCTTGCCGCAGCCCGAAATATGTCGGGTAATGGCACGGTTCTCTCCCCCAGCCGCTGCGGCGGCAGCCCCCTCTCAGAGGGGGCCAAGGGGAAAACGGCATACATACAAGAAGGAGAAATACCATGTTCAAAAAATTCGCAGCATTGGCTGCTGCGGCTGCGCTCAGTCTGGGTGTTATGACCGGCTGCGGCGCGTCCGGCACCACCGCCGACTCCACCGGCTACAGCGCCGAGAATCCGCTGGTGCTGACTCTGGCCCACGGCCTGTCCGAGACCCACACTGTCCACATCGCCATGACCCAGTTCGCGGACGAGGTCGCGGAAAAGACCGATGGCCGCATCCAGGTCAAGATCTTCCCCAACGGCCAGCTCGGCAGTGAGAACGAGAACCTTGAGCAGCTGCAGGCCGGTGTTATCGCCATGACCAAGGTTTCCGCACCCGGTCTGGCTACCTACAACGATGCCTTCAACACCTTCGGCCTGCCCTATATCTTCAACGATACCGATGACTTCTACCATGTCATGGACTCGCAGGAGATGCAGGACTTCCTCCTCTCCACCGGTGACGACGGCTTTGTCACGCTGACCTATTACACCTCCGGCGCACGCTCCTTCTACACGAAGGATCGCGCCATCCGCACGCCCGCCGACCTGAAGGGCCTGAAGATCCGCGTGCAGGATATGAAGAGCCAGACCGACATGATGAGCTATCTGGGCGGCATTCCCGTCGCCATGTCCTACGGCGACGTTTACACCTCGCTGCAGACCGGCATCATTGACGGCACCGAGAACAACGAGACCGCCCTGACCACCGGCAAGCACGGCGAGGTCTGCAAGGTCTACTCGGTGGACCAGCACGCCATGATCCCTGACGTCCTCATCATGAGTGAGAAGGTCTGGGAGACCATCAGCCCCGAGGATCAGGAAATCATTCTGGAGGCCGCCCACGATTCCACCGACGCCCACAAGGTCATGTGGGACACCGCTGTGGAGGAGGCCGTCAAGGAAGCACAGGAGACGATGGGCGTTGAGTTCGTCTATGACGTCGACAAGGAAGCCTTCCGCGAGGCAACCCAGCCCATGATCGAAGCCTACGAGGAGCAGTATCCCGGCGTCAAGACGCTGCTGGATACCATCGACGCCGCAAGAGGGGAGGAGTAAGCCATGAAAAACACCTTTGCTGCCATCAAATTCTGGATGGACAAAATTTTGAGCATTGCCTGCGCCGTACTGCTTACCTTTATGACGGTGCTGGTTCTGATTCAGGTTTTCTCCCGCTATATCCTCAACAGCCCCGTGGCTTTCACCGAGGAGCTTGTCCGCTACAGCCTGATCTGGACCGGCTTCATCGGCGCGGCCTACGCCTTCTCCACCCGGGAGCACATGTCCCTGACCCTCATCCGCGACAAATTCACCGGCAAGGCGCACACCGCCCTGCTGGTGGTCATCGATGGTCTGATTCTGCTGATGGCCATCTTCGTATTCACTATCGGCGGCTTTAAGCTGGCTGTCTCTGCCAGCCGCGAGTTCTCGGCCTTGCTGGGTATTCCCCGCAGCTTGGTTTACTCCATCGCCCCGATTTCCGGCGTGTTCATCGTCCTGGCGCAGATCATCAACATCTATGAGGACGTCACCGGCGAAAAAGTTGAATCCAAGGAGGGTGCAGACAAATGAGTATCACCATGACCACCGTTATCCTGTTTGCCGTGTTCGGCGTGCTGCTGTTCCTCGGCGTGCCTATCTCCATCAGCATTGTGGCGTCGTCTATCGTGACCGCCATGTCCACCCTGTCCTGGGACCAGATCACCTTTATCACGATGCAGAAGATGAACTCCGGCGTGGAGAGCTTCTCGCTGCTTGCTGTGCCCCTGTTCATCCTGGCCGGCAACATCATGAACAACGGCGGTATTGCCAAGCGCCTGGTCAACTTTGCCCAGTTGTTCGTCGGCAAGATCCCCGGCTCCATGGCGCAGGCCAACATCCTGGGCAACATGCTGTTCGGCGCGCTGTCCGGCTCCTCCGTTGCTGCCGCATCCGCCATGGGCGGCTGCATCAGCCCCATTGAGGAAGAAAACGGCTACGACCCCGCCTACTCCGCCGCCGCCAACATTGCCTCCGCCCCCACCGGCCTGCTGATTCCCCCGACGTCTGCCTTCATTGTCTACTCCACCGTCGCGGGCGGTGTCTCCATCTCCACGCTGTTCATGGCCGGTTACATTCCCGGCATCCTGATGGGCCTGTGCTGCATGGTCGTTGCGTTCATCGGCGCAAAAAAGGCTGGCATGAAAGCCACCGGCATTGACCACAGCCAGAGCATTGCCAAGACCGTCTGGGACGCCGTGCCGTCTCTGCTGCTGATCGTCATTGTCATCGGCGGCATCGTCTCCGGTATCTTCACCGCCACTGAGGGCGCAGGTGTCGCGGTTCTCTACTGCCTGATTCTTTCCATCGTCTATAAGAGCATCGACTTCAAAGGCTTCCTTGGCATCCTGCTCAACTCCGCCAAAACGTCCGGCATCATCCTGTTCCTGATTTCTGCCTCCTCCGCCATGTCCTTCGTTATGGCCTACTCCGGCATCCCGGCAGCCATCTCCAATGGCCTGATGAGCCTGACTGAAAACAAGTACATCATCTTCCTGCTCATGAACATCATCCTGCTGGTCATCGGCATGTTCATGGACATCACCCCGGCCATCCTGATTTTCACCCCGATCTTCCTGCCCATCGCCACCAGCTTTGGCATGACGGAGATCCAGTTCGGCGTTATGCTGATCTTCAATATGTGCCTGGGCAACATCACCCCGCCGGTCGGCTCGGTTCTGTTCGTCGGCTGCGGCATCGGCCATGTCTCCATCGAGCAGGTCACGTCCAAGCTGATCCCCTACTTTGCGGCACTGGTTGCCGCCCTGCTGGCCGTCACCTACATCCCGGCTCTGTCTCTGGGCCTGCCCAGCCTGATGGGCCTGATTTAACTATTGGCTGATTAAAATAGCACAGCCCCCGCCAAGCTCTATGAGTTTCTGGCGGGGGCTGTGCTGTTATTTTGCCGATGTATCTGCTGCTTTTTTATTCCTTTTCCACCGTAGTGGTCAAACGGTGGTCAAGGATCTTCCATGCGCAGCACGCAGCATTCCGAAAATATCTTGGAAAAATTGGACGATTCGCTCGTAAAAGGTTGACGCGGCTGCGTTCGGGGGTATATCATATTTGTATAGATCCTTGCGCGGAGGGAGGAACGCACGATGATCCGAATCGGCATTGTGGACGATGAAAAACAAGAAAGAGACCAATTGAAACAGGCATTGGCGCGGTTTGGCGCGGAGAACGGCACAGAACTGAACGTACAGGAGTTCGACTGTGCGGCAGTCTATCTGGCGGCGCAAGACCGTGATTTTGACATTTTATATCTGGACATTGATATGCCGCAGATGTCCGGCATGGAACTGGCCGAAAAAATCCGGGAGACAGATCAAGACGTCATCCTCATTTTTTGCACGAATTTGCAGCAATTCGCGCTGAACGGGTACAGTGTCGGCGCACTGGGCTTTATTGTAAAGCCGATACAGTGGTACTCCTTCCATATGTACCTGACGCGGGCGCTGAAGGTGCTGCAAAAGCGCGCCGGTCAAAAGACGGCGCCGCCGCACATTGTCGTCAAGGACGGCACCGTGACGCGGCTGCTGGATGCAGCGGAAATCGCCTACGTGGAGGTGCGCCAGCACGACCTGCTGTACAACCTGTGCGGCGGGGACGGTAAGACCGAGATCATCAAAAACCGCGGTTCGATGCAGGAAATCGCGGCGCAGCTGACGCCCTACGGCTTTGTGCGATGCAGCGCCAGTTATCTTGTGAACCTGCGCTGTATCACGGCGGTAAGCCGTATGAATGTCTATATCGGCGGGGCGGCACTGCCCATCGGGCGCACCTACAAGGACGCCTTCACCGAAGCATTCTCCCGATATATGGCAAAAAAGGAGTGGGAAGACCCGTGCCGGTCATAAATTGGATACTGAACCAGCAAATCCAGCTGGGTATGATTCTATGCGCCTGCCTGTTTGTCCCGTGGGGGCAGCGCCGCAGCAGCTTCGTTCCGCGGCTGGCGGCGGGTGTATGCGTCTTTCTTGCGCTGACGGACACCCTGGCATTTCTGCCGCAGTGGGCAAAATTGCTGCTGTATACGACGCTGCTGTTTGGTCTGATATGGTTCAGCTTTGACTGCAGCCCGCTGCACGCCCTGTTTTATACAACCTGTGCCTACGCGGTGCAGCACATTGCCAGCAAGCTGGCGTATATGCCTATTATGTGGCTGATTCAGCATGGGCGCACAGACGGGCGCGTTAACTTTGTCATTCTGCTTTTCAGCAACCTTGTGGTCTGTCTGGTCATCTACCTGCTGTTCACCCTGCGCATCCGGCGCGGGTGCCTGCTGTTTGACAATGTCAAGACCGTGCTTTACTCCGGGTTTTTCCTGATTGCCGCGGTCTACCTGAGTGTTGTGCTGGAGGATGTCCTGAACAGCAGCGCAGAGTCCTACCCGATCGCCTATCTGGCGCTGAATGCGTTCTGCATCCTGTTTGCCATCACGATTCTGGCGCTGGAATTTTCAAATTGCAGCATCAAGAGTCTGGAACACGAGAATGAAACGCTGGCGCAGCTGCTGGAATGTGACAAGCAGCAGTATGAGCAGGCAAAAAAAGACATGGAAAAAATCAACATCCGCTACCATGACCTGAAACAGCAGTATTCCCGCGCCACAGATGAGGAACGCGCCCGTCTGGAAGAAGAAATGGACAACCTGAACCTGCGCTATCTCACCGGGAATAAGGCGCTGGACATCACACTGACCCAAAAGTCGGCACTCTGCGGGCAGGCAGGTATTCAGCTGGTCTGCTCGGCAGACGGTAGCTGTCTGGAGGATATGAAGCACTACCACATTTACTCTCTGCTGGGCAATGCGCTGGACAATGCCATTGAGTGTCTGACGCAGGTAAACGATGCGTCTAAGCGGGTCATCACACTGGACATCAGCCGCTGCCGTGACATGGCGGTCATCCGCGTGCAGAACTACACCCCCGCACCGCCGATGCTGCGGGACGGCGCTATCGTCACAACCAAGCAGGATACCGAGGAGCATGGCTACGGCATAAAAAGCATCAAAAGCATTGCCGAGCTGTACGGCGGCACGGCAGACTGCTTTGTGGAGGACTCGATTTTTTACCTGGTGGTCACCTTCCCCTGCGGGAAAAGCCAAAAAGAAACTGCATAACCCAAAAGCGACTGCCGAAAGGCGGTCGCTTTTCTTCTTTGTCATTTGTGCCGTGTTTTTTGACATTTACGCCAACTGCATTGACCCGGTCAACGCTTCCCTTTATGATAGCTTTGTGAAAAAGATACGAAAAGCTTCTGCAAAAGGGAAGTGCACAGCCCTTGGCAGCAAGCGCATCGGATCATTCATCTGTGACAGTTTAGGAAGGAGAAAAACCTATGGCACAAAAGGAAACCTCAAGCAAGTCCCGCCGTTGGCTGGGCTTGTCCGGCGCGGCTGTGCTGGTGGCCAACCTTGTCCTGACCGGAACGACTATTGCGTTCCAGCAGGAAGGCGAAGTCAACCACGCACTCGGCATCGAAGGCGCTGGCGCATCTTACGGCGGCACGGAGTTCTCCGCTGACGGTACCCTGTCTGACGCAAGCTACGAAAAGTACATCGAAGCCGCTTATCAGTTCTGTGAGCAGGAAGAAGAAGAGGGCAGCGTGCTGCTCTACAACCGCAACAATGCCCTGCCGCTTTCCGAGTCTGAGCGCAACGTCACGGTCTTTGGCCGCGGCAGCATCGACCCGGTGTTCCGCAGCACCGCAGGCGGTTCCTCCACAAACCCGGATTACCAGAAAACCCCCGTTGACGCCCTGCAGGATGCCGGCTTCAACGTGAACCAAACCGTGCTGGACGCCTACGCTTCCGCCGAAGCGCCGAAAGAAAGAAGTGTTTCCAGCGTGGGTGAATATGACCCGGCGCTGTTCACCGGCAGCGTCACCGACTCGTTTGCGTCCTATGGCGATGTCGCGTTTGTTACGCTGTCCCGCTTTGCCACCGAGGGCAACGACCTTGCGATGGTCAACGACAAGGGCAAGCGTATGCTGGAGCTGGACGACAACGAGAAGGCGATCTTCCAGCAAATCAAGGACTCCGGCAAATTCAAGAAAACCGTCGTCCTGCTGAACTCCGTCTTTGCGATGGAGATGGACTGGCTGGACGAGTATAATGTTGACGCTGTGCTGTGGGTCGGCAACCCCGGCTTCTACGGTATGCCCGGCGCCATCCGCGTTGTGACCGGTGAGGTCAACCCCTCCGGTCACACCACCGCTACCTTTGCCGCCAACTCCCTGTCCGCGCCCAGCGCCGAGAACTTCGGTCTGCACGCCTACAACTACGGCAGCAAAACGCCCCGCGCGGCAGGCGACAGCTTTGTCAGCTATAACGAGGGCATCTACGTCGGCTACCGCTACTACGAGACCCGCTACGAGGACACCATCCTCGGTCAGGGCAACGCCGATTCCGCGGTTGGCACCAAAGCCTCGACCGACGGCTGGAACTACGCCGAGGAGGTCTGCTTCCCCTTCGGCTACGGTCTGTCCTACACGAACTATGAGTACAGCCTTGACAAACTGGACTACAACAGCGACACCGACACCTTTACGGCGACCGTCACGGTGAGCAATACCGGCGACAGGGACGGCAAGGCTACGGTGGAGTTGTACGCACAGACCCCCTATACCGACTACGACAAGCAGAACAACGTCGAAAAGTCCTCGATCCAGTTGCTGGGCTATGACAAAATCGACGTGGCCGCAGGTGCATCCGAGACTGTCACGGTTGATGTGCCCGGCTACTTCCTCGCGTCCTATGACGCCAAGGGCGCAAAGGGCTACATCCTCGATGCGGGCGATTACTACTTCGCCGTCGGCAACGGCGCACACGAGGCACTGAACAATGTGCTGGCCGTCAAGTGCGGTGACGCCGTTGCGGGCAAGCTGATCGATCAGGACGGCAATGTCGTCACCGGCAACACCGCCGCTGTGGCCACCTGGACCGCCCCCAACACCGAGGTTGACACCGAAAAGTACCGCCACTCCCGCTACAACAGCGATGTGGAAGTTACGAATACCTTCGACGACGCCGATGTGAACTACTGGGCGAACGACGACGAAAAGATCACCTACCTGTCCCGCAGCGCGTGGGATACGACCTACCCCACCACGCTGGAGACCCTGACGGTCAACGATAAGCTGTACAACGGTCTGAATATGCAGACCTACGTCAAGGCAGCCGATGCCAAGAGCGTTTCCGACTTCAACCTCGGCGTGGAGCTGGATGAGAAGATCAACTTCAGCGATATGATCGGCGTTGCCTTCGACGACCCGAAGTGGAACGACTTCCTTTCTCAGCTGACGCTGAGCGATCTGCTCATCAACATGGGCGACTCCAAGGGCATCAAGGCTGTCAAGGCTGTCAACAAGCCCGGCTGCACCATCGTCGATGGTCCCGAGGGCATGAACGGTCAGTTTAAGTACGGGGACCGCCGCAACTGCACCGGCTGGGCTACGCTGCCCATCGTCGGCGCAACCTGGAACCACGATGTACAGACCCGCTTTGGCGAGATGTACGGCGAGGATGCGCTGTATGCGTCCATCCCCATCGCCTACGCGCCCGGCGCGGACACCCTGCGTTCTCCCTACTCCGGTCGTACCTCTGAGTATTTCTCCGAGGACGGCGTTCTCAGCTACTATGCTGCCAAGGCCGTTTCCCACGGTATGCGCAACAAGGGTCTGATCGGTACGGTCAAGCACTTCTTCCTGAACGAGCAGGAAGCCGGTCGTCAGGGCATTTCCACCTTTGCGAACGAGCAGGCCATCCGCGAGATCTATATGCGCGCCTTTGAGGGCTCTCTGGCTGAGGGCGATTCTCTCGGCGTTATGACCGCTTACAACCGTATCGGCGTTATGTACGCTGCCGCCAACCAGGGCATCCAGCACATCCTGCGCGACGAGTGGAACTACGGTGGCTACATCATCGACGATGCGCTGACTGCGTCCGAATATTCCTCCGCCCCCGAAATGCTGATGGCGGGCAACAACATCTTCTGCCTGGATACCGCCCGCCCGAACGAAATCGAGAAGCTGATCACCAGCACCGATGACGGCGACCTGCTGCAGAAGGTCATCGACTCCAACCATTATCTGTACTACGTCATGCTGCAGTCCTCTATGGGCGGCTCCGGCGCGGAGGACGTTGTCGTTTCCGACGCGGCCCCGTGGTGGCAGACGACCCTGCGCGCTCTCGATGTTGTGTTCTGCGCACTGGCCGTTGCCGCTGTCGTGATGTATGTGCTGCATACCTACACGGACGTTTTCTCCGAGGAAAAGCGGAAGAATCGTGCCGCCAAAAAGAATTGATGGAGGTGGAACCTGATGAATAAAGGCTTGAAAAATAAAGGGCTGGGCAGCTGGTTCTGCCTTGCCGCAGCGCTGGTCGCGCTGATCACCGGCATTGTATTCCTGCTCACACAGGCCACGGCTGCCCCTCTGGGTCACTCCGGCACGATGGCCGGCGTGGTGCTGCTGGTCGGTGCTGCCGCTTCGCTCGTTTTCTTCTTTGTTTCCGTTCCGTTCAGCGCACTGATTCAGGCGGTCATTTATAATATCGCCCTGTATCTTGTCGTTGTGCAGTTGTATTTCGTCTTTGCCGACGTCATCAACCATGTCACCTTTGCGGGCGGCAACGCCGGTCTGTGCGTGTTCTATATGGTCGGCACGTTCCTTGCCTGCCTGCTCAGCGTGATTGCCTGCTTCTGCAAGCAGACGAAAACCGGCGAGGCGAAAGCCACCGGAAAACAGTTTGCTGCCGCCGGTGCGGTGGTCGTGGTCGCTGCGGTCTGCGTGGGCGGTTTCTCCCTGCAGAGCAGCAGCCTGCCCTCGGCCGACAATGCGGAGGTTGCCCCCGATGCGGCGCAGACCTCTGCCGAGGGTCCCGTTATGAACTACAGCGACAACGAGTTCACCTCCAAGACGCTGGATGACCTGGTTGCCATCCCGCAGGAAACCTGGGAAGCCAAGGAGCCGAACGGGGAAGTCGCCTACTTCTTCGAGGGTCAGTACACCGAGGGCTTCAGCACCATCGTGGATCCGGCCTGTCTGGATATGTACTGCTACACCGACGGTTCGATGTGGGGTTCCTTCAGCGGTCCCAACACCTCCGTGGGCGGCGACTCTATCTCCCATGTTTACGGCTACTGGTACAACTACGATGAAAACGGCGAGAAGAACTTCGTCATTCATCTGCTGGGCAACCAGGACGCCGACGGCACCGTGCGCCCCACCGATGTGGAGGGCGGCGCAGATGCGGATGTCTTCGTCTTTGACACCGACCACGGCGCATACAGCATGGAAGCCAGCCTGAGCTATGGCGTTATGGGCGGTGCGTTCACCCGCAACATCAACATCTACGGTCAGCCCTATGCCCCTGCCAAGAGCCTGACGATCGATGCCTCCAACCTGCGCACTTTCTACACGGGTGACACCTTCAACCCGGGCGAGCTGGTTGTGACGGCTACCCGCGCCAACGGTGCGGAAGAGTCCATCTGGGGCGGTCGCTTGACCTTCACCGGTTACGACAGCGACACCGTAGGCACCAAGACCGTGACGGCCTCCTTCCTGGGTGCAACCGCTACGTTTGAAGTGCAGGTCGAGGAACTGGTCACCGAGCAGTACACGGGCAGCTATGAGCTGGTGCAGGGCGAAACGCCTACCGCAACGGATGCCGTGCTGCTGGTGGATTACTCCCACAAGGTCTGCACGCTGACTGCCGCCGACGGCTCTGCATCCATCACCGGCACGCTGGTGGATGCGCAGGACGATGCCCTTACCATGACCCTGAACGGCAGCGATGCCCTGACGGTGCCCATCACCAAGGGTGAGGACGGCAGCAAGCAGCTGACCATCCCCGCCCACGACGAAATCGTCTCCGGCTGGGGCTCCAGCACCACCTACTCCATCAACGAGGCTGTGGTCACGCTGGCGGCAGAGTAAGCGTCCATTGCCCCTGATAAAACCTAACGGTACTTGCTGAATAAAAGCCGCGTCTGATGTCTGCTTGCAGGCGTTGGATGCGGCTTTTCTTATGAGAAGGGAAAATATATGCAAAATACAGAACTTTTGCTGAAAGAATTGACCTTGGAAGAAAAATGCGCGCTGCTTTCCGGCGCGGAGACCTTCAAAACGCGGGGTATGCCCGAACACGGCATCCCGCAGATCTGGCTGTCGGACGGCCCCCACGGCTTGCGCAAGCAGGCGGGGGAGAGCGACCACTTGGGGCTGAATCCCAGCGTGCCCGCCACCTGCTTCCCCACGGCGTCGGCTGTTGCAAACAGCTGGGATGCCGCGCTGGGCGAGGAAATCGGCGCAGCCTTGGGCGAGGAAGCCGCTGCGCAGGAAGTGTCGGTGGTGTTGGGACCGGGGCTTAACATGAAGCGCAACCCGCTGTGCGGGCGCAGCTTTGAGTATTTCTCCGAGGACCCGTATCTCGCGGGCAAGCTTGCGGCGGGATATATTCGCGGCATCCAGTCCAAGGGCGTAGCTGCCTGCCCGAAGCACTTTGCCGTCAACAGTCAGGAAACGCGGCGTATGGCTTCGGATTCCATCGTGGACGAGCGCACCCTGCGGGAAATTTACCTGACCGGGTTTGAAATTGCCGTCAAAGAGGGGCATCCCCGCAGCATTATGTCGTCCTACAATCTTGTGAACGGTACGTATGCCAACGAGAATAAGCACCTGCTCATGGAGATCTTGCGCGGTGAGTGGGGCTTTGACGGCGCGGTCATCACCGACTGGGGCGGAAGCAACGACCACGCGCTGGGTGTGAAAAACGGTTCCACGCTGGAAATGCCCGCGCCCGGCGGGGACAGCGTGCGCGAACTGCTGGCGGCGGTGGAAAGCGGAAAAATCTCTGAATCCGACATCGACGCCCGCTTGTCAGAGCTGCTGCCGCTGGTGTTTGATACCAAGGCTGCGCTGGACGCTGCCCCGCGCGAGTTTGATGCGGCAGCCCATCATGCGCTTGCCCGCCGCGCCGCCGCGGAAAGTCTTGTGCTGCTGAAAAACGAGGGCTCTTTGCTGCCGTTGGCGGCGGGTACCAAGGTGGCTGTCCTCGGTGATTTTGCCAAGAATCCGCGCTATCAGGGCGCAGGCTCCAGCATGGTGAACTCGACACAGGTGGATGTGCTGCTGGATAAGCTGATCGACTCCGAGCTGAACGTCATCGGGTATCAGCAGGGCTTTGACCGCCACGGTAAGCCGGATGCTGCTTTGCAGAAATCCGCCTGCGAACTGGCGACACAGGCGGATACAGTTATTTTGTGCATGGGTCTGGATGAAATCGCCGAGAGTGAGGGTCTTGACCGCAGCAATTTGCGCCTTGCGCAAAATCAGGTGGATCTGCTGCAGGCTGTGGCGGCTGTCAACCCGAAAATTGTCGTGGTATTGTACAGCGGCAGCGTAGTCGAAACGCCGTGGCTGGACAACTGCCAAGCCATGTTGTACGCCGCCTTAGGCGGTCAGGCGGGGGCGGGCGCCGTTGCGGATGCACTGACCGGCAAGGTCAACCCCTGCGGCAAGCTGGCAGAAACATGGCCGTTGGCCTACGCCGACGTACCCAGCGCCGCCGACTTTGCCACCCGCCGCAAGACCGTGGAGTACCGCGAGGGGCTGTACATCGGCTACCGCTACTTTACCACGGCAGAAAAAGCTGTGCGCTTCCCGTTTGGTTATGGTATGAGCTACACGACGTTTGCGTACAGCGATATGGTCGCCGATGAACAGGGGGTCAGCCTTACCGTAACGAACACCGGCAGTGTGGCAGGAACGGAAATTGTGCAGCTGTATGTTGCTAAAAAGAACAGTGAGCTTTTCCGCCCTGCAAAGGAACTGAAAGGCTTTGCCCGCGTAACGCTTGCCCCCGGTGAGAAACAGCGCATCACCATCATGCTGGACGATAAGGCGTTCCGTTTCTGGAATGTCAAGGCTAACCGCTGGGAAATCGAGGGCGGCGAGTACGAGCTGCTTGTCGGCGCAAGCGTGGAGGACATCCGGCTGTGCGAGAAAATCTCCGTGCATGGAACGGCTGCCGTGCATCCGTATGAAGATGTGGACTTGGATTGCTATTATAAGGGCGATGTGCTGCACGTTTCCGATGCAGACTTTGAAAAGCTGTTGGGGCATCCCATCCCGAACGGAAAAACCAAAATTGACCGCAATCTGACCTTGGGCGAACTGAACCACGCACGCAGCCCGCTGGGCTGGCTTGTCTGGCTGGTACTGACTGTGCTGCTGGATGCCAGCTATAAGCGCGGCAAGCCGGACCTGAACATCTTGTTCCAGTACAATATGCCCCTTCGCGCCCTGGCAAAGATGACGAACGGTGCCATCAGCATGGGCATGGTGGACGGCATTGTCATGGAATTGCAGGGCTTCTGGGTCCTGGGTCTTGTGCGGGTGATTTATGAAGCGATTAAGAATGTGGTGCTGAATGCGCAGATGGAAAAGCGTCTGCGCGGCGCTTGATGGAGGTTGCATTATGCAGTTTTGGAATAATTTTGCGGCTAAACACCCCGCCGCAGCCAAGTGGGTGCGCGAGGGCGGTCTGTTCGTCATCGTCTCGAATCTGATTACTGTGTTCAAGTATCTGCTGCTGCAATTTCTGCCCGCTGCGTTCAGCAGTCTGCCGGTGGTGGATTTCGGCTGGCCCGGCGTGGATGTGACCCTGTTTGGGGAAACCTTCAAGTGGAACATCCTCGGCTACGATGCCGCCCACGGCGGTCTGCCGTATTTCTGTGCTTACATGATTGCTATGGTGATTGGTGAATGCATCAACTTCCCGATCCAGCGCAATTTCGTGTTCCGCAGTAAGGGCAATTTAGGCAAGCAGATTGCGTGGTATGTGCTGGCTTTCTGCGTCATCACCTGCATCGTCAACTCCATCAACTGCGTATGGGTTGCTGTAGCCGGGCTGTTGGTGCCGGACTTTATTTATAACATCGGCACGACGGTTTTGAACGGCGGCGTGTCTATGGTGATTTTCTTCTTTGTCAACAAAATCATCTTCCCTGAAAGCGGGAAGTGATGGCGAAAATATCACTTTACGAGCGCCGCAGGGAGCTGATTGCAGTTTTGGATGATGAGCAAGCCCTGCTGATGAAATCCGTCATAGGTGGCTTGTCGCCGTGAATTGTGCACGTCTCGTAAGCAATTAGCGCTTACTATTGACCGACTGATAATGACTGGAGTAAAAAGAGCCCGGAGGGCCTTACCAAATCGGTAAGGTTCTCCAGGCTCTTTTTTCTCGCCGGAAAGTGCATGCAAATGGGTTACACAGAATAACGATACAACACGGAAAGGAAGAGAACTTCTAATTAGACCAATTCTGAAGGCATAAACGTAAAATGCCTGACAATCATTTCATAACCACCTGCATAGATGGTGCAGCCGAACGGGGATATATGTCTGCCTCGAGACTTATACATTCTTCACGAGCAGTGCCTGATACGGTTCCAGTTCTACATCCGACAGCCAGACGGACTGACCGTCTGCGGAACGGTAGCTGCCGCCCAAAGCGTCAAGACCGGCCCCTGCCGGGTACTCGGTAAAGTTGAACAGTCCCACCAGCGTTTCCTCGCCGTGCTTGCGTACCAGTGCCAGGACGCCGGGGTTGTGGGTGTCCCATGTGGTTACCCACGCATCCGGGGCAAAGCACTCGTCTGCTCGCATTTTGCGCAGTTCTTCCATGCCCTGCCACAGCTTGTTCGGCAGCGTACCCTTTTGGGTGCGCTGTTTTGCGTTTTCCCAGTTAAACGCACTGCGGTGCAGGTTGCGGCTGTCGTCTGCCCGATTGGGGTCGGACTTATAATCCCAGCCGTTGAGCTGGGCGATCTCGTCGCCGGAGTTCAGCATCGGAAATCCCTGCAAAAATGCCATGACGCTATGCAGCATCAGGTCGCGGCGGACCGCGTAGTCCAGCGCGATCACATCGCCCGATTCCAGCGCCTGCTCCACGCCGCACAGGCTGGCGGTGGTGCCGCAGCTGCGGGCATCGCCGGTAGCGGGGTCGTAGTTGTACAGCTCGCCCTTTGCCCAGCTTCCGGGGAAATCGCCCGCATAAAAATGGTAGAGATACTCCTTGTGCTTTTGGGGGTCAATATCAAAACGTTTCTCTGCCGCTTCATCCAGACCCCAGCCGATATCATCATGGCAGCGCAGATAGTTTACAAACCAGCAGTTGCCCGGCAGGGCGTGCAGGGCGTCCAGCTGTGCCTTCAGCAGGCGGGTGTCACGGCTTGCCAAGGCAGCCCACAGGTTGACCATGGTGGACACATTGTAAAGCATGTGACATTCCGGCTTTTCGGGTGTGCCAAAGTACGCCGCCAGCTCCTTGGGCGCCATGACCACTTCGCCCTTGAGGATGACCGCGGGGCAGACACATTCCAGCACCATGCGCAGCATCCGCACGATGGTATGTACCTGCGGTAAATTGCGGCAGGTCGTGCCAAGCTGCTTCCAAATGTAAGGCACAGCGTCAATGCGGAACACTTCCACACCCAGATTTGCCAGATGCAGAATACTTTTGGTCATGTCCACGAACACCGCCGGGTTTGCGTAGTTCAGATCCCACTGGTAGTCGTGGAAGGTGGTCAGCACCCACTTGTGCATCTCCTCGCACCAGGTAAAGTTGCCGGGCGCGGTGTTAGGAAATACCTGCGGCACGGTCTGTTCGTATCGGTCCGGGATGGTGCGGTCATCAAACAGGTGGTAGTAGGCTTGAAACCACGGGTCGCCCGCCTTGGCCGCCATGGCCCAGCGGTGGGTGCTGGCAGTATGGTTCATAACAAAATCCAGACACAGGCTGATGCCGGCCTTGCGCAGTTCGCGGGTCAGATTTTCGAGGTCTTTATTTGTGCCGAGAGCCGGGTCTACGGTATCGAAATCCTCCACCGCATAGCCGCCATCGTTGTGCGGGTGGGGCATCTGCAGTAAAGGCATCAGGTGCAGATAGGTCAGCTTTTGCTCCTTGAAATAGGGCAGCTTCTTTGCCAATTCTTTCAAATTTCCGGCAAACAGGTCGGTGTACATCGTCATGCCGAACATATTGCCCCGCTTGTACCAGTTCGGGTCGGCGGCACGGGCTTTGTCCAGCGCCTTCAGCTCGGCGCTGCGGGCGTCGTAGGCGTCTGCCATCTCCCGTTCAAGAACCTCCAACCCTTCCCGGTTGTTGTACAATTCCATGAACAGCCATTCCAGCTCGTCCTTATGGCGGGCAAATCGTGTGGAAAATTCCTGCGCCATGGGTCAGCCCTCCACTTCTGTCAGGGTGGGCATGGCGGGGATGGCACCGCGGCGGCTGGTGGTGATGCTGGCCGCTTTGTTGGCAAAAGCCAGAATGCTTTCCAATTTGTCCGCCGTCAGGGAGTTCAAATCCTCCTTGCACAGCTTGGACAGCGCTGCCCCAAAGAAGGTGTCGCCTGCACCGTTGGTGTCGCCCACCTTGCAGGGAACACCGGCTACATGACCGGTTTTCTCTCCAAAGCGGTAGAACACACCGTTTGCACCCAAGGTGACAAAAATCAGCCGAATGCCGTTTTGTGCCAGCTGCGCCGTGCCGCTTTCGCAGTCGGCGGTGCCGGTCAGCAGGGGCAGCTCCTCATCCGAAACCTTCAGGATATCCACCAGCGGCAGGGGAGCTTTCATCTGTGCAATCGCTTCTTCCTCGCTGTGCCAAAGGTTGGCGCGGTAGTTGGGGTCGTAGGTGATGATTGCCCCCAGCTTTTTGGCGCGGGCGGCGGCGTCCAACGTGGCGGTGCGGGCGGGGTCGGCGGTAAGGCTGACCGAGCCGAAATGCACGATTTTGGCTGCTTTCAGGGCTTCCTCCGGAATGTCCTCTTTGCGCAGCATCACGTCAGCGTTGGCACTGCGGTAAAAGCTGAAATCCCGCTCACCGGAGGCATCCACCGACACGACTGCCATGGTGGTAGGGTGGTCGGCATCGGTGACCATATAGCGGGTGTCTACCTTGTTTTCCCGCAAAACCTCGGTCAGATAGCGGCCAAAGGCATCCTCGCCCACCTTGCCGATAAAGGTAGTCTGTGCGCCCAACCTGGCGGCGGCAACCGCCAAATTGGCGGGGGCGCCGCCGGGGTTTGCCGCAAACTGCGGAATGCCGCGTTCATCCCTGCCGGTCTGGGTCAGGTCGATCAAAACTTCACCAATCGTTACAATATCCATGTGTATCTCTCCTTGCTGAATGTATCGAACAAAAAGAAGCAGCTTTACTACTTCAAAAGATAACGAATATAGGCAGCTGCGCGCTCCGGGTGCGGTGCATTTGCAATGACACCGAGGTAAACGGATTCCTCGAAACCGGCTTGTGCTATGAGGGGCGTGTCGGAAATATCCAGCGTTACGCCATCGGCAGACAATTCATCCAAGCTGCCGAAATCTGCATCCAGTGTACGCAGGTCAAGAAAATACTTCTCTCTTTGCAGCTGATCCCGTGCAGAGGCATCCATCAGGATAATATCTGACTGCTGTGCGCTGACAGCAGCCAGCAGCTTCAGCTCCGAGGCATAGACATATTGTTCATCTGCATTGGCAGTTTCATTTATAATCAGCCCGGTCAGCAGATTGACCTGCTGCTTTTTTGTCAGATGCGCATCTTGGGCAAAGCCGTCCGTAAGCTGCCCGGTCAAATCAGAACCGGCTGAAATGTTCACAAGGCTAACGTACAGTACAGCTTCTTTTTTGGTGAAATGCCGATAAGCGGCATATCCGAAAATGTATAAAACGATTAAAATTCCAATGATGGGGAGTTTGTAGTATGCCCAAATGTGTTCCCATCTTTTGCGCCCATGCAGAGCGCGCAGGGTGGCAAGATCAGCGCTCTTCATCGTGCGATTCCTCATCTGCCGCATCGGGATCTCCGCCGATAAGATGAATGATTTTTACCAAGAGGAAAGAACACAGCATGGCACACAAGCCCATTCCCAAAAGAAAGGCGGGCGCGAAAACGCAAACTGTGATCCACCCCATGACAGCGTAGATGAACGCCATCAGCAGGGTGCAGAACAAATAGCGAACCCCGACGGCAAAGGAGGTCCTTAAAATGCCAAGCGTCGTATTTTCAAAACGTGCCAGCAGGGGAAATGCGTAGAGCAGTACAATGGCGTACAGCACGGCAGCACCGATCACCAGCGCTGTCAAAATCGTCCAGAATGCACTGGTGTTCCAAAGGCGGCTCAACACGAAGCCATCGACGCCCAAAAAGCAGCCAAGTGCCAGCAGGATAAGCCACAGCTTTGTGGCAGGCTTGAAATTGCTGCGAAACGCACGGAAGAACATACGGGTAAGACCCTCATCACGATCCTCAGCCATTTTCAATGTGCAGTAAAACAGCGCCGTAGTGGAGGCACCAATCGTAAAAATCGGCAGGCTGCATATAAGCCACAAAATGTTCAGATAGGCGCTGTATGTCAGCTTTGTCAGCACAGAAAACCACGGCTTGTCCCACAGGTCACGCATACTGTACCTCTCAATCTCCTGTGGATTCACGCAGGATCAGATTCGTTTCCGTATAAACAGTCCGATAATTCAGCGAGGGCTCCTCAATACGGGTCATAAGCAGATTGGCGGCGGCATACCCCATGATTTGCCCGTGAATATGAATGGATGTCAGCCGAGGTGAAAAATACGATGCCTCTTGGCTGTCATCAAATCCGCAAATCCAGATGTCATCCGGAACGGAATAGCCAAGCCGATGCAAGGCGTTGATAAGATCCATTGCTATAAAATCATTGGCGCAGATAAAAGCGTCCGGCATGGTCGGGCAACCGCGCAGCGACTGATACAGATACTCCGAATAGTTTGGCTGTGCTTTTTGCGTTGCGCAGGTCGGCCAGTCGGTTGCCATACCAAAATGCTCGGCTGCATCTTTGTAAGCCAGGTAACGTTCATGAAAAGACTGGCAGTGCTCTTTATCCCCGGCAAAGGCGATACGTTTTCGTCCGCGCTGTGCCATCTGCGCCATCATGTTCTGAATCTCGATACGGTTTTCCATATACAGCCGATCAGCCTGCAGCGGAGGGCGCATTTCCATCACGGGTGTGTCCACAAAAAGAAGCGGAATGCCCAGCGTACAAAGCATCTGGGCGTAATCATAGTCAAATACTTCAAAGCAGATGATGCCTGCCGTGTGCTCTGTATTTAAGGAAGACGGCAGCTCCTTTGCAGCCAGCTCAGCGGGCGAAATGCGGTGGATCGTCATACAGGCGTGAAGATGCTGAAGTTCTGATTGAAAGCGATCCAACATCATTGCGGCAAAGTGGGAGTTATTCAAAAAACGGGTTGTCAGTATGGCAATTTCCCGCTTATCGACGGGGAGAATGGAAGCATCCCCGGCGTTGCTGTTCCCATCAAATACCGGAAGGTAGGAAAATTGCTTGTATCCCATTTCGGCAGCCTTGCGCAGGATCTTCTCCCGTGTGGCATCGGCCAGAACGCCGGTGTTATTGATAGCCTTGGAAACCGTATTGCGGGAAAGCTGAAGCTCGTTGGCAATATCCTGAATGGTGACTTTGGTAGACATGGTCTGCCTCGATTCTGTACACTTTATAAGTAAGCAATGTACTTTACTATATTCTGTAGGTATCTCCGTCCGGGAAATTCCTGTGTTTCTGATACCAGTATAGTGCATATGCACAAATTAGTCAAATGTAAAAACGCAAATCAGCATATTGCACATTCGCACGCACCGGTTTTTGTGCAGCTGCACGAATGTACCGTAATTCGCTTAAAAACGAGGAAAACGCCATTGACTTTTGCGATTGGTGATGGTATAAATAAATCACAGGGTTTACAAATGCACCATTCAAGGGGGTCTGAGCAGAACATGTTGTGCAAATGTAAAACAAAGAAGAAACGGTACAATGAAATCAAAAAGGAGGAGAATGATTCATGAAACCAAAGTCAGTTGCACCCCAAAGCGCGGTCATGGCGGTTGACCGTAAACTGCATAATACATGGGTGTACATTAAGCGTCATTGGCAGCTCTACCTGCTATTTCTGATGCCGGCTGTATTGCTGACCCTTGTATTCCGCTACATTCCTATGGGCGGCGTACTGATCGCCTTCCAAAAATACAACCCGTTCAAGGGCATCTGGGGCAGCGAATGGGTCGGGTTCAAGAACTTTACGCGGTTCCTGTCCTCGCCGGATTTCATGCGGTATTTGATCAACACCTTGAAACTGAGCGTCTATGGCCTGCTGTGGGGCTTCCCCATTCCGATTTTGTTGGCCTTCCTGCTCAACCGCATTAAAAGCAATAAGATCAAGCAGAAGGTACAGCTTGTCCTGTATATGCCCAACTTTATTTCCGTGATCGTGCTGTGCGGTATCGTGCGCGTTCTGCTGTCTGTCACAGGTCCTGTAAATGGGCTGTTTCATACCGGCATCAACTTTATGACATTGCCGGAGGCTTTCCGCCCGATTTACATCATCAGCGGAATCTGGCAGGGCGCAGGTTGGTCCTCCATTATGTACACAGCCGCGCTTTCCAACGCCAGCCAGGAGCTGAAAGAAGCCGCCATGCTGGACGGCGCGAACCTGATTCAGCAAATACGAACCGTTGAATGGCCCGCCATCAAGGATATGGTCGTGATTCAGTTCATCCTGCAGGCAGGCAACATTATGAGCATCGGCTTTGAAAAAGCCTACGCCCTGCAAACGGATCTGAACCTGGATTCGGCAGAAATCATCGCCACTTATGTGTATAAAAAAGGTCTGTTAGACGGTGATTACAGCTTTTCAACAGCAGTCGGTCTGTTCAACACAGTTATCAATGTCATATTGCTTATCGCTGTAAACAAAGTCGTTGCCAAGATGAACGATGGGCAAGGCTTGTAAGGAGGTGCCCGCTATGTCTAAGAAAAAGTCGGGAATGCAGATCTATACCAAACAAGACAAAGCCATCCTCTACTGCGGCTATGCACTGTTGGCTGTGTTTCTCATCGCCATTATTGTGCCGATGGTTTACATTGTGATTGCTTCGTTCATGGATCCCGTCACATTGCAAAACAAGGGCATTTCCTTTGACTTCAGCAAATGGAGCCTGGATGCCTATGAGCGCGTCATCTCGGACAAACAGATATGGGTCGGCTTCAAAAACGCTGTTCTTTATTCGGTTATATTTACCGTCATTTCCGTTGCCGTAACGATGCTGGCAGCCTATCCGATGTCGCTGCCGGACTTCAAGGGAAAGAAATTTTTCAACACCTTATTCGTTATCACGATGTTCTTCAACGGCGGTCTGATCCCTACCTACCTGCTCATCAACAATATCGGTCTGCTGGATTCCATGTGGGCGGTTATCCTGCCGGGTGCATTCAGCGTCTGGAATATGATCATTGCCCGTACCTACTATCAGGGAATCCCGCGTGAGCTTCGTGAGGCAGCCGATGTGGATGGTGCCAGCGAAATGCGCTACTTCTTTAATATCTTGCTGCCGGTTTGTATGCCGGTAGTGGCGGTGCTTGCTCTTTGGCAGTTTGTCGCTATGTGGAACAGCTATTTTGACGCGATGATCTACCTGAACAGTGCCTCCAAACAGCCCCTGCAGTTGGTGCTGCGCTCTATCCTGATCCAAAGCCAGCCCGAATCCGGTATGATTGCCGATATTCAAAGCACGGCTGAACGCGCAAAAATGGCCGAGTTGCTCAAGTATGCAACCATTATCATTTCCAGCCTGCCGCTGCTGGTCATGTACCCCTTCTTCCAAAAGTATTTTGATGCAGGCATTATGGCGGGCTCCGTCAAGGGCTGATTGTTAGGAAAACTCGACCGGGATTTCCCGGCCGCAATATTAAAAAAGGAGAAAAACGCAATGAAAAAATTGATTTCACGCTGCAATTTCCTCAAAATGGGCGCCTTGGCGAGCGCTGTTATGATGCTGGCCGCCTGCGGCGGCGGTGCCGGAGGCGGAAAAGATTCGGGTGCCAATGTAGATGTTACCGGTACCGTTTCGTTTCCTCTGGCGGAGCAGGTAACCTTTACCGGTATGACAAGCTATCCGGTCGGCAGTGAATCCGATCCGAACAACCGTACCATTTTCAAACGTCTTGAGGAAGCCACCAATGTACATATCGACTGGACGGCTATTCAGGCTGACCAGTGGAGCGATAAAATCACCCTGAATATGTCCAACCCCAGCACTCTGACGGATTTTGTCTTTACGGCAGATTTCAGCGACAGTGACCTGCTGCGCTACGCAGATCAGGGCGTTATTGTCAATCTGGAGGACTACATCGACAACAATATGCCCAACCTCAAGAAGGTTTTTGAGATGTACCCGGAGTACCGTACCATGTGTACAGATTCCGAGGGACATATCTGGGCGCTGCCGTGGATCGAGCAGTTGGGCGCTGAAAAGACGGCGATCCAAACGGTGGGAAATATGAGCTTCATCAACAAGAAGTGGCTGGATTTCCTGGGGCTGGAGATGCCGACGACGGTGGATGAATTTGAGCAGGTACTGATCGCTTTCCGTGACAACGCGGATGCCATCAAGAGTGAGTTTGGCATTGAGGGCGATATCATCCCGATGTCCTGCATTGTCAACAACGGTGACCAGGATCCCAGTATCCTGATCAACGGCTTTGGTGAGGGCTATGGTGATGCCGATAAGGATCGCCACATTGCCGTCACGGATGACCTGAAGGTTATCTGCGCGGCCACTCAGCAGGGCTACCGTGAAGGTCTTGACTGGCTGCACAAGCTGTATTCTGAAAACCTCATTGACCCCGAATGCTTTACGCAGGAATGGTCCACCTATGTTTCTAAAGGCAAGGCCGGTCGTTACGGCGTCTGCTTTAGCTGGGATGTTGCCAACATCGACAACCTGACCGATTGGGAACCCCTGCCCGCACTGACTGCCGATACCCGCAATATCACCCCGCAGAACGGTTCCTTCACCAGCGGCTTTGGGCGCGGCAAGTGTGTTGTCACCGCCAAGGCATCGAACCCCGCGCTGGTTTGTGCCTGGCTCGACCAGATGTATGCACCCCTGCAGTCTCCCCAGAACAACTGGGGTACCTACGGCGATGAAACCGGTTTCAATATCTTTGAAATGTCCACCAACGATAAGGGCGAGCCGATGCTGAAGCACGCCCCCCTCGGCGATGCGTCCCCCGTTGAAGTCCGCGAAGCACAGTGCGTTGGCGGTCCTCTGGCGGTTCTGGATGATTACTACGGCGTTTATGTCACCTGCCCGGACGATGCACAGTACCGTTTGGACTGGATCAAGGATGTTTACACCCCGGATATGAACAAAAAGTATGTTTACCCCAATGTTTTTATGAGCAACGAGGACACCGAGCAGGTTTCCAACCTTCAGGCAGATCTCCAAACCTACATGAACACCCAGAAGGCAAACTGGATCATGAACGGTACTACCGATGCTGAGTGGAATGAGTACCTCGACAAACTGGAAGCCTACGGATTGTCTGACTATCTGGCGATTATGCAGAAGTATCTTGACGCCTATTACGCAAAGCAATAAGTTTCACCAGGAGGAATCCATGAGCAATACAATTTTGCAGAAAGCACGCGATTACGAGGAAGAGCACAGCGCTGCCATTTCTGCGGCAGAGCGCCCTGCCTACCACTTGACCCCTTATGTAGGCTGGATGAATGACCCGAACGGCTTTTCCTTCTATCATGGGAAATACCATCTGTTTTACCAGTATAACCCCTACGCAACACACTGGGGTCCGATGCACTGGGGACACGCGGTCAGCACAGACTTGCTGCATTGGGAGTATCTGCCCTGCGCCATTGCTCCGGATTCTCCGTCTGATAACGGCCCCGGCTGCTTCTCCGGCTCGGCCACCGAAATGGACGACGGCCGTCAGCTCTTAATGTACACCAGCGTGGTTTCTGAAAAACAGCCGAATGGTGAAATGCGGGATATTCAGACCCAGAGCGTTGCTGTGGGCGATGGATTGGATTACGAAAAACCTGCCTGCAACCCGGTGCTGACCCAGAAAGATTTGCCTGAAGGATACAGCAAATGCGACTTCCGTGACCCGAAGATCTGGCGCGAAGCTGACGGCACCTACTCTGCCGTGACCGTTGCCCTGACCGAGGACGGCAGCGGTGCAGCTGTACTGTTCCAAAGCAAGGACGGTTTCGACTGGCATTTTGTTACCGTGCTGGCGCGCAACAACAACGTGTACGGCAAAATGTGGGAGTGCCCGGACTTTTTCCCGCTGGACGGCAAGCATGTACTGATGGTCGGACCGATGGAAATGCGTCCGTCCGGTGAGTTCCACAACGGACACAACGTGATCGCCTTTGTCGGCAGTTATGATGAGAAAACCCATACCTTTACCCGCGAACAGGTGCAGCTGGTGGACGGCGGCATCGACTTTTACGCCACCCAAACCACACAGGCACCCGATGGGCGCCGCCTGATGACGGCGTGGCTGCAAACCTGGTCGGACACCGAGGATAAGCCGCAGGGATGCAAGTGGTTCGGGCAGACCATCTGCCCGCGCGAGCTGCATCTGAAGGACGGACACATTGTACAGACCCCGGTTCGGGAGCTGGATGCCGCCCACGGTAAGCGCACGCTGCACGAAAATGTGACTGTACAGAATGAAACTGCGCTGGCTGGCATCGGCGGGCGCATTGCCGACCTGACCGTCACCGTGGCAGCGGGCGAATACCGCAGCTTTACCGTCAAGCTGGCAGCCGATGCAGCGTATCACACCTGCCTGACCTATGACCCCTACACCTCGCTGCTGACGCTGGATCGCAGCTGTGCCGGTTCCCGCGCCGATATTGTGCATACCCGCAGCTGCAAGGTGCGCAGCCAAAACGGCGCTCTCAAGCTTCGCATCCTGCTGGATAAAAACAGCGTGGAGGTCTTTGTCAACGATGGCGAGCAGACGATGACAGCGTGGATCTACACCCCACAATCCGCCGATGGCATCACCTTTGCTGCAGACGGTAAGGCAACCATTACTGTGGAACAGTTTGAACTGAACCTGTAACTGGATATTCCCTTCGTTTTTCCTTCATCAACACAGGAGGCTGCTGCACTTGGATTTTTTCCTTGTGCAGCAGCCTCTTTTTAAGTGCGCCCGAAGGGATTCAACCCCCCGGCACCGGGCGTCGGAAAACTACGACAGGGTGGTATAGACTGACGATGAAACGTGAACTTTATTGGTTCTGCACATTTGCCGCCAAAACAAGAAAAAGCCCGTTGTTGGTTGTCACAACAGGCTTTTCTGGCATTTTGTGGTGTCACTGCGCAGTAGTGGTCAAATGGTGGTCAGGCATGGAGGGGTATAAAATACGATCCTCGCCACTTGACGCAACGGATGATTTTGTATACAATATTAATAAACAACAAATATGGAGGCGCTTGATGAAAAGTGTTTCTCTTGTTTCCTTAAAGGACCAAGCTGCCGCGGCGCTGCGGCGGGAAATATACGCGGGTGAGCTGCCGGATGGTGCCGAGCTGCGGCAGGAGGATATTGCCGCGCAGCTGGGTATCAGCCGATTGCCGGTGCGTGAGGCGATGCAGCAGCTGCAAAACGAGGGGCTGCTGGAGCGCCTGCCCAACCGCCATGTGCGGGTGGTGGGGGTGACCGCCGCGCGTCTGCGGCAGAGCTTTGCCGTGCTGGCAGCTATGGAGTGCGAGTTGTTCGCGCTGGCAGACACCGCCCTGCGGGAAAAGGGGCTGCCCGACCCGGCGTGCGATGCGGAGTTCCATTTGGCAGCCGCCGAGGCACTGGACAATCCAACGCTGTATCAGCGCTTTTTCACCCAGCGGCAAGGGTTGTTGGATGCCGCGCAGGCGCTGGGGGCGGCTGAACCCGCCGCACTGATCGAGCGCAACCGCGCCATTGCCGAGGCGTTCACGGTGGGGAAGGATACCGCGCCGCACATCCGCCGTTACTATGATGATCTGACCGAACAGACCGCAAAGGAGCTTGTCGTATGAGCCTTGCACCATTAAATCCCATCCAGATGCTGCCCGCCCGCGACCGTGTGGCGGCGGCACTGCGGGAAGCTATTTTAAGCCACCAGTTTGCCGAGGGCGAAGAATTGACCCTGAAGGACACCGCCGCCCAGCTGGGCGTGTCGTCTACGCCGATCCGCGAGGCATTCCAGATGCTGGCGCGGGAGGGGCTGATCGAGCTGCGCCCCAACCGCGGAGCCATTGTGCTGGGCATGAACGAGAAGCGCTTGCGCGACCACTACGAGACCCGCGCTGCGCTGGAACGCGCCGCTGTGGTATTGGTATGCCGCAAAAAGGCAGACATTGACCCAGTCAAGCTGGCCTACATACAGGCAGCGTCCGCGCTGGCGCAGAATGACAGCGCGGGCTACAGCGCGCAGAACCAGGCGTTCCACATGGCGATCTGGACTGCAGCCGACAACGACGCCATGAAAGAACTGCTGTCGAGTCTGTGGAATGGTCTGTCCATGGGTCACAAGGTCACGCAGGAGCACTACGCTGAAATCAGTATGAACGAGCATTACAAGATTCTGGACGCGCTGAAAGCCCGCGATGAGGTGCTGGCGGGCAATCTGATGGAATCCCACATCATGCGCAGCTTGGAAAATGTGCTGACGCATTTGAAGGCGGAGTGATTGACGGCACCGTCGCGGGGCGTCGGGGACGTCGCCCCCTACAAACGCGCGAAATCCGCCTGTTATGTTCATCCTGCACAAAACCATAGCGGCAAAATTTGCAGTTTCGACAAACTTCCAAACACCCTATTGACATTTTCGGTCAATGGGTGTATTCTCTAGTTGTCGATTGGATACAATATCATAAATCAATTATCACTCTCGGCGTTTCACAGATTGGTTTGCGGCAGACCTCCTCTCCTTGCTGCCGCAAACCGCCGTATCCATCGGGGCAGCCGGAACGGCCGCCCCGTGAAAACCCGGACAGGGGCCCGTCCGGGTGATAGATTCCCCTGTGGTTTGGATACAATGTTAAATATCAAAGCAAAAAGGAGGCAACATCCAGTGAATCCCACAGTTATCACCCTCTGCTTTCTGGCATTCGCAGTCATTATGTTCGTGCTGGAAAAGATTCCTCTGGGCCTGACAGCCACGATCGTTTCCGTGGGTCTGTGCGTGACCGGCGTCCTTGAACCCAAACAGGCGTTCGCCGGGTACGTCGATTCTAATGTCATCCTCTGCGTGGCTATGTTTGTGGTTGGGCAGGCGTTGTTTGAAACCGGCATGGCCAACAAAATCGGTGGCCTGGTCACCAAGTTCGCCAAATCGGAGCGTCAGCTCATCATCGCCATCATGGTCATCACCGGTCTTATGTCCGGGTTCCTGTCCAACACGGGCAGCGCGGCCGTACTCATTCCTGTGGTAGTCGGCATTGCGGCCGAGAGTGGTTACAGCCGCAGCCACCTGCTGATGCCGCTGGTTTTTGCGGCGGCACTGGGCGGCAACATCTCCATCATCGGTGCGCCGGGCAACCTGATGGGCGTCAGCGCCCTGAACGAGCTAGGCATTGAAACGAACTTCTTTGAGTACCTGATCGTCGGCGGTCCTATGATGCTGGCGGGCATCCTCTACTTCGCCTTGTTCGGCTACAAGCTGCTGCCCAAAAACAGCGGCGCGGCATCGCTGGAGGATGACCAGTTTGCTGTCAAGGATTACTCCGACGTTCCCAAGTGGAAGCAGTATATGTCGCTGGCTGTGCTGGTCATCGCCATTCTTGCGATGGTGTTTGAAAAGCAGATCGGCATCAAGCTGCAGGTGTCCGCATCGGTTGGCGCCATCATTCTGATCCTGACCGGTGTCATCAGCGAAAAAGAGGCACTGAAGTCCATCGACCTCAAGACCGTGTTCCTTTTTGGCGGTTCGCTGGCACTGGCAACGGCGCTGGAGCATACCGGCGCGGGCAGCCTGATTGCTGATACGCTGATTGGCGCTATGGGCAACGAAGTCCACCCGCTGATCCTGCTGGTCGTCATCTTTGTCATCACCTGCACAATGACCAACTTTATGTCCAACACTGCCACCACGGCGCTGATGGTTCCCATCGCGGTGTCGCTGGCGCAGGGCTTGGGCGCAGACCCCCGCGCGGTGGTCATTGCCACGGTTATTGCAGGCAGCTGTGCCTACGCAACGCCGATCGGTATGCCCGCCAATACAATGGTTGTCGGCATCGGCGGCTACAAATTTATCGACTACGTCAAGGCAGGTCTGCCGCTGATCCTCGTCAGCTTTATCATCTGCATGGTGATCCTGCCGGTAGCGTATCCGTTCTTCCCCGCATGATCTCATAAACAAACATTTGAAATTTACATAGGAGGCATCCAATTATGACCAAAGAACAAAGTGTTGAACTCATGACCGACAAGATGGCGAAATTCGTCGCCTATGTCGGCAAGAAGCTGCCCGACGATGTCGAGGCTAAGCTGCAGGAGCTGCGTCAGCAGGAGACCACTCCGCTGGCAACCGCCATCTATGACACGATGGCGCGCAACCAGAAGCTGGCTGTTGACCTGAACCGCCCCTGCTGCCAGGACACCGGTGTGCTGCAGTTCTGGGTAAAGTGCGGCGTCAACTTCCCGCTGATGGGTGAGCTGGAGGCTCTGCTGAAGGAGTCCGTCGTCCGCGCTACCTTCGCCGCACCCCTGCGCCACAACAGCGTGGAAACCTTCGACGAAGTGAACACCAAGCGCAACGTCGGCAAGGGTACGCCCACCGTTTTCTGGGACATCGTACCCGATGACGACCACTGCGAAATCTACACCTACATGGCAGGCGGCGGCTGCACGCTGCCGGGCAAGGCGATGGTGCTGATGCCGGGCATGGGCTACGAGGGCGTGACCAAGTTCGTCCTGGACCAGATGACCAGCTACGGTCTGAACGCCTGCCCCCCGCTGCTCGTCGGTGTCGGCGTGGCTACCAGCGTGGAAACCGCCGCGCTGCTCTCCAAGAAGGCGCTGATGCGCCCCTTGGGCAGCCACAACCCCAACCCGCGCGCTGCCGAGATGGAGAAGCTGCTGGAGGACGGCATCAACTCCATCGGTCTGGGACCCCAGGGCATGAGTGGTAAGAACTCCGTCATGGGCGTGCATATCGAGAACACCGCTCGCCATCCGTCCACCATCGGCGTTGCCGTCAACGTTGGCTGCTGGAGCCACCGCCGCGGTCACGTGGTATTTGACAAAGACTTGAACGCAACTGTAACGACTCATTCGGGGGTGCAACTGTAATGGTAGAAATCAGAGACGGTAAAAAGGTTTTGGTCACGCCTGTCAGCGCCGAGGATCTGGCTGACATCAAAATTGGTGACATCGTGTATCTCGACGGCGATCTTATGACCTGCCGTGACGTGGCGCACCGCCGCCTGGTCGAGGGCGGTCGTGAGCTGCCCTACGACATCCGCAACAAGGCCATCTTCCACGCAGGTCCCATTGTCCGCCCCATTCAGGGTCAGGACGATGCCTACGAGATGGTTTCTGTCGGTCCCACCACCTCGATGCGCATGGAGAAGTTCGAGTATGAGTTCACCCAGCACACCGGTGTCCGCGTCATCGTGGGCAAGGGCGGTATGGGTCCCAACACCGAGCGCGCCTGCAAGGAGTTCGGCGCCATCCACTGCGTGTTCCCCGCCGGCTGCGCCGTTGTCGCCGCAACCGAGGTACAGCGCATTGTCGAGCATCACTGGGACGAGCTGGGTATGCCCGAAACGCTCTGGTGCTGCAAGGTCAAGGAGTTTGGTCCGCTGATCGTTTCCATCGACGCCAATGGCGACAACCTGTTCGAGAAGAACAAGGTTGACTTCAACAAAAAGAAGGACGCTGCCATCGAGGAGATCTGCAAGCACGTCAGCTTCATCAAATAAGCCATTCACTATTTCTCTATACAGCCATAAACGCACAAAGGGACACTTCGCATTCGTGCGGGGCGTCCCTTTGTGTTTCCGGGAGGAATTCTATGACCCTATTGGAGATCACTCTGCTCATTCTGCTGGCGACGATCCTTGCGTTTGTCAGCGGCAAAATCCCGTTTGCCGTCATCTCGTCCGGCATCATTCTGGCGCTGATTTTGACAGGCGTAATGACCCCTGCCGAGGCGTTCGGCGGGTTTATCAACACGAATGTCGTTATGTTTGTGGCGATGTTTGTGATTGGCGCAGGGCTGACGAAAACCGTTCTCATTGACAAGGCGCAGAGCCTTGTCGTGCGCTACAAGGACAACCAGCGGATCCTGATTTTTCTGTCCTGCGCAGCAGCGGCGTTTTTGGGTGCCATCACCAGCGCCACGGCAACGGCAGCCATTATGATCCCGCTGCTGGTGGGCATTGCCAACGACATCGGCACCAGCCGCAGTAAGCTGCTGTACCCGGCGATGGCGTGCGCCAACATTGCCACCCAGATGACCTTTATGGGGCAGGGCGCCAGCAATATGGCGTGGAACGATGTTATGATGAAAGCCGGTGCGCCCAACCCGCTGCACGTCTGGGATTTTACCGTGGCGCGCATTCCAATGCTGGCAACAGCGATTTTGTACATGACCTTTGTCGGCTACAAGCTCATGCCTGATATTCCGAACGGGAAGTTCTCGGATGGCGCATCGGAGCAGACCGGCAGCGAAAAAATCAGCCCCGCCAAGCAAAAGCTGGCTATGATCATCATTCTGGCAACGATTGCCCTGATGCTGCTGGAAAATGCCATCGGCATCAAAATGTACCTGACCGCCTGCCTTGGCGCAGTGCTGCTGGTGCTGACGGGCGTGCTGAGCGAGAAGGAGGCGCTGGCATCCATCCACCAGCCGACGATCTTCCTGTTCGCGGGCGTGCTGGCGCTGTCCGATGCCATCCAGAAAACAGGCGCCGGCGATGTTGTGGCGGATTGGATGATCAAAATTCTGGGCGGTACGACGAATACCTACTTGATTATGGCTGTATTCTTCCTTGTGCCGTTTGTGCTGACGCAGGTCATGTCGAACCTTGCCACGCTGACGATTTTTATTCCTCTCGTCACATCTGCCTGCCTTAAGATGGGGCTTGACCCGCGTGCTGCCGTGGTGGGTGTTATCACCGCCAGCTGCATTTCCATTATGACCCCGATGGCCGCGCCCTGCCAGATCATGATCATCGAGCCGGGCGGGTATAAGCTGAAGGACTACTTAAAATGCGGCACACCCTTGGCGGCGCTGCTCTGCATGATGTCCATCCTTGTGCTGCCGATGATGTTCCCGCTGTATTATCTGCAATGATATTAGGGCAACACCGCACAATTCCCGCCTAACGGCTTAAGCAACGCTCCGGCGGATCTCTGCGCCAAGAGCCGCCGCAAGCGGCGGTTGCGCTCCGAAGCGCCTCGCTGCGGCTC
>ERZ894191.52-NODE-52-length-100498-cov-20.169828_pt1 | contig 100498 bp, 81 predicted proteins | sample MGYA00380282_ERZ894191 | MGnify/ENA primary metagenome ERZ894191 (study PRJEB32331, sample SAMN06328485) | human gut metagenome | biome: human gut microbiome; feature: stool | host: Homo sapiens | collected 2013-02-21 ...
TAGACTGATGCTCGCCGAATACGATCACTTTTCCTCCTGCGTCAAAAGAAATATCGTTTTGAAAATTCATATAGATCGTATTGTCTACACGGAATTTCCGAATCTTCGTTCCTTCCGGCAACGGCTCATCATGGATTGCATTAAAAAGCGCGATCTCGTTCGCTTCTGCTGATTCGTCCTCATAGAACAGATCTACAAAGACACTGTTTTTAATTTCTCTGTTTTCTTTTCCTGCCATAGGCTCTCCTTTCATGTGCATGAATAAGTCCTGTAGTACAGGCGGGAAAATACTTTTAAGCTTGCTGCTTTTAGGTTTACTTTCGCCAAAAGTTTTTCCTCTGAAAAAGAAAACTTTTCCCTTTTTAAGACCTTCTCTTAAAAATCAGTATACGAAAAAAAGAACTGTTCTACAAGACTATCCACGCAAAAACTGTTGTTGTATTGTATCGGGTAATTTTGAGGGAATTCCTCAGACCGGCGAAACTGCCGGTATCTTTCACAGAAAGAATTTCTGTGAGTAGACTTACTATAGCATATCTATCCTCTAAAAACAATAATATTTTTCATCCACTCCATTTAGAAAAAACACTGAAACAAAAAGTGGATTTTAGCCTTCACTCATTAAAAAACATAGGAGCACGGGAACTGCAAAAAGGGGCTGTCGCTTTAACGATTAGTAAATCGTGAAGCGGCAGCTTCCTTTTTCTCGATTTTCTCTATATAATTGCGCTGTGTCTATTGAAACGATAGTTTTTTTCGTAAAAAAGCCGTACTTTAACACAATCCAAAACTGGGTATCTGTAGGCTGCGGTCCGACTGTCAGCCATACAATGTATTCAGAGTCAACTCCATGCTGTAAATTAAATACTGGTTTCAACTGTCCATTTCCCATTGCATCTTCTTTCATCCGCATAAAGGTTGCATCTGGATCTGTTTTAGAATAACTGTTCCTTTTTCCACAAATATGCAGTTTTTTTTGTATATCCTTTTAAACGGTCCAGATAGTCTTCTAATGTTTCGATATTCTTTTGCAGCCGAGTTTTTCGTTTCCCGATACCATGTACAAATACAATGTTTTCTTCCTGTTTTAATGCATACAGCTTTTTTCGCAGCCGTTTTACATGTTTCATTTTAACAGTATCACCGTAAACAATCTGAATACCGTAAAGCTGTTCGCATTCTGCAATAAGATCTGCGATTTTAATCAATAACTTCTCCTGATTTTTTGTTACTGCTTTTTTCCACACAAATGTGTATTTATTCGCACAGGTTTCGATTTTTGTGCCGTCTATAAAAATCGATTCTCCGGAAATTTCTCCAAGCTCATAAAGAAGATTAGACATTTCAGCGAGAATCCGTTTCGCACACGGTGCAAAATGAATACTGCGAAAACGAGCAAAAGTGGCATAATCAGGAACTGGTTTACCTTCTAAAAGATACATAAAGTTAATATCCCGTTTACAGTTTAATTCCATAGCCTCCACAAACTGACTCAGCAACCGCACAGAATCGTCTACCGGAATAATTGTTTCTAAGTTTAGGTTTCTAAGTTTAAAGGGAGTTTTAGTTGATATCCCTCCTCATTTAAAGTATAATTCTTGTGTAATAATATAGGGGTTTGCATACTTATATTTTACACCAACAGCCAGACTTTTCGGAGCCTGGCTGTAATTTTTTGTATAGAAAAGAGGCCGCGCACTAATTACTTAGTGCGACAGCCCCTTTTTTTCGACATTTCAACTTTTTGAAGTGTCTATTTTATTTTCTTTTTTTTACTCTGATTACAGAAACGCCCGCAAACATTGCCACTGCTATGAACATCATCATAAATGGTACTGCAAATGGTGTTGCGTCTCCTGTCTGAACAGTTCCCGGTTTCACTTCCGGCGTTGTCGGTGTTTCCGGTGTCTTTCCTTCTTTCGTCGTCGCTTTCACAGATGCTGCCGCTGATTTATTTCCTGCTGCATCATATGCTACAACTTCGATCGTGTACTCTGTCTTCGGAGTAAGTTTTGCGATCTCTGCTGTAAGAACATCGTCTTTTACTGTTCCGATTGACTTGCCGTTTACAAAGATTTCGTATCCTGTCACTCCTACGTTGTCTTTAGATGCTTTCCATTCAATCTTCACTGTTGTATCAGTTTTATCTGTTACTTTCAGATCAGAGGGTTTTGTCGGAGCTTCTTTATCTTCTTCCGGCTTCGGATCTGGTTTCTGCTCTTCTTTCGTCGTCGCTTTCACAGATGCTTTCTCTGATTTATTTCCTGCTGCATCAAATGCTTCTACTTCGATCGTATACTCTGTACCCGCTTTCAGATCTTTCAGCTCTGCTGTAAGAACATCACCTTTTACTGTTTCAGCAAGTTTTCCGTCTGCATATACGTTATATCCTGTTACTTCTACGTTATCTGTAGATGCTTTCCACTCAACTTTCACAGTTGTCGTGGTTGTCTCTGTTTCTTTCAGATCAGACGGTTTTGTCGGAGCTTCTTTATCTTCTTCCGGCTTCGGCGAAGTTGCAAGAAGCGCTTTTCTTGCATCCTCTAAGTCTTTCTCTGCTTTATCTACTGCTGCCTGATCTGTCGGATTTTCAAGAACTTTCTGCGCAGCCGCGTATGCAGCTTCAAATGCAGCTTTTTCTTTTCCATCTTCAAATGCGTCTAATACAACTTTGTCTGCATTGTTTAATTCTGCTTCCAATTTTGTTGTATCAACTTCGCCTGATTTCACCGGAGTGATCTTCAGGTTATCAAGAATGAGGTCTTGCTGTCCGTAAGCTCCTCCCGGCTGTTTTGCACCGTTTGCATAAATACCGAACCATGTCTGTCCGCTCTCGCTTCCGGTAACCGTAAACTCATGATGACTTGCTTTACCTGTTCCTGCCGTTGCCGCAAGGTAATCATTATCTGTTGCGTTGTTAAAACTCTCTCCATCTCCAAGCACAACCGCATATGCAGATGATCCTGCCTCATAATCGAATTCTACTTTATATGTCTTTCCTGCTTCAAATCGGAAGTTCTGCGGAATCGTATGATACAAAAGACCTGTTCTTCCCGAACCGCTTCCACTGTCGCAGTGCTGTTTCAGCGACCATTCGCCCTCAATTACATCATTGATCACATAACCGCCCCAGCCGACAGATGTATATTTTCCGTTATCCTGAGACAGATGAAGCTGTCCGTCGCCGCCTCTTTGTGCCGGTCCTAAAACAAACGGATAATATCCTGATGTTACGGATTCAAAATCCTGCTCGAAAGAACCGTCTTCTTTATAGTTTTCAATCTTCTTGTCGATAATTCTGATATCGTCAAAGTATGTTGCTCCATCACCTGCCGCACGGCTGATCGTCAATGTTGCAGTTTCTTTTTCCGCTGTAAACGGAACGTAAACTCTCTGCATATAGGAAGCTTCATTGCCGCCTGCATGTTTCTGATCACTTGCCACATAGTTCTGAGCGATTGATTTCGTCGTATATGCAGACTCTTTGATCGTTCCTGCATTTACTTCTACCGTCGCTTTACTGTCGCTTCTGTTATCAACATAAACTTCTGCAACATAATCTTTGCCTGCTTTGAGCCCTGTCAGTTTTGTGCTGACTGCAACGTCTTCTGCCGGGCTTTCGATTGTCAGACGCTGATCGCCTGTCCATGCTTTTGTAACTTTTACGGCATCGTTGTCTGCTCCGCTCCAAACGTCTGCATCCACTTTGTCGCCGTCTGCATAAGAGTTGAATCCCGGATCTTTCACTGATGTCGTCTCACCGAAGTTAACTGTATCGGCTGTCGGCATTTCTTTTCCGTCAGTCACGATTACGTAAGCTGTTTTTGCTTTTGCTTCAAGCGTGATCTGTCCGTTTGAAACCGGAACCGCGATCGCTTCTCCACGTCCCTGATCTGACAGCTCATACATTGTAAGATTTCCTGTAAATCCGTCCGGCACATTCCATGTAGATGTTCCGCCTTCCAGATTGTAGTGATACAGTTTCGTCTCTTTCGTGTCGCTATCTGTCCACGGAAGCAGATAATAGAAATGATCGTTTGTCGCACTTAAAACTGTTTTATCATTCAATGTGATCTCGCGTTCGATGATCTCATCAGATCTTTGTGCTTCATTTCTTGTTACAACTACTTTATCATCACCATTTTTCAGTGTGATCTGTTTTTCCTGGTTTCCGACCGGTGACTCGCCTTCTGCGTAGTTCTCCCAATCGATTACCTGATAGTGCTGAAGGAATTTTGTCGGAAGGTTTTCGGCAAATGTCAGGTACAGATAATTATTGAAATCCTGATCTCCGCCCCATCCTTCAAATCCTTCCAGTTTATATCCGCCGAGAAGCGGGTTGTCAGCCGCTCCGCCATGTCCTACCCAGTTAAGAACCTGTACGTCTCTCATGTCGTTTCTGAGGAAACGGATGATGTCACTGTTCAAACCTTTTGTAGCTGATCCGCCGTATGGTCCTTCTGTTGCCCAGTGTGACCACGTGGAATCATACTCGCCTTCGTACGGGAACTCTGTGGAGAATCTCCATCCGAGAGAGTTAATCTCTTCTGCGATTCTTCTTGTCTCCCACGCATTCTGATACCATACGTCAAGATAGATGAAGTCCATATTGTCGGCGCCTGCTTTTTTCACTGCTGCCGCAATCTCATCCGCCGATGCAAGTGTTCCCTGTGAATCTTTTACATATTCGCCTTTATCCCAGTCGAGACTTAAAAGGTTCGTATTGTTAATTCTGTCAAATAACTGTGCAAATCTCTTATATCTTGCCTGTGTTCCTAAATCCCAGATCTTATTGATCACGCGGGACTGGTCAAGCCATCCCCATCCGCCCTGCTGCGGTCCCATGATCATATCATCGTTGAAAGATCTCGCTTCCGGATAAGCTTCCTGTGCATTGACATGGATACCGATTTCTGTATCATACTCATGCGCAACGTCAAGAAGATCTCTGAAATCATCCACGCCGCCTTCTCTTTCGGAGATATCCGCATACTCGGAGTTCGCAGAGTCGTGACCTTCATTTCCGTAACCTTTCAGCATAACAGCCTGCGGAAGTCCGTCTGTTGCCAAAGCAACTTTCTTGATATTGTCCGCTGTCACCGAATACGGGTTTGTTACAGCGCTTCCGAAGTTCATAACGATTCTGTAGTTTACAAGGTCTTTCACATCCTCTGATCCATACGGAACATTGATGATGTCACGATAAGCAACTGCGGCATCCTGCCAGTCGATCGTCTTGTCTTCGTTCATATCCTCTGCGATACAAACTTTTGCATATGGAAGTTCACTAAGCGGGTAGTCATATGTAGCTGCCTGTGCCTGTCCGCCTTTATCTCCCGCCTCGTAATACCACTGAGCGCTTGTAAGGCTCATTGTGTCAGCTCCGCTGTTCATGATGACTCTCAGATCGTCTTCTGCCTCTGAGTTGCTGAACAGACCTGCGCTTAAATTCTTGTTTGTCAGGAATCCGTATACATATCCTACAGATTTCTGCGCTACGAATCCATCGTCAAATGTAATAAACTTATCTCCGCTCTTCTTTGTATCCGTGCTCTTAACAGCGCCTGCAAATGAAGCGTTTTCTTCTACCTGATCTACAGACAGAAGATTCAACTGCGGAATGTCGATAGAAGCAATCTTATCCGTTCCTTCTTTGCGGTCGATCTTTGTGATCTCCCATGTAAGATCATTGTCTTTTACACTGATCTCGACCGTCATGTTCATATTGATATTAATTTTTGTTTCTTCATCTTCACCTTCATATTTGAGGGTCATTTCATAAGAAGCTTTCGCCCCTTCAATCTTAGCCTTCACTTCAGGAGTGATCTCCTTGCCGTTGATCACAACTGTATTCACCTTTGCAAGATCTGATTCGTTTCCACGGAAGTAAACGTCATCTTTTCCTTTTACTTCATATCTTGCAACAACCGGGAAGTTCGGTCCTACATACACTTTCATGTAATCAGACTCGATGGATTTATAATTCTTAAGGTCGATCGGCGTTTTCTCGGAAAGTGTAAAGTTAAATACATTTTCTCCTTCCGCCGCATCCTGAACTTCAACCTCTTGTGTTATTGCTTCGTATCCCGGACAACTTGCCGCAGCTGTATAAGTTCCCACTTCAACATCTTCGATCTGATAAGCTCCGTTATCATCTGTTTTTGCTGATTTTGAACCAAAACGAACCGTTGCGCCTTTTAATGCCGCTCCTCCGTCTTTTGCCGTTACAGTTCCGGAAACAGTTGCGAGATTGATATATTCTGAAGACTGTGACTGTCCGTCTCTGTCTTTTGCAAATTCCCATGTATCTTCCATACATGCAGTCTCATTTACTTTCGCATCTGCAAATTTCAAAGACTGGTTTGCCGTTTTCACCATCACGCCCGGATGACCTTTTCCTGCGTTTGTTTCCAGCCAGTTTCCTGCGTTCTGATTGTTCGTTGTTCCGCTGATTCCGTTGACTGTAACTGTCAGAGCTTCCCTGCTCATCGTAACAGAGAACGTCATCTCTTTTCCGTTTTCCGGAGTCTCGAAATCTCCGTTCAAACTTCCGTATGAGCCTGAGCCGTTCTGCCAGTACCACTTGGAAGATGAATCATATCCGATATACAGGAAATCATTATCATTTACATATGAATAGAAGAAACCGAAGTTTCCGCTGTTGATCGGTGTAAATGACAGACTAAATACGTCTGCCGGCTTGATCGTGCGATCTTTGTCAAGCAGAAGCGCCGGTCCTGTTGCTCCCGCATAGCTATGTCCTCCGCCGTTCTGAGAGCCTGTCCGGATCGTGATCCATTTACGTCCTGCCGGAACTGTTTCTTCGTACTGTGCCGCCGGATCCCATTCCTGACCTGCAAGATTATCTTTATACAATTTCCATGTATTGAGATCCTCTTTTGTCTCTCCTACAACAACATCATTAAAATAAACGTCTGTGTATGCATCTCCGAATGTCGCGCCTCCGACTCCGACTTTACCCTGAACGTCTTTAAGAGCGACAAAGTTCGCCTCCGTTACAGTTGCCTTTGTTCCATTGACGTCAATTTCAAGGCCATTATCTTTATAGCTTAACTTAATTTCTGCCAACTGACCTTTTTCAAGTCTCGGAAGAGCAAGCGTATCATTCTGCCAAGCCTCGTTTCCGTCCTTTTTGTACTGCCACTTCCAGCTTCCGACATCATACATCAGAAAAGCCCAGTTATTGTCATCTTTATATTTTGTGACAATACGAAGCCTTGTTTTGTCTACGTCGCTGTTAATGCGAAGTTTCAAACTATATGCCTGATTTGTATAATCAGCTTTTTCTGACAAAACAAATGCTTCAGGTGTAGCGCTTCCGAAATGTCCGTTTGCATTACCGCTTCCGGATTTCAGATGTCCCATCGTGACCGGCTCTGCCTTGACAGATAATGCCGGAGCAGCGCCGAGCACTGTCGTCACTACCATCACGAGCATAAGTAAAGCTGCAGTTACTTTGTTCCACTTCTTTTTCATTATCCTCTTTTCCTTTCTTTAAATTTTAATATTAGCTCCTTCAGGACATAGAAAGAGCATCCTATCTTATATATCATAACTCTTTCACTTTTTTCAGTATTTACACTTTTTATCTTTAATGTTGATCTTTTGTTTGTTTTATTTATTTGTACTCATTTTTCACCTCGATTTTTGTATGTATTGCACAATATATTACCTCTCAATTTGTAACTATATCACATATTTCTTCTGTTCTTTATACAACAAGAGGGAGCTTCCCTCTAATATCTCAGTGAAAAACTCCCTCTTGTAATGTCCTTATTGATCTTAATGTATCTAATGTCCGCAATGTCCGCCGCAGGAATCGTGACCTTCTCCGTGTCCTCCACAGTTTTCATGATCGCCATGATGATCTTCTCCGTGATGGTCGCACATTACGTCAGGATTATATGAAAGGTTTCCTTCAATCAGCGCCTGAACCGCACTATCCGCAGAACCTGAAACTCCTCCATACAGTTTGATACCAGCCTCTGCAAGTGCGTTCTGCGCTCCTGCGCCGATTCCTCCGCAGATAAGAACCTCTACGCCTCTTTCCCGTAAAAATCCTGCCAAAGCTCCATGACCGCTTCCGTTCGTGGGAACAACTTCCGATGATTTCACTTCGCCGCCTTCAACTTCATAAAGCTTAAAAGCTTCCGAATGTCCGAAATGCTGAAAAACCTCTCCGTTTTCATAAGTTACTGCTACTTTCATTTTATTCATCCTCTTTCTTTATAATATAACCTTTTTCATAAGCGTAATGATTCCGCCGTGACATAGCGAATACTGTAAATTTATTTATCTGTACCGCCCTTCTCTGTCTCGCCTGCGATAACTTCCGCTTCTTCTGTCGTCTACCTGACGGTTTCTTATTTGGGTATTTTTTCTCCTGCCGGCACTGCTCTGTCGTCGGAAAGCATTTTCTCCCGTCTGCTCTGTATTTGACCGCCGGCGCTCTAATGCCTTTTTGCGTTTTCTTGCAAGCTGTCTTGCTCTCCTTCGTTTCACTTGCCGATATTTCAGCAGACTGAAAAGAACTGCCAACAAAATGATTACCAAAAGAACTACCGCTATTAACAGCTTTACATATATAGGCATCTCTGTTTTTTCTTCTTTATCCGTACTTTTCTTCCCGACGGATTTCATTTCCGGCTCAATATTATACCCTGTTTCTTCCTTAATATAATCCGCCGTCAGTTTCACTTCTACAGTTCCGACATTTTGACCTTTGTATAAATAGGTCAGCTTTCCGGCGGCATTTTGCCTGTCAGTAATCGTAATCTCATGCTCCAGAGATGAAACGTCAATTCCTTTCGGCAGAACAACATATGCATCTTCCGTTTTAAACTTCCTGACGCCATCGGGCTTGTCGTGTTCATTCAAAAACACTTTGGAAAAATTCGCATATACATAATCAAACATCGCCCTTGTATCTACATACACATCTCCCTGATCTTCCAAGACAACCGCAACAAGCTGCATATCTGCATTATCTGCCATAGTCACAAGAGTCGTTTTTGCCTGATCCGTATATCCGGTCTTGCCGCCCGTACAATAATCATAAGAATAATGTGCCCCTACCCAAAGCATCTTGTGATTCTGTTGGAACGTTCTGGATTCATTCACAAGGTTTGTAGGCGGAATCGTATAATTTAAAGTCTGAGTTACTTCCCGAAACTTGTCAAACTGATAGACTGCCGATCCGATCAACGCCATGTCATGCGCCGTCGTATAATGGTTTTCATCATGCAGACCATTTGCATTCGTCCAATGAGATCCCGTACATCCAAGTTCCTCGCAACGTTCATTCATTTTCTGGATAAACGTCTCAAAACCTCCGCCCATCTTTTTGCCGACACTTTCTGCGATTGCATAAGACACCTCATTGGCAGATGCAAGCAGCATACCGTACAGCGCATCGTTCATACTGAGTATTTCTCCCGGTCTCATCCCGATACTCGCATCTCCGTATTCCAGAAACGAAACGCTGTCTTCGGAAAAATAAACTTCGTCATCCGGATCCGCATTTTCCAACGCCACAAGCGCTGTCAACAGTTTTGTAATGCTTGCCGGATAATGCTTATCGTTTATTTTTTTCCCGTATAAAATCGCCCCGCTGTTCATCTCCATAACAATCGCCGAATTTGCATATACATGCGGTCCCTGCGGCCAGTTTTCCAAACCGTTTGTCTCAGGAACGGCATCATATGCCGCCTGTTTCTGCACCGCGATCGGGTCAACTACATCTTCTGCGTGTACGGCTCTTGACGGAATCAATGCTGTGCCGATCACACAGACTGCTGCCAGCACTGCCGAACATATACGGTTTCTATATTCCCTCATTATAACCCTCCACATCGATATAACCCTTCAGATTATTTTTCTCTAATAATTTATTATAACGATATTCTTTTTGTTTTACAAGTTTTAGATTTTCCGAAGTATTTTCATCCGCTTCCAGAAGGGATGTCAATTTTCATGGATGGGTTTCAGCATTTTAATAGTTCTCTGCATGTATTTCAAAATAACTTCTCGGATGCGCACAGGTCGGACAGATCTCCGGCGCCGCAGTTCCTACTACAATATGTCCGCAGTTTCTGCATTCCCACACTTTCACTTCACTTTTTTCAAATACTGATGCCGTCTCTACATTTTTCAGCAGCGCTCTGTATCTCTCTTCGTGGTGCTTTTCGATCTCCGCCACAAGACGGAATTTTTGAGCAAGTTCCGGAAATCCTTCTCTCTCGGCAGTTTCCGCAAAACCGGCATACATTTCTGTCCATTCATAGTTCTCGCCTTCTGCCGCCGCTTTCAAGTTATCTGCCGTATCTCCGATCCCGTTCAATTCTTTAAACCACATTTTTGCATGTTCTTTCTCGTTATCCGCCGTATCCCGAAACAACGCGGCAATCTGTTCATACCCTTCTTTTTTCGCCACAGACGCAAAATACGTGTATTTATTGCGCGCCTCCGACTCTCCCGAGAAAGCGTTTCTTAAGTTTTTTTCCGTCTCTGTTCCTGCATATTTACTTCCCATGTTATTCACCCTTTCTGCTCCTCTCAAAAGAAACAGCCTTTCCTTTTTTATATCCTATTATAACACAGTCAGCTTATATTAAACAATTAACATTCAAATGCCGGATATTATGTCAGTCCTTCCTGTATATTCTTCTTTTTCTACATAGAATTATAAACGCTCCCGAACTGAATATCAGTAAAAGCAATGACAAAGCCGCCGAGCTTGTATCTCCTGTTTTCGCTCCTTCCGTCTTCTCCGTTTCCGTATTTTTATCCGGCATTTCAGGATGCTGCGGCGCTTCCGTGATCCACTCGCTTTTTGGTTTCGTTACAACATCCCATATATAGCTGCCGTCTATTTCTTCCGGAATACTGATCAGATACGGCGATGCCTGATAACTGCCCTGCTTCTCATCGGTCCACACCTTTGTCTGGGCAATCAAATACAATCCCTGTTCTAATCCGCCGATCATTGCGATTCCATTCTCGTCCGTTTTCAAAGCGTTTCCCTGTATACTTTGCCGAACCGCATAGTTGTATAACTGCTTTGCCTGTTCGTTTTTTTCAGAAGATTCGATTCCTTCCAGAGAAACTCCCGCATTACCGAAATCTCCTGCAAGCGTCCACTTTCCATCCTCCATCTTTCCGACAAAAAAAACAGAAAAATCCGCATTCGCAAATACAACCTCTTCATTTTCCTGTGTCCTTCCATGATATTCAATCTGGATAGAGCCTACATTTTCCGCCCTGCAGGATAAACTTGGAATCAGTATTCCGAATACAGTCAAACAACCTACAAGAATATTTTTCCATCTATTTTTCATTTGAAACATGATCTTCCCTCCGTGTTTTTTCTCTCTTTTTCTTTCTCTTTTTCACATACGCAGCAACACCGCAAAAGAACAAAATAAGAAACAAAATGAAAAGTCCTATAAATAAAACTTTCATCTGGAACGGTAATCCTATTGCGATTTTTTCATCCGGAACTTTTTCCACTGCCTCTTCATAAGGAATCCTATACCCCCTTACAAGAAGCCTGTGTGTATTCACCGCATAGGGTGTACAAGTAACTAATGTAACATAATCTTTTCCCGGTACGATCGTAAGCTCCTTTGTATTTTCCGGCAGCACAGTAAGTATCTGATCCACTTGATAGGCAAATGTTTCACCGAGAACTTTAATATAGAAGATATCTCCTTTTTCCAAATTATCCAGATCCGTAAACAACAACTTAGAAGGAAGTCCCCGATGCCCGGTTAAAACTGCATGGGTACTTTCCCCGCCTATCGGTAAAGACGTCCCCTCAAAATGGCCTACCCCCGACTGAAGCACCTTTTCTTCTGTTCCGTGATAAATCGGAAGTTCTGCATTAATCTTAGGAATACGGATATATCCGATCATTCCCGACCCGTTTACATTTAACAGGCTTTGATATCTCTCGTCTACCTCTTTCTTTATAGATGAAAAAGGATCTAATAACTCAATATTTCCCAAAAGCTCTTCGTTATACTGTCTTGCTGCCTCGAGCATTTCACGCTTGTCACTTTCGCTTAACCGCACTGCGTTTTCATCATAAGCCGAAATCACTTTTGAGCCGTTCTTTTCATAAAGATAGTTGCTGACTGTCGGATATAACAGTACGGAGAATGCAATAATCAATCCTATCACGCGAAAAATATCCCCAATATAAAATTGTTTTTTCTCTGTCTTTTTTCTGCGCATCTTTATTTCATTCTCCCTGCTGTTATAACGAATGGGAAGACTGCCCGAAGGCAGCCCTCTCATCCATATGTCTGAATTATAAATGATTAAGCACGTTTTCTTCTGCTGATCACGAAGCTTACCGCAATACCGAGAATCATCACAACTGCAATCACTGTGAAAATTACAGTACCCATTCCACCTGTTTCCGGAAGAAGTGTTCCTGTAGTATTCTCAATGTCGATGATTTTATCATCCACCACCCCATCATTTTGCTTGATTGTCCAGTCATTCACATTCGTAGTATCAGATTTTGTAATTGTAATTTTAACCGGAGCTGTCAACTTGTTGTAACCGTCCGGAGCCTGTGTCTCCACTAACCAGTAGCTTCCTTCCGCAAGACCGTTTAACTTTAAGTTCATTCCTGTGCCTACTGTTGTCCCGTCACCGATAGATTCCATATCGTACATCTTATTATCGCCGACCTGTTCCGGGTCTACTGTGTAAGTACCGTTAGAACCTGTAACTGCGATTGCATTCTGATTATTGTTTGCATCCTCTTCGCTTCTATAAAGACGGAATATTGCACCCGCAAGGTAGCTATTCTGCTGATCTTTGATTAATTTGTGAATCTGTACCGGATAAGTTGGTGTTGTTACTACGTCCGGTGTTGTTGTAGTTATGTTATCCGGATCGTTACCATACTCTAAGTGAGCGCTGTTGTTTGTCTGTACTACGGCATCAGCATTAACTTTTGCATAGTATGTTACTGTAAATTCCTGACCCTTACTATTCTGATTGTTTCTAATCCACTCAGATAAATCCAAAGTCATTATGCGGTTATTTTCTCCGCTTAATGTAGCTGCCTTTGTCTCAGCCTGGCCTTCACCAATCTTTACAGATACGTTATAGGATGTGCCTTCCTGTGCTGTACCAACTGCATCTTTTACAAAATCAAGACCTTCTGTCAATGTATCGTGGATTTTATATGTATACTTATCATATCCTGTTGTATCCGGAATTGTTCCTTTAATCGTATAAGTTACAACCTGTCCGATTTCAACAGTTGTAGCATTTGCTGTTTTGTCAATACTTGGAGCCTGACCTTTCAGGTTCACAGTTACGTCAACGTCATCTACAGATACGAGAGATGACTGAATCTCTTTTGTTCCTGTCTGATATACCAGGTAGTAACCATAGTCTAAGTTTTCAAACTTATATTCTGTAACCTCGCCTAATTTTTTGGAAGTTCCAGTTTCTGCCGTTCCTGCTTTCAATGCAGCTGCTGTAAAGTCATTTGCGAATTTCTGAATTCCTGAAGGATTTTCCTTATACTCAGCAAGTTTGTTATATAATTGTTCACTTGTTGCTTCCTTCGATAATCCTAAAGCTGTTGCGATTGCATTTTTATAGTCCGCATTGACTGTATAAGCATAATGTGTATCGCTTACACTCAAATCAAAGAGCTTATAGACTTTAATTGTCTGACCCTTTAACGTGTTTCCTTCATTGACGTTTACTGTCAAATTTCCTGTTTTTATTCTGTCTGCGGCAAAAGCAGTTGTTGCCATTGCCAGTGTCATGATGGCTGCTAAACACAATGCCATCATCTTTTTGATTGAGTTTTTTACTTTTCTCATTCTTTGTGTCTCCTTTTCTTTTTGTTCTTTATTATTTATAGCTACTCTGACTTCTTGTGCTTTTTCTCTTCCTGTATTCCGTAGCTGTCACTAAGCAAAGAAGCAGAACACCTAACGTGTAGAGCAAAGCTTTTCCCATTCCTCCTGTTTCCGGAAGAAGGCTGTCAAACCAGTTTTTCGTATTTGTCACCGTAATACTGTATTGACGATCGCCTTTGTAAGTTATTTCTGTTGTATATCCGTCCACTTTCATCTCGCTGACATGATATGTGTAATAATATTTCTTTCCATCCGTGCCAACATGATATGCTGTATATTCAGCTCCCGTAAGAACCTTTTCCCATATGTCCGATGTTTGTGCATCTTTTTTTGTCAAAATAACTTCTTTATTGAAGTTTGTATCTACAACCGGTTTTCCGTCTTTTTCATAGCTTCTTGTAATGTTAAAGATGACCTCATTCGGACGATCTTTTTCCTCGTCCCTTTTCCAAACCTTTTTCAGACGAAGTTCAATAAGATCCTTACACGGGTCTTGAACATCCGGCGCTTCCTCATTGCCACCCGGTTCTGTCGGGCTGCTTGCCGTATTGTTCATCAGAACAGCCATCGCGCCGTCCTCCTGATAAACATTGACAGGTATTTGCCCTGCGCTGCCGCTCATCATAGCGTCTTTCAGATCGGTAAACTTCACAACTTTGTCTTTCGTCATATGCCGGATTGTATATACATTCTTCCATGCATCAGATGTTTCGTAGTTGTGCTGAAGTTCCTTGCCCGATTTACCAAACAGCTTCTCATATGCGGTATCACCATTACGATAGATCCGGTAATAGTTTTCATTGCCTTCAATGCCTTTCACATCGTTAAATTCCCAGTTGGAGTTCAGACTTGACTTTCCGGTAAACGGTCCGGTCAGATCCTTTGCACCTCGGATAACGTCTGCAAAGAACATGTTGTTGTTCTCAAGTAAGCCTTCGTTATTCCATCCGACGAAACCTCCGGCAATACCGTATTGACCTGTGCCGTTGGCATTGTTTCCGGCGCCGCCTCCATAGACGTCATAGCCGTCTGCAATACCTGTCACTGTACATTTATCAATCTTTGTACGGTTTGCCTTTATGAGTGAAATATTGATTTCATTTTTCAGGCTTTCTTCATCGATCGTACCGCTCTCTGAGCAGTTGATCTCAATCTTACTGTCTCCGATATAGATGGTCGCAAGACTCTTATCCTCTGCTAAGCCAACCTTAATATCCAGTCCAAGCAGATTCAGAGATACCAGTTTCCCATCATATAAAGCATCAATTTCAATAATGCCTAAATCAATTTTAATTACCTGACCTTTTTGAAGTTCATCTAACCAAAGCGCCTTCAAAATCTGATTCACAACCGTCACTAATCCTTTAACCAACTCGGAATCCAGATTAATATTTGCAAGATAAGCAAAGGTTGTCTTTCCTGCGAACCCTCCGGCGATCTGACCGCTTGTCACCTGTTTTAACCCGGTGACTTTATTTTCTGACAATCTTCCAAGATCTGCATATCCGGTAAATCCTCCGGCGATTTCTGATTTATTTTTCTGGTCTATCGTATTATTACTGTGTACAGTAAAGCCTTCGTTGACACCTTCGACACTGCATCGGTCTACATGAGAACCGAATACATCCATTACACCTGCACCTGCGCTTAATAAATCACCCAACGCACCTAAATTGTCCAAATCGACCGTACCGCTCTTTCCGAGATGTCCGATAAATCCTCCGGTGTAGTTCATACCGTTGACCTTGCGAAGATTTGTCACTTTGGAATCTTTGACAGAACCGTTAAGCAATGCGCCTCCGAATCCTCCGGCTGAACCCGAATAAACAGGATCGTTGACATATTCTGATTTTTTACTGTCTCTTGCCTGTACTTCCAGTCCTGCTTCTGCAGAACCGGACACATCGGAATGATAAACATAACTTCTAAACGTATCTAATACGCTTGTTCCTCCAAGAGTCAATAGGGCGCTCAATATACTTGTATTCCCATTGCTAACTTGCAATATTGCAGATACATCTGCAAGGCCGACAAATCCTCCGGCGTATTCTCCTCCTGTCACACTTCTGACATTCGACACATGAACGCCGCTTTCTGACTCATTCATTTCTCCGATAACAGCTCCGTTGATCTCTCCTGCGAAACCGCCCGCCGCCTTTGCATAGGCTGTATTGCCTGTACCGTTTGTATAAGCGCCGTTGATAATGATTCCCCAGTCATCCCACGCTTTGACATCTGCGCCTCGCACTGTAGAAATAGTTGCATCTAATAACCGTGCAAGATCTCCCGGAGTTCCTATCAGATACTGAAGCAATCCGCCAAGTAATCCTTCACTGCTTGCCGTGTCTAAATTCGCTGCGCTTGCCGGATCGATCTGTCCTGCAAATCCGCCGATTGCTTTCGTACCTTCCACTTTTCTCAAATTAGCCACGAAGCATCGCTTATTATTCGGATCAGGTACGGCATCTGTTGCACTGTACGTATTCGCTTTTTCAGACCAGTTGCCCCAGATCTGTCCGCCAACCATATGACCGACATACCCTCCGGCATAACCGACTTTTTCTATTTTCAAGGTTGAATCCTTAACCGGGATTCCTGTTGCCTTCACCGTCATTCCTGACTGGAAACCTGTAATATCCGAATTTCTTATAACCGGAACGAAAGTCTGCACGGCGCTGATAGAATTTGCAATATCCAAACCAATCAACTCTACTTTTCCGACTTCTGCAACGCCGCCGGTTTTCATTTCTCCGGCAAATCCTCCGGCGCTCTTGTATGCCATCACAGATTTCGCATCCCATGCATGAGCATTGGTAACCACTCCTGCTTTCATGCGTCCGACGTAGCCTCCGGCTACGCCTGCTTCCATATCCTGTCTGCCGACGCTCGTTCTGCCCGCCTTAACATTGTAACCATAGGCATATTGTGTGATTAATGCCTGTAACTGTTCTTCATTCTCAACAGGTGTACTTGTGAACTGATCTCCGTAAACACCGTTGTTGCCGACAGCCTCCGCCCACTTGTTCCATGTGTCCATATCCACTTTTCTAAGCGGTCCGTAAACGGCTGTGTTCGTTTCTGTCGGATAAACAGCTCCGAGAAGACTTAACACATTACTTGTTTTCAGTAAGCCAAACAGAAGCTGTAAGTTTCCTGTTCCTGCCAGATCCGCCGTTTCCATCAATCCGGTAAATCCTCCGGCAAACTCGCCGCCGTAGACTGAACGAATACGAATCGTGGCACATTCCTTCCCGCCGCCTTCTGCCGCATATCCTTTAATTCTTCCACCATGGTTATAACCTACATAGCCTCCGGCAAGACCTCTCACACACTGGGTGTCAGTGATGCCGTCGGCACGAACCGCGCCGCCGCAAGGCACGCTGCTCGTCTGACTGTCTTCTATAATCGGAATGAAAGACTGCACCAGACTGGCAAGACTATCTGTTACATTTAACAGTCCATCTAAAATACCGGCATCTTCGATTACGGAAGCAACATTTCCCGGTTCCATGATACCGGCATAACCTCCGGCTGCCTCGCGTCCGATAATATAGTTGAATAAATTCGCATCACTGTTTTTGATGATGGTACCGGACATTTCTCCGATAAATCCACCTGCTTTTCCTAACTTCTGATTCTTATCATCTCTGCCATCTGCCAGTACGGAATAACCGCCGACACATCCGTTGACATCGGAGTTTTCAATGGTAGACGCCACTACATCCAGCGCCTTCAAAAGATTCGTCAGCTCGATGTTCCCAAGAAGCTTTAATCCGCCTCCGACTGCTGCCGCGGAATCAATATCCACACATCCTGCATAACCTCCGGCGTATTTTCCACCTTTGACTGCATATTGTGAATCCGTTCCGAAATAGCTGTCTCCATTTGCAGATTCCAGACTATCGCCCGGCGGCGTCACCTTTGTATGCTTTAAGGATGTCACATCCGAATCTTTAATCTGCACACCGCCGCCATATCCAAGATAACCTCCCGCATAGCTGTCTGTATCCGTCGCTTCTACAGTAAATCCTTTTTCTGTCGACTTCACGCCCGCCGATTGAATGATCGGGATGTAAACTTGAAGTACATCGAGCAGCTGACCGATATCAAGGTTTAAAATACCACCAAGAAGATTCAGTCCATTTGAAGAAGCCGTTGCCCCTGCGTCAACTTTTCCGGCAAAGCCTCCGGCGTGAGATTCACCCTTGACTTTTTCCAGACCATAAACTGCATAAGCCTCTGTCCTTGTACTGTTATCGACCTTACCGCTTTGCATTTCTCCAAAAAATCCGCCGGCATAATCAGCCTTGACCTGAGGTTCTTCATTAGCTGAGCAAAATGTAACGGTAGTATTTGTATATTGAGGTATCAAATACGGAACTAAATCCAACAGCCCGCTGACATTTACAATTCCGGGAAGTTTCAATGCTCCGTCTTTGTCTTCCTGGGCCAGACCTGCCAGCCCGCCTGTGTGGCTTCTTCCCACAAAGCCTCCGGCATAACCTTCTTTATCTTTTGCAGCTTCTGCATAAACTGCCTTCAGATTTGTCACATGTGAATCTGCAATTTGTACCCCTTCTGCTTCGGAAATAAAGCCTCCGGCAAGAATAGATTCGCCTTCCGTTATCTCAACCTGTCCACTGGCTTTGATGACTGCGCCGTTCTCTGTTCCGCTCACAGATACATTGGAAACTTTTGTGGCAACACCATCAACCAGACTAAGTAAGCTGTCAACTTTAATCAATCCCAGGCCCAGAAGATCCAGACCGCCTTCTTTTGCAAGACTGCCTGTTCCTGCCCGTCCGGCAAACCCGGCGGCATAATTTCCGGCAGTCACAGATTGAATACCTTCAATTTTAATCTGCTCTGCTGTTCCTCCAAGCATTAAACCTGCTCCGCCGGAAGCATACTTATTCGATGCTTCGATTTGAAGATCATTACCACCTAGATCTACATTCGATACAGTAAACGAAAGATAACTTCCGATTCCCAGTGTATCGTTCAATACGCCGACCGCATCAGCTACAGTAACTGCTCCTGAAATTCCGCCTGCATAATTATTTGCTTTTACAAAACTTACCCCTTGTATCGTATTTTTCTCAGTTCCAGAGGATGTGATCTGTACGCCGTCTCCCTGTCCGATCAGACCGCCGGCATAATCTGCCGCTGCCTGAACACTAAAGTTTGTTCCACTGACAGAACTTCCTTTTATTTCAGAAGGCTGTGCACCGCTTAAGGAAAGAAGCACACCTAGTTCTTCTTCATTTCCCGAAGCAAGTAACTGTTCCAGTAGTTTTGATACAGATTGCAATAAAGTATCATTTTGTTCATCGTTTGAACCTACGGCCATTCCATAGCCCAACGTAGCTCTTCCCGCAAAACCTCCGGCATATTGATTGGCTTTAACCAGTTTCACTCCCGAAACATTTGATTCGATGCTGCTACTATTTGCCATTACGCCATTAAAACCTCCGGCATAACTATCTGTCGCCGTAACTGAAAGGTCGCTTGCGTCTACATGACAATTTCTCTGTGTAGAACGAATATCAAACGTTTTGATTTCCGCTCCCAGATCACTTAATAATCCTTTAACCTGTGCATCTTTTTCGATTCCGGCAAAGCCTCCGGCTCCGATATCTGCCACTACCTGATTCAAACCGGTTACAGAACAGTTATTTATATCTGTTCCTGTCTGGCTTCCCACAAATCCGCCGTTGTAATTGACAGTTTCTTTCCCCGTTCCTGTCGTTCCGATCGATCCCTCTGAAAGAGAAACACTGCTGTTTTGGATCAGTGGCTTATAATAGCCATTCGGCAATAACTGTCCAAGAGGAACATCATTTTTCAAAAGAATCGTAATCAAATCTCCCAGTCCCACGCCCGGAAGAATATTCAGCAAGGTTGATAATAGCTCTACGACTCCCGCTGTCACATTTCCGAGAATATAGGTTGCTTCTCCTGATGTATATCCGACAAATCCTCCTGTCATTCCTTTTACATTCGTTACAGAAGCGTTGGTTACCGTACAGTTTTCAACAGAAACATCCCCTACAATACGTCCTGCAAAGCTTCCGGTCGCAAACATATCCGGACTGCTTTGCTTTAATGTCAATAAGTCTTTAATGACATCTCCCAGTTTTAAGTTTCCGATTACCGGAACCAGTCCTTCAAGGATTCCACTTATCAGATCCAGAATTCCACCCAACAATCCACCCAGCACTTCCAACAATCCTTCTACTAATGATTTTGGATCATTATTTACTGTCACAGATTGATTATTAACTGTAACTTGATCTAAATGGAGGTTTTTTACTCCCGCCTTCCCCGCAGACTCGAAACCACCATTCCCACTTTTTTTCATTTCATTAGAGATCGTTCCGAAAAATCCAATTCCGCTGTCTTTTTGGATATCCAGTTCCCCTGTCTGATTCACTTGAATATTACTAATGGTAGGCACGCTGCCCTCCTGCATATTCAGGCGTCCTTCCATTTTTCCCGAAAAGTGAAGCGGTGTCCAGTCATCCTCTTTTCCGTCGGAATATTCTCCCTGCAATAAATCAATATCTCGAAAAATAATATAATTGGCATCCGGAGAATATTTTAGCGATTTTAATTCATTGCTTGCTTCTGATAGAGAAGGATAACTTTGAACGTTGTTTTGATTAAATTCCTTATCCACGATAACAATATCATCTGTCCGCTCACCGATAAGACCTGCTAAAAGATCCCCTAATATCGGTATATCAAACAAAGGTCCTAACAGTGCATGTAAAATGTCACCAAGCAGCTCTCCCAGTGGTCCAAGCAAGAATCCAACTAATCCTTCTTTATCATATTCGATATTCATCAAACCTTCTGTTTTGTTTGTATTTGCTTCTGAAAAATAGATGAAATCTTTTTGTTCAATTCCACTTTCTCCCAAAGCCTCACCTTGTTTTAGATTGAAGTCGGCATCGCCGGGATAATATGGGGTATATGTTATTTTATCATCCCACGGCCAAGGCAGGTCTACTATGGATTTCACATACAGCATTGGGGTTACTTGCATATACTGATTGCCTTTTTCTTTAGGCTTCGCATCTTGTCCGATTGCTCTAAGCTGCCATTCGTTTCCGATAAGTATATATGGCTCTCCTTCAACTTTGGTATAAACCTGACCAAGATACTCACGCCCTCCAAGCTGTCCCGCATCTGCCTGAACCGTTGCTTCTTTCTTAATCTTTTCCGCCTTTAGTTCCGGCATCTGTTCTGTAAAGGACGGACTTAACACATAATTATGTTCTTTGCTGTAAGTCAGATATTCCTGCGCCGCTTCCGCGCTCTCATCTGCCAAAGTTCCGTCTTTATACAGAAGCTGACCTATTCCCACTTTTTCAGGGATCATATCATAAGACATGATCGGTTCTTCCGCCGAATTTTCCGAAGCGATCAAGAGAAGCTGATAGTTATTGTAAACATAAACCGTATCGCTTTCTTTATCATACAACGGAGCATCCTCTTTCGGAGCTTCTGCAAATGTTCCGGTAAATCCCTCCGGCAAAGTCCACATCGTTTTCGCAGTCAGCGGGATTTCATTCATCAGCATGTAATCCGCATCTGACGCATATGTAACCGCATTTCCGCCGTCAACAACTTCTTCGCCTGTGCCGAACAGTTCTTTCTCTGTATCGTTCATCCGTACAGAACTTCCTGTACCGATCGCCTGAAGCTGTTCGATGTTGTAAATCTTAATAATGCCGTTTTCATATAAATCTGCGTCTTCTGACTGCTGATCCGATGACGGATCTGTCTGTCCGTTTTCTGCCGAACCTGACTGATCTCCTGACGGCTGAACTGCCTGTCCGTTTTCTGCCGAACCTGACTGATCGCCTGACGGCTGATCTGTCTGTCCATTCTCTGTCAGCTCTGACTGCTCACCCGACGACTGAACGATCTGTCCTTCTTCTGACACGTCTGACTGCATCGGCATTTTTGCTTCCTGCAGCTGCTGTATGAGCTGCATATCGATCGGCGGCCCTTTCGCTATTCCCTGCGCCGAAACAGTCACCGTCTGCAGCAATACAGAAAATACCAACAGACATGCAGTTCCCTTTTTCCATATTTTCCACTTAAATAATTTTTTTATGTCTCTATTCTTCACTGTCTTTTTTTCACGCTCCCTCTTGTTCCAAAATTTCTTTCAATGAAATACTGAAAAATTGGGTCTCTAATTTTTCCTGAACTTTTGCGTAATATCTTCGCACCGCACAAAAATCTACCGCCTTTCGACTACAATAAGCATCATCCTCCAGACATCGGTTTATTTTTGTCGTGCTTTCCATAAGGCGTATCACATCTCCCAATGTAATATCTTTTAAAGTCTTATTAAGTCGATATCCGCCTCTGGCTCCCAGATCTGCGGAAATATATTCTGCCTTTTTCAGTTTTGAAAGCACTTTCTCAAGATATCCTCTTGGAATTCCCATTTCATTCGATATCTCTGTAGCGGAAGCAATCTTTTTACATTGCCCCAGATATAAAACAGTTCTGATCGCATAATCTGTTGTCACGTTAAGCTGCATAGTCCGCCTCCTCATAAGTTATATACAAAATAAAAAAACGACCTCCATGTGAAAGAATGCCGCCATCATACTTACAATATATAAATCTCTTTTTATATAATACCTCTCAGGTAGGTATTATATTTTTTAACATAACAAATGCCCACATATCTGACTATGTAGGCATTTAAAAGCTTTGATCGCTGAATTCTTTCCTCTGTTCTATTTTTATACTACAGTAAAATTATACCCCCCCCCATGAAAAATTGTCAAGTTTTCGCCCTCAATTTATGTAAAATAATTTATTTTTTCCTACTATTCCACTTTTTACTTATACGAAATGTGAATTTTGTATATTTTTCAGTTTTTTTACATTTTCTTTACAAAATTTAAACCTGTATCACAGTCCCCACACATCTCCCTTAAAATATAAAAACTCTCTTTCCCACCTCAACACAGGAAGGTCATATGCATTTCCTTCCTTATATAAAATGCAAAAAGAGAGTTTTCATATGTTATATTATTTTCGGTTCTTTTTTATAAACAATAAATCTTTAAATTCATCTAAAGCAATCTCTTTCCCTGCCCTTTTCAAGCGCACGACTTCCAACACTTCGGAATAACGTTTTTTCGTCAGAGGGTTTGTTGCCATTGTCACAATGGACAGCAGCAGACAGACAGAAGTTCCTATTACAAATATATTATGAAACCCTTGAACTGTCTGCATACTTTGCACGGATACCGCCGGATTATATCCGACATAATCTATAATCATCCCTAAAACACTGACGCCGGACGCAGCGGCTAATTTCTGGGATACGGTTGCCATAGAATAAAACAACCCTTCCCGTCTTTCACCGCTCATCAATTCATCGACTTCTACGCAGTCAGAAATCATGGCATAAATAACCTGATACAGTGCGTTTAACCCAACTACGAGAATGCTCGTCATAATGATCGGCGCTGCGGTTGAACCCGGCTTTAAGAAGAACAAAGGGAACACGATCATACACAAAAGCCAGATTCCCATAGAAATCGTCCATGAAACAACTTTTGAATATTTCGTAGACCAATGATCTATCGGGAAAACCCAAAACAACGCTACGATCCACATAATGATATTCACAAGGGATACCTGCGTGTCGTTCAGGTTCAGGTTATATCTCAGATAATATACCAATACTCCGAGAAAAATCGCCTGTGCCAAAATTGCAAATATAAACGCAATCGTTAAATGAAGAAACGGCTTGTTCCGAAGAGGACCTTCCAGCATTTCTTTTATGGAATAAGATTTTTTTGTAATAATATCTTTATTTTCGTATCCTTCACTCGCCTTGTAACCGATCCAGATACTAAGCGTACAGATAATGCCGAAAAATGCAAAACATACGGACCAAGCTTGTCTGCTGCCGCCGACAACAGGCTCTAAAAAATCGGTATATGCCATGATCCCGCCGCCGATTGCCACTCCGATGATCGCCCAAAACGTTCTTATTGTAGCCAGCTTACTTCGCAGGTCATAGTTATCGGTAACTTCGCCGCTTAAGGAAGTATACGGAACGTCGATCAAAGTCTGAAATGTATAAAATAACAAAGCAACTATAATAAAATAAATTTTCTGCTGAATTTCAACAAAATCCCATGCCGTAAACAGTAGCCACGTTACAATTCCAAACGGAATCGCACATACTAATAAAAACGGTCTTCTTCTCCCTTTACGGGGATCGCGGTTATCTGAGATGATTCCGACCAAAGGATCTGTAACAGCATCCCATAAAGTTCCGATCGTCATGATCAGACCCGCGAATTTTCCTGACAATCCGACAATATTTGTAAAAAAATACAAGCCATATGTCGTAAACATGGTAAATGTAAAAAGCGTTGCCAAGCCGGGCAGTCCATATGCTATCGCCCTTGCAGGTGACATCCTTTTCATCTTACTTGCCTTTCTTATCTTCTTTTTTCATTCCTGCCACAGCAAATGAGAACGGCTCAATAATCCCCATCAGCCTGTCTATGATCGGTCCGTATGCAACAACTGCGATCAATGTTCCGATTCCCCATGACGATCCTAACGCCACTCCGATTACAAATAAGATTGCATAAGATATGATCAGACCGATTCCGTAACTCTTTTTAACAAGATCAGCCGCCATAAACGCAAATATATCGGATGTCTGATATCCTAAACCGATCGGGATATAATAAGCCAATGTCAAAATAATAATGATCGAACCTATTAAAATACACGCTATTTTCAGTCCGACACTCATTTCCGGAGCTGTCGGCAGCATCGGTGCAAGAACGTCTAACCAGAAATTTTCAAAAGGTCCTATTAAAAAGCACCATGCAAGAGTTCCTAAATGTACCAAATCTCTTCTTACAAAGAAAAATACAAAAAACATGATTCCTTCAAACACAAGAGCAACAGTACCAAACTGAACGTGAAATACATTTGATAACCCAATCTCAAATGTTGTCAGCGGATCACATCCCCATTCCGGCCAAACCAAAAGCGCTACTCCAAGAGCACAGATGAAAATAGAAGGGATAATTGCGAGCAGCCTTCTGGCATAACTCCAGATTTTTTTCGCATCCATTATTCTTCCTCCCACTGTACCGCGATCGCTCTTACAGGCGAACCGTCGCATCCTATAAGTTTCATCGGCAGTGCGATAACATACGGACGTTCAAAATCGAACTGATCAAAAAATGCCCAGTTTTCTCCGATCATCAATCTTTTTTCAGAGAACAGATCGTGTACCGGAAATTCCGTTCCACCAGTCTGATCCGCATTGATCGTATCAATTCCGATAAAGCGAACCCCATTATCAACTAAATATTTTGCTACATCTCCGTTTACATATGGATGGTGGAAAAATTCATCTGTACCTCTTGTTTTATACCAGTTTGTATTAAAAAGAACGATTTTTCCTTCACAAATTTCTTCTTTATACGGTTCGATATCTTCTAATGTAATTGCTTCGTCAGCCTTTTTATCCGTTACTCTTACAACAACAGCTTCTCCCAAGAAGAAATCTAATTCCATATTATCGATCGTTTCACCGCTGTTTGAAAAATGATACGGCGCATCTACATGAGTACCGGTCTGTGTTCCCATTACCAATGTAGATAGATTGTAACCTTCGTTTTCCAGTGTAGTAGCAACTGTAACAGACGGTTCCGGATCTCCCGGGTATATCGGTGTTTCGGCAGTAAATTCCCATGATAAATCTACAATCTTTTTAATTTTTCTCATAATCTCATATCCTCATTATTCATTGTAAGCTTTTTTTAACAGCTCCAAGTAATCTTCTTTCGTAATTTTTCTGGCATTGTCATTTGATAAAACATTGTTAGCAGATCTTTCCGCGATCGCCTCAAATCTCTCTTCCGTGATTCCTTTGATTTCTTTAATTGTAGGAATGTTTAATTTTCTGTTCAAAGCTTTCACATATTCTACCGCTTTCAATGCGTATTGCTCGTCAGACATACTTTCTTCTCTTTCGATTCCCATTGCATCCGCAATATCTGCAAACCGCTCAGGACATGCCGGAATATTAAATTCCATGATATATGGCAGAAACAGTGAATTTGCCACACCGTGCGGCGTATCAAACCAAGCGCCTACTGTCTCGGCAAAAGCATGTACCGCTCCGACATTTGAAGAAATGAACGCCATACCGCCGATCGTACTTGCGATCATCATGTTTCTTCTTGCTTCTCTGTCTTCGCCGTTCTCGTATGCTTTTTCCAGATTCTCTGCGATCATAGAAATCCCTTTCAGCGCCAGAGCATCTGTGATCGGCTGATGTAACTGAACCGTATACGCTTCGATACAATGTGTTAAAGCGTCGACACCGCATGCCGCAGTTAAAGATTTCGGCAGTCCGATCGTAATTTCAGGATCACAGATCGCTAAGACAGGAATCATATGAACAGGATCTCCGACTGTCATTTTGTACTGTCTTTCTGTATCTGTTATAACGGCACACCATGTCACTTCTGCTCCTGTTCCCGAAGTAGACGGAATGCAGATCAGCGGAAGTATATTTGTATCCAATTCCGTATCTCCCCACTCTACAGTGGATTTTCCGTTCGTGACAACCGCGCCGACAGCTTTCGCCTGATCCATCGCAGATCCCCCGCCTAACGCGATCAGTGCATCAACATGATTCTTTTTCGCAAACTCTGCCATTTCGTCACAATCTTCCGCTCTTGGATTCGGCTTCACATTCGTCAGCAAAAAGTTTTCGATTTTCGCATCATCCAAACTTTTCTTTAGTTTTTTATAATGCTCGGAAGACGCTAAAAACGGATCTGTAATAACCAACACTTTTCCAAAACCAAGATTCGCACATTCTTGTCCTGTCGTTTCTATTACTCCATACCCTTCTATAATACGTGTAGCATGAAATAAATTATTAACTTCCAACATACTTTTACTCCTTTTCTGTTTCTATACGTATTATTATATGGTATATTGTTACTATATACTCAAGCCTATTTATAAAATTTCCATTTTACGCAGGAAAGGATTGCTATTATGTACGAAAATCTATTAAATCCAAATGAATTTTCCAGTATTTCAGGAGTTTCCAAGCAAACTTTACTTTTTTACGAAAAGAAAAATGTATTTAAACCGATATTTAAAAATGAAAAAGGATTCCGATTTTACAGTTTAGAACAACTTGATATTATAGTAACTATACAGGCCTTACAGACAATCGGCTTGTCTCTCAAAGAAATTCAGAATTATATAGAAAACAGAAACGCCGACTTGATCTATGATCTATACAGCAACAGAATGATCCCTCTGAAACAAACAGTCAATAAATACAATCGGACAATAGAGATGATGCACGTAAAACTTGATCTGATAAATAAGGCGAAGTCTGTCTTATTAGATACGATTTATCTCGAATACAGACCCGCCATCCAAATTGTTAAAAGTAAAGAAATCCCCGCAGATGCAAGCGATACACTCCAATATAAAATCTTAGGAGAACATATGGCCTACCGCAAGGAAAAAGACTACAGCTTAGGACATGCGGTCGCCGGAATCGTAGATATGAAAACAGCGCTGAATCCGAATATCAATAAAACTCAATATAAATATTACTATACAATCCTTCCGTCAGATCACGATGAAAAAGATTATGACATTATTGAAAGCGGAACTTATATCGTAATGTATCATAAAGGTTCGTATAACCAAACTTATCAAGCTTATCCTTTTATGATAGATTATGCCGGAAAGAACCATTTTGAAATCGAATCTATGATCTACGACGAAAGCTTAATAGACGAAACTACGGAGTCAGATCCCGCAAACTACATTACTCAGATATCCATTAAAATAAAAGAAGTAAAGGGGTCAGATTAAGACCCTTTTACTTTCTTCATATGATGAAACAACATAATCCGCTTCGCTTACGTCCTGACCGTTCCCTGAACCGGTAAATGCCGCGACTTCGATCCCTGCCTGTTTCGCGGCGTGAATGCCGACAGACGAATCTTCAAACACAAGACACTCCTGCGGCACAGCGCCTAATAATCCCATCGCCTTTAAATAGCATTCCGGATCAGGCTTTCTCTCGGCACACATATCACCGCAGACGATCACATCAAACAAGTCCGTCATCTGCATCCGATTCAGTCCCATAATAATAAGATGGGTTGCAGTAGAAGATACGAGCGCGGTTTTCACTCCGCTTTGTCTCAGCCCTTGTATCAGCGGAACAATTCCGGGAATCGGAGCAATATTTCCGTTTTCATATGTATTTCCAAGTTCTTTTCGTCTCCGTGTAAGCTGCTCTACTGTCACTTTGCGAGGCGCCCGCGACAGGAATTCTATAAGAAGTTCCTGATCATGCGTACCGATCAACCTCTGCTTGTCTTTTTCCGTCAGCTCAACTCCGAACTCTTTCAGCGCAAGACCGAGATAATGACTGTTGCTTTCTTCCGTATCTGCAATTACACCGTCAAAATCAAATAAAACATATTTTTTCTTCATAACCGCTCCTTTTCCGATCCCCGATTGCTTCTGATCTATTTTCCTTACTTTCCCTATGGAATATCAGGCGAATAAATGACGCGCTTCTTCCTGGATTTTTTTGATCTCTACTTCTGAAAGATCGCAAAAATCACTGTTTTCCATAGAACATCCCGAATCCTGAACATAAACCATCTTTGTATCTTTCTGTGTGATCGAATAGAACCAACATTCTTTCGGAACATTATAAACTTTTCCCTTTTCCATAAGTGTCAGTTCTGTTTCAAATTTTCCGTCCTTTCTTTCTGCCGTGATCAGAATCGCTTTTCCGTTTACAAGGATAAACTGTTCATCTGTCGTATGATGAATCTCCAGGTGTTTCAGTCCTTCGATATCATTATCCGGCTTCCAGTTTTTAATGCTTACAAGCCATTTTTCATTCGTATATACACATTTGATTCCTTCTTCTTTGTTTTCATATACATTCGGTCTCATTTTTTCCTCCGTTATTATACTATATTTTTCATTATTTTTAACTGGTTGATCTCTCTTTTACAGTTATCTTTTTATAGCTATCCTTTTTATCTTTTCTTTTATCCTTTTGTATCTTACCTTTGGATCTTTACACAGTTGTCTTTCCCAAGATCGGAACTCCGTATCCGAAAGCTCCTTCTAAAGCACATACTTTCGCCGCAAATACCGCGCCTTTTCCCATTGCCGTCTGAAGTCTTTTTGCCATTTCTTCATCTGTTCCCTCAACGATCTTTCCTTCCTTTGACGTTTCAAGAAGCGAACATAAAAATGCTGAGAAATAAGAATCTCCTGCTCCCATTGTATCGATCACATCGTCGGCGTGTACTGCAGGCGCATATAAGATCTTATCATTATAAAGAACGTAAGATCCGTCTTCTCCAATCGTTCCGAGAACAACTTTCACTCCGTAAGACTGTGCTTTTCTCATTTCTTTTTCCCGCTCTTCATCTGTCAAATGCGCGCACGACATAATCGCAACTGTTACATACGGACATATTTCTTTCAAATACTCGTCTGTCCAACGAGTAGAAAAATCATATGCAACCGGAACGCCCGTCTGATATAAAACAGGAAGTTCTTTTTCAATATAAGAATTCAGATTTGTGTAAATAAGATGAAAACCTTTGATATACTCTAAATCTTCTTTTGTAAATCCGAAATCATGCTCTTTTGCGATACCGCCTTTATTTGAACCTAAAAATACTCTGTCAGTTTCTTTCAAAGTTACAAGAGCGAATCCATTTTCACCTTCATAACGACGGCAGTGACTGTCATCAATTCCGATTTCTTTCAACGTATCCTGAACACAGGCTGCCACTTCATCATCTCCGTATTTTCCAAGATACGCAGACTCCATATTGTTCATCTTTACATAAACACATGTATTAACGCACTGTCCGCCCGGATACATCTTTCCTCTTGACAAATATTTATCACATACGTTATCTCCAACTGCAATAATCTTACAATGCTCCATCTTTCCGATTCCTTTCTTTTCTGACATTTTCTGCAACAGATCGCCTAATCGAAACTGTCACCGCTGAATTGTTACTCTTTTTTCATGCCGTATTTTGTTTCTTTGTTTTCCGGCATTTCACGATATTTTTCGCTACTTATAAGGATTGAACTGCTGTATAATCTCTGTCGCACGTTGTCTTCCGCGCCGCATGCACTGCATGATATCTTCTCCCAAGCTGACTCCGTATGTAAAAGCCGCGATATAAGAATCACCTGCTCCTACCGTATTTACTACTTCAACTTTTTCTGCATCCAACTTATAAAACTTCCCGTTCTCATAAGCAAGGCTTCCGTATTCTCCGAGCATGGCAACGACTGTTTTCGCCCCTTTTTCGCTCGTCTTCACCATGAAATTTCTTATATATTCGTCATCCCGATCATAAGAAAAGAATGCATAATCAAGATACGGAATGATCTCGTCGTTACTTTCCTGTTCCAAACGTTTAGAAAAATCATATACCCATATCTGCCCTTCCTGCCTGATCTCTTTTATATATCTGCCGACTTTCGCCCAACGCTCCGCATAAATAATATCAAACTGTTTTACAAATTCCAGATCATCGTCCTGAAGTTCGATCTCTTCCATCGCATTTCCTTCAAAATGCAGATGCTTTTTATCCCCGTCAACAAGATCCATTTTTGCGGCGGCTGTAGGGCGGTCGGTACGCTTTAGTATCCTCAAAGGAATTTTTCTTTCTTTTAACCTCTCTTCTAAAGCGTCGGCAAACACATCATTTCCGAGAATCGTCATTTCCGTGACATCACCGCCAAGATCTTTATAATTCAATGCAAAATCAATACTGTTTCCCGTCAGATAGTACCGATCTAGTTTATAATAAACGTCAATGCAGTTATCTGCCATCGCAAGTGTCCGTTTCATAATGATCTTAACCCCTTTCCCCGACTACATAAACCATATAACGTCTGTTTTTTATCCCATCGTATTCACAAAAATAAATATCGACTGCGTGTCCGAGTTTTAATGTGCCGTCTAAAACAGGAAATACGCAGTGATTTCCTGTCAGAAGCGATTTCAAATGTCCGGGCGCGTTTCCTCCGATCGTTCCGTAAGTCGGAAGGTAATGATTATGATGATACGGATAATCTTCAGGCGCGATCCGGTCAAGACATTCCATAAGATCTTTTTCTACACACGGAAGACTTTCGTTTACAGTGATTCCTGTCGTTGTATGCTCTGTAATTACATAGACAATTCCTTTTTCGACTCCGCTTTCTTCCACAACCTTGCGTACGTCATCTGTAATCTTGATCATCTCAAATTCTTTATCCGCACATATCGGAACTTCTTTTAGTATAAAATCCATCTCTCTCACTCCCTTCCAAGAAACCGCTCTGCATTTTCTGCATATATTTTTTCAAGTGTTTCTTCCGAGAAACCAAGACTGTCCAATCCTCTTTTACTTCTGACCGGGCGAATTCTCGGCGAACCCGAACCAAACATAATCTTATCCGCTATATTGTGTTCTACCCAAAGCGCTCCCATATCTTCGGTAAATACTTTCTTGTAAATCTGATACGGTCCGTCAAAATTCATCAGCGCCGTATTTGTATAGCAATTCTCATATTTTAAAAGCAACGCCGCCGTTTCCTGAACCCACGGCCAGCCGACATGAGAAAGACAGATGTTCACTTCGGGATATTTACTTAAAACCTCCTCAAATTCAATCGGACGGCAATATTTTGCCAGAGAGTTATTTTCCATACTCAATCCTGCCTGAAAAATGATCGGCCTTTTATATTTCTTACATATATCATACAGCACAAATAATCTTTCATCACAGGGATACATATGTAATCTTGCCGTATTGATATAAAGTCCCGCCAGATTTTGGAACTTAAACGCCTTTTCCAGTTCTTCTGCCGCCGATTCCTTTCTCGGATCTGCAGACGCAAACCCGACAAAAAACGTCGGATCACATTGTACGATCTTCTCGATCTCGTCGTTTGATATATCCGGTTCTCCCGTTTCAAACGAACAATCTGACGGAAGCAGAAATACTTTTTCAATTCCTGCCAATGCATATTGCTTTTTCAAAAGTTCGATACTTGACGGCTTCATCAAATGATAGTTCATCTGATCGCATCGCTTTTCAAAGCGCTCTTTATTTTCACAGATCGGTGAGAAAAGCGCCGGACGAATATGTGTGTCTATTACCATTTTTGTCACTTCCTCTTATTTTTCGCTTTTATTTTTCGCTTTTATTTGCCGCATTTCTTTTATATATCTCGTTTCTTATTTCTTTTGCTTCATTTTGTTGCTTTTTATTTTTTTGCTTCAATTTGTTTTCTTCTATATTGAAATTGTTTAAATTCTATGCATCATATCTTTATTATTCAAATACAAGTCTCTGAACATCTTGTAATGTTCTTTGTAATATATATGGTTCTTTTCATTCGGAACAAGTATTTTCCCTTTCGGAAGAGAATCTCTAAGCTCCGTAAAATCACGAAACCTCCGATCTCCAAGCGCCGCCATTGCAGCATCTCCGTATGCCGAACACTGATATCTTTTAGGAATACATATCTGCCTTCCGATCATATCGCATATAATCTGCATCCATGCCGCATTTTTTGTGCCGCCCCCTGCCGTAATAACGGATTTCGGCGGAAGGTTCATTTCATCAAACAAGATCATATGCTGAAGAGTCGAATATCCGACCGCTTCAAGCGCGGCTCTGTTAATCTGCTTTCTTGTATGTGTTCCTTTTAAACCGAATAGCATTCCCGATGCTTTCGCATCTTGTATCGGGCTGCGCTCTCCATAGATATAAGGAAGTATGATCAGCCCTTCCGATCCGGCTTCTACCTCTGCCGCCTCTCTTGCCATCACTGCGTATGCATTTTCACCGCCCGCTCGTTCCTTCTTCAATTCTTCCTCATAAAACGTATCCCTCACCCATCTCGTCAGCGTTCCCGCCGCATTCGTTCCGTCTCCGATACAAAATGTTCCCGGTATCGTAAATTCCTTTCCACCTTTTAAAGAACCGTTTCCGTTTGCCGACACATAATCATCAACATAACGATCAACACAGTAATAATAAAACATAGACGAACCATACTGGAAAAATACAGTTCCCGATTCTACCAATCCTACGCTGATCGCTTCTGCAGTGGAATCTCCTGTACCGACGATCACTGGCGTACCTTTTTTCAAACCACTCTCTTTTGCCGCCTCTTCCGTCACTGTCCCTGCAATTTCAAAAGAATACGCGCACTCCGCGATCTGATCCGGCCGACAATATAAGCTACAATTTTCTTTATTTATCGTGCCGTCCCGATTATAAAGCGGACGAAACGATCCTTTTGCCAAAAACTGATCGATCACATACTTTCCGGTTAATTTTGCAGTGAGATATGAACTTCCCGTCAAAAACTTATATGTCTTTTCATACACTTCCGGCTCATGGTTTTTGAGCCACAAAATTTTCGCCGCCGTATCGCCTGTACAGATCGGATGACCGAACATTTTTTTGACGTCATCTCCATAATATTGAGTCAGCCACTTAATCTCTTCTTCCGCCCGCGAATCGATCCCGTATAATATTGCAGGACGCAGCGGATTACAGTCTTTATCTACAGGCAGGCAGTCCGTACCAAGAGCGCTCGTCCCGACACATCTGATCTCGTCAGAACGAATGTTACTCTTTTCAAGAAGAAGCCTGCACAATTTACAGAAATCTCCCCACCAGACTTTGTCCGCATCATGTTCAAACCAACCTTCCTGCGGATGATCCATTCCATGAGTTACCGAACAATCTGCAACAGGGATCATATTTTCATCGATTAACATTCCTCTCGACTCATATGTACCGATATCTATTCCCAGATAATATTCTTTCACTGTTTTCTCCTCAAAGACTCTTCTTTCACTGTTTTTCTTATCAAAGATTCTTCTTTATTGATTTTTCCTTACAATCCTTTTCTTATGTCTGCCACGATCTCCATAAATTCTCTTACACGCTCTTTATCTACCCTGCCGTTAAATACGCCGTCTTTTTTAAATGCAGTTCCCATGCAGACGCCGTCGCAGTTTCCCAGTTTCTCTCTGACATTTCCGTGATTGCATCCTGTATTACAAAATACCGGAACTTTTCTCGGCTTCGCCACTTCATGCACTCTGGATAGTATCACATCGTCCGGTTCTGCTCCTGCTGCCGCTCCCGACACACATAATCCATCTGCAAAATCGCCGAACATAATGGATTTTGCAACAACCTGAACGTCTCTTTGTACAAGATAAGCATCCGCTTCCGGGTTTACTTTAAAAAGAAGTTTCATATCTTCGATTCCGAGCGCTTTTCTGTGACGGATCGCTTCTCCGCTGTTCGAGACATATACTCCATATTCTCCCATATATGCTCCTGAAAAACAGCTTCTTCCGAATTTTGCTCCTGTTGCAGCTCCGAGATCGATCGTTGCAATCGGGTTTTTTACGACATTAACGCCAAACGGTACGCTGATCTCGTCTTTTAATTTTCCGATGATATACGCCATAGCCGAAACAACCGCGATATCCGCTACCGGCTGGTACGGCAAACTGAATTCGTTTGCAAAAAGGATTCCGTCAACGCCTCCGTCCTGCAGCGCCAGCAAGTCTTTCCTTGCGTGTTCTGTAACTGTTTTCATATCTCCGCAATATCCCGGATCTCCCGGAAGCGCGTCAAGATGCAGCAGCGCTATAATCGGTTTCTCTACTCCAAACATGTCTTGTGTCCACATAACACTTTCCTCCGTATAATATTTGTTTCTATGTTGTATTCTCCTTTATATAACAAGATTTGTAATTTATAATTAATCAAACTCGTTCGTATTTGCTTTCATCCATGCGACAATATCATCGATCGCCTTATCAGGATCGCGATAATATCTTCTGTCGCATATTTCAAACGACACCGTTCCGTCATAACCTCTGTTTTTAATCGAATCATAATATTCTTTCATCGGGAAATCTCCGTCTCCCGGAACAGTATGACCTCTGTCGTTAAAGTGAATATGCTGAAGTTTATCTCCTAGATTATCAAAATAATCATCGATCGTTTCCTTCGCATATGTCATCTGATCCATATCAACCATTCCGACGATTGACGGAGACTCGATCTCTTCCAGCATCTTTGCGATATCTTTGCTTGTGATAAGCACGTTTGTCGTCGTTACTTTTAACTCTTCCAAAAGTAACCTGACGTCTTTCTTTTCGCAATACTGCGCCAGTGTCCACAACGATTCTCTGCAGTATTTCCAACCCTCTTCTCTTGGCTGATCGAAGTATCCGAATCCGGTACTGATCTGCACACACGGACAGTCAAGAAACTGTGCCGTGTCGATTGCTCGCTGATAATACCGAATGCTTGACTCTCTTGTAAGATCATCCTGCGTACAGAAATTAACCGGATACACACAGTTTTCAGGCGTCATCGCCATCACACTTAAATGATGTGCTTCAATCTCCTTTTTCAATTCGATCAATCTTAAAAGCGGATAATCGAACAGATTAAGCTGCGGTGCCGAACAATACAAATCGATGCTGTTAAACGGTGAGCGTTCCACTTTATCAAGAAATTTTTTGATCGGATATCTTAAATAATGATAATTCATAGGCGCGAATTTCATTGCCATATTCCTCCGTTTCAATACTTAAAATTTGAAAAGACTGCCGCCCGTTCCATACGGATACAAGGCTGCAGTCTCTTTTTGCTTTTCAGCTTTCTTTCTATATTGCCGCAGCACATTGTCTTCTGACTTCTTAGAATACAACCGCTCCTATAAGAAGTGCGACTACTACTGATACGACCGTACATACAAGCCCCGGTATCATATAGCTGTGGTTCAATACAAATTTACCGATCTTCGTTGTTCCCGCCGAGTCGAATGCAAGAGCTGCAACACACTGTCCCGAAGCCGGAATAAAATAGTTAGATGAACATGCGATCCAACCTGCCACGATTACGTTTGCCGGAAGTCCTAAAGCGATTCCGATCGGAATCATGATCATTGTTGTCGAAGACTGACTCGTTGTGATCGCACCTACGATAAATACCGCTACAATGAAAATCCACGGATACTTATTTGTCAGCGCCGACATATTGTCTGTAATAAATGACGACTGATCTCCGATAAATGTATTTACAAGCCAGCACAGACCAAACGCCAGAACAACCGCAAACATACCTGTTCTAAATACCGGCTGATCAAGAACTTTGTTGCTGTCCAGTTTTGTAAGAAGGATCATAGCCGCCGCAGCTACGAGCATAAAGATTTCGATTACTGTCGTAAGCGGAAGTTTGCTTCCGTCTGCCAGCGTCGGAACTAAACCGCTGACTGCGCCGAGAAGAACGATTCCCACCATGGCAATGAGGAAGATCGTAACGGAAATTTTTGCTTCTTTGCTGACTTTTTTCTCTTCTTTTACTTTCTTGGAGAAATCCTCGATCAATCCTGCCTCAACACGAGCCTGAAATTCAGGATCATCTGCAAGCTCTTTGCCTTTCTTAATTACTGCGATTGCCGCAATGACTGTTCCGATCAATGTAGCCGGAACACAAACAATAAGTAATGTGAAGATATTTACTTTCGTATAATTTGTTGCCTCTGCCATGAAAGCGAGGATTCCGACTGTTGCCGCTGAAATCGGACACGCTGTGATCGCCTGCTGTGAAGAAACGATCGATGCGGAAATCGGTCTTTCCGGACGAACGCCTGTCTCAATGGCAATTTCGTTGATAACCGGAAGAAGACTGTAAACGATATGACCTGTACCACACATAAATGTAAAGATATATGCTACAACCGGAGCCAGTACCGTAATCATTTTCGGGTTCTTTCTCAGGATTTTCTCCGCTATGCGGACGAGGTAATCCAAACCTCCGCAAGCCTGCATTGTTGCCGCCGCACAAATAACTGCTATCATGATCAAAATTACTGTGATCGGCGGATCAGAAGGAGTAACATGGAGAATAAATGTCATAATAAACATTCCGATTCCTCCTGCCATCGCAAGGAACGTACCTCCCACACGAACTCCGATAAAAATGATCGCCAAAACGATAATCAATTCTATCCAAAACATAAGCTAACCTCCTAAATCACTCTTTAGTTTACCCTCATTTTGAGTTTTCCTTTTAAAGAACTATGCGCATATTCTTTAACTCTACAAACCAATCCAGTGCATTGTATTCTTTTGTATCGTTCTGTATTGTTTTGTATCTGATACAATAGTATATTTGTTTTGTTGTTTTGTCAATTTATTTTTGCAACTTTGTGTATTTTATATGAATATTAATTACATTTTTGTGCATGATGCTGTATTTCTATTATTTTGTATTATTTATATGTATTACCTATATTTTCCAATTTTTTTCATACCATAAGCATTACTATTCGCCCAATTTAAAAGAAGCCCGCACACTGTGCAGACTCCTTTTATAAAATAAGTTATATCGCTTAATTGGTCATAAATAATTTGTTTTTATATCCGTTTTTAATACTCTACTTTCCACATATAGCGGCGTGTTGCAAGCGGGTGCTCACGTTTTGTCGCAAGAGCATGGTTGTAGATCGGGTATACATTGTTAAACAAAGCATGATTAAAGTAATCGACAACAGATGCGTCGATTGTTGACAGTCCCAGTTCTTTTGCGTCGAGAACTTCAATACGTTTTGCGTATTTCTTAAGGAATGTAAGAGCTCTTTCATCTAATTCTCTCGTTGTTCCTTCTGAAATCTGGATCATAAACGGGCGGTTTGCATCTGTGATCTCAAATGGACCGTGGAAATACTCTCCTGTATGAATGCTGCTTGAATCAAGCCACTGCATTTCCATAAAAATACAGATACTTTCCATATAAGCAGCTCCGTAAGAAGCGCCGCTTCCCATTGTGTAGATTACCGAATCATTCTTATATTCTTCTGCAAAAGCTTCCGCTCTTTCTGCTACATGTTTGCGGGCATTTTTAATAATGTTGCTGATCATGCCAAGTCCTTCATAAAACTTTTCATAGTTCTCATAGCCTTCTGTCTGCGCTAACAGTTCAACAGCTACGAGCAGCGCGCACTGTGTTTTTTCTCCTGCATAATCGATGTCTCCCGCAAGGTGATCCAAACTTGCATCAAATGTATAACGAATAATGTAATCTCCGAACTCAATGATCTCAGATTCTTCAAGCCATGTAAGGATAATAACTGCGGCGCCTTTTTCTTTTCCGAGTTTTGCCGCCTGAATCGTCTCAGGTGTATTTCCTTTATGACATGCCAGACATATGATTGAGTTTTCTCCGAAATCCTTCGGTGTACTATGAACAAACTCGTTACTGTTGATCCATGCTGAACGAAGTACCTGCGCCTCTCTTTCCATAAATGTCTTTGCCGGATAAAGCGCTCCCAGAGAACCTCCGCATCCTACGAAATAAATATTTTTTACTCCGCCTTTTTCTTTTTTGTTTTCGATAATTTCCGCAATGATTTTCTTAATATCTGTACTTACATATGACATTGTATTACATCTCCTTCTTGTTGTGTATTTCTTTGTTTCTAACCAGAGTGTAATACAATATAATACTTATTGTCAATATATAATTTATTTTCTATTTATTATATACATTTTTATGCAAATGTATTATAATGTGAACAGTAATACTTTATACGGGAGGTTGTTTATGGAATTAAATAATACGATTGCAACGCCACTATACAAACAATTAGAAGAAAAGCTTCAGCATGAGATCGAGACAGGCGAACGCCCTGCCGGAAGCCGCCTCCCCACAGAAAACGAACTAAGCGAAACTTACCATGTAAGCAGAGTTACTGTTCGGAAAGCGCTTGCCGGATTATCCGAATTAGGATATCTCGACCGCAAATCAGGAAAAGGAACTTTTGTCGCAGAAAAGAAGCTCCACCGCAGTATAACGGAAGTCATCAGCTTTACTGATATGTGCCGTATGATGAACGCCACTGCCGGAGCAAAAACGATCAAAATCGCATTAGAAGAGCCTTCCGAACGTGAAATAAAAGAAATGTCTTTAAAACCCGGAGAGAAAATACTTGTATTGGAAAGAATCAGATATATGGATGATGAGCCGGTAATTATCGAACTCAACAAATTTCCCGAATCATTTTCCTTCCTGTTCGGCGAAGACTTAAACGATACTTCTTTGTTTGAAGTTCTGAAAAAACATAATATTATTTTAGATCACTCACGAAAAACTTTAGATATCATCTTCGCTTCTCCTCAGGAAGCAAAGGCGCTTAATATTAATAAAGGTTATCCGCTTCTTCGGATCAAAAGCACGATCCACGATGTTGAGAACACGATTACAAACTTATGTCAGCAGTTATGTATCGGTGATAAATTTACTTTTATTGTCTGACTTTACATTTGGACATTTAATTATGCTCCCCATTAAACAGTTCTTATCATAAAAATCTGTTTGATGAGGAGCATTTTTTAACTTATGTCTGATTTCTATTTACACTTTACACTTGGACTTCCGCATTTGTACACTATGCTTACACTCTATGACTGTACTTACGTTCTGTCCCAACATTTCTTTTTATCTTCTTCCGTAATCGGACGGATCACCTTACATGGATTTCCTACAGCCACGCTGTCCGAAGGAATATCTTTCACGACTACGCTTCCTGCGCCGATCACTACGTTGCTTCCTATCGTTACTCCGGGCATCACCTGTACACCTGCGCCAAACCATACGTTATTTCCTACTTTAATTGGATATGCATATTCCAGACCCCGATTCCTCCTCTCGAAATCAATCGGATGTCCCGATGTATGGAATCCGCAATTCGGAGCAACGAACACATTATCCCCGAAAGAAACTCCGCCTGCATCAAGCACAACCAATCCGTGATTTGCATAAAAGTTTTCACCTGCCGATATACAATATCCGTAATCGCACCAAAAGTCAGGTTCAATGTGAATTTTTTCTCCCGTTTTTCCCAGGATCTTTTTTATTAACCGACTTCTTTTTTCCGTCTCTTTTATCGGCAGATGATTATATTCCTGACATAACGCCTTACACTCTATTCTTTCCCTTTCCAATTCAGAGTCATAATTTGCATCATATAGTTTTTGAGACTGCATTTTTTCTTTTTCCGTCATTACCTTCTTCTCCTTCCCATCGCTGTAAAAATTATAGCTGTTTTTATATTCGATGTCTATCGCCCCTGTGAAAAATAGGGTGAATATTTTTCTCTATATCTCCTCTATGTAAATATTGATCGCAAGATGTATAAACGTATGATATTCCCGCAGATCGACGCCGGTAATCTCTTCAATTTTATTGATTCGATATAAAAACGAATTACGATGGATATGCAGTTATTTAATGGCCTTTCATTTTCACAATGTAATCACTTTAGCATCAATCTCCTTTTGAAAAGTAACATCATGCTCCACGAGAAGCATTGCAGGAGAAAACTGCCTGATCAGCTGCTCGATCTGGATTCTTGAATACACATCGATATAGTTTAACGGTTCATCCCATACATATAAATGCGCCGGTTCACAAAGACTTTTGGCAATCAATACTTTCTTCTTCTGCCCTGCCGAAAAATCTTTCATATCCTTTTCAAACTGCACACGTTCAAAATCCATTTTCCTCAATATCGCTTTAAACAGACTTTCATCTATTTTATGAACCTTAGCAAACTCGGTCAATGTTCCTTTTAAATGTGACGTATCCTGCGGAACATAAGAAATGACAAGTCCTGATCCACTCGTAACAGTTCCGGTATGTTCGATCGGATATTTTAAAAGCAATTTCAATAAACTGCTTTTTCCGCTTCCGTTTTTTCCTTGAATAAGAATACGCTCACCCCGGCATATCTGAAATGTAACCGCATCACACACTTGATTTCCTTCATAAATAACCGCTACATCAGAAAAAGATACCAGTTTTTCACTATGATACATAAGCGGAGTTATTTTCAACATTTCTGCATATTCTGCATTATTAAGCAGTTTTGATTTTTCTTCGGCTGCTCTTTCTTTTCTTGCCTCGGCATTTTTAGATCTTTTCATCATCTTTGCCGCTTTATGCCCTACATACCCTTTATCCGCCGCGCCTCTCTTTGACGACTCCACCTTATCAGACCATACTTTTGCCTGCCTTGCAGATTCTTTCATCCGACGAATATCTTTCTTCAAACTTTCATTTCTGTTTATCTCAAAATTCTGCCTCTTCTTAAAGTTCTCCATCCAAGAAGAAAAATTTCCGCTTTGTATTTCTATATTTGATCTGTTTAATGACAAAATGTGATCCACACACTCGTCCAGAAGATAACGGTCATGTGAAACAAGGATAAATCCCCTTTTCCTTTTCAGATAATCTGCCATCTGTCTGCGCCCTTCCACATCTAAATGATTTGTAGGTTCATCGATCAACAGAAAATGCTCTTCTTTTAAAAAGAGCGCCGCAAGAAGCGCCTTCGTCTGCTCCCCGTTTGACATTGTTTCAAACGGCCTCCATAACACTTCAGACTCTATTCCAAGGTAGGACAGCTCTCTTATTAATTCCCATTGCCGGGCATTCTGACATACTTGACGCAAAATACCTTCTGTCATCTGCGTTTTATCCGAAACAGGAAATGGAAAATAATCAAACGTAACAGCGCCTGTTATTTTTCCTCTATACTCATACTCTCCAAGAAGAAGTTTCAGCAAAGTTGTTTTTCCTCTTCCGTTTCTTCCTACAAGTCCGAGTTTCCATTCTGTATCAATCTGAAAACTCACATTTTCAAAAACAGGATCAAAACTTGAAGGATATGAAAACGTAATATTTTCAACACGGATCATCGACATAATAAATTCCTCCTCCGTTTTACAATCTATCTGCCGCACAGAATCACCGGAAGCGGCCGGCAAGATCCCGGACAGGTCCGGACTTTGTCTTGTCGACATCAAAAAGGCTTTTTTGCATACGCAAAAAAGCCTCTCATCACCATGTTCAGATACATTGACGCAAAATATCCGTCAATTCATATAACAAATACGGTGGAAGATAATCTAATTTAAGCGTACACAAAAGGAGCTGACTCTTGCAGCAACCAATCACAATTTTGCGTTTTACTTAAAATAAATTATCTGTTAATCATTTTCCCACCTTACGCAATAGCGCCCTCTCTGTTTATTAACTAGAGTTTAAACACAATCATTTACTTTGTCAAGTCACAGATCACTCAAAGCGCAGACCACTGCCGAATAAAAATACTTGTCGGGCCATCCGCACCGCCGATAATCGATACTGCCTGTTCTGTACAGTATTTCGACTAAAACTCCAAACTATCTGCGTTCAAAAGGAAATTTGTAACCACGGATCAACAGCTCGTTATAAACAATGTTTTCCATAATATGAGTAGACTCCTGCTGTCTGAAATTCAAACGAGCATTTCTCAGCCCCAGATTAGCAAAGTAGTATTTCAGATTTGCACCGATATACTTTCTACCCTTAATATCGTATCGACTTGCCTTGGAAATCAAAAAGGCATCTGCTAAATAGTCGATATGATTAGAGATTGTTTTATTGGAATAAATCATCTGGCGCTCACCGGCAAAGGTATTAGCAATCTTTGAGGGATTCATCGGTGCTCCGATTGCAGATGCAAGCACAATGTGCATTCACACATTTTTATGTAATGCAATTAAATAATCTCACAAACTCCAGCCAGTACAGGTCTGACAATCAATGGATCGCAAGCCCTGCCTGTGTATAATGACATTTCTCGCGAAGCGCCTTAATCACTGCTCCTGTAACATGTTGACTCATCTATTCGTACCTCCTATAGTCACATCATACGCCACAGGAAGATTTTTTCTACCTACGAAAAGTAGAATAGTTTTTACGGTTACTAATGTGTAAATCATCCCCGGTACAGACTAAATCTTATACTCCCGGTAATGTTCCCATTGCCAAATCTGCATCTTTATTTTCCGATCTTAAATACTTAAGTCTTCTCCGTTTGATTCGATTACTTTTTTGTACCAATAGAAAGATTTTTTTCTATATCGTTTCAGAGTTCCTTCTCCGGCATCGTTTCTATCTACATAGATAAATCCATAGCGTTTAGACATCTGACCTGAACCGTTTGATACAAGATCTATCGGTCCCCACCACGCATATCCGAATAAATCCACTCCGTTTCTAATCGCCTTTTTCATAGAAATAATATGATCTCTTAAAAATTCCATTCGGTATGTATCATCAACTGTCCCGTCAACTAATTCTTCTTTTACGCCAAGACCATTCTCAGCAATGAAAATCGGAACCTGATATCTGCTATAAAGATCTTCTAATGCCAGGAACAGTCCATCCGGATCTATCGACCAGCCGGATGGCGTTATTTTCAGGTATGGGTTCGTTTTTCCTGTATTGACGATATTATCATCTCCTCTATATGATGTATCGCCTTCTACTTCCTTATCCGATTTATTTGTCTCTTTTTGGACGGATTCCACATAATCCTTCGATGCAATTCGTGAACGATAATAAGTAAAGCTCAAGAAATCCACAGGATATTTTGCAATGAGTTCCATATCCTCATCCGTATATTCAATGTTAATATCATTATCTTTAAAATACTCCCATGCATATCCCGGATACTTTCCACGCACCTGGACATCCGAGAAAAAGTAACCTCTTTGCTTTTCTCTGCATACTACCAGAGAATCCTTTGGATCACAACTCATCGGATATATTGTCTTATATTCAATCACAGATCCCACTTTTGCCTGTGGATCGATTTCATGAATTGCTTTGACAGCCAGAGCACTTGCTACGAATTGATAATGTGACGCCTGATAAACATCCTGAAGTGTATCGTTCAATGGGTCGATTCCTGCAGTCATCCACTCCATTTTATGTATATTGTTTCCGATTTCATTAAATGTTAGCCAATACTTAACTACACCTTTCCACCGCTTTACCATAGCTTTAACAAAACGTACATAAAAATCAATCATCCGGCGATCCTTCCATCCGCCATATTTGTCAGCCAGATTCAGCGGCATTTCGTAATGAGAAATCGTAATCATAATTTCCATTCCGTTTTTCTTCAATTCATAGAACATCTTGTCATAAAATTCCATTCCTTTTTCATTTGGCTGGTCTTCCTCCCCTGTAGGAAACAGCCTCGTCCACGCTATACTTGTACGATATACTTTGAATCCCATTTCCCCAAACTCGGCAATATCTTCTTTATAATGATGATAAAAATCAATACCTTCATGAGTCGGATAAAATTTAGCATTGCGATCCGGATATCCAAATACACCATGTGGCTGAACATCCGCAACCGATGGCAATTTTCCATTTTCAAGATATGCTCCCTCATACTGATTTGCCGCAGTAGCCCCTCCCCATAAAAAATCTTCCGGAAAACTATCCATAACTTTTCTGTCTTTACTGAATTTCTGCATAATCTAAATCTCCTTTTCTTCTTGTTTTATTTTTATTTCCTATACAGAATAGGATGCAACTATTGTTTTCCCCTGATCTGCATAGCCTTCTTTTTTTACAGCTATCTTTTTATCGGCTGAAGGGAACAGTATCATAGTTGTCAGATCTATCCCCTTATTCTTCATGTCATAAGAATCCACTCTTATGATCCGCTCTCCGACATGAACTTTCTGCCCTTGCTTTACAAAACTCCGAAATCCTTTTCCTTTTAATTTCACAGTATCAATTCCTATATGAATTAAAATGTCCATTCCGTCTTCACTTGTAACGGCAAAAGCATGAAGCGTCGGATACAACATAGACACTGTTCCATCACAGGGAGATACGATATAATCATCTGACGGAACAATCGCTACACCGTCTCCCATCATTTTTTTCGCGAACGCTTCGTCTTTTACTTTTTCAATGGGGATAATCTGTCCACTGACAACGGCTGCAATATTTCCTGGTGAAACAGATTTTCTTTTTCCAAATCCTAACATATCACTTTGTTTCCTTTCCGTTAAATAAAACAAATGTAACAATAAATGATACAAGAAACGAAACGATTACACCTGCTATAATTGCAGCAATCGTTTTTTCAAAAATGACAACGCCCAATATACTTGAATATCCCATGCTAAACGCTTTTGCACCCATAAACCCTGCAACTGATCCACCGATAAAACCACCAAGTACAAGTCCGATCATGGGCTTACGAAGTCTCAAATTCACACCATATAAAGCAGGCTCTGAAACTCCTGATACAATCGCACCTATCCCTGCGGACAATGCTGCCATACGCATATCTTTATCTTTTGTTCTGGCAGCTACTGCAAAACATGCGCCGCCTTCTGAAATATTATGCAAAATCCATCCCGGGCGGAATACATTATCACTTCCTACCCTCGTCAGAAGTTCTGTCATCGGTGCAACCATCAACATATTAACTCCCATCATTACCAAAAACGGATGCGTTGCCGCAATAATTCCAGGCGCAAATCCTCCCACATGAGCCTGTATAAATACGATTGCTTTTACAATCCATGATCCAACAACAGCGCCTGCAGGACCAAGTACGAGAACTGTCAACGGATATCCGATCAGGAAAACACATAAAGGTGCAAATACAGACCGCAACATTCCCGGTATGATTTTATAAAATAATTTTTCAAGATAGGCTACCAGTATTGCCGAGAAAATTCCCGGAAGCAACGTACTTCCGTATGTTGTTAAATAAACCGGAAGTTTCATCATTGTCACTGCTTCTCCGGCTTCCATCATAGCGATAAAATTCGGGTATAAAAGCGCCGCTGCCATAGCGATTGAAAAAGCGGGGTTTGCTTTCAATACTTTTGATGTTCCATAAGCTACCAGAATCGGCATAAAATAAAACGGAGCCTGCGACATAAAATCAAACAACTGATATGTAGAACTCTCCGCAGCAGCCGGCGCAAAGTAGCTGACCAGAGAAAGCACAACTCTTAACATTCCGGCTCCGTAAACAACAGTAATAAACGGAGTCATTGCCTGTCCCATAAACAAGATCACTTTGCTGAAATAATATTTAAAGTTCTTCTTTTCACTGCTTTGCACTAAATCTTCATCGAGATTTTCATCAATAGCATCCTCTGTTTCTACAGAATAATTTTTTACGATATTATCGTAAACATTAAATAAATGCTCTCCCAATATAATCTGATATTGTCCATTCCCATATACTACTCCAAGGACTCCCGGCAGTTTTTTTATTTCGCTATCTTCCGCTATATTTCTATCATGCAAATAAAACCTCAATCGCGTCACACAATGCGTAACTGTTTTTACATTTTTTACTCCGCCGATATTGTCCATAATTTTTGCAGATAAATCCTGATAATCAATTTTTGACATAGCACATCCTCCATTCAATTCAATGTAGTTTCATATAATCGTACAACATGTAACATAAGATAAATGCAGTCCCCGTCTGTACATCGGTAATTAAATTTTTCCATAATATAATCTGCGATTTTCTTCACACACTCTATAACATTTTTATATTCTGATTTAATCTGAGTAAAAATGAAATCCATCCCTGCAACTTCCGGTACATTCTGCTTTGACAAAACAGTTTTAAACAAAAATTTTAGATGAATAACAAATCTCGAATAAGCCATGGTATCTTCATGTAAAGAGACATTCAGATAGTCTTCTACAATTTTTACAATATCCGAAACAGCCTTCATGATAATCATCATCTGATGATTCGACTTGTTCTCTGTTGCCGTAATCAAATGAAACGCTATAGCCGTTGCTTCGTCTTTTGGAAAAAGAATCTGAAATCTTTCATTAATCATTTGGACGGCAATTTCACCAATATGATATTCTTCTTTATAAAAACGCTTTACTTCCTCATTCACCAGTTTGGGTACGTGATTTCCCTGCCGGTATTGGATTAATGCAAAGTTAATATGATCCGACAGACTCATTAACAAATTTACATTAAATTTAACGTTCAACTTTTCCTGAGCATAATCAATAATTTTTTGCGAAGTTTCAATAACTTCAAATTGTATTTCCTCAAACAACGTAAGCACACCGCTGTCAACTTTGTCCAACAGCACATATGTCTTCATGATCTCAGATCTGTGAACCGCTTCATTCTTACGTTTACGAAACCCGACTCCTTTCCCTATGGCAACTACTTCCCGACCACGAAAATCTTTCGCTATCACAATATTATTATTAACAATCTTATCCACAATCAAAATTTGCCCTGTATCTTCTTTCACTATCACACCTCCTCCCTAAAACAACAAAAAAGACAAACTCTATAAATGACTGCTCACTCTTACAGTCATATTATAGAATTTGCCTTAATAACCAAGATTAAGTAACAAGCCTATGATTCCCTGTTTCGTATTTATTTACAAAAAGAATACTACAAATCAATTTTTTTGTCAACACTTTTTTATGTTTTGAGCATTTTTTATATATTTTCTTCAACTTCTTTGTGCAAATCTACTATTCCGAAGAAAACGCCGTTTCCGGTGTTCCTCTTTCTTATTTTACTTTGACTACTTCTCGGACATGTTGCCATAACCTCCAAACCAGTTAAGTCACCTATTTTTTCAGTTACATAGGTTTTAACAACATCATACACCAACCCTCATTAGGTTCATCATCCAACAGATTATTTGCTGCCTGGGGATTTTGCAAAGTTTCTGCTATATATACTATTTTTTCCTCCAAATCCCGGTAAAATAGTAGCAAATATCTTAACTCATAATTTGTATTAGCCATTTATTTTTCTCCGAAGATTTGCAAACACTTCTTCGTGTGTATATCTTTTGTCATTCTCTGCAGAAAACCTGTCTTCTGATAATTCAAACCATAGAATTGGCTTGTCCCTCTGGTATCAGAAGTATTATAAAAATCAATCGTCTCTTTTCCCAAAAGTGTGAATGCACTTTTCCTTTATTTTGTTATCTCGATTTTATTTCATTTTGTTTTCGTAATCTTGAAGTTCATGAAATATGTCATCTATGAACACCGTATTTTCTTCGATTCTATAGAGCATAAAATATCGATGTCTTAAAAAATTAATTCTATGATAACCTAACGCTCTAAGTCTTTGGTTCTCACATAAAGACAAACTTCCTGCAACATTTTTCAAACAATTTAATGTATCTCCAAAATCGTCAAGAATATTTCCGGCTGCTGGTTCATTTTTCTTTTCAAAGAGAAGATATTGAAGAAATCTATCCAAATCTTCTTCTGCATCTGATGTAACCACAACCTTATAATCCATATTTTCCTCTCAGTTCTGAAACAACCACTTCCGCTGATTTGTGATTTCCCTTTGCTGCTGACTCTCTGGATTTCTCCAGTTTTTCTAAAATCTCCTCTTCCGTCATAGGACTATATGGACTTCGTACGATTCTTTTAATTTCAAATGGAAAACCATTATTTGCTACAGCTTGCGTTAAAAACATCCGAATTGCTGTAGTTGTATCTGTCCCAAGATCTTTAAAAAGCTGATCGGATTTCATTTTTAACTCATCATCGACTCGAATTTGTATTGTACTTGACATATTTCACACCTCCGTTTTTCTTTATTATAATGCCTAATCATTTCTAATTCAATACATTTGTAATGATATGACATTTATATTGGTTTTTATATCATATTTTAGGGGGTAAATAGTAACCCGAGAATCCCACTTTGTAAATGAACGTCCTGTTTTGATTAGATAATTTTGAAAGTCAGCGTAGCTTCGTCTAATACGACATCCCCGGTCAACTTTGCCTTACGATACCTATACGATTGAGGAATTGCGCTGCGATTCCAATAAGGGAATGACGCTGATTCCTGCTTTTGATGTGGTAGTTTCAAGAAATAAGACCGTGATTGACTTAGGTACGCTGACAGATGAATACGAACCAGAAATCACTATCCATACGACTGCTGCCGATAAAGCAACAGGTGAAAAATCAATCGTCGCTGGTAAAAGTGTGACTATTGTTGATACTGTTACTTTAGACGGTCTGAAAAAAGGTACAAATGACTGCCTATCGTGATTTTGGACGGAAGCAGAAACGAGAAGTATCGCTTGAATACTTAATATCCGAAACACCGCTTAAACCGTTCACAACGGATACCTATTTTGAGCAGTACAACCAACCGACCTTCTTTGCTGTAAAAGGGCAAGAGATTGTTGTCGCAAGTAAGCGGTTAGCCGACGCACTATTGAAATTGACCGAATAAAGACGCAATGTTTTGTTCCTGTACTTTTTCTTCGGTTATACCGACGCTCAAATCGGAAAAGAGTATGGGCGAAACAGAAGTACAGCAAATTACTGGAAATTAGCGGCACTAAAACAGCTGCGAAAAGAAATGGAGAGATTAGAACATGAGGAACAAGAAGCTGATCCCCTTTGAAGTCATTGAAAAGGCAGTCGCCGGAGAACCGGAAGCGATTGAATTTGTTTTACAACATTACAGTCCACGCATTAAATATCTGTCCAAATATCGAGGATATATTAACGACGATATTCAAGACCGTTTGAAAACACAGCTTATCAAAGCTATTCTGCAATTCCGTTTTGACAGGTAGTGAGTAGCAAAGTCAGAGAAAGAATTAAGAGGGACGGAAAGGAATGGAATGGGTAATTGATTAAATCTGTAATTATTTTATCTTTACTTTATATATCTTTATTTAAATGCCATTAGCATCAATGTCTTTACAGAACCTGATAGTTCTTTCACAGAAATTGTTCCCAATACCGGACTCTGTATCAGACTTGAATTTATCACATCTGATTTATCAACTTCTTTAATCATCCTGATTGATAATTCTTTTGTAATCCATTCATCCTCATATTGATTATCAAAATAAGTCGGAGGATGATAAATCGCTTTCTCCATATTTCCTAAATATATTTTTAACATAACGACCTCTTATTTAATCTTTGTAAGTCTCCAAATTACATATGCGCCTTTATAAACAAGCAAAACTAATATTCCAAACTATTTGCATTCAAAAGAAAATATTTCATTCCCATAATGACAAATCCCTCATCATTTCTCCAAGGTTTCTTACTTCCATTTACAATGACAACCTTCTTAAAAGAATCCGGGATATTACGCAAAGAATTGAACTCCTGAGTCTGCTTTTCTTCCGAGGTCATGTCGTATGCAACCTGAATATAATATCTTTGACTGCTTTGATTTACTACAAAATCAACCTCCAACTGCTTGCGAACACGCTTACCTTCTTTATTCCTGTCAAATACTTCCACAACACCCACATCAACATTATAGCCACGGATCAACAACTCATTATAAACAATATTCTCCATGATGTGAGTAGGCTCCTGCTGTCTGAAATTCAGTCGGGCATTTCTCAATCCCAGATCAGTAAAGTAATATTTCAAATTAGCGCCAATATGCTTTCTGCCTTTAATATCATAACGGCTAGCCTTAGAAATCAAAAAGGCTTCTGCCAGATAATCTATGTGGTTGGAGATTGTTTTGTTGGTATAGCTCATCTGACGTTCACTGGAAAATGTGTTGGCAATTTTCGTTGGATTAGTAGGTGCGCCAATTGCGGAAGCAAGCACATCAACCAAAATACCGATCTCGTCCACATTCTGAATCTTGTTTCGCTCTATAACGTCCTTCAGATATACATTAGCAAAGATGTTCTTTAGATAGTCTGCTTTCTGTCGTTCGCTCTGAAGACCTACGACCTGCGGCAGTCCACCATAAGTCATGTAATCGTCCCATGCATCGTCATAGTCTCCATTATAAACAGAATAAAACTCTGCAAAAGAGAGGGGATAGATTCTGATTTCATCACCTCTACCACGAAACTCAGTCACAATATCGCTGGAAAGGAACTTTGAGTTACTTCCAGTAACATACACATCAATATTGCTCATACGTAGCAGACTATTCAACACTTCCTCAAATCGTGGCATAAACTGTACTTCATCCAGAAGAAGATAATACTTCTTACTATCCTTCATAGCATCTTTAATGAACTTATAGCACACCTTGGGATCTCTCAATTCTTCATTTTCGATACCGTCCAATGCAATTTCAATAATGTGATCTGTATCAACACCATTTTCCAGTAAGTATCTCTTAAATATGGTAAACAATAAAAATGATTTTCCGCATCTACGAATCCCAGTAATTACCTTTATCATTCCGTTATCTTTTCGCTCTATCAACTGTTGTAAGTAAGCATCTCTTTTAATTTCCATTATCTAATTCCTCATTTTTATGCATTTGCACAATTTTTAGTAATGAAATTCTACCACAGAAAAAACAGATTTTCAATATCTACTCCTATTTTATGTTCATCGACACGCTTTTATGTAATTCTATTGAATAATTTCCTGCAGAATTTTTCCACTAAAATTTCACTATTTTTCATTACTTCATTGCCTTCGCCAGATTATAATCTATATATTCCTCTTATTATATGAATTGTAAAACATTAATTCTCCACACTTCTTACCATCATTTTTTTCTGCAATTACTTGTGGAACCAATTTCCCATTTTCTCCGTTTTTGATATAAACAGCTATAATATAAGAACTTCTATCATATGTATAATTTTCTTTATCCTTACTTGTTTGAACCAAATGATAACGGTATACTCCGCCATGCTGGAACTGCAATGAAATCATCTTTTCCGCATTATTACCATCCAGTACAAAAACATGTCTGTCGTTATCAGAATCTCCCGGCATAGGAATGCCTATGTCTAATGCACGAAATTCATAAGTTCCAGTAAGATCAATTCCTTTTTCATTGCTATTTTCTTCAAAATTTTGCTTAACTGTTAACGGAACCTCTACTACATTTGATGCAGCTAAAACTTTATCAGCAGGAAAACACAAGAAGCTAAACAATAGAGCTGCTAACACAAGTATCTGTCTATTTTTCTTCATATTGCGGTTCTCCTTTTTCATCAGCATTATTTTCTAAAATTCTTCCAATTAGAAGATGTCTGCCGTTTGTACTCTCTGAAGTACAAGTAGATAGCGTTACATATCTTTCATTATCATCAAAAGATGTTTTCTTCAAACAAAACAGAAATGGGAAACCTGGCATACCCATAAAGAAGCGCTGAAACGGAAAGCGGAGGTTGAAAACCAACAGAACAATGGTACATTCCTTCCTCCGAATAATCAGAAAGTTTCAGATTTTCTGTATGATTTTGTTTCCACGTATGGGGAGAAAAAATGGGGCGTGTCTATGTATGACAGTCAAACAGCCCTGATTGCCAACTATATCAATCCGATTATCGGAGATATGGAAGTGCAAGACATTACTACCCGCGTGGTGGATAAGTATATTCAAACACTTCAAAAGACGCCTTCTGTTTCTCGGAAGAATAGGAAAGCACGGACAGAATTTGTCACGAACTCAACGATTGAGAAAATCATCAAACTTCTACGGTGTGCTTTTAAGCAAGCTGTTCGTTGGGAATTGATTGAAAAAAATCCTTTTGACAATGTAGTCCTTCCCAAGACTGAATATAAAAAGCGCGATATTTGGGATGCTGAAACGATTCGTCTTGCTTTGGATCAGTGTACCGACAGTAAACTGTATATTGCCATGAACCTTGCTTTTGCGTGTTCTTTGCGTATGGGGGAGATTCTTGGACTAACCTGGAAAAATGTTCATATTGAGGATGAAAACATAGCAACTGATAATGCTTATATCTACATAGAAGCAGAACTGGCACGAGCGTCCAAACAGGCGATTGAGACGTTAGGAGAAAAAGACATTTACCATATCTTTACTCCGTTAATGCCGAATACCAGCACCCGGATAATCCTGAAAAAACCAAAGACAGATTCCAGCATCCGTAAGGTCTGGCTGCCTAAGACAGTTGCCTATTAGCAAGGAAGCTATTTTTATTAGCAAGGACATCGTTTCTGTTCGTTTCCAATTAGCAAAATATAAGTTCCAACTCATAAACATACATTAACCTCCAATAAAAGAAAAATGGTTTTGTCTAAAGAGTACAGCTAAACAAAAAAAGCTGTAAACCCTTGAAAACAAAGGCTTACAGCGTTGTTTCCAGCGTCCCAGAGAGGATTTGAACCTCCGACCCCACGCTTAGGAGGCGTGTGCTCTATCCAACTGAGCTACTGAGACATCTATCAAAAATATTAAGTTGTATGCAAAATTTAGACTCGAATCATCTACCGCTTAGGAGGACCCTGTTATATCCATTTAACTAACGAGACAAATGCCGCTTTTCCTTGAAAACATTCTGTTTTCAGGATTTTTGTTATGGCAACCTTTATTTTAATTATCAGCTCTTTTGAAGCTGTTAATTACAATTATTTTACTTTTTTAATATTTGTAAATACCTCATCTATTATAACAGTTTCATCTGTCTGCTACAACCGTTTTTCGTATTTTTCTGAAATCATTTTGCTTCCACTATTTTTTCCATGATTTTTATTTTTGTTAGTTTTACGTTAAATTCTGGTTTTTATTTTTGTTAAGTTTTTCTCTCTATTTTAAATCTTTGTCATTTATTTTAAATGACTGTAAGGTCTATTGTATGTGTTTTTTTCAAATGCTACGATAACTATCGGCATGTGACCGTCTTTTACTGTCACGGCATCATACGAATAAAACAGGAACTTTTACAGGAGGTTATTATGAAAAAACGAATCGTTCAATTACAGATCGGCGCTGCGGCGATTGCAGCAATTCTCGGAACGGGAAGCGTTATAAATGCATTTCCGTGTTCCGCCGCTTTGGTCACTGCTTACGCAAAAGAGCAGAATACCGAGGAAAATGTAACCGTAGTCAATGAAAAGACAACATGGAAATATCTTGACAACAACACAGATCCGGCATCCGGGCTGTCCTCGCTCACTGCTTGGACTACTCCTGATTTTAATGACTCTGCATGGAAGTCTGCCGCCGGAAAATTCGGTGCGAAAAGGGGCGCTCTTACATCTTTTAACGGATTTACTCCGACAGTTCTTTTACAGCAATATCAAGATCAAGAAAACAGCAAATGTACTCCGACATTTTTCTTCCGTACAACTTTTAATGCACAAAATATTGATCAGATCACTTCTGTCACAGGAACTCTTTTCCATGACGACGCTGTTGCCGTTTACTTAAACGGACAGTTGATCACTTCAGCCGACATGCCGGATGAAAAGCATGAAAATAATCTTTATTATGCAGGAGTAAGCGCAGGAGCTCCTAAAGAAGCTTCAGTTGTTCTTACAAAAGATCAACTGAAAAGCATCTTAAAAGAGGGATCAAACGTTCTTTCTGTAGAACTTCATCAAGACCGTGAATCCAGTTCTGATATTTACTTTGAATTTCAGAATTTGTCTTTAAACTATAATGAAAATAATACAGACGGCGATAACAGCGGAAGCAATGATGAAAAAGTAACGCAGAAATCTATTTTTCTAACTGTAGGAAACGATACGTCAAGTCAGGGAATTACGTGGTACGCCGACACAGAAACGGCAGGAGAAGTTCAGTATGCGGTAAAAACAGGCGATACATTCCCTGAAAATTACTTAACTGTACCCGCTTCTTCAACAGCTGCAAACGAAAAAGGATTCTATTCTAATCAAGCGGTTCTTACAGGACTTCTTCCTGATAAAGAATATGTGTATCGTGTAAAAAATGGCGATACAATCAGTGATATTTATAGTTTTACTTCCGGAAACAACGACGGTTCTTATGAATTCGCCTTCGTAGGAGATCCTCAGATCGGCGCCGGCAGCACAGACAGCGATATTGAAGGATGGAATGAAACTTTGAAAACTATTTCTTCAAAATTTAACGCCGACTTTCTTCTTTCAGGCGGAGATCAGGTAAACACGGCCTCAAATGAAACACAGTATACAGGATACATAAATGAGTTGTTTACTTCCCTTCCGAGCGCTACGACAATCGGAAACCACGACTCAGGTTCTGCCGCATATAATCAGCATTTTAACCTGCCAAACGAAAGCGCTGATAAAGGACAGACAACTGCCGGAAGCGACTACTGGTTTGTTTACGAAAATACACTTTTCATTAATTTAAACTCCAATGACAGATCCACCGCAGAACATAAAGCATTTATCGAAGAAGCAATCGCTGCAAATCCGAATGTAAAATGGAAAACAGTTGTTTTTCACCATTCTATTTTCTCAACTGCAAGTCATGTTGACGACGGCGATATCATTACAAGACGTAATGAACTTCCTCAAGTTTTCAAAGATCTTGATATTGATGTTGTATTAATGGGACATGATCATGTTTACACAAGAACTTATATGATGGACGGAACAACTCCTGACACAAGTAAAGGAGTTCAGAGCAGCGTTACAAATCCGACAGGAATTCTTTATCTTACCGCAAACTCTGCTTCCGGTAGTAAATACTATGATATCAAAGCTCCGAATGCCGAATATTCCGCTAAGATGGATCAATCTTACAGAAGAACGGTAACAGATATTAAAGTGACAGATACTTCTTACACAATGAAAACTTATTACGCCGATGATCTATCTTTATTAGATGAATTTACAATCTACAAAGCGGATAATACAGCTCTTCTCAATAAGATAAATGAACTTAAAAATATGAATTTATCGGAGTCTGATTATACAAAAGACAGTTGGAAGTCCTTTTCCGATGCTCTTACATCAGCAGAAGAACTGTTAAAAAATTCTGATGCCACACAAGATATGCTGGGTGCATCGCTTTTAGATCTTCAGACAGCTTACGAGCATCTTGTCAAAACCGATGATCAAAACGGTAATGATAACAATGGTAATAACAATAACGGCGATAACAATAACGGCAATAACAATAACGGCAATAACAATAACGGCAATAACAACAACGGCAATAACAACAATGGCAATAACAGCGGCAATAATAATGCCAACAACAATAACAACAGCAGTAATAAAGCAAATACTTCTGCTCCGTCCGCAAAAACCGGCGATATCACCACTTTTGCTCCGATAGCTTTGCTGCTTGCCGCATCACTTTCCGTTATTGCATTTATTACAAAAAGAAGGAGATCTGCTTAAGATCAGATAGGATAAAATGATGTTGAGAAAAATAAAGCAAAACTATATTGTACTGATACTTATTTTCCTCAGTGTCCTCACTATACTTATTCTTCAGAATTTCGGGTTTAAAAGCTATTCTCGATACAGCACAGATACACTCCACTACGACAAAGGTGTCGTAGTGGAGATTTCTAATGAGGACATTGAATATGATAAAGAACTTAAAATTTACCTCGGCAGTCAGGATTTAAAAATAAAAATGTCCGAAGGAATTCAAAAAGGTAAAATTATAGAAGTAACAAATTATCTAACGAAAACACATAATGTTCATGCGAAAATCCATATGCCTCTTATTATCAATATCGATCAGCCTGATAATATTGAGCCATATTATACTGTATACAATTATGACCGCACATTTTCTCTTTTTGCATGTGCCGCCGTTCTTGCAGCCGCGATCTTTTGTATCGGCGGAGGAAAGGGATTAAAATCAATCGCAGGGCTTCTTTATTCTATGCTTCTTATCATTGAATTTCTCCTGCCTGCCGTATTCTCAGGATGGCCGCCGATCGCATCCAGTATCATATGTGCCATACTCTCCACGGCAGTTACTCTTCTTCTGTTAAACGGACAAAGCGGGAAAACATTTTCCGCGATTTTATCTACAATGATTGGAATGTTTTTTGCGCTTATTCTTTTCCTTATCACATCTGCCATGATCCATGTGGACGGATTCAGTTCGGCAGATGCCGAAGGTTTGATTTTAATACATGAAGAAACCGGTCTACAGATTAAAGACGTTCTTTTTGCGGGAGTTGTAATTTCTTCTCTCGGTGCGATCATGGATGTCGGAATGTCTGTCGTTTCATCACTTTACGAAATTTATCACCATAATCCGACTCTTACTGCAAAAGATATTTTCAGATCCGGTATAGAAATAGGAAAAGATATGATCGGAACAATGACGAATACACTGATCCTTGCATTTACAGGCAGTGCATTCATCACATTACTTGTGTTCCTCTCATATCAAGTACAATTTAACCAACTTATCAATTCTAATTATCTCAGCATCGAAATTGCTCAGGGACTATGCGGAACATTCGGAATTGTTCTGACAATTCCAGCCGCCTCTGCCATCTCCGCATTTATGCTGACTCGAAAAGTCGCCCCACTCCACCCGTAAAAATGGGGGCTAGCAGAACGACTATAAGCCTTTATTACTAGGCCAGCGTCTCCAGACGCTGGCTTTCATCTCGGCCTCTTAAGATTGGTAGATTTGTTGTCTGTTTTCTAAAGTACTTTCTATATACATAATTTGAGGTATACAAATACAAAGAATTAGCGTTACAACGGAAATTGCAATCCACTCCTTAAAGGGGAAAGTAAATGTAAAATAGGACAAATTATTCCGAATTATCATCCCCGCTCCCACATTAATAATTTCCCCTGCCGTCAGTAACAGCACCTGCAGGATACTCCAATAGTATATCCCCTCCATAATTAACATTCCTCTTAACTGCTTTCTGGTCATACCGATACAACACATTACGGCGAATTCTGATCTCCGGGAAGCACTGTTCGCCAAAATGATATTAATATAATTGACAACTCCCAGTAAGAGGAGACTCAGGCTGAACGCACACATTACATCCATTCCGGCTTCCATATAGCTTTCTGCTTCTCTGATCTTATCGGCGGTTCGGGAAAGGTAATAAATATTATAGTCCTCCTGACCGTTATTTTCGTTTTGAACCAATTCCGCCAGTTTCTCTGCTGCCGCTGTCTCTTTCCCTTTCTTCGCATCAACGCTAGTATTAAATATCTGTTTGAGCATTCCAAGCCTTTCGTACCCCTTCTCGCTGATTAAAAAATAGTGAAAGCTCTCGTCATCCCAACTCATATTTAGCTCCGGAAAGCCTTTGGCAGTGGTATCAAGATATCCGGAACAGATAAATTCGACTCCGTTTTGCCCTGTAGTATCAGCCGGAAAAACATGAGCAGGTTTCCCTTTCATTTTAGCTGCATCCGCCTCCAATGTTTCAGATAAGCCATGTTTATGTAATACGATGATTCCACTGCCAGCCCTCAACGCATCAAAATCAATATCCTGTCGACTTTTTTTAGCATAACTATCCAATAAATCAATGGATTGATCGTCAAGCACCTGAATTGTCATTCCATTATTCGGAGCACTATTTTCATACACCATATTCTCAATCGGCTGTATATAATCCTCACTATAGTCATAGGAAGCATAGCATCCATATGTAATATGCAGACTGCTTTCCTCTATTTCAGGCAGCTCGATAACCTTTTGAACTACAGATTCATCAAATAACGGGGAATTCTGATCCGTTTGTTCCTCGTCTGTGTTTTTATAAGGAAACAGATAATTTTCAACGGCTTCCTTTTGAGTACCGATTTCAAAGTCTGGGCTTTGCGAAAATTCATTTGTCAGGTTCGTTCCATTCATAATAAATCCGGCGAGCATTATAGTTTCACATCCCATAAAGAGTGATACCACTGTTATAATGAACTTTCTCTTTGAATTCCAAAGGTTGTACCATGCCATTTTACATATAGAAGCTCCGCGGATTGATTTTCTTTCTTTTCTTGAAGAAATCTCCTTTGCCTGATATCTGTATGCGTTGAGCGGACTTATATTTTTTAATTTACTGAGTATATATTTACTTGCAGACAGCAGCATCAGACCTGAAACAACTACCGCACCAATTAAATACTGTGGGTAGAATACCATCTGCACTTCCAATTTCCCATACTGCTTCAAAAATAAATTTTCAAACAGTCCCGGGAAAACAAATATACCAACTAAGGTACTTAAAAACGCTCCTCCCATAATGCCGGACAGCAGGATGATTATATTTTGACGAAACACCATTTTCTTAAGTTGTTTACGAGTTAAACCAACAACCATCAACAATCCGAAATTATTCATATCCTTCGCCAGAGAAATAGAAAGCACATTATATATCAATAAATAGACGCTCGCCAATAATATAACTGAACATGCTATCGCCGTTCCATACCCGCCTATAAACTGCGTTATAGATTTCATTCCTGCCGAATCGGTTGCCACAAACTGCTGCTGTGCATTGTCTAATTCAATGTCTCGATACAGTTTTTTTTCCAATTGGTCACCGCTAAAAAGCTCCGATTTAACAGTAAGAGCAAGTTTTGCCGGAAACCTTGGAATTTGTCTCATATCCAGATATTTCTCTGAAAAGTATACTGTTGGAATATAAAGAGAACTATCAATATAATCAGTGTAATATCCAGATAAAGTGAATTTCTCCGTAAGTTCTTCCCCTCCATTGACAGACCAGTCCTTAAATAAAATCTGAGCTGATATTTCCATACCTGTTTGCGGATTTGAAATGCCCAATTTTTTCAATAGGCTTCTGGACATCATGATATCGTTTTCAGATTTTGGATAATTGCCTATTATATGGTCATAGGCTGGTCTGATCATTTTTTCCCATACAGTTTGATCAACAACTTTGCACGATGCTAAAAATTTTCCTTCCTGTTGCCAATCTCCTATACTATATTGCCATCCATAATCTTCAATATAGTCTGGATAGATCATCTGGTCATACTGCCTTTTGCTTGCATTCTCTAAATAAACTGCAACTGCATTCCCTGATTCCCGAATATTTTTTACAGTGTCAACAGCTATTTTCCCTTTGGCTATGCTAAACGCAGAAAAAAGGACAAATACGGAAAGGGCAACTGCAAACGATAATAGAATTATTTTTTTGTGATCCCATCTACTATTCGCTTTCGCTAATTCAGTTATTTCCTTATCTTTCATCCTTATATCCGCCCTGCCTTTCATCTGAAATTTTCCCATCTTCGATCCGGATCATACGATCGGCTCTGTGCGCAATGTCCACATTATGTGTTACCATCCCTATCGTCTGATTATATTTTCTGGCCATATTCCCTAACAGGGAAATCACTTTTTCACTATTCTCAGAATCAAGGCTTCCTGTCGGCTCATCGGCCAGAATAATTGCCGGTCTTGTAACCAGTGCCCGGGCGATTGCAGCCCTTTGTTGCTGTCCTCCCGACAGTTCATCCGGCATTTTAAAAATCTGATCGTCAAGTCCCAACTCATCAATAAGTTCTTTTACAAATTCAGAATCAATATCTGCATGATCAAGTTCCAACGGAAGAACAATATTTTGATATATATTCAAATAGGGAATCAGATTAAATCTTTGAAAAACAAATCCTATATTGCGCCTCCTGAATATTGTTAACTCTTCATCATTCATGGAAGACAAAATTCTTTTGTTTATTTCTACTACTCCTTCCGTAGGAAATTCATTCCCGCCAACTATATTTAATAGCGTTGACTTCCCACTTCCGGAAGGTCCTGTAATAGCCAGAAACTCTCCCTTTTTAATATTCAGATCAATACCGTTGATAGCATTGACTTCAATCTTTCCACTTACATATTTCTTTTTCAATGAAATTACTTTAACGATATCCATAATATACATCTCCTGTTTAGAGGAAATTCAAACTTCCATCTTAAATTTTCTCTGCACTGCTCATCTTGATTACTATAAATTTATGTATTCATCAAGCGGCGATTTATTACTTCCCAAAAACTGTAAAATTTGAGCATCCCCAAAATAAAAGTTCTCAATGTTTCCATTCTCGATGTGATATAACATTGGAACAGCCGCAATAATAAAATTATCTTTTGTTGCATCTGTATAATCTATAATGGGTGATTCACGAACTGCGTATATTTTCCCTATCACTTTATCTTCATTCAATTTGACAAAATCCTTGTCTGCCGCTTTTATTGTATAATCCAAGGGAGAGTATTTATTTTTCAGTGTATTTCTGGTAAGGCCATCATAAAAGATATTTTTCCCATTCACTACTTCACCTATTTCTTCATCATATTTTATATGATGGTTTGTCCAATCATAATCTTTGGCGTCCTTATTTTCATCCGCTTGAGTATCTAAAACAAATAAGCTATTGGATTTTGCAAATTGTATAATTTCATCTTTTACGTTATCACAATAGGGGCATCCGCTTCTTTGCGCGTACACATAAAAATTCCCCGGCTTTTCAAAAATCTCATCCATCGTAATAGTATTTAATCCCTCATATGCATTAGATCTTTCTATAGCAAAGATATTTCGATAAAGTAATACTCCTGCCATACATATTATGATAGTAGTACATATAATTCCTGCAATATACGATTTTTTCTTCATCTATATCCCTTCTCTCTTTTATATTGGCTTTACCTGACCATCTTTTACTATAAATACCGAATCACAGCTTTGCGCTGTTTCAAAACGGTGTGTTATAAAAACCACAGTTGATTTTGCCAGATAATCAATAATCGAATTATTAACTAATTTTTCTAATTCGATATCTAAGTTACTTGTCGCCTCATCTAATAAAAGTATCTGCGGTTTTCTCAATATAGCACGCGCTAACATTAATCTTTGCTTTTGACCTGTGGATAAATTACTGCCATTTTCTTCTAACACTGTATCATATTGGAATGGCAAACTCATGATATAATCATGTATCTTAACAATTTTACAAGCCTTCTGTATTTCATTTATATTATCGTAATCCTTATTTCCCAACAACAGATTTTCCCGTATAGAAATATTAAACAGCGATGTGTCCTGAGAAACATACGCGATTTTATTTCTTATAATTTCTGTGCTTATATCTTTTAAGTCTACCCCATTTATGCTGATATTTCCTGTTTCAAATGTATACAGTTTTAATAATAATTTAGCAATCGTAGATTTTCCTGTGCCGCTTGCTCCAACAATCGCTATTTTAGCCCCGCTCTTTATCTGTAATGAAAAATGTTCTAATACAGGCTTATCAGGATCGTATCCAAAGGATATATTTTGAAAACATACATCATATCCGTTATAAAACGGAGCATTAGCATGATTTGTTTCCTCTTTCTTCCTGCTTTCTTCAGGTTCTAATTCCATAATCTCTTGTATTCTTTCTTCTGCGACAAGTGCCGTTTGCAATTCCGTTTGCAAATCAATAAGATTTCTGACAGGCTCCAAAAAATATACAATTAATGCATTAAACGTAATTAGCCCGCCTATTGTCATATCACCTAAGAAAATATTATATGCTCCCAGACATAAAATAACTATTTCGCCACTAAGTCCAATCAAATCTTTCAGAGCATATTGAATATTTTCTAATTTCCCTAATTTATATATATTTTCTAAATATGCCGTAAAACTTTTTTCAATCGATTTATAAGAAAATTTTTCTGCTCTATATAACTTAGTTGTCAATGCCCCACTAAGGAAATCAATAATTTTAGCGTTGTTTTGAGCCTCGCTTACGAGCTGTTTTCTACTGTAAACCGAATACTTTCCCTTAAATATCCATACGACCACTATATACAGCAAACAAATGACAATTATTCCAATAAACATATTTAAACTTTGCGTATATAGGATATAGCCGGCTGCAATTACCGATATAGCATCTACAAATACAGTTAAAACTATTTTTGACAACAGTGTCTGCACGATTTCTATATCCTGAAATCTTGATGATATTTCTCCTACTTTGCGATTATCAAAAAAACTTTGTGACAGCTTCAGTATATGTTCATAAAATTTCATTCCGAGGTTTTGGTTTATGTGCTTTCCTAAAATTAACGACATATCTACTCGCAGGATATTCAGGATAATCTTGGCAATTATCAAAAGAAGAAATGCTTCTGAAATAATTACCAGGCTATTAAATGCATATTCCGGCAAAATTTTATCAATCAATATCATATAATAGAATGCTGTACTGATATTAAGCACTGTATGTACCAGTGAAATTACTACAATTGATATACACAATTTTTTATTTGGACGTAATAATTGAAAAAGATTTTTTACCGTCGAAAATCTTTTATAATCTTTCTTAAACTTTTCTGTAGGAGATAAGAGCATTAAAGCTCCTGACCATCTATATCTTCTGGATTTTATTTCACAATTTTTCCGTCCCCAAAACTGGTCTCTGGGGATTTCAACAATCCCTTCCGCAGGGTCTGATATAATAATGGTATTTCTTTTTATTTTAAAAATGACGACATAATGTAACAAATCTTCGTCCACAATCATGTGAGCAATACATGGTAAACTCACTTCACTTAAGCAATCTTCTCCTTCATTCTCTACACTTTTTATTGCTACCGGCTTAAATCCTATTGATGCTGCTCCATCAGATAAAGCACGTAAGCTTGTTCCCATAGAATTTGTTCCTGTTTGTTCCCGGATTTTCGCTATTGATACGCTTCCTCTATAATATCTTGCAACCATTGCTAAGCAAGCTGGACCACAATCTGACATATCATGCTGCCTTATATTAATAAATCCCATGTTACCTTTATCTCCCAAAAATTCTATTACGCATTAAGCGTTTTCCAAAGTACAAAGTCAAATGAAAACTGATATCATAGATTTAGCCTGAAAGTCTTCTTGTAACTCAATCCCGGTATAATAAAGATATCATTACCAAAATGTATCATCCATCTTATATATGTATATAGTTATTGGATGAATTATTGATTCCGGCGAAATAGGAATATTTCAGCCGGAATCAAATTTCCAGTCAGAGCTTAATTAAAGTACTTTGTGCAGTTGTGCTCATAGCAATACTTGATATACTCTTTTTTCTGCGTTTTATTAAGAGCGTTATACGTTCTTGTAAATTCGCCTTTTGATCGTGGGCACGAATAGTATCCACCCTTGATTTCTCCCATTTCTTCTTTGGTTAATTTCTGAAATCCTTTCATTTTACCTTACCTCTTTCATTTAGAATTTGTAAATCATGAGCTCCTTGATTTTACTTTTTTACAATATCATTATTTTTTTAATTTTTCAAGTTATTTTTAATTTATTATTGTTAAATTGTTTTTACAATATCTTATTACTTTTTTTTTATTTATATATTTACAAATAACCTATTTTATGAAATAATATTAACGACTTTACGGCGAAGGAGGGAGAAAGTTATGAAAAAGCGATTTACAAAAAAAGAACTTGAAATCCTGAAAACATTATGGAATAGTGCTGCCCCCATGATTGCCTCTGAAATTGCAAAGGCGAATAACGCATTAAACCTCAACACAGTACACGCATGTCTGCGTAGTCTGTCTGATAAAGGCGCAATCAAGGTAGATGATATTGTTTATAGCGGAACTGTATTAACACGAAGTTATGTTCCTGTAATTACCAGTGAAGAATATTTTGGCGATCTTTATAATGATATTCTTGGTACAAAGAAAGAGAACCTACTGCTTCGCTCACTAATAGATACGCAAACTGATATAACAGAATTAGAAAATCTTGAAAAAATAATAGCGCAAAAAAAGAAAGAATTATCAGAAAGGAACAACTAGATGTAATATGACCCTTACGTTTGGACCATTTTTTTTATGCTTTTTTATTACCTGTTTACTGAGTTGCTTTTTGCACTTTATATTATATAGGAGTATGTATTTTCCACGAAATACAATGAATTTACTGTTTATGGGAATTCTGGTTATACTTATTAGGATGCTGTTCCCGCTCAACTTTCCATTTACACATTCCATTTATTCATATCATATATTACCGAAACTCATGGAATTTACCACTGAACCATTGATGAGCAGCAATTTAACAGTTCAAGGTCTTTTAGTAGGAATTTGGAGCATTATAAGCATCTTACTTCTGATACGATTTTTATTTCAATATAGAAAAGTGCATCAGTATCTATCTTTATTTTATATTCAGAATACTAACGAATGGAAATGGTTATTTAATATTTGCAGCAAACATTTTACAAAACCGATAAAAATTGCCATTATAGATAAAAGAATTTCCCCAGCAGTTATTGGCTTGTTTAACCCAGTTTTAATTCTGCCGGACACCAAATATTTTACTAACGAAGAGATGGAATATATATGTATGCATGAAATATCTCATTTTAAACAACGGCATTTATGGATATCGTTATTGATGGAGATTATATGCTGCATTCACTGGTGGAATCCTGTAATAAAATATTTGAAAAGAGATTATATGCTTTTTTTAGAGCTTTCTAATGACTTGCACCTTATTCAATCATCTCCTAATTTTAATACTATACATTATGCCGAACTGATTATAAAAACAGCAAAACAAATTACTATCGGAAATCTGTCTCATTTCTGTAGTCCAGCAAATTTTGTCGTAAGAAATAAACTGATTTTAACAACAAGAATCAATTACATACTAAACTATGGGACAAAAAAAACTTTTAAAGAAACGCTGCACTCTCTGGGCGGAATTCTCATTATTGGCTTTGCCATTGTTTTTTCTTTTCTTTTTGTACCTGAAGTATCTTATCGCCAAATACAATCTTCTGCAGAAGCTGATATTTCAGAAATAACTAAAGATAACGCATTCATTTTAAAAACAGAAACTGACTATCACGTTTATGTGGACGGAAAATATTTTGCGACTATTCATTCCATACCGAAAGAACTGAAAAATATACCACTTTATATGAAAGGAGATTACCATGAGAAAGAATAACACTATTTATAAACATACTTTTCAGACCTTTATTATTTTTTTATTACTTTTATGCATGATCCCGTGTTTACCAGCAGATGCTTCACCTTTTGAAACTTCCGTTTCTGTTTCTGACACTGATAATGATATCTTAAGCATAGAAACAAGGGCTTCTGATATTGGATGGAGATATAAATCTGTCAATGGTGTCTTATATAAACGTAAATATGATTACACATTAAGAAAATGGATTGGAAAATGGATTCGTGTCGATTAAATACTACTATTTTACCGTCTGCCAACAAATCTGCAGGCGGTAAAATAATATACGAAGAGACTGTAACAAATTCTGTGTAAACTAAAGATATGATATATATCCTCTTGGATTGATGTTAAAATAAATATTAATCTAGGAGGATATTTTTATGGCACGAAGAAGAAAAATGGATCCAGAACGTAAAGCGTTCATCAATAGCTTACTGGAGCATTATCAACCGAAAGATGCACAGGATATACAAGAAATGTTGAAGGATCTGCTGGGAGAAACTCTGCAGGGAATGCTTGAAGCAGAAATGGATGATCATTTAGGATATTCCAAGTATGATTACAAAAACAAAGAAACCGATGACAGCAGAAATGGTTACAGTCCTAAAACAGTAACTTCATCAATGGGAACGATTGATCTGGATATTCCAAGAGACCGAAAAGGTGAGTTCGAACCACAGATTGTCAAAAAGAACCAGACAGACATTTCCAATATCGAAGACCAAGTACTTTCCATGTATGCAAAAGGAATGACAACTAGAGATATCTCAACCCATTTGCGTGACGTGTACGGTGTAGAAGCTTCTGCTGAAATGATTTCCCGGATGACAGACCGTATCCTTCCGCTGGCAAAAGAATGGCAAAATCGACCATTAGAGCGCAAATATGCGATTGTTTTTATGGATGCCGTCCACTTCAATGTTCGCGAGGATAATAGAACAGTCAAAAAAGCTGTTTACGTTGCCATCAGGATAAAGTTGAATGGTAAACGTGAGGTTCTTGATATGTGGATCGGTGGTAATGAAAGTGCGAAATACTGGCTTGGTGTGCTTAACGAGATCAAAAACCGTGGTGTGGAAGACATCATGATAGTGTCTGTTGATGGGTTAACTGGATTTGGAGATGCGATTCATGCTGTATTTCCAAAAGCAGAGATACAGCGCTGCATCGTTCATCAGATCCGCTACTCGACTAAATTTATTTCCTACAAAGATTTAAAGCCTTTTATGGCTGATCTAAAGTTAGTATACAAGGCAGATACTGAAGATTTGGCACTTTCCGCACTAGATGATCTAGAAGCAGAGTGGGGAAAGAAATATCCGCCTCTATAGCTTCCTGGAGAAATAACTGGTCACAGCTGTCCACGTATTTCAAATATCCGTCAGAAATCCGGAAACTGATATATACAACGAATTCCATTGAAAATTTCAATCGTCAGCTCCGAAAGGTAACAAAAGCGAAGGCGATTTTCCCAACAGACGATGCTCTGTTTAAGAGTCTTTATCTGACCATGATGGATGCTACAAAAAAATGGACCGGAAAGGCCTGGGATTGGGGCTTGACCCTGGATCAACTATGCATTTACTTTGAGGACCGGATCAGACCAGAGGATATTGACTAGCATAAAACATCCTACATATCAAGGATAGATAAAACGCCCGTTTTTAACGGGCGCCCTTGACATGCAAAATGATCCATGCTAGAAAATAAACAAGGGCAGAACGGCTCAAGCTGCCATTCTGCCCCATCTAATCATATACGATTCTAATTAAACCTGAGATTTTTTCATCAATCTGAGAGGTTTACACAAAATTTGTTACATTACCTATACGAGACTCCCGAGGAAAATCCCGGCTAAAAACTGCAGAACCCCAGCGCGTTTTCCCTCTTTTCTTCATCTGATCCCGCTCTCCACCTGCTTTTTCTATCTTTTTTCCGTCTCACCAGCATATTGTTTTTTACTTTATCTGTTGTTCCTTTTATCCTTAGACATAACTCCGCACTTGCAAAAAACTCCTGACGTTTGTCAACAAAAGCTCTGCTGTTTTCTGAATCATCCGTCCGACCATCATAATAGTCGCCCACCCGTAAAAACGAGGTCTAGCAGAACGACTATAAGCCTTTATTACTAGGCCAGCGTCTCCAGACGCTGCCTTTCACTGTGTTCAATCCACTATACTCTTGACTCATCGCCGCTCCTAAATGGCATTTGTACTACTTAGCCTTTAACCCTTAAAAGAGTCCTCGTATTCTTTTACGCTTAATTTATCTTGCATTATGTCATACTTTTCCTGATCTTGGATGTATTTCTTTATTGTGGCTTCATTTAGTCCCACTGTGCTCACATAATATCCTTCCGACCAGAAATGACGATTTCCAAATTTATACTTCAGATTTGCATGCCTGTCGAACATCATCAGCGCCATTTACGATCACCTGAACGCGCCTTTATCGCTTTCGGTGATTCCATTTACTTCTCTTAAAAGTTAATGTATCCTTGCAGCCATATCGTTCCTTTAAAGCGCCTTCCGATCTCAGGTTCTCCCATCGTCTCGGATACGGGAACACATATATCAAATTGAAGTTCATTTACATTAAGCTTCATCTGATAAACTTCCCTGTTCGTGACGATGTTTTTTCGTCTGCGGACTGCCAGTATCTCTCCCATGATAGAATAAAGATCGCACTCTATTCCATACGGCATAAAATACGTATCCACTATAGAAAATATATCCTCATTTGCAAGTCTTTTTGAAACTTGAGAATACATATCTATATCGTCTAATGTCAGTGTTTCTATCGCGCTCTGATCTCCGTTTCTTGCTGCATTAATGAGCATCTTCCGGTTATCCGAAGCTTCTTTTTCCGACCTTACGCTTTTCTCGTCTTTGCTTACCGGAAGCAATATCATTCCTGATAAAGCAAGCCCGGATAAAGTAACTGACGTCGTCGGATCTGCCGGGAATCCGGCCTGACGCTCTCTCATATATTCGATTCCGTTCTGCACCGTAAATATCAGACTTATTCCGATCTTAGAATCTTCACACATTCCGAGATATTGTTCTTTTTCAATTTTTCTCTCTACGGCAATTTCTGCATATGTGCTTATACCGCTTCCTTCAAAATACGGAAAATAATAATAAGGATCAAAATATTCTCTTTCATCTAATCCGCCGCACAGTGCAATTCCCATACTTTGTCCGTATTCTTTTTTCAGCTCACAGAAATCTTCTCCCGGCTTATAAGAAACTATTGTCTGATGAGTACACTGCTCTTCAACTTCTTCCAACAGCTTTTTTAAGTCTGATCTTGTTTGAATATTATCAAATCCTAACGCTTTTAAATACTTATGCATCTATTTTTCATCTTTCTGTCTTGATTGTTTTCAGATCTTTTTACTCTTATTTTTTCTTGACTTCTATTTTCTCATTTCCGCCCATATACGGTCTGAGAACTTCAGGAATTTTTACCGATCCGTCAGCCTGAAGATTATTTTCCAAAAATGCAATCAGCATTCTCGGCGGAGCGACAACTGTATTATTCAGTGTATGTGCAAAATAGCTTCCGTCTTTACCTTTCACGCGAATACCGAGACGTCTCGCCTGTGCATCTCCGAGATTTGAACAACTTCCTACCTCAAAATATTTTTTCTGACGCGGAGACCACGCTTCTACATCTACAGACTTCACTTTCAAATCTGCAAGATCTCCCGAACAACACTCAAGTGTTCTTACCGGAATATCCATAGAACGGAACAGATCAACTGTATTTTTCCACAATTTTTCATACCACTCCATACTTTCTTCCGGTTTGCAGACAACGATCATTTCCTGTTTTTCAAACTGATGAATACGGTATACTCCTCTTTCTTCGATTCCGTGAGCTCCTTTTTCTTTTCTGAAACAAGGTGAATAACTTGTCAGTGTCTGTGGAAGTTCCTCTTCCGTAAGCTGTGTATTAATAAACTTTCCGATCATAGAATGCTCGCTTGTTCCGATAAGATAAAGATCTTCTCCTTCAATCTTATACATCATCGCATCCATTTCCGCAAAACTCATTACGCCTGTAACAACATTACTTCTAATCATAAACGGAGGTATACAATATGTAAAACCTCTGTTGATCATAAAATCGCGGGCATAAGATATCACTGCCGAATGCAGTCTTGCTATATCTCCCATAAGATAATAAAAACCGTTTCCTGCAACTTTTCTCGCACTGTCAAGATCAATGCCGTTAAACGCTTCCATAATCTCTGTGTGATACGGAATTTCAAAATCAGGAACTACCGGCTCTCCAAAACGCTCGAGTTCTACATTCTCACTGTCATCTTTTCCAATCGGAACAGACGGATCGATAATATTCGGAATGGTCATCATGATTTTCTTGATTTTTTCTTCAACTTCTTTTTCTTCTACAGACAACTCCTCGATTCTTCCTGCGCTTTCACTTACTTTTTTCTTAAGAACTTCTGCTTCTTCAAATTTTTTCTGAGCCATCATTGCTCCGATTTCTTTTGAAGATTTATTCTTTTCTGCACGAAGAGCTTCTACTTCCTGCTTTATCTCTCTGTTTCTTAAGTCTAATTCAATTACTTCATCAACAAGAGGAAGTTTTTCATCCTGAAATTTATTTTTAATATTTTGTTTTACGATTTCTGGGTTACTTCTTAAAAATTTAATATCTAACATAACATATACTCCTTTTTCTTCTTTACTCTTTTCCTAATTAAAATTCACATTTTATTATTGCTAAAACTTATATCTTTTCTTTATGATCACACTTTTCTATACGGTTATTCTTCCATATCTCTCAAATCATATTTTTCTTGATACACCGCTTTTTCCAGACATTCTTTTTCTTCGGATGATAACTCAATATAGCTTTCACCGTTTACAACTTCTTTTATATAAGTGTAACAGCCTTCTCTGCTGTGCATTGCATTGAAGATCCATCCGTTATTGTTTTCATCCAGCATTGTAAGTGCAAAACTCAATTCTCCGCCCATTTCGTGAAAAGCATCGTATTTGACAATTCCGACCTTCTGATAATGTGTTTTCATTTTTTCCGAAATTTCTTTTACTTCTTTTTCATTTGCTCTCACAAGTTCTGCGATTTCATCCAGTTCATCAAATTTGCCGAAAATACTTTTTTCAAGATTTTTTCCGTTTTTTCCACGCATAAATGTTACATAACTTTTCTGTAAACGTCTATATTTTGTATTCAGCATCACATACAATACGATCATTACAATCTGTATGATAAACATAACGACAAACAGATAAAACGGATCTACTCCCCAACTATCCAATATACCTTTCATTTCTTTTCATCTCCCCATATTTTATGACTTTTGCTTCATCTTTTTTCTATACGTTCTTCCTTTTCACATTTCTATTTCTTCTATTTTGATTGAATAGACATGATCAAATCATAGATTCTTTCAAGTTCTTCCTCTGAATAATATTCTATCTCAATCTTTCCCTTTCCATTCGCTTTTGGGTTAACACTCACTTTTGTTCCTATTATATTTTTCAAGTGTTCTTCGAGATTATCGTACACAAACATGTGTTCTTGTTTTTGTACTTTTACTTCTTTTTTGGGATTTTTTAAAGCTTTTACAAGTTTTTCAGTTTCCCGAACGCTTAATTTTTCATCAAATATCTTGTTTGCCAATATATACTGCTGTTCTTCATCGTCAAGCGCCAACAAAGCTCTTGCATGTCCTGTACTGATCATATCATCAACTATCATCTGCTGTACACGCTCACTTAGTTTAAGCAGCCGCATGGAATTCGTTACCGCTGTCCGGCTTTTTGAAACCCGCTCTGCAACTTCATCTTGTTTTAAATCAAATTCCTCTAGCAGACGTTTATATGCCATTGCTTCCTCGATCGGATTCAAATTTTCCCTCTGAATATTTTCAATAAGAGAAATTTCAACAATCTCCTGATCCGTATAGTTTTTCACAATAATCGGAACATCTTTAATTCCCGCAAGCTTTGCAGCTCTCCATCTTCTCTCACCCGCTATGATTTCATAATAATCTTTCTTTTTTTGAACAAGAAGCGGCTGTAATATTCCAAATTGCCTGATAGAATCTGCCAATTCCATAAGCGAATCTTCATCAAATTCTTTTCTTGGCTGTTCTCTGTTCGGTTCAACTTCATTTATTTTTACTAATATTTCCCCGGATCCAACATTTTTTTCTTGTTTTTCTTTACTTACTTTCTGCTGAGATGCTGATTCTTCCTTCACAGTCTTATTCGGGATAAGACTATCCAATCCTTTTCCAAGACCATTTCTTTTCCCTGCCATAATCACTCTTCTCCTTTATGAATAACTTCTTCTGCCAACAGCATATAACTCGTAGCTCCTGTTGACTTCGGATCATAAAGATTGATCGGCATTCCATAACTAGGAGCTTCCGCTAATCTAATATTTCTCGGAATAATTGTCTTATAAATATTCTGATTCAAATTATCCTTAACGTTTTCCACAACTTGTAGGGAAAGATTCGTTCTTGCATCATACATTGTAAATACGACGCCTTCTATCTCAAGATTCGGATTCAATCTCTCCTGTACAAGTTCAATCGTATGTATCAACTGACTCAGTCCTTCCAATGCATAATATTCGCATTGTATAGGCACTATTATAGAATCAGCCGTTGTCATTGCATTTATTGTAAGCATGCTCAATGCAGGCGGACAATCAATTACAACAAAATCATATTCATCTTTTACTTTTTCCACTTCAGTTTTTAATATATATTCCTTATTTTCAACACCGATCAATTCAATCTCTGCCGCCGAAAGGTTTATATTAGAAGGAAGAACGTCAAGATTTTCAAGTGCATCTTTACATATACACTCTTCAATTCCCGCATTTCCTATTATCAGATCATAAACTGTTTTTTCAGCTTCGTCTTTATCAACACCTAAACCACTTGTCATATTTCCTTGTGGATCCATATCAAGAGCAAGAACTTTTTTCCCTTTACTTGCAAGAGCAGCCGATAGATTTATAGAAGTTGTTGTCTTACCTACCCCGCCTTTTTGGTTGGCAATAGCTATTATTCTCCCCATTTTTGCCTCCTCATATGCGTTCTTTTAACATATTTTATATAATATTGCTTCATATTCCAAGACGCTCGCAATAAGAACACTGATGTTTTCACAATCTAAATTCCTTATGTTCGCGTATTTTATATTATACCACTTTTCAAATTATTAATCTATAACTTTTGAATGTTTCACGTGAAACATTTTATTAACTTTTCACGTTTTTATCTTTTAAAATAACCTTTTATATCTACCATTACTAACAAAAAATCATTTTCTATTTTTGACTTTTTTATTTCTGCTTCTGCTTTTTATTACAATAAAATGTTTCACGTGAAACATTTTATAAATCATTTCTATTATCTCTTAAAATATTCTTATTATTTCTTTCATTCTTGAATTGATAAATTCAGTGTAGTATAATAATTAAATAAAGTATTGAAAGATGGTGAAATCCTATGGATAAGAATAAGTTATTAAAGAGAATTGCTGTTTTTACAGGTGTTTCTTTAACGGCAATGCATGTTTTTAACAGAATCTCTACATATATTGCTACTGCTGATAATCTTCTTGGTGCAGATGATTATAACGTCTATGATTGGAAATACGGAAAAATTTCTTATAAAAAGAAAGGGGCAGGAACGCCTCTTCTTCTTATACACAATTTTAATGTTTTCTCATCTTCTCATGAATGGAATAAGATCATAGATCACTTTTCAGCAACAAACACTGTATATTCTATTGATTTGCTTGGATGTGGTTGTTCTGAACGTCCGATCTTAACATATACTAACTTTTTATATGTGCAGCTGCTTACCGATTTTATCAAAAATGTAATAGGTGAAAAAACAGACGTCATTGTTTCGCGGGACTCCTCTCCTTTTGTTTTAATGACATGTGCAAATGACGACACCTTAATCGATCGTATTATAATGATAAATCCTCAAAGCTTAGTTTCACTTGCAAAAGTTCCTTCTAAGCAGAGCAAATTATTAAAAAACATACTATATATGCCTGTTATAGGTACTTTTATATATAACATAAAAACAAGAAAATCCATTATATACGAGAGATTTACTTCCGCATATTTCTACAATCAAAACAAAGTAAATGAAAAAGATATATTAGGATGTTTTGAATCATCGCACAGAAATAAATCTCATTCAAAATATGTATACGCCTGTCAGAAATTGGGTTATACAAATGCAAATATTTCTTTTTGTCTGGGCAAATTAAAAAATAAAATTACAATTATTATAGGAAATGATAATCCTGAAAATATTCTTTCCGCAAACCAATATCAAAATCAAATTCCGGAGATAGAAATCATCGGAATAGATCATGCTAAAATGCTTCCTCATGTGGAAAAATCGGATGAATTTATTGAAATAGTAAAACCGCTCTTAGAGAAATAGCTTATCAATATATGACATTCATAAATTTATCTTTTTAAATTCATTTTATAGAATACTTTTTAAAATTTAAATTTTAATAAATAAAAACGCCGCATTCCGGCGTTTTTATTTATTCCTCAATTATACTTATTCACATTTTTTAGTTATATATGCTCACTTTTAGTTATATATTCTCTCTTTTTCTTGTATTTCCGTTTTTATAATATTTTTATGCGCAACCTTTATATGCCGACATGTTATAACGGCTCTCTTGAAGGCATTCCGGCCTTCCTCGGATATTTTGCCGGTGTAATTTTAATCTTTTTAATATTTACAAGCGCCCTTCCCATATCTGTTTCCGGTAATAAAAATTTGTCTGTTTTTTCGATTTTTCCGCCAAGTATATTCACTGCCTTTTCTGCCTGTTGAATTTCTTCATCAGATGAGCCGCTTTTATATGAAACAAAATATCCGTTTCTTTTTACAAAAGGAATACAATACTCACTCAAAGTTGATAAATTTGCAACAGCTCTCGATACGCAAAGATCAAACTGTTCTCTGTATTCCTTTCTTTTCGCATAATCTTCCGCTCTTCCGTGAAGTGTTTCGACGTCTGCAAGATCTAATTCTTCTATAACTGCATTTAAGAATTTTATTCTTTTATTTAATGAATCAAGCAAAACAACGTGAATATGCGGAAACGCTATCTTTATCGGAAGTCCGGGAAAACCTGCTCCTGTTCCTATATCTATTACCGCATCTATCTTATTCATATCTATATTTCTTACAAGCGTCAGACTATCTGTAAAATGTTTCAGATTTACCTCATCATAATCGGTAATTCCTGTCAGATTCATTACATTATTCCATTCTACGAGCATTTCATAATAGCGATCAAACTGCTCTTTCTGATGTTCTGTAAGATTAATATTCAATTTTTCAAGTTCTTCTTCAAACTTACTTTTTTCTGCCATCATCTTTTCCTCTTTTAACTGTTCCACTTTTCAGCCCTGTTCTATTTGTAATAGAATAGGGATTTTAATGATAATACTTCATACAAATATAAAATCTATTTTATATTTTATTCTCTATCTACATTCTAAATACTTCTCATCTGCTTCCTAAATAAACAAGAAGAACCGATACATCTGCCGGAGATACTCCTGATATTCTGGATGCCTGTCCTATCGATGCAGGACGGATCTGATTTAATTTCTGTTTTGCTTCTATACGGAGACTTTTTATTTCATCATAATTTATATCTTCCGGTATCTTTTTATTTTCCAATTTTTTAAATTGTTCCACTTGACGCATCTGACGTTTTATATACCCGTCGTATTTAATGTTAATATCAACCTGCTGTGCCACGTCTTCGGGAAGATTTTTTCTGTTTTTGTCTATCGGAGCAAGTTTTTCATACGATAATTCAGGTCTTCTGATCAGTTCCGCAAGAGTTGTTCCTGATGTTAACGGGGTGCTTTCATATGTTTTTAACAGATTCTGAACTTCTTCCGACGTTCCGATATTTACCCGTTCCACCCGATGTATTTCTTCTTCGATCAACCGTTCTTTTTCAAGCAGTTTCTCGTATCTTTCTTCGCTGATAAGGCCTATCTCATATCCTAATTTTGTTAATCTTTGGTCTGCATTATCCTGTCTGAGCAAAAGTCTGTACTCTGCTCTTGACGTCATCATCCGATATGGCTCGCGACTCTCTTTTGTAACGAGATCATCGATTAAAACACCTATATACCCCTGTGATCTGTCAATGACAATTCCTTCTTTTCCCTGCAATTTTCTTGCCGCATTAATTCCGGCTACGATTCCCTGTGCCGCAGCTTCTTCATATCCCGAACTTCCGTTAAACTGCCCGCCGCTGAATAATCCTTCTATATTTTTAAATTCCAACGTACTTTTTAACTGCCTTGCATCTATACAATCATACTCGATCGCATATGCATTTCTTACGATCTTTGCATGTTCCAAACCCGGAACACTTCTATACATTGCATACTGAACGTCTTCCGGTAATGAACTCGACATTCCGCCGACATACATTTCATTTGTATGGATTCCTTCCGGCTCAATAAAGACCTGATGTCTGTTTTTATCTGGGAATTTTACTACTTTATCTTCTATCGACGGACAATATCTCGGTCCTGTTCCTTCAATCGCACCGGAAAACAGCGGCGATCTGTCCAGATTTTCCCGAATGATTTCGTGCGTCGTTTCGTTTGTATATGTAAGCCAGCATGACACTTTATCGATCTGAACGTCTTCCGGATCTGTCGTAAAAGAAAAAGGCACGACTCTTTCATCACCTTTTTGTTCTTCCATCTTTGTAAAATCGATTGAGTTTTTATCAATTCTTGCAGGAGTTCCCGTTTTAAATCTATACATCTTAATTCCAAGTGATTTCAAACTGTCGGTAAGATAATTTGCGCTCTGCAGCCCGTTAGGACCTGTCTGCGTACTTATTTCTCCGTAAATGCAGCGGGCTTTTAAATATGTGCCTGTACACAAAATAACGGCTTTACACGGATATATAGCCCCCGAATATGTCTGAACCCCTTTTATTTTCCGAATTCCAGATTCATTCGGATCGTCTGCTATAATATCTGTCACTTCCATCTGACGGATATCAAGATTGTCCTGTTCTTCCAAAACCCTCCGCATCTCTTTGCTATAGTCGGATTTATCTGCCTGTGCACGAAGAGAGTGAACTGCCGGACCTTTTGACTGATTTAACATTTTCGACTGTATAAATGTCTTGTCGATCACCTTTCCCATTTCTCCGCCGAGGGCATCGATTTCTTTTACAAGATGTCCTTTTGAACTTCCCCCTATATTCGGATTACACGGCATCAATGCAATACTGTCTACACTTACCGTAAACATTACCGTTTTAAATCCTAACCGGGCGCACGCCAGCGCTGCTTCACATCCTGCGTGTCCCGCTCCTACAACCGCAATATCATATTGATCTTTATTTTCCCATACAGAATTTGCTGAATATTTCATTTATCAAGTCTTCTCCTACTGAATTTCCCGTAATATACCCGAGACTTTCATACGCATCCATCAAATCGATCGAATAAAAATCTTCCGGCATATTATCATCGATACTTCTTATTACCTTTTTCATACTTTCGAGAGCTTCCAACAGAGCGTTTTTCTGACGAACATTTGATATATACACTTGATCATTAAATGAAATGTCGCCTTTTAAAAACATCTCTTTCACTTTATCTTCCAGGTCTTTGATTCCTCTTTCTTCTTTTGCAGATATTGAGATGATCGGAATATTTGAAACTTTTTCTTTTATATGTTCTGCCGAAATCACAGTGTCGATATCTGATTTATTTAATAAAACAATCGACTTTTTGTCACTGATCATATTAATGATCTTCTCATCATTTTCATCCAGACTTCTCGATGCATCGACTACATAAATGATCAGATCTGCTGTCTCTGCATATTCTAACGCTTTATCTACGCCGATTTTTTCAATCAGATCTTCTGTCTGGCGGATTCCTGCCGTATCGACAACATTTAAGTTGAGTACGCCTAATTTGATCGTCTCTTCTAATACATCTCTCGTTGTTCCTTCTATATCTGTTACGATTGCTCTCTCATGTCCTGCAAGAACATTCAAAAGTGACGATTTTCCTGCGTTCGGTTTTCCGACAATCACCGTTTTGATTCCTTCTTTTATCACGCGACCGTCATCTGCCGAATGAATCAGTCGTTCCAATTCCTGAATAATCTCTTCCGCCGAACTGCGCAAAGTATCGGAATATCCATCTACGCTGATATGCTCCGGATCATCAAGCGCTGTCTCTATAAATGCCGTATGATAAATAATTTTTTCTCTTATATCATTAATCTTCTTTTTTACGCTTCCTTTTAGCTGGCTGACAGAACTTTGAAGTGCATATTCGTTTTCGGAATTGATTACATCTATAACCGCTTCAGCCTGTGAAAGATCCATCTTTCCGTTTAAAAATGCCCTCTTTGTAAATTCTCCCGGTTCGGCGGGACTTGCCCCGTTTTTTAACACGAGTTCCAACACTTTTTTTACAACAAATGTTCCGCCGTGACAATTTATCTCCACGGTATCTTCTCCTGTAAATGTTCCGGGAGCTTTCATCACAGTTACAAGAACCTCGTCTATTACTTCTTCCGATTTCTTTTCTGCCGAAGATATTTCTCTGTCTACAATATATCCATAATTTATCGTATGGCTTTTTACTTCACAAAGCTTTTTCTTACCTCTGTAAATACGGTCTGCAACTAAAACAGCTTCCTCTCCGCTGATTCTCACAATTCCTATTCCCGAGTTTGTCATTCCGGTCGATATGGCTGCGATCGTTTCTTTTCTCATTTTATCCCGTTCTCCCGATTTCTTAATTTAATACTTAACTTCCCGCAAACTAAAAATAAAGCATTACATTTTATTTTAGATTGAAAGTTCCCATTCGTCAACTTAAAACATTTCCGTAAACGTCAGCTTATTTATCCACTTATTTATTCACAAAAAAACGCCTGACGTTTCACGATATCCGCAAACTATCAGACGTCTTTTATTTTATTTAATTATCTTTTTAATGTAACTACAACTTTTCTGTACGGCTCTTCACCTTCACTGTGTGTCGTTACATATGGATCTGACTGCAGTGTGGAATGAATAATCCTTCTTTCATACGGGTTCATCGGCTCAAGTATAACAGGTCTTCTGTTCCTTTTTACCTTATGTGCAATATTTTTCGCAAGATGTTTTAATGTCTCTTCTCTTCTTGCACGATAATTTTCTGTATCGAGTTTCACTCTTACATAACCTGACTGATGTTTGTTTGCAACGCGGTTTGCAAGATATTGAAGGGAATCAAGAGTTTGTCCTCTCTTACCGATAAGAATTCCCATATTCTCACCTTTCATATCAACATAAAGAGCTCCGTCTTTGTCGATTGACGATGTGATCTCAACATCCATATCCATCGCTTTTAATGTGTCTTTTACAAACTGCTCTACATATCTGATCGTCTCATCTTCTACTTTTGCAAGAAGCTCTTTTTCTTTTACAGATACCGGCTCTGACTTTTCTTCTTTTGCATTTGCTGAAGCTTCTTCTTTTTCTGTCTTTTCTTCCCGCACAGCTTCTTCCTTTTTCGCTGCTTCTTCTGCCTGATGTTCTTTTACATCATCTTCTTTTACATTGTCTTCTTTTGCAAAATACTCTTTTACGGGATTCTCTCTTATTGTTTCTTCGACAGCTTTCAGAAACTCTTCTTCTTCTTTATCTTCTTTTTTCCACGCTTCGATCACAGCCTGTTTCATACCGATTCCAAGAAAACCTGCGCTTCCTTTTTCAATGACATTATATTCAAGTCTGTCGCTTGTAACACCTAATTGAATCAACGCTTCTGTAATCGCATCGTCCAAAGTTTTCGCAGATACTCTGATACTACCTTTCATACCATTCATTCCTTTCCCGCAAACAGTTTACTTCTTCTTTTTATTATCCTGCTTCTCCGGAATCACTTCTTCTGTTTTTACACCGCTGTTATATTTATTTACAAGATTTGCCTTTGATGTAAGACTTCCGGGTTTTGCATTTTTCGCAAGTTCCTGTGCTTTTCTGATCTTTTCTTCTTTTTTGGCATCGATTGCTCTTCCCTTTGCCTTAGAAGAAGATGTTCCTACGTTCCGGGTACTTGTTGTTGCCATCTTATTGATTTCTTCTGCCGAAGTACCTTTTTTCTCGCGTTTCTTTTTCGCTTTTTCCTGATTTTCTTTTATAATATCATCAATACTCTTTTTCGACAAATATTTATTTACCGCAAGCTGCTGAACGCTTCGTACAGCCGCGCTGGCTACCCAGTATAAACCAAGTCCTGCCGGGAGTGTAAAACCGAATACAACAGAGATCAACGGCATTGTATAAGTCATTGTCTTCATGGAAGCTGCCATCGGATTATCATCACTCATTGCCGCTCCACCTGCGCCTGCCTGTGAAAGTTTCACGCTGATAAACTGTGTCAAACCTGCAAGTACCGGAATCAGTACTGCGATAATAACTCCTGCGATCGAAGCCGCCGCCAAAGCATCTGTAAGAAGATTCCACGGATGTGCTCCTATATCGACTCCCAAAAAGTTATTCAGATGAGAAACTTCTGACATAGTATTATTTACAACGCTTTCAAGTTTCGGCATCTTATCGACCAGCTCATTCCATGTGGAACTTTGGAATTTATACATCACTTCGATCATATTGCCCGCTTTAGTATAATCTAATGATTCAGCTCCCGGAACAAGACCTGTCGCAAGAGATGACATAATCTTCTCATATCCTGTTGTTGCCTGGATTTTCTCAACAAGAGGTATATATACGTTTCTTACTTTTGTAACATATTCCGGAATATTTTGTACTACCGGATAAAGTCCGAACAGGAATACGAGCTGCAATAATGAAGGAAGACATCCGCTTGACATCTTCAGACCATATTTATCGTAAACCATATTCATCTCTTCCTGCTGTTTCAGCATGGAAGCCTGATCCTTTTTATTTGCATATCTTTTCTGGATCTTCTGAATCTCCGGCTGCATTACTGCCGACATCTTTGTAAACTTCTGCTGTTTGATCGTAAGCGGAAGAAGAAGCGTATATACGATAATCGTAAATACGATAATCGCCACACCGATATTTTCAATTCCGATTGCGCTCAACGCGTTGTAGATTCCGTTCATGACCTGACCTAACAGCCATGATACTTGCTTAATGATCGGCCAGTCATAAATTCCTGCAGCCGACATTACAAAAATTTCCATTACTTGTCCTCCTTAAGGTACCGGATCATACCCGCCTTTTGAAAACGGATTGCAGCGCAGGATTCTCCAGACGGTCAGTGCACCGCCTTTAACCGCACCGTATTTTTCTATCGCCTCGATCCCATACTGGGAACATGTGGGATAATACTTACATGTGCTGTATCCTTTCATACCGGATAAATACTTTCTGTAAAACCGGATCAGCCATAACATCACCTGCTTCATCCGCGCCACTTCCTTTTAATTATTTATATATTTTATGAAGCTTTCCGAGGTGGATCAGTGCGCTCTCAATCTCATGATAATTTCTTCCTTTGGCACTTGTTCTTGCAATTACAACTATATCTATTCCACAACGGAAATGTTCTTCCGACAGTCTGTAACTCTCTCTTATCAGTCTGGTCAGATGATGTCTGACAACACTGTTTCCGACTTTTTTACTTACCGATATCCCTATTCGGTTTTCCTGAAGTCCATTTTCTAAAATGTACATAACAAGATAACTGTTTGCAAAAGACGTTCCCTTTTTATAAACATTCTGAAAATCTCTGTTTTTCTTTAAAGACTGGGAAAATTTCATTCAAAACCTCTTCTTCAGTCTGTCCTGACTGCTTAATAAAAATAAATAGAAGAAAAGGCCACATATATGCGGCCTAAGCTGATAACTGTTTTCTTCCTTTTGCTCTTCTGGCAGCTAATACTTTTCTTCCGCCCGGTGTGCTCATTCTTGCTCTGAATCCGTGAACTTTAGATCTGGATCTTTTTTTCGGCTGAAATGTCATTTTCATATCAAATACACCTCCTCTTTTCTGATATACCTTATAATAAAGTATTCACAATAATTAACGTTTTTTTTCCGCGCTTTTATCAAATTTAACCTTTTCTTATTATAATTTGAAAAAACACTGCTCTTAATTATAGTAAGAAACCTGCTATAAGTCAAGCAAAATCAAGGGTTTCATAGAAATATTTTGCAATAACGCTACTATAATAAGCATACATCACAGTTTTACAAATAACAAAAGCTGAATTGTTAAAATAATGCAAGTTATTTTGACTTTTCCAAAAGTTATTCACAGAATGGGGAAAATTTTCGTTTTTTATGTGGATAACTTGTTAAAAACTTTGGGATAAGCTGTGAATAAAACAATTTTTTTCAAAAAAACGTCTATATTACGCAGATTATTGTTGTGAATAAAGTTATACACATTATTTCTCATTGCCTAAGAACCGCTTTTGATGTAAAATGTAATAGAGAGATTCTGCCTTTATATCTCTCTATTCTATTGATTAGGAGTTACTTTTGATGAATATTGTAGAACAAAACTGGGATTTGATATTAAATAAGATGAAACTTGAATACTGCTCATCTAATATTTCTTATACTACTTGGATTGCGCCTTTGACAGTTTATGAAGTAAAGGACAATACCGTTTATATTCTCGTCCAACTAAGGGCAAGCCTTGAACATATCGAAGAAAAATATCTTCTTCCTTTTAAAGTCTGCATTGCGGAAGTAACCGGAATTGAATTTGAAGTTGCTTTTGTTACAGACAATGAAGCGGTTATTCAGGAAAAAAAGGAAAATATTATTAAGAAAAACCGTGTTAACGCGATTTATGAAAAAGCGAACCTGAATCCAAAATATACATTTGATACTTTCGTAGTCGGAAGTAACAACAATTTCGCGCATGCCGCTTCACTTGCAGTTGCGGAATCACCCGGAGAGATTTACAATCCTCTCTTTATATACGGAGGCGTCGGATTAGGTAAAACTCATCTTATGCATTCCGTCGCTCATTTTATACTTGCAAACGATCCGTCTAAAAAAGTATTGTACGTTACAAGTGAAACTTTCACGAATGAATTGATCGACGCTTTGAAAGCCGGTAAAACGGGAAGTGAACTTGCCATGACAAAATTCCGTGAAAAGTACAGAAATAACGACGTTCTTTTAATCGACGATATTCAGTTTATAATAGGAAAAGAAAGTACACAGGAAGAATTCTTCCATACTTTTAATCATCTTCATGTATCGGGAAAACAGATTATCATATCAAGTGATAAACCCCCGAAAGATATCGAGACACTTGAAGCCCGTCTTAGGACAAGATTTGAGTGGGGACTTATTGCCGATATCTCGTCGCCTGATTATGAGACAAGAATGGCAATTCTAAGAAAAAAAGAAGAACTTGACGGACTTGAAAAATACCATATTCCGGACGATGTTATGCAATATATTGCCAATAATATCAAATCGAATATTCGTGAATTGGAAGGCTCTCTTAATAAGCTGATCGCTCTTTCTAACCTTGAAAATAAAAAGATCGATATCCCGCTTGCGGCGGAGGCGTTAAAGGATATGATCTCTCCGGATAATAACCGAGAGGTGACGCCTGAACTTATCATTGATATTGTATCTGAACACTTTAATATTCCGATTTCAGAGTTAAAAGGAAAGAAGCGAAATGCAGAAATCGTCCTTCCAAGACAGATCATCATGTATCTTTGCCGTACTCTGACGGATACGCCTCTTAAGGCGATTGGCGCTATCTTAGGCGGAAAAGACCATGCTTCTGTCAATCACGGCGTTAAGAAGATCGAAAACGAATTAAAAACCGATGAAGCTCTTAATAATACCGTCAACATTATAAAAAAGAAGATAAATCCGATATAATTGTGGATAACTATGTAGATTACTTCTTAAAAACTATGGGAAAAGATGTGAATAACATAATATCGACCTGAAGAGGTTCAGATTTATACCCACACTTTCCTCATCGTTTCAACTCGAATCCCACACAGTTATCACAAGCAGAAAACCTTGATTTTTCAAGGGGTTGAGATGGTTTTCAACTTATTCACAGCCTCTAATACGACGAATGCGGAATTGATTTTATATAAATCTATATTATTTCGTGCGCGTCTGACTTTTCCACACAGATCGAAAGGAGTTACTTTTTTATGAAAATCATATGCACAAAACAGAATCTGGCAAAAGGAGTGAGTATCGTTTCCAAAGCTGTTCCGTCAAAAACAACGATGCCAATTCTCGAATGTATTTTAATAGACGCATCTACAGACGTCATTAAACTTACAGCTAACGATATGGAACTTGGAATCGAAACGTCTATAGATGGAGAGATCATTGAAAGAGGTATTTTGGCTCTTAACGCAAAAATATTTGCAGAGATCGTCAGGAAACTTCCCGACAACGAAATTATCATAGATACACAAGGCGATAATCAGGCGCTTATCACAGGTGGAAAAGCAAAATTTAAAATCGCATCACTTCCGGGAGATGAATTTTCTTATCTTCCGAACATTGAGAAAGATGATTTTATAACAGTGTCGGAGTTTACACTAAAAGAAGTAATCCGTCAGACGATCTTTTCGATCGCCGACAGCGATACGAATAAAATGATGACAGGAGAACTTTTTGAAATCGAAGATAATATTTTGAAAGTCGTATCACTTGACGGTCATAGAATTTCAATCAGAAAAATAGAACTGAAAGATTCTTATGCGCCTAAAAAGGTAATCGTTCCCGGAAAAACACTTCAGGAAATCAGTAAGATCATAGGCGGGGAAGCAGAAGCCGATGTAGATATTTCATTTACGAAAAATCATATCGTATTTGAATTCGACAGGACGATCGTAGTATCAAGACTGATAGAAGGAGAATATTTCCGTATAGATCAGATGCTCTCAAGCGATTATGAAACGAAAGTAAAAATAAATAAAAGAGAGCTTCTTGAATGTATCGACCGCGCTACCTTGCTTATCAAAGAAGGAGACAAAAAACCGCTTATTATCGATATCAGAGACGAATCAATGGAATTTAAAATAAAATCACAGGTCGGTTCAATGGATGAAGATATTATGTGTATCAAAGAAGGCAAAGACCTTCTTATCGGATTTAATCCGAAGTTTTTGATCGAGGCGCTCCGAGTGATCGAAGATGAAGAAGTAGATCTTTATTTCATGAATGCAAAGGCGCCGTGTTTCATAAAAGACGAGGCACAAAGTTATATTTATCTTATTCTTCCTGTAAATTTTAACGCAGCAGTATAAAAGGAGTAAAATATGGAATTTTTTCATTTGAGAGCCGGAGAAGAATTTATCCGGCTCGGACAGGTTTTAAAAGCAGCCGGATTTGTTGAGAACGGCGGGCAGGCAAAAGAAGTAATACAAGACGGATTTGTCAGTGTAAACGGAGAAGTTGAGACGAGAAGAGGTCGTAAACTGTATCCGAACGACGTTGTATCTTACGAAGAAAATGAGTTGACGGTCAAACAATAAAGGGTGAATCCGAACATTGAAAAAAATGTAAAAAGCGTGTAAAATAAATTAGATGGGAAAGTTATGGTTATCAAATCTTTGAAGCTTAAAAATTACAGAAATTATGATCTTCTTGATCTGAAATTTGATCCGAAGACAAATATTCTGTATGGTGATAATGCTCAGGGAAAAACGAATATACTGGAAGCTTTATATTTATCGGGCACAACAAAGTCTCACAGGGGAACGAAAGACAGAGATGTCATTCAATTCGGGTATGATGAGTCACATATAGAGACGATCATTGAGAAAAGGAACATAGATTTTCAGATAGACATGCATCTTAAGAAAAACAGTCCAAAAGGGATTGCCATCGATAAAGTTCCGATCAGAAGAGCAGGTGAACTTTTCGGGATTGTTCATTTTGTGTTCTTTTCACCGGAAGACCTGAACATCATAAAAGAAGGACCGGCAGGGAGAAGAAGATTTATTGATCTGGAACTTTCACAGCTCGATAAAATTTATCTCAATAATCTTTCTAACTATAATCGAATCATTAATCAGAGAAATTCCTTGTTAAAAGATATATACGGACAGAGAAATCTGATAGAGACATTAGATATATGGGACATGCAGCTTGCGGAATATGGAAAAAAAATATTAGAGCGGCGTAAACAGTTTATAAAACAGGTCAATGATATTATTGCCGATATTCATTACAAGCTGACGGGAGGAAAAGAGCGGATCACATTGACATATGAGAGCAGTCTCGGAAATATAACGTTTGAAACTGCTTTGAGCAAATATAGGGAACGTGATCTGCGAATGAAGAGTACGACAGTCGGTCCGCACAGAGACGATATCTGTTTTACGACAGATGCGGGACTGGATATTCGGAAATTCGGTTCGCAGGGACAGCAAAGAACAGCGGCTTTATCGCTGAAATTATCTGAAATTGAACTTGTAAAAGAAGAATTAAATGATACGCCTATCCTGCTTCTTGACGATGTATTGTCTGAACTGGACAAACATCGGCAAAACTATTTATTGGATAGTATCGATAATATACAGACGATCATAACATGCACAGGGCTGGATGAGTTTGTCAATCACAGATTTTCTATTAACAAGATATTTCACATAAAGAACGGACATGCAGTAAATGCAAATTAGGAGGGTATTACATGGGTGCATCAAGTACAGAATTTGACGCGGAATATGGAGCGGATCAGATCCAGATACTGGAAGGTCTGGAAGCCGTAAGGAAAAGGCCCGGTATGTATATCGGCAGCACTTCTACGAGAGGACTTCACCATCTTGTATATGAGATCGTGGATAATTCCGTAGACGAAGCTCTGGCGGGATATTGCGATGAAATACAAGTAAATATTAACAAAGATAATTCTGTTACAGTGTGTGATAACGGAAGAGGTATTCCGGTCGGTATTAATCACAAAGCGGGACTTCCGGCAGTTGAAGTTGTATTTACTGTACTTCATGCAGGAGGAAAATTCGGCGGAGGAGGATACAAAGTATCCGGAGGACTTCACGGAGTAGGTGCATCTGTAGTAAACGCACTTTCGGAATGGCTTGAAGTAGAAATATATCATGACGGTCAGATATACAAGCAACGTTATGAAAGAGGAAAAGTTGTATATAAATTAAAAGTGGTCGGCGAATGTGAACCTGATCGCACAGGAACGACGGTTACGTTTTTCCCGGATGCAGAAATATTTGACGATACGGTGTTTGATTATGATACGTTGAAACAGCGTTTCAGGGAAATGGCGTTTTTAACAAAAGGTCTGAAGATTGTATTAAGAGACTGGAGAGGCGAAGAATTACGAGAGCATACGTTCCACTATGAAGGCGGAATCAAAGAGTTTGTCACATATTTGAATAAAAGTAAAACTCCGCTTTACGAGCAGATCATTTACTGTGAAGGGATGAAAGACGGCGTTGCAGTGGAAATTGCGATGCAGCATAACGATTCTTACAGTGAAAATACTTATGGTTTTGTAAATAATATTACAACGCCGGAGGGCGGAACTCATATCGAGGGATTCAGAGGCGCTCTTACAAAGACGTTTAATGATTATGCAAGGAAAAATAAACTGCTTAAAGATAGCGAACCGAATCTTTCCGGAGACGATATCAGAGAAGGGCTTACTGCAATCGTAAGCGTGAAGATCGAAGATCCTCAATTTGAAGGTCAGACGAAACAAAAGCTTGGAAACAGCGAGGCAAGAGGTGCGGTAAACAGTATTCTGTCTACTCAGCTTGAAATTTTTCTGGAACAAAATCCAAGCGTTGCCAAAATTACGGTTGAAAAATCAGTTATGGCTCAGCGGGCAAGAGAAGCTGCAAGAAAAGCAAGAGATCTTACGAGAAGAAAATCGGCGTTGGAAGGAATGTCTTTGCCGGGAAAACTTGCAGACTGTTCCGACAAAGATCCTGTAAATTGTGAAATATACATCGTAGAGGGAGATTCCGCCGGAGGTTCGGCGAAGACGGCTCGTGATCGTGCCACACAGGCAATCCTTCCTCTTCGAGGAAAAATTTTGAATGTAGAAAAGGCGCGTCTCGATAAAATATATGCAAATGCCGAGATTAAAGCTATGATAACTGCATTCGGAACCGGAATTCATGAAGACTTTGATATTTCAAAATTAAGATATCATAAAATCATTATTATGACCGATGCCGATGTAGACGGAGCACATATAAGCACATTGCTGTTGACGTTTCTTTATCGTTTCATGCCCGATCTTATCAAAGAAGGTTATGTATATCTTGCACAGCCACCTCTTTATAAGCTGGAAAAAAATAAAAAAGTATGGTATGCATACAGCGACGAAGAATTAAATCAGATACTTACAGAAGTAGGACGAGACAGTAATAATAAAATTCAGAGATATAAAGGTCTGGGTGAGATGGATGCAGACCAGTTATGGGAAACAACAATGGATCCTGAACATAGAATTTTGCTGCGTGTAACGATGGATGAAGAAACGTCATCTGAACTCGATCTCACATTTACGACTCTCATGGGAGATAAAGTAGAACCAAGACGCGAATTCATAGAAGAAAACGCAAAATACGTTAAAAATTTGGATATATAGCACTTTACAGCGACTATTCATGGAATTGATTGAGGTAAAAAATCAGGTTTACTTGATTTTTTACAGAAAAGCAATTCTATGGTTTGGCATTGGAAATGCCAAACCGGTAAGAAAATCAAGGAACGAAGATTTTCTTACCGGATAGGAGCGGAAGCAAACTAAAAGTAATTCTATGAATTTAATCAGTAAAAAGGAGATAAAGAATGGAAGATAATATTTTTGACAAAGTCCATGAAGTCGATTTGAAAAAGACAATGGAAACTTCCTACATTGATTACGCGATGAGCGTTATTGCGGCAAGAGCTCTTCCGGATGTAAGAGACGGACTGAAGCCGGTGCAAAGAAGAATTTTGTATTCCATGATCGAGTTGAATAACGGTCCGGATAAACCGCATCGTAAATGTGCCCGTATCGTCGGAGATACAATGGGTAAATATCACCCTCATGGAGACAGTTCTATATACGGGGCTTTAGTAAATCTTGCACAGGAATGGTCAACAAGATATCCTCTTGTTGACGGTCACGGAAATTTTGGTTCTGTCGACGGAGACGGAGCTGCCGCGATGCGTTATACAGAAGCACGTTTAAGTAAAATTTCAATGGAAATGACGGCGGACATCAATAAAGATACGGTTGATTTTGTCCCGAACTTTGACGAGACAGAGAAAGAACCTGTTGTACTTCCGTCAAGATTTCCTAATCTTCTTGTAAATGGTACGTCAGGTATCGCGGTTGGTATGGCAACCAATATTCCTCCGCATAATCTGCGTGAAGTCATCAATGCCGTTGTAAAGATCATAGACGATCAGATTGATGAAAACGGAGAAACTTCGATTGAAGATATTCTTCAAATTATCAAAGGACCTGATTTCCCTACAGGGGCAGAGATACTCGGTACGAGAGGAATAGAAGAAGCATATAGGACAGGCCGCGGAAAAATCAGAGTAAGAGCTGTGACAAATATCGAGCCGATGCAGAACGGAAAAAACAGAATTATCGTTACAGAACTTCCGTTTATGGTAAATAAGGCACGTCTTATTGAAAAAATAGCAGAACTTGTAAGAGACAAAAAAGTAGATGGAATTACGGATTTAAGCGATCAGTCAAGCAGGGAAGGAATGCGTATCTGTATCGAACTTCGCCGTGATGTAAATCCAAATGTTATTCTAAATCAACTTTATAAACATACACAGCTTCAGGATACGTTCGGAGTGATCATGCTTGCACTTGTAAATAATGAGCCGAAAGTCATGAACATTCTTGATATGCTGAAATATTATCTAAAGCATCAGGAAGAAGTTGTTACAAGAAGAACAAAATACGATCTGAATAAGGCGGAAGAAAGAGCTCATATTTTGCAGGGATTGCTCATTGCCTTAGATAATATTGACGAAGTAATCAAGATTATTCGTGGATCGAAAAATGTTCAGGAAGCAAAAGCAGAGTTGATCTCTCGATTTGATCTTTCAGAAGTGCAGGCACAGGCAATCGTGGATATGCGTCTGCGTGCTCTTACAGGTTTGGAAAGAGAAAAACTGGAAGCGGAATATGCTGAATTGATGAAAAAAATCGAAGAATATAGGGCAATTCTTGCGGACAGAAAACTTCTTCTCGGAGTTATAAGAAAAGAAATTCTTGTTATTTCCGAAAAATACGGAGATGAAAGAAGAACTCATATCGGCTATGATGAATTTGACATTTCGATGGAGGATTTGATTCCGAGAGAAAATGTTGTCATTACTGTGACAAATATGGGATATATTAAGCGGATGAGCATGGATACGTTCAAGAGCCAGAACAGAGGTGGCAAAGGAATTAAAGGAATGCAGACGCTTGAAGAAGATTTTATAAGAGAATTATTTGTTACAACGAGCCATCATTATATTATGTTCTTCACAAATAAAGGTCGTGTGTACAGGCTGAAAGCATATGAGATACCGGAAGCTGGAAGAACGGCAAGAGGAACGGCTGTTATTAATTTACTTCAGCTTATGCCGGATGAAAAAATTACGGCGACAATTCCGATCAAAGAATATGAAGACGGAAAGTATCTGTTTATGGCAACAAAGAAAGGTCTTGTTAAAAAGACTCCGATCCAAGATTATATGAACGTGAGAAAGACCGGACTTGCGGCAATCTCATTAAGGGAAGACGATCTTTTAATCGAAGTAAAAGTAACAGATAATGCACAGGATATTCTTCTTGTTACAAAATATGGACAGTGTATCCGGTTCAACGAAAAAGACGTTCGTTCCACAGGCCGTGTTTCTATGGGTGTCAGAGGAATGAATTTGAGCGATAATGATGAAATCATCGGTATGCAGATGAGCAGTCAGGGCAAAGATATGCTGATTGTTTCGGAAAAAGGTATGGGAAAACGTACAAGTATGGAAGAATTCACAAAACAAAATCGCGGCGGAAAAGGCGTGAAATGCTATAAGATTACGGAAAAGACCGGAAATGTAGTCGGTATGAAAGCTGTAGATGAAGAAAGCGAGATCATGATCATCAATACAGAAGGAATCGTAATCCGAATGAAATGTTCTGATATTTCTCAATATGGAAGAATAACATCAGGAGTAAAATTGATTAATCTTCCTGAGAAAGAAAGAGTGGCAAGTGTAGCAAAAGTAAGAACAGCTTCAGCGGAAATTGACGGTGAAGAAGTTGAAATCAAAGAAGAGGACGACTCGCCGGAAAATACATCTGAAATTATAGTGGATAATTCAGAAGATAACGTATCAGATGATGTGGAAAACAAATAAAAACAGAGAAAACATTGTTGATAAATAGTTTAATCTGTGTGAAAAGATCGATAATGAACTGATTTTTCAATCGTTAGAAGTTTGCGATAAATAGATTGAAAAAAAGTTCATTGTCGGTCTTTTTTTGCGGCGCTGCGAACAGAAGTACGGATGATGTTCTATTAAGAATACGATGTAATAATGGGTGATGATATAGAATAAAATAATTTATAAAAAGTATTAAAGTAAAAAGGTAATACGTAAAAAGAAAGGGAGCGGGACAACTGGGAAAGAAAGTTTTGTACATGGCAGTGAATTTTATGATCCGTGCGGTGATAGGAATGGCGCTTATTTTTTTTATAAATCAATACGTTATTCCACCTGAATCTTCAATTAATGTAGGTTTGAATGCAGTCTCTTTTTTGACATCGGGAATGCTTGGAATTCCTGGGGTTGGACTGCTTTATGGGATTGTTTGTTATCAGATTTTGTGAGTTTTTTACAAAAAACAGCAGATTTAAAATTTGTTGTAGACAAAATAGAATCTGCTGTTTATAATGCATTTTACCGACAGAGATCAACTGTTGGAACATCTGTTTTTGAGGGAAAGCAGATATTCAAAAATCCGGGAGTAAAAAAGACCGGATATCGTATATTTTTATTCGTGCTGTATAGTTCACGGCAAAATTCAAATTATGACGGAAAAACAATATAAAGGCATTGCAGGTAATTTTTTGATTTGTGATGTGCAGAAAGAATATGCGGAACATTTATTAAGCATATTAGTAAAACGTTTCGGAATGCGTTTTCAATTTCATTTTTTCAGTAATGTGAAAAAGATAGAGCAGTTTGCGGAAAAAGCAGAGATAGAAATTCTTTTGATTGCGGAAGACTGCGTCTCTGAAATAAGGGGGAATGTAAAAGCAAAAAAGAAATTTATATTGTCAGAAAGTATGAAAAAAGAGGAAAAACAGGGAGAAACGACGATATTCCGATATCAGTCGGCAGATGAGATTCTTAAGATCATTCAATCGGGGATAGGAGAAGAAGAGGCGAAAGCCGCACATAAGCCGCAGAAAAAAACAGAAGAAAAATATGATGCGGTTCAAAGTGATTTTACTGCTCCAAAAAGAAAAATAGGAATACGTGACGAACCTGAAGAAAGCGGTCTGATCGGTATCTATTCTCCGATACACAGAATCGGAAAAACAGAGTTTGCACTTTGTTTAGGCGAAAAAATATCGGAAAAAGTTCCGACTCTTTATATCAACATGGAAGGATATTCGGGAAATGATTTTTATTTCAAAGGTGAAAAAAATCAAGATTTAGGAGATCTTCTGTATTACTTAAAGCAAGAGAGAATTGATTATGGTTTGAAAGCAAGCCTTATGACAGGGCAATATAAGCAATTGGATTATATCATGCCTATCTCAAATGAGAATGATCTAAGAGAAGTGACGAAGAAAGAATGGATCTATTTTTTGGATACGATTATGGACCAATGCATATATAAGGCTGTAATCCTTGATCTTGGTGATTGTGTTTCGGGGCTTTACGACATATTGAAAAAATGTAGTCGTATATATACGCCTTATATACAAGATGAAATTTCTATGGCAAAAATGAGGCAATATGAAGAAAATTTAAAAACAGCAGGATATTCGGACATATTAAAACGAACCATGAAGCGACAGATGAGAGTGAAGTGACATAGTATGATATCTGCAGAATTGATGTATGAGAAAGTTATGCATCGCATGGATATGACAAAAGAAACAAAGGAAGAAGAACTTCAGGAAATTATAAGGACTGTATTAGAGGATGAGTCTAAAAAAGAATTTATCCCCTTAAGTGAAAAAATCAGATTGAGCAGGGAACTGTTTAATGCTTTTCGCAGACTGGATATATTACAGGATTTGATTGAAGATGACAGTATTACAGAGATTATGGTGAACGGAACGGAGAACATTTTTTATGAGAAAGAGGGAAAGTTATATCGGACAAACAGACATTTTTTCTCAGAGTCAAGATTGTGCGATGTGATACAGCAAATTGTAGGAGAGGCAAACAGGTATGTCAATGAGACTTCACCTATTGTCGATGCAAGATTAGCTGATGGATCTAGGGTAAATGTTGTATTAAAGCCAGTGGCAGTGAACGGACCGATCATGACGATCAGAAAATTTCCGTCAAAAGCGATTAAGATGAATGATCTGATCAAAATGGGAAGTTTAACGAAAGAAGCGGCAGAGTTTATCAGGAAGATCGTCCGTTCAAAATATAATATTTTTGTGAGCGGTGGAACAGGAGCCGGGAAAACAACTTTTTTGAATGCAATGTCGGATTTTATCCCAAAAGAAGAAAGGATTATTACGATAGAAGATAATGCAGAACTTCAGATTCAGGGAGTTGAAAACCTTGTCAGACTTGAAGCGCGTGAAGCGAATTTGGAAGGAGAAGGAGCAGTTACGATTCGTGATCTGATCAAATCGGCTTTAAGAATGAGACCGGATCGCATTATTGTAGGTGAAGTCAGAGGAGAAGAGACTGTAGATATGATTTCATCGGCGATGCTGAACGGACACAGCGGATCAATGTCAACCGGTCATGCAAATAACCCGAAGGACATGCTTCACAGAATTGAAACGATGATGATGATGGGAATAGACCTGCCTTTGCAGGCGATTCAAAGGCAGGTTGCATCGGCTCTGGACATTATTATTCATCTTGGAAGAATCAGGGATAAAACGAGAAAAGTTCTTATGATTGAAGAGATACTCGGATATGAGGATGGGAAGATACAGACAAAAACATTATATGAGTTTAAGGAGGTGGGAACAGAAAATGAAAAAGTTAAAGGAAGCATTATGAAGGTTGCTGAACTTGAAAATACCGGAAAACTTGTGGCTGCAGGATATTAAAAAAACAGAATACATTTTTTTGGCAGTAAAGTCGATAGCGGTCATCCTTTTGATCACATATGTATTTTACGAATCTTTTCTTCCGATATTTTTTATGATTCCCATATGGGTTATATATGCAAGAGACGGACTTCGTGATTTGTGCCGTAAAAAAGAAAAGGAATTCAGAGTTCAATTCAGTAATGCGATACAGGCAATGGGAGCGGCATTGAAAGCGGGATACTCTGTAGAAAATGCGATAAGAGAAGCAGAAAAAGATCTCGCACCTATGTATGAAGAAAATGTAAGGATCAGAAAAGAATTTAGAAAAATGGTACATCAGCTTGATATGAAAATGCCGGCAGTCAGCGTGATGGAACAGTTTTCCGAAAGAATGAAACAAGAGGATACAGAAGATTTTGTCACTGTATTTTCATCTGCGAAGATGAGCGGAGGAGACAGTATTTCAATCATACGAAATGCAGTAAAGATTATAAGCGGGAAGATTGATACGGAACAGGAAATCCAAACGATGTTCGCTTCAAAAAAATTAGAATTTGAAATTATGTGTGCAGTTCCGTTTTTTATTATTTTATACATGAAGCTGACATTCGGAGAATTTCTAAGTGTTTTATACGAAAATGCAGCGGGGAGGTGTTTCATGACAATTTGTTTAATCGTATATATTGCAGCGTACAGCTTTGGAAGAAAAATCATTCATATTGAGGTATAGGCTATGAACAGAGCAACAGTAAATAAAATATTCCAAAAGCATCCTGTTTATGTTAAAGCAGGGATGATCGCGGTCATTTCGATTATTATTTTCGGATGTGTATATAGTAAAGATAATGGGAAAAAGCTTGAAAAAGATGAGAAAGGAAGGGAAATATTAAGACGGAATGAGAGCGGAAAAGATGAACTCAAAAACATGAAAGTAAAGATTGATGAAAAACAGGAAGACATCAGTATTTCGGTTTCAGGGAAAAAATATGATGAAGAAGAGCTGAAAAATGCATTTTCAGAAGCTGAAAAAGAAGTTGAACAAGCTGTTCTCGGAAAAAATAAAAGTTTGGATGAAGTAAGATCGGACTTGAATCTAATCACATCTGTTCCGGAAAAAAATATGAAAGTTTCATGGGAACTGGATCGTTATGACGTTATGGATATACAGGGACATTTACAGCAGGATAATTTATCGACAGAAGGAACATTGATAAAACTTACAGTGATTTTAACATATGAAGATGAGGAAGAACGATATGAATTTTATGCAAAAGTATTTCCGTCGGAATTAAGCGCTGATAAAGAAGAGATGAGGCAGCTTCAAGAAAAGGTTGAAGAAGCTGATAAAAAGACAAAAACAAAAGACTATATCGTTCTTCCCGAACAGGTAAACGGAAAAAAAGTTATATGGGCATATGGAGTTCAGACGAGAGCATATGGAATTCTTGTTATGGGAATCGGATTTGCAGTTTTTGTGATTATATCATCATCACAAAAAGAGAAAGAAGAAAAGAAAAAAGAATTCAGAGAAATGAAACTGGACTATCCGCAAATTATTAATAAATTTAATCTTTATATCAAATCCGGAATGACGATCAGAAAAGCATGGTTTAAAATTGCCGGAGAATATGAGAAAGATCAAAAAGAGAAAGAACAGATATCCGCTAAAGCGTGCGGCAGGAAAAAAGCTTATGAAGAAATGGTTAATGTAATGTATAAGATCAGCGGAGGAGCTTCTGAGGGAGAATGTTATGAGGAATACGGTATAAGATGTAATCTGTCCGAATATCGAAAATTCGGAATGATGTTGTCTCAAAACTTAAGAAAAGGAACGAGAGGACTTACAGAATTACTTGAAAGAGAAGCGGAGGATGCGTTTGAGCAGCGAAAAAATCTGGCGAAAAAAGCAGGAGAAGAAGCAGGAACAAAATTAATGATTCCGTTATTTTTAATGTTGATCATTGTTTTTGCGATTGTAATTGTTCCGGCATTTTTCTCAATCAGAATATAAAATCCGAATAAAAGATAGCAAGTAAGAGAAAAAGCAAAGTTTAAAAAGTCGGGAAAAAATGCCGTAGGAAAGGAGAAAATATGGAAAAAAAGATTATGAAAATAAAAAGCTGTGTAATTTCCGGTCAAAGAAACTTAAAAGAAAATATTTGCAGATTTTTCACGGAAAGAAAATATATATCGGGAATTACAGTGATAGAACTCGTGCTGATATTAGTTAAGAATCTGGCCCTGTATATAGAGTATATAGAGGGCGAAAAAAACCTAAAAAATAAACTATATACACGCTATACACAAGAACATGGACAACTTAAACTTTCTAAGAAAGGTAAATGATATGAGAGAAATAGTTTTAATAAAATACTATAACGTATGTTTTTATTTGGCTTTTCAGAGAGGGAAGGACGAGATAAATAAACAATGTTTGGTAAAAAGGATAGAGTCGGGGGCAGCTACGAATATGAAAGAAATAGCCGGATGGTGTGATGCTCATAAGATTCCGTTTGCTACAAAATTCAAATATAGAAAAGATTTCCCTTTAAAAGCAAATATTTGGAATCTATATTCTTATTTTAGATTTTTGTATACAAGAAAAACAGTATTAGAGAAATAATATATCTGCCAGTTTTGAAGGCGGGTAATTGGTAAGTTTGATGAATAGATATTCTCCGTGTAATACGGTATTGTGTGTCATGAAACACAGATTATCCAATATGCGGAGAATAAGGAATGAAAAGCAAACTATTTTTTTCGGAAATATATCCAGGACAAGAGAAGAACTTTCAGAATGATAGCTTTTATGATCTCTCCTCATTTCAATATGAGTCATTAAGACAGGAAATCATTAATTACATTTATTTCCGAGACAGAAATATGTCTATACAGGAAATGGAACGTAAAAAAATTATGATTGAATTTTTGGGAGAATTTTGTTTTTCACATAAACCTATGATTAATGCATTGGCAGACTATCCTTATACTGAATTACTTCATGATTTTAAAAGCTGGTGTACTGAAACACAAATAAGTAAATTGAATTATAGGTATCAAAGGAAAGGATATAAAGACTTGGTGGATTGCAATATAGTACTGGAAAATTTTAAAGATATTGTCAGATATAGCTTCGAACATGATATGCGAGTGGAAATTGAAAAGGCTAGGTGGGATATCCGTAAACTTGAGCTGCCTTACCAGAGTGAAAATATACCAAATAATTTTATTGTTAATTTTTCTAAAATTACTCAGTTACAAATTCACTGTGCCATGAAGAGAGCAGTCCTTCTCTGGATTAGATACCTGTCATTATCCACTGTACAACAACGGATTTTAGCAATGAGCAAATTTTCATTATATCTACTGGAATTTTATCCTGATGTTCAAACAATCTATCAGCTAGATAGAGATATCATAGAAGATTATCTTATATATAGAAAAACAGAAAGTAAAAAACAAAATAATCTTGCTGTAGAATTAAAAGGACTAAAAGCAACATTTGAAGAGTTTTCAAAAATTTATGAAAATAAGCAGTTTACTAATCTAATGCTTAATACAGATATACCAAGCAGTCCGAAAATTAGTTTTCAGACATATTCGATAAGAGAACAAGAGGCTTGGATGAAGGCAGTTCCCTATATGGAAAAACAGGTAGGAAGAGCATTTCTATTACATATACTTTTAGGAACTAGAATTTCTGAAATATTAACATTAAAACAGGACTGTATATCAAAAAAAAGAGATGCCTATTGGATTCGTATTGACAGTAAAAAAGGCAGAACTTATTCAAAACCAATCACAAAAGAAATTCAAAACCTTGTACAAGCATCAATTGAATATACTAAGCAGGAATATGGTGTAGAAGAGTATATCTTTGTAAGTAAAAAAAATCCAGAAAAATCCATGACATATGCAACGATGACTTACCATCTACGAAAATCAATTCGAGAATTAAATTTAAGGGATGACCAGGGAAATTTGTTTACACCCAAGACACATATTTTTAGACATTGTTATGGAGTTAAACTTACGGAGCTGCATATACCGGATGAAACAATTGCTGAGTTGCTAGGACATAAGAATACTAATAGTGTGTCGTACTATAGGAAAATCAGTAATAAGGTGATGGCTGAAGAAACCAGAAAGAGTAGAGAAAAGATGGATGATATTTTGAGAGATATTATAAATCAATGGGATGGATATGAAGTTGTAGAATAGATCTCAAAAAGATAAAAAAATAGTTATGGTGTTTTAAAATGTGGTAAAATTATTCTGCAATCTAAATTTATAAGGAATATTTTAGGAGAATACTATGGGTACAACCATTATAAGCGCAAAATTGGCAAAACGAATAATTGCTAAAATAAGTGAACTTGTAGGCTCTTCAATTGAAGAAAAGGTGAAAGGGCATATAGAAACAAAAAGAACGGAATTATTTATTAAGAACTATCAAAAAAAATTAGAAGAAGAATTATTGGAAGATTATGGCAACGAAATTATATATGATGAATTATGGGATATTTTGAGCCAAGATAAAAACATCGAAAAATTATTGGAGAGATGTTATAACCTAGCTTCGGATGATAAATTAACAGACGAAGAATTTGTAAATGATATAATGAAAAGTTTTAAAATAAGTATTTATAACAGGGAAAGTATAAAAAGAATTTTAATTCAGATTAGCAAGAAGGCTTTTGAAAGCTTTAATGAATTAAGAGATCCTGAAAATATAAAACTTAAAAATTGTGTCATTAAAGAAATCCACGAAAACAGGTACCAAATCATAAAGCTTCAAAATAATATGGAAAGGATAATCGAAGATAAAGAAAATCTTTCTAGGGATGTGCATGAAATTAAGGATGGAGTTCAGCAGATATTACTTTCTCAAGAAAAAGGAAATAGAATAATAAATACAGGAACACTTTCAGAAGAAGATATAGAATTAATACAGGATGGAAATTATAGCATTAAACTTGCAGCAAAAACCCAAGAAGACTATTTTTGTATTTCGACAAAAATAAAAGTTAAACTAAGCGAATTCAATTTTGACAGCTTTGAGGAATTTATTTCTTATCTAAGGTTTACCGGAAAACAAGCGGAATTCGAAGTTTATCATATGCGAATTGAAAATCATAATGGGAAAATAATAAAAGAGTATAAGGATGAAAATTATAAAGACTTTAGTATAAATCTTCCACTTGTATATGTAAGAGAGGTAGAATTAAACAAATTTAATTTTCAAAGTATGCGAGTCTTAATTAAGCCGCAATTTGATTATATAAAATTACAATTAGAAAATGAAGAAGGAGATGTGCTGGTTCCAAATAAGAAATATAAAATTGAAAGAGAAAATAAAGGGGACTCCATTGTGGCGCATATGCTGGATGAATTTAGTGATGGACAATTAATTACTAACTTTGAAATTGAGATTTCAAGTACTGATCCTTTAAGAATTGTAACACGCATTCAAATAAATCAAAGAATCCCAGGTAGGGTATCTGGAACGATAGAATTATATAATTTACTAGAAAAAATATATAGTTCAGAAGAAGTTGTTGGCAGAGATATAGAAAAAGATAGAATTGTTATGAAAGGTTCGCTGCCGAATGATAAGGAAACAGAAAAATGCTTGAAAGAAACGAGAAAGTTTTATAAAAAGTTGAGAAAGTTAGAAAATGATTTTAATGTACGATTTAATATTCCTGAAACAATAGATGAGGAAGAAATTACTAATGTTTTTGAAATTTGTGATTTGCTTGAAAAGGGAGTAGTTAAAACTAGTGGTGGCAAAATAACAATTAAGTCAGATCAAATTCAAATTGAACAAGGTTCCATTGAAGATTTGATTAAACAAAAATATATTGCTTTGATGTATCATTATCAAAAAATAGAAGTATTAAATGTTGAGCTTCCAATAGCAAATTTTTTGCGCATTGTACATTTTTCGGATGATATGTCTTTGAATTCTGATGGTGACATAGAAATGAATTGTAATAGAGTGTATGCCTATAATGAAAAAAAGGCAACACTTACGGAAGCAGAAATCATCAATAACCTGGCTAATGAAAAATTAGTAATTACCAGGTGAAAATAGATGAAGAAAGTGTCCGATACCGAATTACAAGACATAAAACAATCTTACCCTAATTTGGTGGAAGACTACGAAAACTAAATAGTTAGCCAACGTGATGAAAGACCGGTTAAGTAAGGCCGGTCTTTTTTTCATAGATATGGAAAAAGGATACAATAAATTCATGTTGAAAAAGAACATACGTTCTGTTAAACTAATAAGAACAGAAAGGGGAATTCAAATGAAAAAAGATGTTTTTCAAAACTGTCCGATTTACCAGTCTGATCGTTTTGAGATAAGAAAGATGGAAATGAAAGATGCACATGAATTATTTCGGTGTTACAGTAATCCCCAGGCTGCCCGATATTTTAACGGTGACTGCTGTGGAGATGATTTTTATTATACAGACTATGAGAAATTTTTAGAATGCATGAAATTTTGGG